>Ga0193752_1002329_pt1 | contig 14399 bp, 14 predicted proteins | sample H1c1metaG_FD_144924 | JGI IMG/M metagenome (GOLD analysis project Ga0193752, IMG submission 144924) | Soil microbial communities from a riparian zone of the East river system, Colorado, United States - H1c1 | ecosystem: Environmental > Terrestrial > Soil > Riparian zone | place: USA: East River... | reverse complement strand
ATAGTTTAGGGGCTTCATTAGAACTGGAAGATAATAATCCGCTTTGTAACGCCGCCTTTAATGGCAAAAGCGAATCTGTTAAATGGCTCTTAGAAAAAGGTGCCAATCCAAATTTTACTTTTAAGAACTCAGGTGAGAATGCTTTGCATTACACAATTTGCAAGACAAGTGAAATGGATGAAAGAACGGAGATTATCAGATTTTTGGTGGATGCAGGAACAGATGTAAACAAAAAAACAAATAAAGGCGCTGTAACTCTTTGCTTCATGAGAGATGCTTTTCTAAAAGCCGAAACTCCACTCCATCGCGCAGCTGCTTATGGAAATGAGCACATCATTAAGTTATTGTTAGAGGCCGGCGCTAACCCCTCATGTAAGGATTCGAATGGAGATTCCCCCGTATCCTGGGGTAGTTGGCATCTGAGAGATTCTGATATACTTCGATTGTTGCTTTATGGCGATGTTCCCGGCATCAGGTAAATCAGTTTTAAAAACTTAAGTATGACATTTTACGAAAGCGAAATAAAAAGAATCAAAAGTATTGTCTATGCAAACCAGGGACAGATTGATACTGTTATCGGAACCCGGAACTATATTGACAACAATTATGATACTGATTTGAATTTAGACTTTTTATCGCACACACGATTTGTGTCGAAATTCCATTTATTACGCCTGTTCAAAAAATATTATGGACAGACGCCAAAACAGTACCTGACAGACAAACGGATTGAAAAATCTAAAGAATATTTAAAAAAAGGAATGAACATAACTGAAACCTGTTTTGCTATCGGATTTGAAACCCCCGGCTCGTTCAGTACTTTATTCAAATGCAGAACGGGGATAACACCTACTCAATTTTTAAAAGACCAACTTTTTTCAAAAGAGCAACTTTCACAAAGTCAGATTAATGATGATTTTGAAACTTTGGAGCGTTAAATCTAAAAAGCGTTAAATCTAAAATCTGAAAAAATGAAAGTAAAAGTTTTAAGTGTTCCGGTGCGGGACCAGGAAAAAGCATTGAAGTTTTACACCGACAAGTTAGGTTTTGTGAAAAAAGTAGACGTACCATTAGGCGCGGATAGATGGTTAACCGTGGTAAGCAAGGAAGAGCAGGATGGACCGGAGGTTTTGTTGGAACCGGCACCCAACCATTTTGAGCCAGCAAAAACGTACCAAAATGCACTATTTGAGGCAGGGATTCCTTACACTCAATTCAATGTTGACAACATTCAACAAGAATATGAACGACTCGTAAGTCTCGGAGTTGATTTCAGTGTAAAACCGACTGAAATGGGGACAGTGAAAATTGCGGTTTTCAATGACACTTGCGGAAACAATATTCAAATTGTCGAAATGCTGTGATTTAACCAAGCTGCCCTTCCCGCTAAGCGGGACAGGCTCTGCGAAGGCTTGCCCACCGAAGCCTTGGCGTAGGTGAGAGGGCGGCGAGTGGCGAGTGGAGCGAGCGGGCTTTGGCCACCGAAGCTTTAGCGTAGGTGGGTGGTTGTTTTTAGACTAACATCCTGTTTTAGATTGCGGTTACCAAAAAACAACCACCCCTGTCGTCTACGACGCCTTCCCCTCCTTCGCAGGAGGGGAATAAGTCAAAACTTGCGGAGAAAATTGTCGTGAAAAGCCCGCTAGCTTGTCGTATACTACCTCTATCTATATCATGTTTTACTATCATCTTTGTAATGTTGCTGTTGATCGGTAAAGGTATCAACAGGATCAGTGGAGCAGACACCATTGCAAAAACGGGTGGAACCGAAAAGCCAAACGAGTAGGAAATAAAATTGATTGTATGTCAGACAATAAGGTTTCTTTACACAGAGTTCTTAAAGCATCTCCTGAAAAGGTATTTCGTGCATTTACAGAGCCGAACGCAATTGCATACTGGTTACCACCGTATGGGTTCGTTTGTACTGTGCAGGAATTGAATGTGAAAGTAGGGGGGACTCATAAAATGTCATTTCATAATTTTTCCACTGGTAATGGACACTCATTCGGCGGAAAATATCTGGAGGTTAAATCCAATGAGTTTTTGAAATACAGTGATAAATTTGATGATCCCAGCCTGCCCGGTGAAATGACTACTTCTGTTTGGCTCATTAAAACTTCTGTAGGTACGGAAATAAAAATCTTACAGGAAGGTATCCCTTCCGAGATACCAGTCGAAATGTGTTACTTAGGTTGGCAGGAGTCACTGGAAAAGCTGGCTAAGCTGGTAGAGCCTGAAATACCGGATGCTTAGTTAATGTTTTGAATATTTCCAAAAGGATCACCAGAATGTGACACAATTTTGTGTCACATTTTTTATGGGATTAATATTGTCATCGCGTTCGTTTTTTGATAATGCTATTTATGTTTTAACGGAGACTAATTTATTCCGTTCTTAAACTCTTCATTGGGTTTGCAATAGCTGCTTTGACTGCTTTTAGGCTCACAGTTATCAATGCAATACCAAAAGTTATCAGCGCAGCCAAACAAAAAATCCACCAGCTTAAACTTGTTTTATAGGCGAAGTTTTGCAGCCATGCGGTCATAGCCCAATAACCAACAGGTAATGCAATGCACGCCGCAATTAATACTGGCTTTAATAAATCTTTCGATAACAAAACAACAATTTCCTGTACAGATGAACCCAACACTTTTCTTACGCCAATTTCTTTGAAACGTTTCGTTGCGGTGAATGAAGCAAGGCCAAACAGTCCAAGACATGCAACAAATATTGCCAACATGGCAAATACCGATAAGATAGTTTGCTGCCGGATGTCTTTTTTATACATTTCATTAAACTGCCCGTCCAAAAAACTATATTCAAATGGGTAACCAGGTGCCACAGTTTTGTATGCTTTTTCTACCAATGCTACACCTGCCTGAACATTGCCGGGTTTTAGTTTTATCAATACCACTCTCCTGTCCGGATTCGGCGCAATCACCAATGGTTCCATATTTTGCTTTAAAGACTGAAAATTGAAATCCTCTACCACGCCAACAATGCGGCGCTTTGCATCATCCCGAATAGTGTTTTGTATCCATTTGCCAATGGCTTGTTGTGGCGTCCATCCAAGTTTTGTGGCAGCTGTTTTATTTATCAAAACAGCATCTGTTGTATCTGTTGGAAAAGATGGAGAGAAATCTCTTCCTGCGATAATTTTTATACCTAAGGTTTTTACAAATTCAAAATCTGTAAACTCTGTGCGCGCATTCCATTTTTCTGCGTGATCCTCCACATTAAACATGTGTCCATCAAAAAAACCACCCGGCTCCCCAGACATTAAGGAAATACTTTGTAAAACACTTTGATTTTGCAAGTTATTTTTAAAAACATACTTGTTTTTGAAAATATCATTGTTATCAATGCGCACAATTGCCGTTTGCTCTTTATTATAACCAAGCTGTTTATTCTTTACATAACTCATTTGCCTGGCAATGATTATTGTACCCACGATGAGAAATATTGAAATGCTGAACTGTACAACAACCATTGCCTGCCTGAATGCCGAGCCCCGTTTGCCTAATTTTAATTTCCCTTTTAATGCCTCAATTGGCGAGAAGGCAGATAAGAAAAACGCAGGATAACTCCCCGCTAAAAATCCAACAATAATAATAACGCCAACAAGAAAAAGATAGATAGGCAATGTATTCCATGAAACAGTTAAAGAATAATCAAGCAATTGATTATACCAGGGCATTATTAGTGATAATAAACCAACAGAAATGATACATGAAATAGTTGTAAGCAAAACGCTTTCGCCAATAAACTGCCCTATAAGATTATTACGTAAGGCACCCAGCACTTTACGTAAGCCAACTTCTTTTGAGCGTTCAACTGCACGAATAGTGGAGAGGTTCATAAAGTTGATACAGGCAATCAAGAGTATTAGTACAGCTACGGAAAGAAATATATAAACGACCGTTTTATCTCCATGCCTTACATTATCAAAGTCAACATTTTCAAAATAAACATCTTTTAGGGGCGTAAGTGAAAGTGTCCAACGAAACCCATATTTCTTCAACTCGCCGCCTAAATATTTTTCTACAAACTGAGGCAGACGCTTTTCAACCTGTTGTTGTGAAACATGTGGGTCAAGCAACACATAGGTGAATACGCCATTATTGATCCAGGTTTTCATGAAACCTCTATCTTTATAATTGGACAGTGGTACAATCAAATCAAAATACAAATGTGAATTGGATGGAACATCTTTGGCAATACCCGTAACCTTTAATTGCAGGTTTTTATCGAGCTCAATCAGTTTGCCGATGGCGTTATCAATACTTCCAAAATATTTTTTGGATGTCGTTTCCGTTAATACAACGCTGTTGGGATCTTTTAAAACTGTTGCAGCGTCACCTCTAATTAATGGAAAAGAAAACAAGCTAAAAAAATCAGGGTCTACGTCAAATACTTTCTTTTCCTGGAAAGACCTGTTTCCTATCGTAACCAAATTATTTGTTGGATTTACACGAACTGCTTTTGATATTTCACCTTTAAAATCATTTAGCAGGGCAAGTGCGTGCATTCCGGACAGATAAGATACGCTCCCAGGCTTTCCTTCATTCTCGAAGCCCCGCATTACACGATAAATCCGATCATTATTATTATGGAACCTGTCAATGCTAAATTCATTCATGATGAAAAGAAATATCATCATGCAAACTGTTATACCAATGGTTAGCCCAAGAATATTGATGAAAGAAAAAACTTTATTCTTCTTCAGATTGCGCCAGGCAGTTTTGAAATAATTTTTAAGCATGTCTTTATTTTTTATTCTGTTCTCAAACTTTTCAGGGAGTAAACGACCGATACTGCAGTTCAATTAAAAAATTCTCAGGAATGATAAAGTACGACTTCTAGTAATAAAAAATATGCCAGACGATTAACGCCTTGGTTTTCAATTTTTTAACAGAAAGATATATACGAAACTGTTCGTTTTTAATACAATTGGCTGACTCAGTTCGATACAGCATCAGGTTAAGATCTGATACTTCAAAATAGTTTTTGGATCTGAGGGAAAGTTACATCCTGATAACTGTAGGTAAACATTACGATGTTTAGGATTGGCGCTAATCTCCTAATACCTTTTTTATTATTTTTCTTCCATGCAAAAAGCCGAGCCGTATCTCAATCTTTTTAAACACCGCCGATTATTATCGCATGGGGCACAATGACGAGCTGATTGCCAAAGGCATTAAAGGCAAACGCGATAAAGCTTTTCTATCGGTGAAGACGGGGAAGACGGTTTTGTAAAAAGAGTCAGAGAAGCGGTAGACCAAAATTTTACAGATGTAAATTTTACGGTACAGAAGCTGAGTAAGTTAATTTTCATGGGTCATTCGCAACTACATCGTAAACTGGAAGCATTGACAGGATGTTCTCCCAACAAATTCATCCGGATGATCCGGCTTAAAAAAGCAAAAGAATTATTGCGGAATCCGTTAAATAGTATTGCATCCGTGGCGCTTGATTGTGGCTACAACGACCCGGGTTATTTCGCCAGGGTGTTTAAACAGGAGTTTGGTATCACACCACAGGACTGACGGAAAGCAAAGGCCAAGTGAGATAAAATACTTTCCTGACAGATTCTTATCTTTATGACGAAAAGTCAAGATGTATTCTGCATTACAAAACATCGTCGGGATGGCGAATCTGAGCCCTAAAGTTGTCGAGCTCCTTAACAACTATGTCACCATCCTGGATATGCCTAAAAATTCCATTCTGATAAAGCAGGGACAGCACTGTAATCATTTCTACATAATCGAAAAAGGGTTTGCCCGGATTTTTTCTGAAATTGATGGTAAGGAAATAACCATCTTATTTGCAAAGGAAGACGATATAATAACCTCAACTTATGCGCTTTTTACAAAAAATACCAGTAATGAAAATATTGAACTGCTGGAAGATTCGGTTTTGCTGAAAATAAAATACGAAGAATTTATTAGCCTGTGCGAAGAACACCATGAACTGCTTAGACTTTACCGGACCCTTATGGAAAAATACTTCCTTTCGTTGGAGGATAGAACATTATCCCTGCAATTTGACAGCGCCCTTGACCGGTATCGAAAACTCCTTTCCGAATTCCCCTTCATACTTCAAAGGGCATCACTTGGCTCGGTTGCATCCTTTCTGGGCATGTCGCCGGTAACCCTTAGCCGCATGCGAAGTAAGATCTGATGACTGTACGTTTTTAGCATTTGCTAAAAAATCGTCTTCATACTTTGCTCAAATTTGCATTATCAAAATGAATACAATCAAATTGTTTGGCAAATTCAACTTGTCCCTTTGATTTCATCAAAAAAGTATAACAACATGTATCCGAACATCTATTTATTATTAAAGTTCTTACACATTACAGCAGCAATTATGATGTTTGCCTGCTGGAGCATTGATTGGCTCTTAATTAGCTTTCGAAATGAGGGCAATCAGAAAGGCAACGACTTTATGGCCCGAAACCTAAAAAACAATGCAATGCTACAGAAAGTCTCTGTTTTAACGCTTGTAGGGACGGGGATTTGGCTGAGTATAGCTGCCAGGTCTTTTCCGGCATGGACGGCATCTGCCATCATTGCTATCGTACTAATGGAATTGCTATCCGGTGTCTTACCCCGTTATGCAGATTCGAGGAAGCACGATAGAAACAGTTCCGCAGGCAATTCAGGTTCTAAGCCTCAATCATTAATGAAATCAGTAGTTAAGATGAGGATCGCAATTGGAAGTGGTATTGTTGCGCTCATGACTTTGAAGCCTCAAACTATTTTACATTGTACTTTCATTGTTATTGCAGCTGTGTTAGCTGCAGCAATTTGGGCATTGATAGATATAAAAAAGCAGTCTTTGTCCCGTTCCTCGTAACGGTTCTGATAACCTGGCTATCGCGAGAGTCATTCAATAATAATGCTGAAACAATGGTCCACTTATAAAATAATCAGAAAAAACCTGATATGAACTCAAATAACATTGTTGAGATATTCAAAACGAATATCATGGACCAGAAGGCGGCAAAGTTTCTTGTAAGCTATCTGGCCGCAAAGTTTCCTCACATGAAGTTCAATGTTGATCTACATGATACTGACAAAGTATTGAGAATGGAAGGCCCCACCGGCCTCAAGCAGGACGTGATGACTATTACTCAGATCCTGGGATTTGAATGCATCGAACTTAATTAGCTTTGATTAATTAAAGTGACTAATATGCAGACAATAGAAGTTTCCAGTCAACTGGTGCTATGCCGAAATTTTTTGATTGATCAGATCCGCCAGTTCATCAGGTGCGTTTGTACCAATCCGGATTTTTCTTGTTTGCCCTTTTAATGTGAGTTCCACCGCATCTAATCCCGATACATTGTAAAGAGTATAATTTAAGCCCAAACGAATACCCCAACCCATCCACCAGTGATTTTTTACTGCCGTTGCTTTACTGATTTTTGAAATAGCGAAATGCCTATGGATTAATCCAATACCAAAACGAACATCTACAGCATGATTAGTGACTTCAACTTCCAATTTATAAAAGCAGAGAAAAACAAGGAAAATTAGAATTCCAATAGGAATCAATTTTGTGAAGCTTGCCTGATATACTGCCAATGCAATAACAGATACGATAAACATTAATCCTGTTGTGACAAAGACCACGGTACCAGATTGAGAGAATTTCATAGTATTATCTTAGTGAATCGTAATCTAACTCAATTAATCTATATTACAGTTTAACACAAAGTATTGTTCCGCGAAGCTACACTGTGTATTATTCACAATCTATTATTGACGTCGTTTAAACCCGTCCCGGCTAAAATCATCGGTATCATTTTCTCCAGCCTTTCTTTCCTGGTTTCTTCGCGTTTGGCTGAACTGAGATGCGTGATATATTCTTTTTGTTTATAAGGAGTAAGCTTTTGAAAAGCTGCCTGCATTTTCTTATTTTTTTTCATAGCAGCAACAAGCATGTCAGGTATTGCTGCTGCTTCAGATTTTTGTGGCTTCCAAACCCGGCCCTCGTCTGCATTTTGAACTGCTTCGCGTATATATTCTTTTATCAGTTTTATATTTATTTCCGCTTTTGTACTGAACTGCCAATGCCGCAGTGCCTTCGTGTTTGCACCTTTAGCAGTTACCAAAACCTTGTGTTTATCTTTTAGGAAAACACCGTCAAAAAACCAAAGCGAGAAATAATTTTTAAATCCCACGACAGCGACTATATTCTTTCCATGATGGGTATATACTTCGGTTCCCCATTTTATAGTTTCAGTCAATCCTGTACTACGGACGATGAATTTAAGCTCTGCTATCTCTTCATCCCATTCATTCCCGGGTTCCATTGGTGAGTAGATTTGAAGCTAATTTATGAAATATGAAACTGCAATATTTATTTTCTAAAAGTTATCAATATATCAAAGAAATTTATATCTTTAGAAAAAAACTAACGTTCGTTAGTTTTTATTTAAATCTTCTTTTATGCAGCTTGCCATACGTAACTCCCTCAGTAGTCTGGGTATTGAGGTGAATACCTTACACTATCAACTTCGACCAGACGAACTGACTCAGCAATCCCTGGCTCTGCAGCAAGGAACATTGAACGAAAAGGGTGCTTTGTGTGTGAAAACAGGGAAGTTCACCGGCCGGTCTCCCAAAGATCGCTTTATCGTAATGGATTCAGGTACGCGTTCGGCCGTGGATTGGGGAGACGTCAACATTTCATTTGATGCTAAAAAATTCGACAGGCTCTACGATAAAGTATCCGGTTATCTTTCCAGTAGGAAAGAAATCTGGGTTCGCGACAGTTATGTATGTGGGGAGGAGAGATACAGGCTGAATGTTCGTGTAATCACCGAAACGCCATGGGCCAATTTATTCTGCCATCACCTTTTTTTACGCCCGGACGAGGCAGAACTGCCATGCTCTGAAACAGACTGGCTGATTGTTCAGGCTCCGGGGTTTTTAGCTTCGCCGGCTGAAGACGGTACGAGGCAGGAAAACTTTTCCATTATCAATTTTTCCAGGAAGATCATTCTCATTGGGGGCACCGCTTATACCGGTGAAATCAAGAAAGCAATATTCGGTGTACTGAATTTTGTTTTACCCTTTCGGCATAAGGTATTATCAATGCACTGCGCTGCCAATGAAGGAAAGAAAGGAGACGTGGCACTATTCTTTGGATTAAGCGGCACCGGTAAAACAACATTAAGCACGGACCCTTGCCGTAGTTTGATTGGCGATGATGAGCATGGATGGGCTGAAGGCACAGTTTTTAATTTTGAAGGAGGTTGTTATGCCAAGTGTATCCGTTTGGATTCGGAGAAAGAACCGCAGATTTTCAACGCTATCCGGCCCGGTGCTTTACTGGAAAATGTAGTTTTTCATGATGGTACCAACACCATAAATTTCAATAATGATTCCATCAGCGAAAATACCAGAGCAGCATACCCGATCGAATTTATTGCGAACGCAAAACAAAAGTCTGTCGGGAGCAATCCTAAAAATATTTTCTTCCTTACCTGTGATGCATTCGGAGTTTTGCCGCCTATCAGTAAACTTAACAGGGGTCAGGCCATGTTTCATTATATAAGCGGCTATACTGCAAAGATTGCCGGTACCGAAATAGGGATCAGCGAACCACAGCCTGTGTTTTCTGCCTGCTTTGGTAAGGTGTTTCTTCCCCTGAACCCGGTTGAATATGCGGAACTTTTGGGGAGGCTGTTGGGAAATCATCGTGATATCAATGTATGGCTGGTGAATACCGGGTGGACAGGAGGTGGTTTTGGCAAGGGTACCCGGATCTCATTAGCGTACACAAGATCGATGATCCGCGCTGCCCTGGAAGGGGATCTGTCAAATGTAAATTATCATACAGACGAACACTTCAACATTCTGATACCGGAATCTGTTCCCGGTGTACCAGACCATATGCTAAACCCCCGGGTTTCCTGGCAAAACGAGGATCTTTATGATGAAGCAGCAAATCATCTCGCGGAATTATTTATCCGGAACTTCGAAAAATACTCGGAGAAGGCAGGTCCCGAAACGAAAGCTGCGTTGCCAAGAATGCTTACTTAAGATAACAAATCAATAACATCAGAGGCTTAGATTTAATTTTATCAGCCATAAATTGGCATGGAATCGCCGGGTGCTTTTCTCAAAGATGCAGAATCGCAAATCAAGAAAGAATTTTGAATACATTTGCGGTCAATAAAACTGTATGATCATGGCTAAAAGCAAAGAAAACAAAAATGAAGTGGCTGCATTTTTAGGAGAACTGATTTCCTTTCGCAATTCATTAAAATTGATTCACTGGTCCATTACAGGTAAGGGCAGTTACGAAGTACATATCTCGTTGGATCAGGCAATTGATTCGCTTAGTGAGATCACTGACCGCCTGGTGGAAACTACTTTTGCTTTGAAAGGAACCCTGGATATTGTACTACCCGAAACGATACGGCCCAAAGATTATATCAAACATATAGAGGGCTTTTATAACCGCGTGGAGGATACAAGGAATCAATTATTTCCTGAATCCTTTTCACAATCTATTATTGATGACGGACAGGAAGCGATTCAACAATTGCTGTTTCGTTTGAAAAGACTGGAGTAAAACTATTCCGTAGTATACGTATACACATGCTATCTTGCTTGCTTAAAAGCACAGAACAGATACGTCTTGTGATTTGTATAATTTGATCTACTTTTCAATGAAAGATTCATTGTTGTTAGATATCCAAACATCTAACTCTTACTGCGTTACTAACTGCAAAACGCCTTAAATGAAAAATGCAGGAACCAATGAGAATAAAAAGGGGCCCAATCCCGAAAAAAAGGATCCCCAACGGCATGTCGATTCACTCCGGCAACAACTTGATCACTACAAAAAGGAGAAAGATATTCTACTGGCTTTAAGCAATGACATTACCAGGGTGAGGGAAAAGAATGATCTTCTCATCCTTTTTAAAAAACGTATCAAAGGGTTGTTTTACTTTACTCACACGATTGTTACTCAGATTGATTACAAAGACGAAACCTATGTTCCCTTCCTGCTCGATAACGATGGTTCTGCTATCCGGTCGCATCCAAGGTACCAGGAAATGGTGCAGTCTCGTTTTTCGTTAAACGAGCCATTTATTCAGTCGGTATTACAGGCAGAAGACCCTTTATCTTTTTTGCTGAAAGATATAATGAACGAACCGAAAAGCCCCAGTTTTCTCGGCGTTAATTACGAAAAAGGCATAAGAGAAATTCTAATGACCAGGCTTATGAAAGAAGGAAAGCCAATGGGCTTTATTCATATCTATTCCGATAAACCTGGCAGCTTTAGCAACGAATTTCGAAATGTTATTAAAGGCATTGCACCCCTGTTATCAAGCGCCGTATCCAATATTATCAAAAACGAGGAGGTGCTTAATAAGGAAAAGGAAAAATCATTTCTTTTTGATTTTAGCAGCGACCTCGCATCGGTAAGAACGAAAGAAGAACTTGCCCGTGCCGTACGCGCCGCACTAAGCATGTTAAATCCACCGGGCGGATTTGTTATTCGCAGGATCAATGAAGACAACACTACAATGAGCCCCTATGTATACGATCTTAGTAAAACACACGATCCAAAGATATTGAGTGCACTGGAGAAAGCCATGTATCCCATCAACGACGGACTTCAGAACCGTGTACTAAATAGTTCCATCCCTTTATTGTTTAACATAGACAGGGAAATACAACGTGGCATCACCTCGGCATATTTACAGTCCTGGAAGATGATGGGATTCAAAGACGTAGTAGGTATCCGGTTGCGTAACGGTGAAACGAATCATGGAATTTTTTTCCTGGACATTCAGGAGATCAACGTCCGGTTGTTGCAAGGTATTTGTGCACAAATATCTATCGCCCTGGCTAATATTATGGCCAATGAACAAATAAGTAAAAAACAGGAGGAGCAGGCCTTTCTGCTGGATTTCAGTATTGATATCACACAGGTAAGAACAAAGCAGGACCTTTATGCCGCTATCTCGAGGGTACTGGATAAAACGATGCATACTAAACTCGCAATGATCCGGGTGTTAGATGATGACGGTATCCACATGTCGCCATATATGTTTGACAGTTCGTTGTTTGAAAAAGCAGAAGTTGATTTTAGTAAAATGTCGGACAACCGGATCACCATCGAAGAAACATATACAGCGCAGGTGTTTGCCAGTATGGATGGATTGGTGTTTAATGTGGAAGAAGAATTAAAAAGTGGCAGCGCATATGCAAGGCTGTGGAAAACATCAGGACTAAAAAATATGTACGGCCTTCCAATGCGAATGGGCAACAAAAATATCGGCACCATCTGGCTGCTGGCAAACCGGCTGAGCCAGTTACTGTTGAAAGGTATATGTGCTCAGATAACTATTGCCATTGCCAATATACAGGCCAATGAAAAACTACTGGCCTATAAAAAGCAACTGGAAGTAGAAAATGATTACCTGAAAGAGCAAATCGAAACCATTTATGATTTTTCCGAAATTATTGGTAGCGGCGATCAGATGCAAAAGGTCTATCGCCTGATGTCACTGGTAGCAGATTCCAATACCACGGTGATGATATTGGGCGAAACCGGCACAGGCAAGGAACTGATTGCCAGGGCTGTTCATAATTCATCGTCGCGTAAAGGCAAGCTGATGGTAAAAGTCAATTGCGCAGCATTGCCGGTAAATCTTATCGAAAGTGAATTGTTTGGTCATGAAAGGGGTGCATTTACCGGGGCCATTGACAGGCGCATTGGTAAATTTGAACTGGCAAATAATAGCACTCTGTTCCTTGATGAAATCGGAGAACTGCCACTTGAAGCACAGTCGAAGTTACTACGTGTAATTCAAGAACGCGAACTGGAACGATTGGGAGGCAAACAGACAATAAAAATCGATGTACGATTAATTGCAGCCACCAATCGCAACCTGGAAGAAGAAGTAAAAGCCGGCCGCTTTCGCGCAGATCTGTATTTCCGTTTGAATATATTTCCTATTCATCTGCCTCCGCTGCGTGACCGGTCAGAAGATATCGAAGCACTCGCCCATTTTTTTATACAGAAGTACAGCAGGAATACCGGTCGTAAGATCAGGAAAGTTGCACCAAAAGTAATACAACAATTACGAAGCTACACCTGGCCTGGCAATATAAGAGAGTTGGAGCATTTAATAGAACGAAGCATATTACTGGCAACTGATGGCACATTGGACGATGTATATATACCTCAGAACACTGATGCAGAAAAGCATGAACAGGCATATCTCTTAAATCGTTCGTTAGAGGAAGTCGAACGCCGTCATATTATTGAAACTTTAAAACGTTGTGCCGGTAAAATTTCAGGTGCCGGCAGCGCTGCTGAAATATTGAAAGTCCCGGGCAATACTTTGCACTCCAAAATGAAAAAGTTAGGCATCAGCAAGAGCGATTATTTTGCCTGATACAAATAAGTTACGGGCTACAAGCTACCAGAATGAGTGTGATTTTCCGACAATGATACTTCTTCCCTTTATAAAGTGAAACACGTCGTGCTTTCACGAAATACAGTGAAAAACAATAGCGCCATATTTAGCCATCTCGTTGGCTATCAATAATTTGTTTGATTGGCATTGCGTTGGCCCATTAAGGGAAACACAATTAAAACAAAAAATTATGAAAATCGTAGTTATTGGAGGCTCCGGCCTCATCGGAACAAAAGTAGTTGCACAACTTCGTCAGAAAGGGCATCAGGTTATTGCTGCTTCTCCTGCCACAGGTATTAACACTATCACCGGAGATGGACTGACTGAAGCCATTAGCAATACATATGTTGTGATCGACCTGGCAAATTCTCCGTCTTTTGAAGACAAGGCCGTCATGGAATTTTTCCAGACATCGGGCCGCAATCTATTGGCAGCGGAGATCAACGCCGGAGTAAAACATCATGTTGCTCTTTCCATTGTTGGCGTTGACATCATGCAAAACATCGGGTACATGCGTGCCAAGAAAGCTCAGGAAGATCTGATCAGACAATCCGGAGTGCCTTATACCATTATCAGGAGTACTCAGTTTTTTGAGTTCATGGCAGGCATCGCCAAACAAGCTACGGACGGAAACGAAGTACATCTTTCTGATGTAAAGTTCCAGCCTATTGCTTCGGATGACGTAGCCACCTTTGTTGCAAATCATGCTCTGGCGGCTCCTGTCAATAGTAAGATAGAAATAGCGGGCCCGGAACGTTTTGACATGTATGAGATAGTTGCCAGATATCTGCAGCATTCAAATGACCCGCGCAAAGTGGTGTCTGATGCCAAGCCATCGTACTTTGGCGGAGAGGTTAGTCATGCGGCATTGGTGCCCGCCGGACAGGCAGAGTTGGGAGCTATCAACTTTGAAAAATGGTGGAGCAATCAATTACAAAAAGCCTGA
>Ga0193752_1002328_pt1 | contig 14400 bp, 18 predicted proteins | sample H1c1metaG_FD_144924 | JGI IMG/M metagenome (GOLD analysis project Ga0193752, IMG submission 144924) | Soil microbial communities from a riparian zone of the East river system, Colorado, United States - H1c1 | ecosystem: Environmental > Terrestrial > Soil > Riparian zone | place: USA: East River... | reverse complement strand
CCACCCGGCGTTTCCCGACGTGCCGACCTTCCGCGAGGTCGGCTTCAACTGGGTCGACGGCGCCTATCGCGGCATCGCGGTGCCCAAGCCCACGCCCGCGGCGGTGCAAAAGCAGGTCTCCGACATGATGTACGCGGTCAACCAGGACCCCGAAATGCGCCAGAAGCTCACCGAGACCGGCTACGACGTGATCGATGTCACGCTGGAGAAGATGCCCGCCTTCCTCGCCGAGAAGGGCAAGGCTTATATTGAGGACGCCAAGGCCGCCGGATTGCTCAAATGAGATTCCTGGTTCTAGTTGTGCTTGCTGTTCTGGCCGGTTGCGACACGACCGTCAAGAAATCCGAGCTCGCATCGGTCGACTACGGCCCGCGGCCGCAGCACTGGCAGGCGACGATCCGCGACTACCTGAAGATCCGCCTGCGCGACCCGGCCGCCGCGATCGTCGAGTTCCGCGCCGGGCCGCAGCCGCTCTACCAGCGCGAGACGCCGCTGCGCAAGACGCAGTGGGGCTGGGCGGTGTGCGTGTGGGTCAACGACAAGAACAAGCAGGGCGCCTTCGAAGGGTTCTACCCGATGAGCGTGCTGATCCGCAACGAGACCGTCGCGCACGTCAACGGCGGTCCGGACGACGACAACCTGGTCGGCAACCGCTACGCCCGCGAGCACTGCGAGCAGCTCGGCGCGCCGTTCAAGAAATGAGCCCCACCGCCCCGGCCGCCGGCCGGCTCTACAAGCCGGCGGTGGCGCTGGATTTCTTCAAGCACGGCGGCAAGGCCGAGCGCATTCCCGCCGGCGAGACCATCTTCGCCGAGGGCAAGAAAGGCCTGCTGTTCCGCGACAAGATGTACCTGCTGATCAGCGGCGACGTCGAGCTGATGATGAAGAAGAAGGTCCTCACCACCCTCAAGGCGGGCGAGATCTTCGGCGAGCTGGCGGCGATCGACGGCGCGCCGCGCACCGCCAGCGCGGTGGCCAAGACCAACTGCAAGGTGATCGGGCTGGACGAGAAGCAGTTCTACGCCGCGCTGCGCAAGAAGCCGGGGTTCGCGCTCATGCTGATGAGCGTGATGATCAACCGGCTGCGCGACACCATCACGCGCCTGCTGGCAAACGGCGACATGTCCGAGAAGGAGGCCACCAAGGAGTCGGTGACCTTCAAGCCGAAGCTCCTCGCCGAGCTGGTGCAGGGCCTGGCCGACGACCCGCCGGTGTTCTTCCTGCAGGGCAAGCAGATCATGCAGGCCGGGCAGACCGGGCTGCGCATGTACGCCATCATCGAGGGCCGCGTCACCGTCACCATCGGCGGCCGCGTGGTCGAGCGGCTCGGCCCGGGCGGGGTGTTCGGCGAGGCGGCGCTGGTCGACCAGTCCACCCGGCTGGCGAGCGCGGTCGCCGAGACCGACTGCTCGCTGCTCGCCATCAGCCGGCAGGCCTTCATGGCGCTGGTCAAGGTCAGCCCGGAGTTCGCCGACGCGATGCTCGGCTCGCTCACCGAGCGAATGCGCTTCCTTACCGCGCGGCTGCAGTAGACTATCCCCTCTATGAGCGCACCCGCGAAAGACGCCCCCAAGGACCAGCACGCCGACCCGATGGCCGGGCTGGCGGAGAAGATCTTCATCGCGCTCGCCGGACGCATCTACGGCAACCTTGCCGGCGGCGACGTAAAGAAGCCCGACCCCAAGGCGCTCGCCGCTTACAGCTACAAGCTTGCCGAGGCCTTCGAGCAGGCGTCCAAGGAAACCGACCGCGCCAAGGCCTTCCATGAGGCGGCGGACAAGGCGAAGGTCAGGCTCGACGAGGTCGACCTCTCCAGCGTATTTGCCTCCTCGAACAAGCCCTAGGCCAGCCATGAAATTCATCCGTCTCGCGGCCCGCGCCGCGCTGCTTTGCGTGCTTGTTCCGGTGCTGGTTCCGAGCCTGGTCGTCGCGCAACCCTATCCGAACAAGCCGATCCGCCTGATGGTTCCGTTTCCGCCGGGCGGCTCGACCGACATCGTGGCGCGCATCGTCGCGCAGAAGCTCGGCACGCAGCTCGGCCAGAGCCTGGTGATCGAGAACCGCGGCGGCGCCGGCGGCACGCTCGGCACCGCGGTGGTGGCGAAGGCGCCCGCCGACGGCTACATGCTGACGATCGGGACCACCAGCACCCACGTCGTCGCCCCCAGCGTCTACCAGAAGCTCGAGTACGACCCGGTGAAGGACTTCGCGCCGATCAGCCTGATCGCCGTCACGCCCTACCTGCTGGTGGTGAATCCGGCGGTGCCGGCGAAGACGCTGAAGGAGCTGGTCGAGCTGATGAAAGCGCAGCCCGGCAAGCTCAACTACGCCTCGGCCGGCGTCGGCTCCACCACGCACCTCGCGATGGAAATGCTGAAGTCGGTCTCGAGCACCTATGCGCTGCACATCCCGTACAACGGCAACGGCCCCGCCGGCACGGCGGTGATCGCCGGCCAGGTCGAGATCCTCTTCGGCAGCCTGCCCGCGGTGCTGCCGCACGCCAAGTCCGGACGCGTGCGCGCCCTCGCGGTCGGCACGCCGAAGCGCTCGCCCTCGCTGCCCGATGTGCCCAGCGTCGCCGAGTCGGGCTACCCGGGCTTCGACGCCTCGCTGTGGCTCGCCTTCATGGCGCCCGCCGGCACGCCCGCGCCGATCATCGAGCGGCTGCAGAAGGAGATCGTAGCCGCGGTGAACTCGAAGGAAACCAGCGAGGCGCTCGACAAGAACGGCGCCGAGCCGCTCACCAGCACGCCGGCCGAGCTGGCGGCGATGATCAAGGACGGCGTCGGCAAGTACGCCGCGGTAGTAAAGGCCGCCGGGGTCAAACCCGAGTAGCCAGCGCCTTCTTCAGCAGTTCTTCCCACAACGCGCCGGTATCCCGGCGAAAGAGCGTTGCCGGCTCGGGCTCGTCGACCAGCCAGCAGCCCTCCTCGAGCTCCCGCGCAAGCTCACCCGGCATCCAGCCGACGAAGCCTGCGAAGAAGCGCGCCTCGTCGGGCGCTTGCTCGATCAACCGGTTGAGGTTGTCGGCGGCCGCGGTAACAAAAATGTCACCGAAGAGCCGCATCGCCTTGCCGCCCGGGTCGCGCGGCACCATGGCGAACAGCGACCCCGCCATCTCCGGACCGCCGATGTAGACCGGGTCGGCGATCTTCGCCGCCGGCGGGAAGTCCGGTAACAGCGCCGCCAGCTTCACGTCGCTCGCGCGGTTGAGGATGAAGCCGATGTGCTTCTCGCCCATCGGCACAGCCACTATCGCGGTGCGCCGGTACGGGCCGTCGAGGTCGGGCGTCGCCACCAGGAGCAGCGCCTTGCTCAGGTCTTCGGCCGTGGACGCGGCGCGAGCCCCGCGCGCACCGCAGCAGAGCAATGAGACTGCGGATGCACCAATTGCGCGAATCGCGGAGCGTCGGTTCATTGTCGTGTCGCCTTTCTTCCGCCTCCTGGCAACGCTCTGCAAGAACCGTGCAAGCGGAGCATTGCGAAACAGGGCTCAACACAACCGTAACGAATCTTTCACCGAGCTTTCATCTGCCGTCCCTAGAGTCGCCACGCCCGGTGCGTCCGGGGTCAATACACAACTTCTAGGGGACAACAGCAATGAAGAATCGCAAAACGCAGCTCGCGGCTGCGGTGGGAGCGGCTTTGCTCGCCATCGGCGGCGCGGCGCAGGCGCAGCAGCCGCTGAAAGTCGAAGTGAGCGGCCAGGTCAGCCGCGCCCTCATTTACGCCGACGACGGCGTGCAGAAGAAAACCTTCAACGCCGACAACGACATCAGCGGCACGCGGTTCCGCTTCGTCGGCAGCGCCGGCATGACGCCGTCGATCCGCGCCGGCGTACGCCTCGAGTGGGACTACCAGTCGAACGAGTCCAACCTGGTCACCATGGCCAACGGCTCGGCTCCGGCAGTCAGCTCGGCGACCGCCTCGCCGACGCTCGCTGAGCGCTACCTGGAAGCCTGGTTCGAGGCCGCCGGCTGGGGCCGCCTGTACCTCGGCCAGGGCGACGGTGCGGCGAACGACGGCACCGAGGTCGATCTGTCCGGCACCGGCATCATCAGCTCCGTGTTCGTCAGCGAGCTGGGCGGCGGCATCGCCTTCCGCAACACCGCGGGCGGTCTCGGACCGACGGTCAGCGCATCGATCACGCAGCAGGACTTCGAGAGCCGCTACGACCGCGTCATGTACGTGACGCCGACCTTCGGCGGCTTCCGCGGCCAGGTCAGCACCGGCACGAAGGACGGCGCGAGCACCTCGGAAGCGTCGCTGTGGTACGCGGGCAAGTTCGCCGGCTTCGGCGACCTCGCCGCGGCGATCGGCTACTCCAACCAGGGCGGCCCGATCACCACCCCCGGCGCGGCGCACGACGAGACGATGGGCGGCTCGGTGTCGTTTCTGCACACCTCGGGCATCAACCTGACCTACGCGCACAGCCAGCGCGACATCCCGCTCACCACGGCGCCGGACATCGGCAGCACGCGCGACGGCAAGTTCGACTACTTCAAGGTCGGCTACAAGTGGGGCCAGCACGCCGTCGGCGTCGACTACGCGATCGGCAAGAACCAGTCCGCGGTCGATGACAAGGTGAAGACCATCGGCGTCGGCTACGTGTGGAGCCCGATCGCCTGGGCGGAGCTCTATGCCGGCTTCCGGACGTACGAGCTTGACCGTCCGAACGCGACGTTCGAAGATATCAGCACGTTCACCCTCGGCACGCGGCTGAAATTCTGATGAACGCCCATCACATCCTGCTTCCCCTGCTGCTCGCCGGATGCAACGCGGCGCCGCTGGAGTACTCGAAGACGGGCGACATGAAGTCCGGCCCCGGGTTGCTCACCGGCGCCAGCGGTTCATACGGCTTCGGCAAGGACGCCGCGCCGGTCGCGCAACCGGCGGCCCAGCCGGTTGCGAAGCCGGTGGCGCCCTCCATCAGCGCGGAGGAGTACCGCGAGTTCCAGGACTGGCGCGAATGGCGTCGCCAGCGGGAAGAAGCGGGCAAGCAGTAACCCTCTGCCGGCAGTAAGGCCTAACCCTGCGGCGCGACGCTCTTCTCGTAGAGCGTCGCGCCGTTCAGGTCCTTGATCTGCACCTTGAGCGCTCCGCTCTTGCCGTCGATTTTCGCCAGCCCGTAGAACTGCCCGCCCTCGGTGGGCGAGACGTTGACCCGCCCGTCCGGCGCCTTTACGAACTCGACGCGCGGCCCGAAGGTGTTGTCCAGCGCGTTGGGGCCGAAGCCGCCCGCATGCATCGGCCCGGCGACGAATTCCCAGAACGGGTTGAAGTCGGTGAACTGCGCCTTCGAAGGATCGTAGTAGTGAGCGGCGCAGTAATGAACGTCGGCCGTGATCCAGACGACGTTCTGGATTTTTTCTTTTTTCAGATAAGAAAAAAGATTCGCGAACTCGAGCTCCCTCCCCAGCGCCGGGCCGTCGCCGTTCGCCACAGCCTCGAAGCGCTCGCGCCCTTCTGCGTCCCTGCCGTCGCCGACCACGAGCCCGATCGGCATGTCGGCCGAGATGACCTTCCACCTCGCTTTCGATCTCTTCAAGCCGTCCTTCAGCCAGGCGAGCTGCGTCTGGCCGAGGAACGCGGCGTCGGGGCCGGGCTTTTCCTGCCGGTTGTACGAGTTGGGGCCGCGGTAGCTGCGCATGTCGATCACGAACACATCGAGCAGCGGGCCGTAGGCGATGCGGCGGTAGACGCGCTCCGACTCGTCGGCGCCGTGCCAGCGCAGCGGCGCCCACTCGAGGAAGGCGCGCGTCGCCCGCGCCGTGAGCAGGGCCACGTTCTTCTCGGTGTAGCGCTTGTCGGCCGACAGGTCCTTCGAGTCCGACCAGTTGTTGGTCACCTCGTGGTCGTCCCACTGCCATACCTGCGGCACCTCGGCGCTCATGCGGCGCACGTTGTCGTCCATCAGGTTGTAGGCGTAGCGGCCGCGGAACTCCTTCAGCGTCTCGGCCACCTTGCCGACTTCCTCGGTGACCAGGTTCTTCCAGGTCGAGCCGTCGGCGAGCTTCACCTGCGCCGCGATCGGGCCGTCTGCGTAGATCGTGTCGCCGCAATGCACGAAGAAATCCGGCCGCTCGCGGCGCAGCGCCTCGTAGCACTTCATCCCGCCCCAGTCCTGGTTGATGCCCCAGCCCTGCCCGGCCGTATCGCCCGACCAGGCGAACGTGACGTCGCGCCGGCCGGCGGGCGGCGTACGGAATTTTCCGCTGAGCGGTTCGGATAATGTTTTCCCGGAGGACAGATCCTCAAACACCACGCGGACAAAGACCTCGCGTCCGGAGGGCAGCGCAGTCAGGTCAAGGCGCGCCGTGTAATCGGTAGTCTCGAGTGCCAGAGGGCCGCGCACGCGCACTGCGTCGCGGAAATCCTCGTGGAAGGAGCGCTCCACCAGCATGCGCGCCGGCCGGTCGGCGCGGCTCCAGACCAGCGCCCGGTCGCCAGTGACATCGCCGATCTGCAGGCCGGAAGTCGGCTGCGGGCGCATGCGTTCCGAAGTGATGACGGCGGGCGCCTGGGCCGCCGTTTCCCTCATGGCGGGCAGCGCGAGAACGGCGCCGGAGGCGAGCGTGGTCTTGATGAACTTGCGGCGGCTTGGCATGCGGCGTCTCCCGTTGGTTGCCGGGATTTTCCGCACGCTGTGTGACAAACACGTTTAACCCAGCAGCGGCCCCACCTTTTGCCAGAACTGCGCCGCCTTCGGCTTGCCGAGCGCGAGCTCGAGCGGGTCGCGGCGCGAGTCGAGATAGGCGTTCAGCTCGTCGAGCGTCTTCACCGCCTCGATCTTCTGGTTGAGCGAGTCGGCGCCCGGCCCGAGCGCTTCGCTGAGGAAGCGCGTTGCCTCGGCGACCGCGCGCTTGAGCTTCGCCGGGTCCGCGCCGGCGCTCGCCGGCGCGCCGCCCGCGACCACGCGCACGAAGCCCTGCTTGAGCAGCTCGTCGAGCAGCGGCCCGGCGTCGCCGAGCTGGGCGAACTGGCTCGTCAGCTCGCCCGCCTTCAGCTTGCCATTGACCGAAATCAGGATGGGGCGCAGCTTCGGATCGAGCTTGTGCTTGCGCGTCTCGATCTCTTCCAGCCCTTTGGTCGTCTTTTCCAGGACGCTCTCGGGATTCATGAATCCCTCCTTGCCCCGGATGCTACCTAAAACCGTCGCCGGCCGGCGACGAAACCGGCCGTCGGCTGACCGGCTAGCGCCAGCGCTCGAGGAAGCCGCGCGGCTGCTGCTGCGAGCCTGCCGCCATCGCGACCAGCACGCCGAAGATCATGCCGACGCCGAAGCTCACGCCGACGGCGGTCCAGGGGTTCGCCTGCACCCTGCGGTCGGCGTAGCGCACCATCTCGCGCGTGCGGTCCGTCGCGCCGGCGAGCGCCTGGTCGACGGTCTGGCGCATGCTCTTCATCGCCGCTTCGGTCTGCGACGACGGGACTTCCTCGGGGGTGCTCGGCCTGGCCTGTTGGTATTCCATGGGGTTCCCTTTCGGTTGAGTTCCCCCGGAAACGAGCAAGCGCCGTGCCGTTCGGCTCAGGCCGCGGCGGCAGCCTGCAGGCCGGCGACGTAGATGAACTCGCCGCGGCGCGGGTCGCGCACGTAGCTCAGCAGCTCCCTGCGGTTCGGCTCGCCGCCGGGCGGCCGCAGCGAGATGTGCACCCAGCCGGCATTGATGCCGAGCGCCGGGTCGTAGCATTCGCAGATGATCTGGTCGAACTCGACGTGCTGCGACGCCCAATCCGCCAGGTCGAGTGTGGCGATGCCGGGGATTTCTACATCGCAGGCCTCGCCCAGGCAGTGCTGGCTGCCGCTTGTCCAGCCCTTCGGCCGGCCCTTCAGGGCGCGCTCGAGCGCCTGCGAGCGATAGACGCTGTTCGGTGTAAAGCGGCCGAACACGTCGCGCAGCGGCTGCAGCACCTTGCGGCACAGGTACACCGCCGCGCGCGCCTGCGCGGCGCTCTCGAAGAGGTTCGGAATGCCCTGGCGCTGCGCGAGGTCCGAGGCGGTCAGCTCGTAGAAGCGGAAATGCGCCGACACCTGGTCGTGCGGCGCGCAGTGCAGCGGCCACTGGTCCCACGCGAGGTCTGTACGATCGGTCATGCCGCGTCTTTTTTACCAGACGCGGACGGCCGTTGCTTATCCTCGCATCCGGACTTAAAGCGTGGTTGCGATCTTGCTGCGCGCGAACGTGCCCGACTGGTAATCGGCGACCGCCTGCTCGATCTCCTCGCGCGTGTTCATCACGAAGGGACCGTACTGCACCACCGGCTCGCGCAGCGGCTTGCCTGCCAGCACCAGCAGCCTTGCGCCCTTGTCCTTTGCGGCAACCCTGACGGCAGAGCCGTCGGACAGAAGGCCGGCCGCGCGGGCAGGAAGCGGCTTCTCGTCCTCCCCGATCAATGCATCGCCCTCGTAGGCATAGACGAAGGCGTTGTGGCCGGCGGGCAGCGGCGCCTCGAACACACCGCCCGGCGCGAGGTGCACGTCGAAATAGTACGGGTCGGTGCTGCCGCCGCTGATCGGGGCGGTTTTATCTTTCAGCTTTCCGGCAATCACCTTCACTTCCACGTTTTGCTCCTTGAGTACCGGAATTTCCGCGGCCGGGACATCCCGGTAGGCGGCCGGCCGCATCTTTTCCTTCGCCGGCAGGTTGAGCCAGAGCTGGAAGCCGCGCATGCGGCCTTCGCTTTGCTGCGGCATCTCGGAGTGGATGATGCCGCTCGCCGCGCTCATCCACTGCACGTCGCCGGGCCCGAGGTCGCCGGTGTTGCCATGGTTGTCCTTGTGCTGCATGTGGCCGTCGAGCATGTAGGTCACCGTCTCGAAGCCGCGGTGCGGGTGTGACGGGAAGCCGGCCAGGTAGTCGTTCGGGTCGTCCGAGAAGAACTCGTCGAGCATCAGGAACGGGTCGTGGCGCAGGCTGGGGGCGCCGCCGATGCTGCGGCGGAGCTTGACGCCGGCGCCGTCGGAAGCGGGGATCGAGGAGATGACGCGCTCTAGTTCGCGGGTTTTCATGGTTTAACTATATGGGGCTTTGCCGGGAGATTTCCAGAGCCCCGCCACAATGGGGCCTGAATTGGCGGGCAGGCTCCTCACATGAAATTCGCTGCCACCATCAAGATCGCCGCCATCGGAGCGCTCGCGCTCGTCCTGCTCGTGCCGGTCCTGATGATCCAGGGCCTGGTTGCCGAGCGCCAGATGCGCCGCGATGAGGCCGTCTCGGGGATCGCCGAAGGCTGGGGGCGGCGCCAGACGCTCTCCGGGCCCTACCTCGCGGTGCCCTACCAGGTGACGCGCGTCGAGGTGACGCGCGAGACCGTCGACGGCAAGGAGCGCGAGAAGCGCACCGAGCGCATCGAGCACCACGTGAAGCGCATCGCCGCCGAGAGCGTCGACTGGACGGTCGAGGCCGACGTCGGCGAGAAGGCGCGCGGCATCTACAAGGCGCGCCTCTACGGCGCAAGAGCGCAGGCGAGCGGCCGCTTCGTGCTGCCGCCGCGCTTCGGCATCGCCGAGGACGAGCGCACCAGGGTGTTCGCGCCGCGGCTGGTGTTCGGCATCGCCGACCCGCGCGGCATCCGCGCGGCGAGCGCGCTGTCGATCGGCGGCGCGTCGCACGCCTTTCGCACCGGCTCGGGCGACACGCCGTTCGTCGCCGTCGGGCTGCACGTGCCGCTCGGCGAGCTCGGCGCGACGACGCAGGTACGCACAGTGGATTTCGCTTTCTCGATCGAGCTCGGCGGCTCGGAAGCCTTCGCCATCCAGCCGCTGGGCGGCGACACCGCGGTGACCATGCGCGCCGACTGGCCGCACCCGTCGTTCCAGGGCCAGTTCCTGCCGCTGCGCCACGAGCTGGGCGCCTCGGGCTTCAGCGCGCAGTGGAAGATCTCGCGCTACGCCGCGCAGGACAAGGAGCTGCTCGCGGTTTCCTTCGTCGAGCCGGCGGGCCTGTACCAGCAGCTCGAGCGCGCCTCCAAGTACGGCTTCCTCTTCATCGGCCTCACCTTCGCCGCGTTCCTGCTGTTCGAGCTGCTGCGCCGCCTCGCCATCCACCCGATCCAGTACCTGCTCGTCGGCCTCGCGCTAGCGATGTTCTTCCTCCTGCTCACCGCGCTCTCCGAGCACATCGCGTTCGCCGCGGCCTACGCCGCCGCGACCCTCGCCTGCGTGGGGCTGGTTACGGTCTACCTGGTGCGCGTCCTGAGCGTGCGTGCCGGCGTCGCGTTCGGCGGCGCCCTGGCGGCGGTCTACGCCATGCTCTACGCGCTCTTGCGGGCGGAGGACTACTCGCTGCTCGGCGGCGCCGTGTTCCTCTTCGGCGTGCTCGCCGCGGTCATGATCGCCACCCGCCGGGTCGACTGGTACGCGCTCGCCGCCCGGCCCCGATAATCTGGTCCTGCTGAAAGGACTATCCAGGCCCGCTCAGGCACGCCGACTGCAGGCCTTCGGAGACCACTCACTCCTGGAGTTCGCCATGCTCAGCTGGGCCATCCTGTTCTTCATCCTCGCGCTCGTCGCGGCGTTTTTCGGCTTCTCGGGCATCGCCGCCAGCGCGTCGGGCATCGCCAAGGTGCTGCTGCTGCTGTTCGTCATCGGCTTCGTCGTCTCGCTGATCCTGCACGGCCGCGGACCGCGCGGGCCGCTGGTCTAGAAAGCCGGCCCCAAAAACAAAAAGCCCGGTTTCCCGGGCTTTTCTTACTCCTGCTGCGAGGCGCTTAGAGCGCCTTGATGTTCGCAGCCGCCGGACCCTTTTGGCCGTCGCGCACTTCGAAGGAGACCTTCTGGCCTTCCTTCAGCGACTTGTAGCCGTCCATCTGGATCGAGCTGTGGTGGGCAAACAGATCCTTGCCGCCGTCATCCGGCGTGATGAATCCGAAACCCTTGGAGTCGTTGAACCACTTTACGGTACCTGTAGGCATGTCATTTCCTATTACTTGAGATTGCTTCGTTTACGAGACTATCCGAGCCCCGCTTCGGGCATGATTTTCAAGGGAGGGAATGACTGCCACTAAGAGGACCGCTTTTGGCGGCTGAGAGGGTAGGGTTCCACTACTTGAGATCCTGCGGGACGGAATGTATCACATATATCCCAGATGGGTAATATCAAGCCTGGATAGGAGGTCCCATGGTCCAGCGCGTCGATCCCGAAGGCAAGCGTCTCCCGATCAAGCTCGACACCACCTCGAACGGCGAATTCGAGCCCGTGCCGCTATGGCCGGCCAACCTCGAAGCCAATCGCCTGGCGCACGAAACGGCTTCGGTCTTTTCCCGGCAGTTATCTCTAGGTAGAAGGCAGTTCCTGACTTCCGCATGCGGGGCCGCTTCTACCCTGCTCGCCTTCAACACCGCCAACGCCGCCGCCGGAAAGACCGGCGGCTTCTTCGACCTGCCGAAGGACGCCGCGCTCGACCAGCAGCTCGCGCGCGCGCAGGTCGGGCCGGCGAAGGACGAATTCATCTTCGACGTGCAGGGCCACTTCATCGACACGCCGAAGATGAACCCGAAGAGCGCCGAGGTGTTCATCAAGGACGTCTTCATGGACAGCGACACCGACCTCATGGTGCTGTCCTTCGTCCCCTCGACGCGCGAGTCCGAGCCGGTGACGATCCAGGCGGCCGACGAGGTGCGCCGCATCGTGGCCAAGCTCGAGGGCACGCACCGCCTCCTGCTCCACGGCCGCGTCAACCCGAACCAGCCGGGCGACCTGGAGGGCATGGACGAGCTGAAGGAGAAGTGGGGCGTCAGCGCCTGGAAGACCTACACGCAATACGGGCCGGGCGGCAAAGGCTACTTCCTGTCCGACGAGGTCGGCATCGCGTTCATCGAGAAGGCGCGCAAGCTCGGCGTGAAGACCATCTGCGTGCACAAGGGCCTGCCCTTCGGCGCGCGCTCCTACGAGCACAGCCAGTGCAGCGACATCGGCGTGGTGGCGAAGCGCTTCCCCGACGTCAACTTCCTCATCTACCACTCGGGCTTCGTCTCGAGCGTGCCCGAGAAGGCCTACAGCGGCGGCGACGGCATCGACACCCTGATTTCCTCAATTGAAAAAAATCAACTGAAGCCCAACAGCAATGTTTATGCAGAACTGGGGAGCACCTGGCGCTTCCTGATGCGCGACCCCGAGCAAGCGGCCCACGGTCTGGGAAAGCTCATCAAGGCCTGCGGTGAAAGCAACGTGCTGTGGGGAACGGATTCCATCTGGTATGGCTCGCCGCAGGACCAGATCCAGGCCTTCCGGACGTTCCAGATTGCTCCGCAGCTAAGGGAGAAGCATGGCTATGCCGAGATCACTCCGGCGCTGCGCGCCAAGATCTTCGGCCTGAACGCCGCGAAGGTGTACGGCCTCTCGCCCGCGGAAGTGAAGAAGTACACCGGCACCGACAAGGTCGCCCGCGACAAGCTCGCCTACCAGGAACGGCCCGAGCCGCATTTCCTGACCTACGGGCCGAAGACGCGGCGCGAGTTCCTGGGCCTGCTGGCCCGCGAGCCGCACTGGCCGTAGCCCGGGCTACGTGGCGGCGCCGTCGAGGCGCGTGAGGCGGTAGTCGTAGCCGAAGGAGGGATCATTATCCGAGGGCAGGTGCCAGCGCCCCTTCATGCTGCGCCCGTCCGGCGCCAGCACGCCGCGGGTGAAGATCGGCGAGTCCTTCTCGCCGAACCAGTAGGTGTAAATATCGCCCTCGAGCTGGTACGTATAGGTGAAGCGCGAGCCGTCGGTGCCCATCAGCCGCGAGCGGATGGTGCCGGTATCCTCGTCCCAGCCCGCGTACTCGATTCCCTTGTGGTGCGAGCCGAAGTTCTCCAGGTCGTAGCGCTGAATCAGGAAGAAGCCGCCTTCCATCCATTCATAGCTCACCTCGCCCTTCACGTCCGGCCCTTCGATGCGCCAGCGTCCGATCAGCGGCTAGTGCCGCGGCCCCTTGCGGCCGCCTTCGTTCGAGTCGGGCGTCGAGCGCTTGGGCCTTTGCGTGGTGGCTTCCAGGAGCAGCCCCACCGCCTGGGTGAACACGGTCTGCGGCACCTCGTCCTCGCCCGAGAGCATGCGCTCGAGGCGGTCGGTGGAGACCATGAGTACGTCGCCCAGCGCCTCGAGTCCGTTACACAGCTGCACCGCGCGGCGCAGCGCCATCTTCGGCACGTCCGAATTCTTCATGCGCCATCATGCCCGAAGTACCCTGGCGCGTCCGACCGGATGAGCAGCTAGGCTACTTCGAGGCTCTGGCTCGCCAGGTAGTCCTCGTAGCCGCCGCGGTAGTCGATCACCGTCCCCGGCTTGCCGTCCTCGCCGGGCTTGAGCTCGATCACGCGCGTGGCGAGCGAGGAGACGAACTCGCGATCGTGCGAGACGAACACCAGCGTGCCGGTGAATTTCTCCAGCGCGGTGTTGAGCGACTCGATCGACTCCATGTCGAGGTGGTTGGTCGGCTCATCGAGCAGCATGACGTTGGGCATCTGCAGCACCAGCTTGCCGATCAGCATGCGCTGGCCCTCGCCGCCGGAGATCACTTTGACCGACTTCTTCTGGTCGTCGCCCGAGAAGAGCAGCTGGCCGAGCGTGGCGCGTACGATCTGGTCGTCGTCGCCCTTCTCCTTGCGCCGCCAGCGGCCCATCCACTCGGGCAGGGAATCGTCCTGCACGAAGTCGGCGGCCGTGTCCTGCGCCCAGTAGCCCGGTCGTGCCTTCTCGGCCCACTTCACCGTCCCCGAAGTGGGTTTCAGCTTTCCCGGGAAACCGTCGGGCAGCAGCGAGCGCAGCAGCGTGGTCTTGCCGACGCCGTTGGGCCCGACGATGGCGACCTTTTCGCCGGCTTCGATGGCCAGGTCCACTTTCCCGAACAGAGGAACCTTGGAATAGGACATTGAAACGCCCTTGGCCTCGATCGCCAGCCGATGCAGCTTCTCCTTTTCGTCCACCAGGAAACGGATGAACGGGTATTGCCGGCTGGAGGGCTTCACGTCCTCGACCTTGAGCTTCTCGATCATTTTGCGGCGCGAGGTGGCCTGGCGCGCCTTGGCCTTGTGGGCGCGGAAGCGGCGCACGAAATCCTCGAGCTCGGCGATGCGCTCCTTGGAGCGCTCGTTCTTGTTGAGCTGCTGCTGCTTCGCGAGCGTCGACGCCTCCATGTAGTCGTCGTAGCTCCCCGGATAGACCCGGATGCCGCCGTAGTCGACGTCCGCCATGTGCGTGCACACGCTGGAAAGGAAATGGCGATCGTGAGAAATGATGACCATGGTGCTGGTGCGGCGGTTGAGCACGTCTTCCAGCCAGCGGATGCTGTTGATGTCGAGGTTGTTGGTCGGCTCGTCCAGCAGCAGGATGTCCGGGTCGCCGAAGAGCGCCTGGGCCAGCAGCACGCGCAGCTTCCAGCCCGGCGCCACCGCGCTCATGGGCCCGTTATGCTGCG
>Ga0193752_1002327_pt1 | contig 14408 bp, 11 predicted proteins | sample H1c1metaG_FD_144924 | JGI IMG/M metagenome (GOLD analysis project Ga0193752, IMG submission 144924) | Soil microbial communities from a riparian zone of the East river system, Colorado, United States - H1c1 | ecosystem: Environmental > Terrestrial > Soil > Riparian zone | place: USA: East River... | reverse complement strand
GCTCCGTGTAACCCACTGAAATCATTACAGCTGGCAAAGGGCACGGTTCCTGCTCTAGTCGGCCGCCATGACGACCACGACCGCAGAAATGAGCGCAGAGATTCTGCCCCGAGCCGACGCTTCTTCCACCGCAGCGCAAACCAAGCCGCGCAGCCGCGCGATGATCCTCCTGCCGGTTCTCGCGCTCGGAGCCGGTGCCGCGATCGGCGGCTGGGTGCTCGCGACGCGTGGTCACGAGACGACCGACGACGCGTACGTCGAAGGGCATGTCGCGAACGTGTCGCCGCGTGTCAGCGGTCAGGTCGTGAAGGTGCTGGTGAAAGACAACCAGCACGTGAACCCCGGCGATGTGCTCGTCGAGCTCGATGACCGCGACTTGCGCGCGCGCGACGCCGCATCCAAGGCGGACCTCGCCGCGGCGAGGGCGCAGCTCCGAGCGGCGCAGACTCAGCTCGACGTGACGCGCTCGGACGTCGACTCGAATCTTCAGGTCGCGCGCGGTGGCATGGCACAAGCAGCCGCTGTCGGCGGCACGACGCGCGCCGCGATTTTACAGGCGCAAGCCGACATCTCGGCGGCGACCGCGCAGCGTGGGCTCGCCGCGAGTGAGCTGGAGCGCAGCAAGCGGTTGTTCGGCGAAGGCGCGCTGTCGCAATCACAACTCGACACGCGTCAGAGCGAGCTCGAGCGTGCGGATGCAAGTCTCGCCCAAACACGTGCTCGTCTCGCGAGTGCGGAATCGAACCTCGACAACTCGGCCGGTACGCTCCAGAACGCGCGCGGCCGATTGATCGCGGCAGAGTCCGGTCCGCAGCGCCTCGATGCTGCCGCGGCTCAGGTCGAGCTCGCGCAAGCGCGCGTCGATCAGGCGCAAGCCGCCTACGACCAAGCGGAGCTGAACCTCTCGTACACGAAGATCCGCAGCGAGGTGTCAGGTGTCGTGTCCCGCCGCTCAGTCGAGCTCGGTCAAAACGTGTCGCCGGACCGTCCGTTGATGGCGCTCGTCGCCCTCGATGACACGTGGGTGGTCGCAAACTTCAAGGAAGATCAGATCGCGCACCTGCGCCCAGGCGCACGCGCGGACGTAACCGTGGATGCGTTCGACGGTGAGAAGCTGACTGGCCATGTCGACAGCTTGTCCGGTGGCACGGGTTCGCGGTTCTCGCTCCTTCCGCCGGACAACGCGTCGGGCAACTTCACGAAGGTCGTTCAGCGCGTGCCTGTTTTGATTCGCCTCGATCCACACCCTGGTTTCGAGCTTCGCCCTGGGTTGAGTGCGGTCGCCAGCGTGTCGACGAAGTGATCATTCTCGTAGTCGGTAGTGCCCCGGTCAGTCGTGTGGAAGTGAGTCAGGTCCAGTGAGCAACCGTAGTCTGAGTCGTCCGCCAGTGCGTCTTTCGGAGCGAACGAGAGCGATCATGGAACGCGAACAAGTCGAAGGCTCGAAGCTCGGAATCACCGCTGTCGTGATGACTGGCGCGCTGATGGCGATGATCGACATCACGATCGTCAACGTCGCGTTGAACGACATCCGCGCGAGCTTCGGCACGCCACTCGATCAGATCGGCTGGGTGTCCACCGGTTACATGATGGCGAACATCGTCATCATCCCGATGACGGGCTGGTTCCAGCGCCGCTTCGGCTATCGCCGCTACTTCGCTGGCTCGATCGCGCTGTTCAGCCTCGCGAGCGCGTTGTGCGGCCTCGCCTGGAACCTACCTTCGCTCGTGTTGTTTCGTGCGCTCCAGGGCCTCGGTGGTGGTGCGATCATTCCGACGGCGCAGAGCATTTTGTTCGCGCGTTATCCGAAGAAAGAGCACGGCATGGCTGCAGCCATGTTCGGTCTCGGCGCGATCACGGGTCCTCTGCTCGGGCCGACGATCGGTGGTTATTTGATCGAGTGGTCGAGCTGGCATTGGATCTTCATGGTCAACGTGCCGATCGGCATCGTTGCGGGGTTCCTTACGTTCAAGTTCGTGCGTCAGCCTGGCTTCGTTCCGCCCACTGGCAATGAAGCCCGCGTCGACGTGTTCGGAATCTCGCTGCTCGCGGTGGGCATGGCGTCGCTCCAGTACGTGCTGGAAGAAGGTAACCGCGAAGGTTGGTTCGACAGTTTCTTGATCCTCGGGCTCGCAGCGGTCGCCGCCGTCTCGCTGATCACCTTCATCGTGCACGAGCTCGAGACGCCGAACCCTGTCGTCGATCTGCGCGTCTTCTTGCATCGAAGCTACACCGCGGGCACGGGTTTGAACTTCCTGACCGGCTTTGCGTTGTTCAGCGGCTCGTACATGTTCTCGCTGTTCGCGGGCTCGGTAATTCACTACTCCGCGCTCGACATCGGCAAAGTGTTCTTGGTCTCGGGAACGGTATCGATCTTCGTAATGCCGCTAATGGGCCGGCTCGCGCCGAAAATGGATGCGCGCATCTTGCTGTTCATCGGAGTGTGTATCGTCGCCGGAAGTCAGTTGGTTGCGTCGCAGCTCACCGCGGCGGCGGGATTCTGGGACATGGTGCACCCGAACATGATCCGCAGCCTCGGGCTCGGCTTCATCTTCATTCCGGTGAGTGTGCTCGCGCTCTCGGATTTACCAGCGCATCAGCGCGGTAGTGCGACCGGTTTGTTCAATCTCACGCGCGAGCTCGGTGGCTCGCTCGGAACGGCCCTCATGGGCATGCTCGTGAGCGACGACATGAAGCGGTTCGGCTCGTACTTGTCCGAGAACATCACGCCGTACAGCGCGCAGGTGCAAGAGCAGCTCCGCCAGACGGCGTCGACCGTCGGCGCGCAAACGTTTCAGCGCGATTTAGTCGGTGAGAGCCTCTTGAAGATGAAGGTCGCCAACCAGGCGATGGTGCTCAGCTTCGAAAACGGGTTCCGCTGGACCGCGTTCGCGATGGCGCTCGGCGTACTGTTAGTGTTTCTGCTGAAGCGCCCCCAAGCCGGCGGCAGCGCTCCGGCTGACGCACACTAAATCGGGTGGCCGGCTTCGGTAGTTTCAGGTTCGCCGCCGACTAAGCTGAAATCCCAGGTCAAGAACAGCAAGACGAAGTGCTGGCTGATGCCGGCGCGATCGAGCGGCATGTCTCGCTCGTAGGCGAGGTGCAGCGTGAGGCTGTCGATGATCCGCGCGCCGATCTCGGGCGTGATGTCACATTCGCTTGGGACAACCGCGTTTTTGCGGCGGTCCGTGAAGAACGTCGCGTCGAACCCGAGGAAGAATCGCTCGGTGTAGCTGACTGTCAGGTGAAGTCCGTAACGGAGGAGCGCGCGACCCGTGTTGTCGGGCCGGGCGGCGTAGCTTGGGTTGACTGCAAACCAACCCAGAGTCACCGACCCGCCGATGTCACCACCGGCGAGCGCATCTTTGAGCTTGGGTGCGAACGCGCCGACCGAATACATCCAGCGTGCGCGTGCGTCGACGTAGCTCTGCGTTTTGGTACCGCGATCGACCGGGAAGTCGCCTTCGGCACGGACGCCGAACTCGATCGCGGTGGCGCCGACCGGCCACGTGCTTGCGACACCCGCGATCACGTCGAGCTCACTCGGCGCTAGTTTGCCGAGGCCATCCCGATCGCGATCGGTGAACATGTTGATGTCGATCGGGATCGAGAGGCGCGAGCCGATCAGATCGATGTCGAGATGGGGTGCGAACCGCAACAGTGCGTGGCCGGTATTGTCAGGTCGCGCGGCGTACGTCGGGTTGTAAACTGCAGCGCCAAACAACAGGCTGCCCGACAACGCAAACCCGTGATCGGACCCGCCTAAGTCTCCGCCGTGCGCGCTGCCTTGTTTGTCGAGCGCGTAGGTAGTGCCGGGGAGCGCTGCACACGCAGCGAGGGCTACAGCTGTAACACGTGCGAGAAACAAGTGTTTGGTGACGTGTGCGCGCACTGCCAATCGGCCAATCGCCGGCAGGAACTAGTCGATGGCGCGACTATGGACAGATCGGCCGGCCGACGACAAGCAACAATAGATCAAAACCTGCAACTCGCGCTCAAGTGTGGGATGAAGGTGCCGTCGCCCTGACGAAAGGAGTTCCTTAGTGCTGGAGATCGATGCGGTCAGTAAGCGTTTCGGAGCGCTCGAAGCACTGCGGAACGTGTCGTTGTGTGTCGAGAGCGGGCAGACCGGTTGTCTGATCGGTGAGAGCGGGTCCGGTAAGTCGACGATTCTGCGCTGCATCACGGGCCTAGTGTATCCGGATCGCGGCGCCGTGAAGTTCGAAGGCGCGCCGATCGAGCCGAAGAGCGTGCAAGCGCTGCGATTGCGAATGGGTTACGTGATTCAGGAGGGCGGATTGTTTCCGCACCTGACCGCCTACGGAAATGCGGCGCTCATGGCGAAACATCTCGGCTGGGATGACGCGCGCATCAAGCGGCGGATCGAGGAGCTGCGAACGTTGATGCGGTTGCCGGAGGCGACGCTCGAGCGCTATCCGCGCCTGATGAGCGGTGGACAGAGGCAACGGGTCGGTTTGATCCGTGCGTTGATGTTGGATCCGGAGCTGTTGTTGTTGGATGAGCCGCTCGGGGCGTTGGATCCGATCACGCGCTCGGAGCTACAGACTGACTTGAAGGCGATCTTTTCGGAGCTGAAGAAGACGGTGTTAGTCGTCACGCATGACCTCTCAGAAGCCGCGTTTTTCGGTGACTTCATCGCTGTGATGCGTGAAGGTCGGGTCTTGCAGCAAGGTACGCTCGATGAGCTGACCCGTGCACCGGCCGATGAGTACATCACGCGGTTCATTCAGTCACAGCATCCCGCGGTCGCTCCGCGGCCCGAGCAGGTCTCGTGAAGCGACTGTTCGTATGCGCGCTCCTGTGTGGAGTGCTGACGAGCTGCAGTCGTACGCGTGCGCCCGAAGCGCGGATCGGCTCGAAGAAGTTTACTGAGTCCGTATTGCTCGGGGAGATCGCCAGAGTGCTCGCGGAGCAGACCGGCGCGAAAGTGGAGCACCGCCGAGAGATCGGTGGCTCGCGCGTGTTGTGGGATGCGTTGCGCGGCGACGAGATCGATTGCTATCCGGAGTACAGCGGGACATTACTGAAAGAGATTCTCGGTGGCGCGCAGCCGAAAAACCCTGCGGAGCTCGATGCACTCCTGGCGAAGCACGGCGTGCGTGCCGGCAAGCCACTCGGGTTCGACAACACCTATGCGATCGGAATGCAGGAGCCCAAGGCTGCGGCGTTGAACCTGCATACGATCAGTGATTTGGCGAAACATCGAGAGTTGCGCTTTGGAATGACGTCGGAGTTCATGGATCGCGCGGACGGTTGGCCCGGACTCGCGCGGCGGTATGGTTTGCAGCCGAAGGAAGTGCGCGGCTTGGAGCATGACCTCGCGTATCGGGCCTTGGCGCAGGGAACGTTGGACGTCACGGACTTGTATTCGACGGATGCGGACATCGAGTACTACAAGTTGCGAGTCTTGGACGACGACTTGCACTACTTCCCGGAATATCAGGCGTTGTTTTTGTACCGAGAGAAGTTCGTTCAGGATCATCCCGACATCCACGAGGCGATCGAGCGGTTGGCGGGCAAGCTCGATGCCGTGTCGATGCGCAAGTTGAATGCGGACGTGAAGCTGCGGACGCGTCCGGAGGCGACCGTTGCGGCGGAGTTTGCGCGCCGAGCGTTCGGGGCGCATACGACGGTGCGCGAGCCGACGCGGCTGGAACGTCTGGTGCAGCGGACGGTGGAACACGTTGGGTTGACGGCGTGGTCGCTGTTGGCGGCGATACTCGTCGCGGTGCCGCTCGGGATCGCTGCGGCGCGCCGGCGTGGTTTAGCGCAGGTGATCTTGGCAGTGTCGAGTGTGTTGCAAACGATTCCGTCGTTGGCGTTGTTGGTGTTCATGATTCCGTTGTTCGGAATCGGTGAGGCACCCGCGATCGCGGCGTTGTTCTTGTACAGTTTGTTGCCAATAGTCAGAAATACGCACAGTGGTTTGACCGGGATCGATCGAGGTTTGTTGGAGTCGGCGGAGGTATTGGGTTTGCCGGCCGGCGCGAGGTTGAGGTTGATCGAGTTGCCGTTGGCGTCGCCCTCGATTCTCGCGGGAATCAAGACGGCGGCAGTGATCAACGTGGGGACGGCAACGTTGGGAGCGCTGATCGGTGCAGGTGGCTACGGTCAGCCAATCCTGACAGGGATCCGTTTGAACGATCAGGGTCTGATTCTGGAGGGTGCGATCCCAGCGGCCTTGTTGGCGTTGTGTTGCCAATGGGCTTTCGACTTTGCGGAGCGTTACATCGTCCCGCGTGGTCTGCGGTAGCAGCCTCAGAACAACACGACGTCACCTGGCGCGGCTACCTGCGGATCTTGGGCTCCACCACCCTCCGTTTGGTATTCCGCCGCTGGGATCTCTGCGATCGTCGAATCGTCCGCTCCCAGCTCTCGCGCTATCTCCACATGCGTTTCCCGTAACTTCACATCCAACAACCTCAGCTCCTGCGCCACCACATCTTGGAACTGCAGATGCGACAACGCCCCTCGCGACGCGGTTAAAATGTCCGCCATCGCGACACTTCCGGCACTCGAGACACCCGCCAACTCCGTTCGCAACGCATCCACGCCACGCTCCGTCTCCTCCAAACGATCCGCCGCCGACACCGCAAACGTCTCCATCGCACCACGCAAATCCCGTGCGTGCTGCGCGATCCACGGCAAGTCCGTTCCTAACCTCGCCGCCAGCTCACTGACGCGCTCGTTTGCACCGGCAACCTCGTCACTCAACCTCTGCATCTCCGACGCCAACACCTCGAAACCGGCCGAATGCGCACCCAACCTCGACGACTCGATCCGCGCATTCACCGCTAACAACCGCGCCTCACTCGCCAACCGCTCGATCGTCTGCGCCAGATCCGCGATGCTCTTCGCCGCCGCCGCAGCTTGCCGTGCTCGCTCGTCTTGCGCCGCCGCTCGACCCGACATCTCGCGGACCTGCTCACGCAACAGCGTCGCCTGGGTTCCGATCAAACGACCGACGCCCTCACTTCCATGGCCATCGATCTTCGCAAGCGCACGCTGACTATCGATGACGTACGACCGCGCTCGCTCCACGACCTCGTTCAACAAGCTCGCAACCGCCGCGACCTCGTCTCCCGTCAACTGATTCAGCTGCAACACTCGCGCGCCGACGCGACTTCGCACCGCACGATACAAGCTGATCACGCGGCGCAGCCGCAAGGTCTCCGCGCCGCCCATCGGCGGATCCTTGCCCGCCAAACGTTTTGTCAGGACGCAAGGGTTGAGCCAGCCGAACACCGACTAAGCTCCTACCAACTTCACCGTCGCGGAATCGTCGACGACCAAAATCTTCTTCATGCTCAACCCTTGCGTCCTGACAAAACAGCTAGAGCAACGTCACGACTAACGCCGCCGGCACACTCCCAAACGAGACGCGCAGGGTCACTTGAGTCTGGTGCGACGCAAACGCATCGGCGTTGACTGCATACGGCAGGCCGATCCGCATCTTCGCGTCGACCCGCTTCATCGCTGCTTTCACGTGCCCACTGATCACATTGGCGAGCTCGCCGACCGCGTCCGTTTCGTCTTCCGGCTTCGGTAACTCGTTCGGAGCCATCTGAAACACGGCGCGCGCGATCGCCGCACGCCCTCCACTGTTCGACAGCACTCCGATCAACACGATCGGCCTGTCGTTCTCGAGCGCGATCGCAACCCCTGACAAACCATTTGCCGGCGCCTTCAACCGAGCGAGCACCTGACACGGCTCCAAACCCATCGCCGGCCCGACGTTGGACGCGCACTCACGCACGCATTCAGTCCACTGTTCGACGCTCGGCATTTTGTCAGCCACGGTTGTCGCGACTCCCGTCAGTGTCAACGCACGGCCATGACCAATCGGCCACCATGACTATAGCGATAGTCGTCCGTCTTACGGGCGGACGCCAGCCAGCTCAAACGCCCAGCATCCATCAGCTCGAGCTTCGAGACACGCATGTGCGTGTTGCCACTCACCTTGTTGAACGCAGACATCAACGTGTTGCAGACCTCGCTCGCGGCATCGAGCATCTCGTCGGACATCATCTTCTCCTCCAACAGAGAAGTGACCATCTCTTCCGACTCCATCAACAGCGCACCGGCGAGACGCAACGCACTTTCGATGTCCATGATCATCGCGCCTGCCTCGTTGCCATCGTGATCGGCAAACGGCGCGGCGTATACGGGGCCCAACTCGGCCAGCTTGCTCCAGTCGGCTCGTTCCGCCGGTTGAAGTACCGCATCGCCACCGGCAAGACTCTTCACGAGGTCGGACAACGCCGCAGCCGTAGGCAACGTAACCGGCTTTCCGGCGGGTCGGTCCGCCTCTGCGAGCGGCAGCGGCGCCGGCGGCTGCGCTGGAATCGAATCCGCCGCTCTCGAAGCCGTCTCGATCCCACCAAGATGTTCCCGACGCGGCGCAGGCGCAGGCGCGGGTGCGGGCGCAGCAGCGACCGCATGACCAGCACCTGCCGGAGCCGCTGCAGCCCTCGGCGGCGGCGATGCCACATCGCTCAGCGAACGCATCGCATTCTCGAGCGATCGCTGCATATTTTTGACCATCGTCTCGAGCGACTCGATCCGATCGTTCAAATCGTCGATCGCACCCGCCGAGAGCTTCTGGAGTTCCGGGTCCGGGGCCTCGGGCTCGGGCACGATGGCTTCGGGCCGCATCTCCGGAAGCCATCGACCGTTGCGCGCCACGTACGTTCCATCGGGGACCGCACCGCGCGCGAACAATCGTTCCGCATCCTTCGCGAGCGGCTCGTGCCCGGCGAACTCGCGCAACTGCATCAGAATCGCGTGCTCGCCCAAGACCGCAAAGCGACGCGGTCGCAGAATCGCCGGCGCGTTGTAGACGAGCTGCTCGAACTCCATACGCCATGCGCCGGCTGCACGTTGCAGTCGTTCGGCGCTACCTGCTGTTGTCGCACTCACGACCATATTCACCGAGTCCGCGAGCGTTCAGGGAGATGTCTGCGGGACAACCCACTAATCGGCAGCTGCACTCGGATGCTTGACCCACTCCGCGCTCGCACGCCTTTCATTCGTCCGCACCGCATCCGACCGCGGCTGCAACGGCCATAGACTAGCGGAACGTGGTGGTCGGTGCGGAGGCCAGAGGAGCCCACCGTCGCCGTGGGCCGAGCGGCGGCGATCTCCCTCAAGTAATCGAGGCGAGAATCCGTTTGTCCGCGAGCATGCATGACGCAAGCGGCAAGCCCGACTTCCGGGAGACACTTCGTGAGTTCGAGTCTGCAATGAAGGCCACGACTGGCCACATCAAGCACGACCTCGAACGTGCACGGACGGTGACTCGCGACGCAACCGCGCGGATCGACCGAAGTTTTCGCGCGCTCCAAGAAGCCACCGCCGCACAGCGGGATGCTTTACACGAGGTGTCGCAGGCGTTTCACAAGGAGAACGCGACCGCCGCCATCGGCTTCGCCTCGCAATCGGAAGCTCTCCTCCGTCAGTTCGTCGACGAGATCGTGCGGGTCAGCCGCGACAGCATGCGCATGATCGAGCAGCTCGCGGAGCTCTCGGGCAAAGTCGACGGAATCACCGAATGCGCGGACGCGATCGATGGGCTCGCCCGCGAGACGCGCTTCATCGCCTTCAATGCGCGCATCGAGACGCATCGCGCCGGCGATGCCGGTCGCACTTTCAAAGTCGTCGCCGACGAAGTCAAGCGACTCGCAAACGCGTCGTCCACGCTCAGCAATCAGATCCGTACGAGTGTCAGCGCGTGCCAGACCGACCTGACTTCAGCTCGCAAGACTTCGACCGGACTCGCCTCGCACGACATGAGCCGCGCGATCGATTCGCACCGCGGCCTCATCGCGGCCATCGGCAAGCTCGACAGCGTCAATCAAGACCTCGACAAGATGCTCGAGACCGTCGCCACGAACGTGGCCGAAGCCGTGCGCGCACTGCAGTTCGAAGACATGGTGACGCAAATCCTGAACGCGACCGCGACCCGAGTCGATCGACTCGGCGAGCTCGCCGTTCAAGCGGTTCACATCGTCGAACGCGGGCAGAACGGTGATCGCATCGGCCCGATGCAGGAAGTGATTCAAGGACTGAGTGGACTCGGCGCGCGCTTGGCCGTGCAGCACGAGTCGATGGATCAAGGCAGCGTCGAGCTCTTCTGACGCTCGCAAGGAGCTGAAATGTCACTCGAGTGCGAAAAGCAGGGCGAGAGTATGGTGATCAAAGTGAAAGGTCGTTTCGACTTTTCATGTCACAGCGCGTTTCGCGAGGCGTACGCGACCGCGCGTGAATCGGCCGACTTCGTCGTGGACATGGGGGATGCGTCCTACATGGACAGCGCAGCGCTCGGAATGCTGCTGCTCCTGCGCGAGCACGCCTCCCAAAACGGGGGTCGCGTGACGATTACGAACTGCCGCGGCCAAACCTACGAAGTGCTGCAGATCGCGAACTTCCACCGGCTGTTCAAGATTCAGCAATAGCCGTGAACATGCGGGACCGGCAGGCAGCGCAGGGTCCGGATGACGCAGCGCTCGACGAGCGGCTCGATTCCGCGCTCGATCGTGGAATCGAATACCCATTTTTCGACGACGTGCTCGAGGCCCTCGTAATTGCGCTCGAGAGTCCGAGCGGCGTCTTCGGACACCTCGACGAGTTCGGCGATCTCGTCTGCACGGCGCTGCGCGGCTCGTTTGGTTCCCGCAATCAAGTGCCGATCTACCATGCGCGCGAGATGTGCGTCGGAGCTTGGTCCGGCACACTCGGCAGCCTCGTCCCGCGCACATTGAACGAGCCGCAACACGTGTTGAACGACGGCCCGACGATCATCAGCAGCGTGACCGTTCCGATCGTGTTCGGAGGCGAGGCGATCGGCTTGATCTGCATCGCCGATCGCGAGCGGCCGTACGAGCCGCTCGATCAGGCGTGCGTGGCTCGAGTCGCAAAACGCGTCGCACCTTGTTTGTTCGCGCACAACGCCGAGCGCCGCTTTCGTCGCCAGCTCACTGAGCTCGAGCAAATGGCGAACGCTGCCGCAGAAGGCGAACGTTTCTTCATGCTGAGCGGCGACTTGATGGCGATCATCGAGGAGAAGATCGTCCGTGCGAATCCCGCGTTCTCGAACCATCTCGGCTGGGAAGACAGCGAGCTGCGCGACAAGAGCTTGCCGGACTTCGCCCACCCTGCCGATCGCGATGCATTTGCACGAGATCTCGACCGCATGCGCCGCGAACCGAATCGCGAGCATCCCGCGATCGTGGTTCGCGTGCTCGCAAAGAGCGGGAACTATCACAGCATCGAGTGGACAGGCGCCGGCACCGACGAAGGTCGTTTGTACGTCGTGGGCCGAGACGTGTCGGAGCTACGCAGCGCAGTCGCACGACTCGCGGCGCAAAACGAAGAGCTGCACGTGCTGCACGAACAAGTCCGGCGCGAGCAACGCCTCGCCGGCCACTTACTCGCGAACGTGCGACGCCAAGGTTGCCTCGACATGCCGGGCGTCCGGCATCTGACCTCCCCGCTCGACTTCTTCAACGGCGACGTCGCGCTCGCAGCGACGACACCCACCGGCCAGCTGCGCTGGATGTTGGGCGATTTCACCGGTCACGGTTTGAGCGCAGCCATCGGCACGATCCCAGTCGCCAGCACGTTTTACGCGACTTGCCGCAAAGACGTGACGCTCACCGAGAGCCTCGAGACGATCAACGAATTGCTCAAAGGCGTGCTGCCGGCGGGCTTGTTCTGCGCAGCGGCGTTCGTCGGCCTCGATCCAGATCGCGGCGAGCTCCACGTATGGAATGGTGGCTTGCCGACCGTCATCGTGCGGAGTGCGCGCGACGGCAGCTTACGGCTGCATCCGTCTCAGTCATTGCCGCTAGGCCTCGTGGCTAGCCGAGAGTTGGATGTGAAGTTCACGCGAATCCCGGTCGACGCCGACGACGAGATCTTCGTCTACACGGATGGCCTCACCGAAGCACAGAATCAATCCGGTGAGTTGTTCGGACAAGATCGCGTATCCGCTGCGTTGTCGAAGCCGGGTCGAGCAGGAGAGGGGTTCGATCGGCTGGTCGACGAGCTGAAAGACTATCGCGGCACGGTGCGTGCTGGCGATGACGTGTCGCTGATTGTCGTGACGGTGGGTGCACTGCGCATTCCGAGCCGGCCCTTACGGCCGCCTGGCGAGTGACTCAAGCTACTGAGAAGAAAAAACCGAATGCGAACCACGGTAAACAATGGGTGAATTCGATGACGTGACCGCCGAGTTCCTGATCGAGAGCCGCGAAGGCCTCGATTCGTTGGATCGCGATCTCGTCGAGCTCGAAGAGCACCCGCAAGCCAAAGAGCTGCTCGCGCGCATCTTCCGCTGTTTTCACACGATCAAGGGCACCTCTGGTTTTCTCGGCTTTCAAAAGCTCGAAAAGCTGACACACGCGGGCGAGAACTTGCTGAGCAAGCTGCGCGACGGCGAGCTCGTCGCGAACCCCACGATCACGAGCACGCTCCTCGAGAGCCTCGACTCCGTACGCTACATGCTCGGCGAAGTCGAAGCAGGCGGTGACGACGGCGACGGCGACTACAGCGTGATGACCGAGCGGCTTCACCAGCTGTGTCGCGGTGAAGCTGCAGACGAAAACGCTGATCAGTCGACGCCGGAAGATCCCGAAGCTCCACCTGCAGCGGACGGCGGCGACGAGCCCGGCCCGATCACCGAAGAAGTTCCGATGAACTCCTTCGAGTCGACTGCACTCAACCCGCACGCGGTCTCGCACGAGATGGCCGGGGCGCCCGTAAACGACCTGGGCACGCGACACGCCCTCGGAGATGCGTTTGGCGAAGTACTCGCCGCGCAAGCGGCCGCGCGCGCAGGCGATCACGATGCCCGTCCGGCCGGCATCGTTCCCGAAAACGTCCGCGTCGACGTGCACCTGCTCGACAACCTCGTCGATCTCGCGGGCGAGCTCGTGCTGACACGCAACCATATCGTGCAGCTCGCGAAAGGTCGCGAAGACACCGCGCTCGCGTCCGCGACCCAGCGCCTCAACTTCGTCACGGCTCAGCTGCAAGACGGCATCATGCGGATGCGCATGCAGCCGGTCTCGACGCTATTTGCGAAATTCCCGCGCGTCGTTCGCGATCTCGCGCGCACGTGCCACAAGCAAGTCCGGCTCGATCTCGACGGCGGCGATACCGAGCTCGACAAGTCTCTGATCGAAGCGATCAAAGATCCGCTCACCCATTTGATCCGCAACTGCGTCGATCACGGCATCGAGGCTCCAGGCGCGCGTGCAGCAAGCGGCAAATCTCCGGAAGGTCGCGTCGTACTGCGCGCGTATCACCAAAACGGCCTCGTCCACATCGAAGTTGCGGACGACGGCGGAGGCATTGCGCTCGGCAAGGTTCGTAGCAAAGCGGTCTCCCGCGGTTTGCTCACGGAAGAGCGCGCGCAGATGTTGTCCGATAGCGAAGTTGCGAACCTGATCTTCTTGCCGGGTTTTTCGACTGCCGATCAAGTCACGAACGTCTCTGGCCGCGGTGTCGGCATGGACGTCGTCAAAACGAACGTCGAGCAAGTCGGCGGCACGGTCGAGGTGCAAACGCACGAAGGCACCGGCTCGACGTTCACGTTGAAGATCCCGCTGACGCTCGCGATCGTGCCCGCATTGATCGTGCGCTGCGGTCTAAATCGCTACGCCGTACCCCAGGTGAACGTGATCGAGCTGGTCCGCATCGGCCAAGGCCGCGATCAGCAAAAGCTCGAGTACATCCACGGCGCGCCGGTCTATCGCTTGCGCGCGAAACTTTTGCCGATCGTGTTCCTCGAAGAAGCGCTCGGCGGCTCCGTGCCACACGGGCTACCTGACATGCCGCCCGCGCCTGCCAATGACAACGACGACGAAGGTCCCGGGCGGTTCATGGCGGTCGTGCAAGCGTCAGGTCGACAGTTTGGTTTAGTCGTGGACGCAGTGCTCGATCAGCAGGAGATCGTCGTCAAGCCTCTGCCCCGCCTACTCAGCGAAACCGGCGCCTTTGCAGGCGCGACACTCCTCGGCGACGGTCGCGTCGCGCTGATCCTCGACGTCCTCGGCATCGCGACGCGTGCGCGACTCGTGTCCGAGACGCGCGACGAAGTCGTGATCGAACATCGCGATCCACGCGCGCTGAACGAAGGTGGTCGCACCCTACTGCTCATCCGCGGCGCCAACGACACGCGACTCGCGGTCCCACTCGACCAAGTCAGCCGCCTCGAGACGTTCGATCCATCGCAGGTCGAGGTCGGCGGCACACATGACGTCGTCCAGTACCGCGGCGACATCATGCCACTCGTTACGACTGCAGACGTGCTGCCGGACCTGCGGATGCGCGGCGACTCGAGCCGCGACGCGACGAGCGGACCGCTCAGTGTCGTGGTTCTCGGC
>Ga0193752_1002325_pt1 | contig 14412 bp, 17 predicted proteins | sample H1c1metaG_FD_144924 | JGI IMG/M metagenome (GOLD analysis project Ga0193752, IMG submission 144924) | Soil microbial communities from a riparian zone of the East river system, Colorado, United States - H1c1 | ecosystem: Environmental > Terrestrial > Soil > Riparian zone | place: USA: East River... | reverse complement strand
CGGCACGATCGCCGAGGTGCCCAATGCGGTGAACGCGGCCAGGATGATCGGGGTCAGAGCGGTGGTGAAGCCAGTGGTGAATGCCACGCCGAGTGCCGCCAGCCCCTGAGGGATCACCGTGGTCGCCCACGCCTGGAACCCGGGCAGGATCGCCGTGGTGCCCAGGGCGGTGAACGCCGTGAGGATCACGGTGGTCAGCCCCGGCATGCCCGCCTGGATGCCGATCCCGATCAGCCCAACACCCGTGGTGGCCTGAGCAGCCATGGCCTGGAACGCCGGAGTGACCGCCGTGGTACCCAACGCGGTGAACGCCGTGCTCAGCACAGCCTGCACGCCCGGCATCCCGGCCTGGATGCCGATCCCGATCAAGCCGACGCCGGTGGTCGCCGCCGCAGCCATGGCCTGGAACGCCGCCGTCACGACCGGGGGCAGCCCTTGCAGGCTGGTGCCGAGGGTCGAGGCCACACCGGTCAGACCGGCCTGCACCGCCGCTGTCATCTGGTCCACGCCGGGGGTCGCCGCGCCGGGCAGCAGATCGAAGGACTTGCCGGCGGTATCCGGCACCTTGTCCAGCGCCCCGGCGACGACCTGCTGCGTGCCCTTCAGCCCTTCACCGACGGCGCCCGGGACCTTCAGCGCCTCGGCGCCGGCGATCGGGGCCATGCCGACCAGCGACGAGCCCACGATGCCCGGTGTCGGCGCCACCGCTTTACCGGCCACACCCGGCAGCAGGGACAGAGTGGCACCGACGGAATCGGGCACCGGCTTGATCGCGCCCTCGGCCGCGAGCAACGTGCCCTTCAGCCCCTCACCGACGGCCGGCGCGACCTTCTTGGCTTCGAGGCCAGCTGCCAGATCCATGCCGGCCAGTGCCCCGGTGACCGCGCCCCGAATCGGGCCGAGCGCCTGGGCAACCGTGCCTTTCAGCGGGACGAGTGCCTTGTTGACCGCCGGCCCGATCTTGCCCAGCGCGGCACCGACGGTGACCGGTACCGGGTCCAGCGCGGCGGCGGCGGCGGGCGCGACCTTGCCGAGGTCCTTGGGAACACTGTCGGCGAAGGCTGAGATGGCGGCACCGGCGACAGTGAACGGCGTCCCGATCGAGCCGGGAAGGAGGGCGCCGATCGCGGACAGTGCCGTGCCGAGCGGCTTCAGGTTGTCGGAGATCCAGCCAACAGCCTGACCGAAAGCCCCGAACGCCTTGACTCCGAGATCGAGCAAGGTGAGCAACCCCGGCAGGGCCTTAGCGAAGCCGGCGATGCCGGATGTGAACCCCTCCGACTGGAAGGTGGTGGCCAGCGCCGCGAAGCCCCGCACGATCCCGTCGATGGTGGACTGGGGGATCTGCTTGATCGCGTCAGCGAGCCCCTGGAACACACCCCCGACGCTCTTGCCGAGGCTGGCCCAGTCGAACTTGTCGAAGAACGCGGTGATCGAGTCGATGGCCGACTTGATCCCCGGGGCGGCGTTGGCGAACAGTGTGATGCCGTTGTTGACCAGGTCCATGAAGCCCTTGGTCACCGACTCCAGCACGCCCTGGAGCCCGGCCATCGCGGCGTCGAGGTCACCGCCCTTGATCTTGGTGACCATGGCCTCGAACGAGGTGCCCAGCGTGTTGACCACACCGGTCAGCAGGGTGAATACCGACTGCGTGTTGGCCAGGTTGAGGAACCCGCGAACCAGGGCGTCCAGGCCCGGTGTCATCGCGGTGATCGTCGAGTTGACCTTGCCGATGATCCCCGAGAGGGTCGTCAGGCCGGCGCCCTTGGTCACCACGTTGGCCAGGCTCAGCGCGACCCCAGACAGCGCGGTCGCGGTGCCACCGAGCCCGACCTTGAGCTGCGGGAAGATCGACGCCAGTTGCTTGAAGACCGGGAGCAGCCCCTTCTCGAACGCGTTCGACACCGACGCCTTCAGGCTGTTGAACTGCGGCTCGATCGACTTGGCGGCCTTTTTGATGCCGTCCATGCCGAGCATCACGGCGCCGATGGGCACGGCAAGGAGAGCGATCGCCCCCGGGATGGCGGCGATCGCGGTGGACACCGCACCCCACGCGGCGGTAATCCCAGCGCCAACGGCGACGAGACCGGTGGCCATCGCCGACCACTTGGCCAGCGTGGTGAGGATGGTGAAACCAGCCCCAGCGATGCCGACGAGCGAGCCGAGGAGCGGACCCATCTTCGCGGAGAGCGTGCCGAAGATGCCGGAGACACCCTCCCACGCGTCGCCGATCTTGGAGCCGGCGGCGCTGCCGGCATCGCCGATCGAAGAGAACGCCGAGCCGAGCCCGGAGGTGATGGACCCACCGATGGCGGCGATCGACTTGCCAACGATCGAGAACAGTGATCCGAACGCCAGCTGCGCCCGGTCTTTGTCGACGTCGACGTTGATCTTGACTTTCTTCTTGTTGAAGAAGCCCGCCGCGTCGGCCGCCGCCCGCTCCAGCCCGGTTTTCAGGGTGGCCTGGTCGATCTCCGTCCCGATTTTGATCTTCCTGTTGCCGAGCGTGGAGGTCAGCTTGGTCAGCTCCGTGCCCAGGGTGGCCTGGTCGATGGTGACCTTGAGGTTGAGCGTCGCGGCCTTGGCCTTGGTCTTCTGAATCCAGGCATCGACCTCAGCGGTGGCCTTGGCGGTGTCGACCTCTAGCTGGACCGTGAGGTCCTTCAGCGAGTCGGTCTCGACCGGGACCTTGATCGTCGGGACCTTGATCGCCGCGAGCTTCGTATACAGCTCGTCGAGGTCGATGTCGAACTCGACCGGCACCGTGACCTTGGGAAGGTCCTTCCCCTCAAGGTCCTTCTTCAGCTGCGCGGCGAACTTGCTGGTGTCGGGGAGAACCCGGACGCTGATCCTCGCAACCTCTTCGCCTCCGGGACTGCCCACTGCTCACCCCCCTGGGGTCTCGGTTTGCTGTAGTCGCCGCCTCCGGCGCGCCTGCGCGTTCATGTCGGCCACGCGGACCACACGCCCACGCTTCTTCGGGGCCTTCGACTTCGGTGGAGTGATCAGCGGCCGGCGGGCCGGTTTCCCGGCCCGTTGCCGGTTCGCCACGTAGAGCAGGTTCACCACGGCGGCCAGCAGATGCGCCTGGCTGGTCCACGGGCGGTGCCGCTGCCCACCCCGGGCACGAGCGATGACAGCGGAGTCCTCCGGGAGGTGCTCGACAAGCCAGAGCACGTAGCGCGGTGTCAGGGCGCAGTCGTCGCGCCACAGATCACGAATGTCGACCTGGTAGTGACCCTGCAAGTCGCTGACCAGCGCGCTGCCGTACTCGTCGATCAGCTTGACGAGCTGGAGGCTTCCCCCGGTTGGCGCTGCGCCGCGTAGGCGTTCCACAGCTGGGAGAACTTGCCCTCGTCGTTGCCGGGGCCGGCGACCCACGCCCGATACGCCCCCGCGTCCTCGGCGACCGAGGCCAGGAAGTCGTCGATGCGCGCCAACCCTTCGTACATGTTGGCGACCTGGTCGAACGTCGGGTCGACCCCTTGCTCGGGGCCCTCGATCTTCTGAAGCTCACCGAACAGGCGCATCGCGGTCGCCCGCTCGCGGAACGGCAGCTGGTGGATCGCGCGGAGCTTCGGCGCACCCTCGGGCCACTCCACCGTGGCGACCTTCGCGTCGGAGGCGATGGAGTCGATGATGGTGGGCTGCGGCTCGACCTGCTGCGCGGCCTGCTGCGCGGTCCCGGGCGGCAGGGAGAAGTTCCCGTTCTGCGGCACGGGGGCATGACGGATCGGGTTGCCCAACGGGTCAACCTGGGTGACCGTCTCGCCGTAGCGAAGGTCCGTCGGTGCGGGCGTGGGCGCGTTGCGCGGGCCCTGGTTGCCGTAGATGTCGTATGGCTGGTTCATGGAACGGGAGTGACTCCTTCGTTGATTGGAGAGGGGAGCTGGCGGGCGACCAGACCGGTCGCCCGCCAGCTGTGGATCAGCCGCCCGGCGTGGTCGTGGTGACCACAACCGCCGGCGAGGTGCCACCGGTCAGGCCCACGGCGCTACCGGTCATCTGCGCCACGTCCTCGTCGGCCAGCGACCCGCCGAACGTGACCGTGACCGGGCTGCCCGGCAGGGCACCACCGCCGCACGTCACGTCGCCGGGGGCGATGTTCGACAGCGCCTCCAACGCGGTCTGGACCGCCGAGGCGGCGGCGTTGAAGGCGATCGTGGCGGTGGTCTGCCCGGCGTAGGTGAGGGTGAACGTGCCACCGGTGGGGGTGCCGGTGATGGCCACCGACTGGACCTCGTTGGTCCGCATACCGAGGCCGGCGCCGTACCACTCCATAAGGTTGGAGCCGGTCACACCGAGCACAGTCGCGCGGACCGGGAAGGCGAGGAAGTTCTCGACGTCGACCTCGACGTCGTCGTCGCTTGCTAGGGACACTCGGGGCAGGTACAGCGGCGCGGACACGTCGCCGTCGACGATGCGGATGAACATCGCCCGCTCCTGCGGCTGGGTGATCAGGTTGACCCCGAACACACCCTCCACGGAGACGTCACCGCCGCCGAAGTAGTAGGCCAACGTTTCGTTGGTCAGCTGGAGCAGGTGGATCGTGATGGCGAACGTGACCGGGTCACGCCGATCCCTCAGGGCCGGGTTACGCCAGGTCCCGAGGATGTTCGAGTCGCCACCATCCTTGGTGATGGTGAGCCCGTCCTCGATCGAGGTGTGCCCGAGGTCTTCCCACGGGGAGCCAGGGTTGACGAGGTCGACAGGGGCGGATGTGCCGGCCGGGGCCGTGTAAACGAAGCCCGTGCCGGGGATGATGACAGCAGCATCATCGAGAGCCATGATCTCTCCTTGTGAGTTGCCCGGACAGACGGGCTAAGGGGGAAATGCGAAGTCAGACGCGGGGGTTTTTAATCATCAGGTCGTACACAGCGACCTGACGAGAAATGTGCGGCAATTCCGCGTCGTCGAACTTGCGAAATCCTGTGCTTTCGCGCCACTTATTGATGCATCCGTACGGGGTGACGGTTTGGTTTTCCCACGCCTCGTAGAGGACCCGGGCAACTTGCTTGGCCAGCTCGAACGCCGCCTGGTGCGGATCCCAGCCCTTGGATTCCTCCGCGCCGGACCAGACGTTGTAGCTCATCCAGTACTGCGAAGTGAACCTAGGATTGTCAGACGCGCCGCCGGTGCGCGAAAGCCGCAACACCGGCACGTAATTGGCCAGCTCGTCGGGCAGGTCCTCGAACACCCGCACCTCGGAAAGTCCGAGGCTTTCGCGCAGGTCAGCGAGGGGATTCCGCATCAACCACAGCTGCACCGCGATACCGTCAACGAACGGCACCATCCGAGCCGGCGCGCTCATCGGCGCACACCGCCAGTGATCGCGTGAATGCCTTCGACGAACGTGCCGTTCTCGGCGACGTGCCCGAACTCGATCGCGGCTGCGGCCCGCTGTCCCCTCGAATCGTCGAGGGACACGAAGTAGTCCAACCTGCCGTGATCGAGCTGGATCTGGGAGTCGCCAGAGTGCGCGTGCGCGGCGAGCCGGCGTCGAGCATTGGCGAACAACGCGTTCGCCGTCCGCTTCAACGCGAACCCGGTTTCCTTGTGGTACGCCGCCGTCTTGTTGCACTTCTTCGCGGAATTACCCGGACCCCAGCTGAACTTCCCCTTGGGCATCAGCGCATCTCCTGAAGTGTGCAACCGACATGGTCAGTGGACACGGAGAAATCGCGGGCCTGAGGGCCGCCGAGAATGGAGAACTTCCGAAGCGTCCCGGTGTTGTCCGTCCATTCGACCCGCGACCACCAACCCACCGGGGTCTTGGACCCCTTGCAGATCAGCTTGTACGCCACGGCCACGTTCTGGCCTTCCGCGACTTTCAACGCGGCGAACGCGCCACGGGTGGAGGCCACCGGCTGCATCCAGCAGTCGGTGACCACCACACCCGTAGTCGAGGGCCTCTTCACCACGTTGCCGCGGAAGTCGGTGACCGTTTCCTCCACGAAGATCGTGACGGTGTGCGGGCCGCTGTCGAGCAGGGACATGACCCACCGCCCTTCAGCAGTCGTAGGGGTCGCCGACGGGGAACAACTCGAAGCCGTAGCTGTCCTCCAGGAACACGCCTCTGGACGACCAGAGGTCGTTGCGGGTGAGCGGCTGATGCCAGAGACCGAGCCGGCCAGCAACCTTCTTCAGCCAGCCCATCTCTTCATCGGTGAGGTACAGCCCGCCCCGGGCATCGAGCCCGTTGCGCTGGTAGCTGTAGTCACCCGCGCTCTCCGAGGAGAACCCGCCAGGGTTGCTGACGTATCGCGCGGCGGCGCGCAGCACGATGACCCGCACGATGTCCGGGGCAATGACCTGAGTGGGGTCCTCGGGATCCACCCAGGTCTTGCCCGCGACCAGCCGCACCATCGCCGACACGTCGTCGAGCAGCGCCTCGATGCGAGGGCTCTCCACGTCAGTGAAGGTGCGATCTAGCCGAACCTCCAGATCCTCGATGTCGGCGAGGGGCGGCAGCTGGACCATGAGTTACGCCGGGGTGAAGGCGAGCTTGACCGCGCGGACGAAACTGTTGCCACCAGCGCCACCAGCGGTGGTCGTGGTGACAGCCACGGCCGGCGTGGTGCCGCCGGTGAGGCTGCCGGTAGCGGTCATCTGCGACACGTTGGAGCCGGTGTCGAAGGTGACCACCACAGCGGTACCGGGCAGCGGGCCGCCGGTCGTCGCCGAGATCTGGTTCGCGGTCAGGTCGGTCCCCGCGATCAGCGCGGAACGAACCTGGGCGCCGGTCGCGTTGTACGCAATCGCGGCGGTCGTCTTGCCCTCGTAGGTGAGGGTGAAGCTGCCGCCGGTCGGGGTGCCGGTCACCGTGACGGTCTGGACCTCGTTGGACCCGGGACCGTCGGCGATGATGTTCGACCCCATGTAAACGTCGACCATGGAACGATCTTGTGCGTTCCTGAAGTCGTAGTCCTTGATCCACCGCATGCCCACGCCGGCCAGGGACTGCCGGGCACCGAAGCTGGCACCCTGCGGCACCTTCGGGGCCACCATGACCGCCGAGTAGGCGGTGCGGTGGAAGGCGTAGCCCTCGTTCGGCTCCAACGCCTGGGACACCACGATCCGGTTGAACCCGGCGATGCTGCCGATGTCGGCGTCACGCAGGGCGTTGTTGTCCCCGGCCTGGTCAGCGTGGGACAGGTGCGGGTCCTTCAGGAACGCCGCCTCCAGCCCGGAGCCGATGACCACGTAGCGCTCGGTCATGGGCACGTGGGCATCGTTGAGCGCGCGGCGGGCGTCGACCATGGCCTCGTACGTGGTCGAGGGGGTCACCGGGACGGTGGTCGCGTAGGTCGCGTTCTGCATCGTCTTGGCGATCTTGTTCTCGGCGCCCTCGGCGACAGCCCGCACCATGGGGGTGAGGATCTGCGAGCCGTAGGAGACGATGTCGAGGGTCTCCTCCTCGTCGGTGGTCGGAACCGCCGAGTAGATGGCCGTGTCGAGAGTGACGTCGATCTTGGTCTCGACCAGGTTGTCCATCTGGATGATGCCCTCGCCCTCCGAGGCGGTACCTCGGGCCTGGCGGAGCACGCGGGTGCGGGCGGTCGTGCGCGCGGGCACCCGGATGGAGACGGTGTCACCGGCGTTGCCGACCCAGTCGGCCGCCGTGGTGGCGTCCATCCAGATCAGCTGAGGGAGAACAATCTCCCGCTGGAGCAGCCCGAGGGCCGCAGCCGCGATCTTCTGCGACTTAATGAGGGTGTTCGCCACGGGGAACCTCCAAGGTTCTTAGAAGCGGAACCGCGTCGGCCGTGGCGAACGGACCGTGCGGGATTTACCGATTTCGCGGAATGAGCGCGGCGAGCTTTCGCGGGTCGGTTTCGTCGTCCCCGGAATCGGGGTCGCCGCCGCCACGAAGACTCGCTTTCGGCTTGCTGGGCGGTGTGCTCTTCGGCGGAGTGCCACTGGTCGGTTCTGGCGCGATGAGCGCGAACAGTTCCTTGGCGTCCGTCTCTAGCTCGTCGTCACTCTCGCCGGACAGTCGCTTGGCGACCGCCCTGATCTGGGCGACAGTGGCGTGGTCCGGGGCCAACTCCTCCGCGATTTCGCGGCGCTTGTGGAGGGCCTCGGCCTTCTCGGCGCGGGACTTGAACGAATCGGCGGCCTCTTGCAGACGCTGCGTCTCCGTCTTGTCCTTGTCTTCGTGCTTGGCGAGCTTGGCTCGCGCCTCTTCGAGTTCAGTTTTGTACTTGTCGCGCTCGGTTCGAGCGTTCTTGCGCTGCTCCTTGATCGCGTCGAGCGCGCGCTTCCCGGCGTCGCCGAGCTGATCGGCGCCGGCGGGGTCGCCGTCGTCATCCGCGACCGCATCCGCGAGCAATGCCTGCGCGTCGGCATCATCAATGCCGAGATCGTCAGGCTTGGTGCCCGAGTCAGCGGGCTTGCCGCCCTGGTCACCGTTTGGCTGGGACATTGCGCCCCTTTCCGCCCCCATTGCGGGGTATTTCGATCCGCACCCGTGTAGCGCGGGAAACTTTCGGGGCTAGACGCCCTTCATCGACCCGTCGGACTGCCAGGAGCCCGGGATCTGACTGGAAAGGCCTAGCTCCTTCGCGCGGCGCATGATGAACCGGCGCACTTTCCGCCGGCCTTCCTCGCCGCCCTTCGCCCGGCCGACCGCTTTGATGGCCTTAGCGAGGTCTGAGCCGTTGCGGATGGGGAATCTCCCACCGGATCCGCCAGCATCGGGCATCGCTTTGCCCTGTTTCGCCAAATTACGACGCGTATCAGTATCGGGACCGGCCACAACCGACTCCGTTCGAAGGTTTTCGCGGTTAAGCGGTGATCTCTTCGGCGCGCTTGGCTTCGCGTTGCTGGGATTCCCAGAGCCGGCGCCACGCGTTCCGCGCGTCCTTGCCCGAGAACTTCCCCTCGATGTTCTCTTTCCACATCCGCTGGTAGGCCCGGTTGTTCCCCGGCCACTCAGGGTTGGACTGGAACACAGCCTTCGGCCAGCACATGCAGTGGTCGTGGACCTTGATCGTCCCCGGCCCGTCGAAACCCGAGTCGGCCTGTGCGATCGAAGCCTCGGAGAACACCGGGCCACGGCTGGCCAACATCGCGCAGAACGCGCACGGCCTCGGGCCCAGCATCCGAATCCAGCCCTGCGCCACATCGTCCGTGTCGATCAACTCCAGGGTGGTGTCCCGGGCCCCCTTGAGGACGTGACGCGACGCGGACCCCGAGGCCAGCACCACAGTCACCTGACGGGACCGCGTCTCCCCCAGCCCGTTGTGAGCGGCCCGCTTCATCGCCACCGGCCCGGTCACCAGCAGCGAACGCTCGGCCGCGGTGTCCGCGTCACCCCAGTCCAGGACAGCGGGCTTGAACTCGCCGAAGTGCGGGGCGTCGATCTTCGTCGGCCGGTCGTCCCGCCGCGTCGTCCCGGTGTCGAGCTGGCCGGCGACCCGGGCGTTGCGACCGGTGTTGAGCCGGGCCGGGCCGGGTAGCTGGGCGTCCGGACGGTTCACGAACTGGATCGTCGGTGCCGGCGTGGCCGCCTGCGGGGCCTCGATCAACCGCACCCGCTGGTAGTAGTCGACCGCGATGTCCGCCGAGGCTTGGCGGTAGGTGCGGATCAGGTTCATCACCACCCGCACCCACGCCGGGTAGGTGGCGTCGATCTCGGTCCACGACAGCAACGCCATCGTGGGGATGAACTGAGCCAGGAACGCGGCCCGCACGGCGAGCTGCCGCTGCCGGTACTCCTCGGAGAGCTGAGTGCTCTGATTCGGCATCTACCGGGGTCCGTACAGGATCCACGAGATGGTGGCGCCGAGCAGGACCACGACGAACAGGCCGGCGAGGACCAGCAGCGACTCGCCCATCTAGCGGGGCCCGACGGGTGTGCGGTCCACCGCTGGGTCGTTCCCCGGCACACCCGGTGCCGACGCCGGGGGCTGGTTGCCGGCACCCTGCCGCGCCAGCTCCATCTGCATCTGGGTGATCGGGTCCGCGTCGAGGCGCATCTGGATCCACTCCTCGACGTCGGACTTCTCCACCCCTGGGATGCGACCCCAGAGCGCTTCGACGGGGACCTGGAGCATCTGGGCGGCCTTGCCGAGCGCGTCCACGGCCTGCGCCATGGACCGGATGTTCATGTCCTGCCAGGTCACCCGGCTGGTGATGTCGGTGGCGTGGGCGTCGTCGTGGTGCAGGCCGCTGGCCAGGCGCAGCAGCTGGATGTGGGAGCGGCCGGCGGACTTCTGCCGCTCGGCGACCTTCTGCGTCAGGCTCGCGCGCGCGGCGGCGAGAGCTTCAGCGGACAGGTTCGCCATCTGCCCGGTCAGCTCATGGGTGGGTGTCTGTGACACCGCCGCGAGGGACTGGACGTCGGTCTCGTGGGCCTGGATGAACCCCTGCAACGGGGTCTCCGGCAGCGACCCGAACTTGGTGTCCGGGTCGTCGGCGACCAGGAGATCGTCCTGGCGCAGCTGGAGCTTCTTACGCCGCGCCGCTTCCTCAGTGTCCGGCTCAGCCATGCCGGCGACCGTGCGCACCTTCCAGCTGTTGAAATGCTGGGTCAACATGCGGTCATACGCCGTCTTGTTGATCCGCGCGGCCAGGGGAATGTGCGGCTCCACCTCGCCCGGAGTGCGCCCGTCCAGGTCCAGCTGATTGCAGTAGCGAACCACCGGGCACACACCCGACTCGTGCGCCTGCGGCTCCCCGATCAGCTCCACGGGGTTCTTCCCGAGCCCGGCGGCAGAGTCGACCTTGACCTCGTAGACGAACTCGTCGTCGAACACCTTGACGACCTCGACGGTCTCCGTCTTCGACTTCACCTGCATGGCGAACGTCGCCCAGTCGTCCTCGGCGGGGTCCTCGTACCAGGCGAACATCTTCCGGGGGCTGACGCCACGGATCTGCGGCATCTCGTTGCCCTGGAAGTCCTTGCCCGGCAGCGCCGTGGCGTAGGCGTAGCCATAGGCCAGCATCGCCCGGTGCACCGCGATCTGACGCTCGTCCCAGCCGTTGGACAGCCAGATCCGCCACGGCCCCTCAGGCTCAGCCATCGGGTGCGGCGGCCCATCCGGTGCCGTCTCCGAACCACGCGGGTCGATCGGCGCCCCGACCGGGTCCAGCCGCGACCGGTAGCCGTCGACGTACATGCACTGAGCCGTGCTGGTGACCACCAGGCCGAGCCAGGGCACGCGAGACAGCTCACGCAGCGCCTTCAGCTCCGGCGTGGCACCCTTCGGCAGCTGGATGTCGTCCGGGTCCCAGCGGTACCAGCGGTCGATCCGGTCCAGCCGCTCCCGCTCCTTCCGCCAATCCGGCAGCAGCTTGTCCTGAACCAGAGAGGCCAGGGCTTCGGTGCTCAGCACAGTGTCACCTGGCCTTCCCTGCGTCGTTGGAGTTGGAACGGCTCCCGACGAGCCAGAGCTGATCGGGCAGCACCGCGCCGTTGATGCGGATCTCTTCGAGCCGGTTCCCCCAGAACGGCAGCACCTCGACGGGGCTGTCTGGGTTGAGCACGATCTGCCAGCAATCCCACGACTCGATGGGCTCAAGCGCGGCCAGAGCCGACAGCGCCCACGCCTGAGACGGCGACAAACAGCAGCACACGTACGCGTAGCTCTGTGACGAGCAGGTCGGCGCCGAGCTTGGGACCAAACCCTGCTCAGCGATGGCATCGCGCCGGCTCGTTGGCGCCCAGTGGAACAGCGGATGCAGGATCACCAGACGTTGCCGCTGCGGACCTTCACGCGGCCCTGCTGAGCGACCCAGAGCCGGCGCACCATCCGGGCACCGATCATCGCCACCGCGAGGTCGACCTTCCGGGGCGAATCCGGGGATTCCTTCCCGATGGAGATGCCCCACCGGTTCGGCCGGCGCCGGGCGTTCCCGACGTGCCGGGTCATCCGCGGGTCGCCGTCGTGGGAGAACGCACCCGACTTGATCTCCGTCTCCGTCAGCTCGACGGCCATCGTGAAGTCAAACAATTTCGATCGCATATCCCAGGCGATCGGCGCCGGCTCCTTACCGCCCGGCACCGCGTGCATCTGAAGCCGGTCGGCGTACTCGTTCGCCCAGTTGACCTTGACGAAGCCTTCCCACTCCTTCACATCCGCGAAAAACGCCACCGGATTCCACTCGCGGAACGCCTTCGCCACACACGCATCAACCTCATGCGCCGGGACCACAGACTCCGTGTTGTGCGCCGTGTCCGGCTCCCACGCGCCCACCACGAACACGTGCCCATCGCTCACGCAGCACGCGACCAGCGCCGTCGCGTCGCGGCTCTTGCTGCCATCGAAGAACAGGCAGATGTCCTCACCCGGCTCGATCAACCGGTCCGGATCGGCCAGCGCTGACCACTCCTGCGGGGTCATCCACGCATCCACCGCGACAGTCGGCCAGTTCAAGTACTTCCGCTTCGAGGCGTCAGCGCTCGACCGGGGATCCCAGATCCGCTCGATGATCGGCCGGGGCTTCACCCACCAGCAGTCGTCATACACATGCGCGAGCGCCCGGGTGAGGGACGCCTCGTCCGCCATGTCCGTGTCCGGCGGCGCGATCCTGGCGTCGTAGAGGATCTTGGAGCGGCCCTTCGTGCGGCCCTCCTCCTGCGCCACCCAGCCATCCCACGAGGCCTCGGCGACAGACCCGATCCCCGGCTCCCACGCGTTACACGTTTCGAGCATCCGATTTCCGGACTTCGTCAAATTGTCTTCGAGCGTGGCCGCCAATTCTGGCCCGCCATTTGTCGGTTTCCAGTGCTCCGTCTCATCCGCGACAATGAATGACGACTCCGCGCCCTCAGCCGCATTCGACGACGACGTAATAACCTGGAGAGTGCCCTCAGGGGATTTGTAATACAGCTGTTTCCCCGGATCCAGGCTGTATTTCATGACGACCTTCGAGCCCTTCGAAGCCATCGCCCGAACCATGCGCATCGTGTTCGCCGTCTGAGACTCCGCCGTCGCCGCGATCTGCACCAACGGCATATCCACCGGCCGGCCCTTGCAGCCCCCCGGCAGCTTCGGATCGAAGTCCTTCAACCTCACCGGCGCCAAGAACTCGATCAACGCCAGCACCGCCGCGAACGGACTCTTCCCCGACCCCTTCGCCAGCCGCCGCACTCCGTGGTGGTAGAGCCACTCCCCGTCGGGCGACACCGCGTACCACCACACCAGGAACCGAAGCTGGCTGTCGACGAAGTCCCACCTTTGCCCCGCGTGCGGGCCGTTCGGATGCCGAAGATTCTCCACCGCCCACTTCGCGGCCTCCCATCCCAACGTCAGCTCAGGAACACCCTCGGGCAGCGTGACAAGCCGGTCAGCCGGCCCGATCGGAGCAGGCGGGGCGAGAGCCGCGACGCTCATCGGGCACTACCCAAGCCGCTTGCGGTACGCATCCATCGCCGTCACAGCGGCCTCGGCGTCATCGTCGACCTGACCACCCTTGGCCAGCTCGATCCGCATCCGGCGGCGAGCGCCCTCGGTCACCAGCAACTCGGTCGCGCCGGCAGACCACGCCATGATCAACTGCGACGACGGCTTCGCGCCCTGGTTCAGCGCCCGGGACAGGAACTCCGACCACACAACCGCCTGCATCCAGTCGCTGGCCTCGTAGAACCGGGACTGGCCACTCTCCGCCAACGCCAGGTACCAACGCTTCGCCAACGGATGCCAATGCGACTCAGCGACCGGTACCACAACCACCTCAGCGGCAGGCGCGGTCTCGATCTCGATCTCAGGCTTGTTCACGCGGCGACGACGGTCGCTGCGCTCAGGGATAGGACCGGGCATAACCGCCACCTCCAAGGGGGCTAGGGTGTGTGCGCACTCGGCGCGGCCAGGTACGTAACGGCGCGGCGTGGATGGGCCAGGCTCGTTGAGGTGGGGCTCGGCTAGGCAGGCACGGAACAGAGGTGGGTCAGGTCAGAACGTGGCCTGACCCACCGTTCAGGCGGGGTAGCGCAGTTTCGGTAGCGCGCTGGGCAATTCAGCTCCCAGAGGTCCCAGGTTCGAATCCTGGTCCCGCCACCAGCAGTTATCCGGTGAAACCGGCGTGACTGAAGATCACTCCGACGTTGCCCCACAACAGGGCCACAGAGATCAAGATGACCGCCGCGATCAGGCACAGCCCCCACCAGCGCGGCACGTCGAGTAGGTGCAGGACCAGCGAGGCCAGCGACACCGCGAGCGCGACGAAGCACAGAACGATGCCGAGCACTACCAGTACCAGCCTCGCCCGCCCGGCCCGTGGCCGGCGGAGCCGAGCAGCAGCAGGACCAGGCCGACGACCAGCAGGATCGCGCCGACCGTGTACAGGATCGAGATGCCGGTCAGCCAACCGATCAGCAGCAAGATCACCCCGAGAACGATCACTCTCGGTACCCCCTCACTGTGCGTAGTTTTCGAGCTGGCGAACCCGTATCCGCTGGCAGGCGCT
>Ga0193752_1002324_pt1 | contig 14413 bp, 16 predicted proteins | sample H1c1metaG_FD_144924 | JGI IMG/M metagenome (GOLD analysis project Ga0193752, IMG submission 144924) | Soil microbial communities from a riparian zone of the East river system, Colorado, United States - H1c1 | ecosystem: Environmental > Terrestrial > Soil > Riparian zone | place: USA: East River... | reverse complement strand
GGTTTCAACCGTTTTCATTCCAACAACATTTACTCCTTGCGGCAATACACGTCGGATTTTTCAACCGGGTACTTCTTATCAAGATCCACGTTATTGAAACTCTCCGCACTTCCCCAACCGAAAAATTTCTGGAAGAACGGCAGCAGCTTATTCGTTTTTATTTTTTCGAGAAAATAAATTTCGTGCTCCTTTTCCTTGATGCCCATGTCGTACAACATCTGGTCATGTTCGGTGATCCCGATTTCATTGAACATCTGTTTCATCCGGAAATATTCGCAAACGTTTCCGCTTTCCAGTCGCCCGGCAAAATAGAACGGCATGAACCAGCCGATCAGGTAACAGCTCGCTGAAATAATTTTTCCAATGACGTGCATTTTGAATTCGTAATATTTTGAAACCGGCACGTCGTATGTTTTCATCAGCGATAAAACTTCGGCGCGGTGCACCCATTCATCGTCTTCAATCTGCTTGATACACTTCTTTTCTTCTTTGTCTTTCACCGCGCCACCATGGCCCTGGTAGGCAAATGCAGCAGCCTTCTCACCGGAGTAAGCCATCTGCATCAGTTTTTCAAGTTCACGATGATTTAATTTTTTGGATGCCATCAGGAGTTAAGTTTAAAGGCCATCACTGCGAGTATGTTCTTTGCACGTTCAACGGCTTCCTGTGCTTTGGCGCCGGAAAAATGCTCCTGCACGGTTTGCTCCCACAGCATCAGCCAGCGATCCATGTGTGCGGGTTCAATTTTTTTCAGCCGGTCGAGATGCATGTGTGTTTCGAGAAAATTTCCGCTGTACGAACCTCGCCCGAAGAGCAGTGAATCCCAGAAACTGATGATCACCGGAACATGTTTTTCCCAATCAAGTTTCACCACTTCCATGAAGAATGTACCGATCAGCGGATCAACAGTTGCCTTCTTATAAAATTCCTGAACGAGGAGGGTAATGTCATCCGTTCCCGCAATATCCGGTTTTACTTCCACCCTGAGCGCTGTTTAAGATGTGTGATGTGAGCGAGATGGTGCTGGCAGTGCCAGGCATACATCGCTGTGACTTCATTGAGTTTGAGTTCCCGGTTTTTTTCGGGATGAATGAAACCGCGCAAAAAATCTTCGGGCTTCATCGCGCGCAATAGTGCGTTCCAACGGAGGTGAACACCTTCGAGAATTTGCAGGCTGGAATCAACCGGCAGCGATTTTGTATCTGCAAGTTCTGCGAAACGGTCTTCGAAATAGGGACGGACGGTTGGTGTGTCTTCGGTTAAAGCAAGTTTGACGCGGATAATTGCATTCATGTGACTATCGGCGCAATGATGAACAACCTGCCTGATAGTCCAGCCGTCCGGGCGATAGGGTGTGTTGAGTTGCTGATCAGTCAGGTTGATGACTTCCGGTTTCAGCGCAGCCGGAAAATTTTCAATCACCGAAATATATTTCAGAAGAGATTCGGCGCTGTACGATTCGGGTGCGTTGAATTTCCCAATGGGATAACGCAGTTGTTCCAATTGCTGTTCGGTCATCGGATCAGGGTTGGTGGTTTTGAAGAAAAGATACAACGGCTGTTCTCCATTCCTGTTTATAGCTGTGCAGGTAATTTTCGTGGCCTGCATTGGGAAAGGTAACGAGTTGTTTGGAGCCGCACAGGTTGGCATAGATCTCATCTATTTCGTTGCGACTCACTTTCGCGTCTTTTTCTCCATACATCAGGAGAACAGGACATTTGACATTCTTCGCATACGTTGTTGGCTCATGGCCAAATGCCCAGAATCCATTTTCAACACCACCCCAGAATACGAGCAAGCCCGCCATTGGGAAAGACGGCATGCCCATGATGCGGAAACGGGCGCAGGTTGTTTCGTACATGGAACCGAATGGACATTCGATGATCGCTGAAGAAACGGACAGTGAATTTTCAGCAAGTGCTTTCAGGATGGAAACAGCACCCATCGAAGTACCAAACAGGACGATGTTGTTTTCACCTTCCTTCACGAGATATTCGCAGCACGATTTTACCTGCTCCGATTCCAGGAAACCAATCGTACACTGAGTGCCTTCTGATCCGCCCGCGCCCATGAAGTCGACCAGAAGCACCGAATAGTTCAGCGCTAAAAATTCGTTTGCTTTGTCGAGCATGGATGATTTTGAACCACCGTATCCGTGACAGACTACAACTGTTCCGATCGAACTATCCGCTTTTATTTTCCAGCATTCGATTTTTGAATTGCTTTCGATAAAGATCGTTTCGTAGGGAACAACAGGAAGTATCTTGTTCTTCGGACGGGGATTGTTCACACCGGCTAGCGCAAGTCCAACGGTCGACCAGAATCCATCGTTCTCCACTTTGGTCTTGAGCGCATCCTCTTCTGAAAAATGCGTGAATTTATAGGCGTGAACGGAAGCGATGATATTCAGGAACACGAACAGCACAAGCAGTGTCCACGCAAAACGCCTGATGTATATTTTTTTCTTCACGCCGGAATTATTGGAAATCCATCACTGCGCATTTCCTGTATTTTTTGTGATCACCAAAACTCACACCGAGTTTTGTGTACGAAGCATTCAGGCAATTTTTCCGGTGACCCAGCGAAGCAACTCCTTCATCGATGAGTAACTGGAGCACAATATCTTTTCCGCGGTATTTTCCGAAAGAACAATTCCAGGCCGAATAATCTTCTGTACATTTTTTACGGTCGTGCCCGGTATTACCGGATACGGCGAGTTCGGCCTGGAAACAGTTGGCCATTTCGGTGAGCAGTGAATCGGGGAGAAGCGCCGCCACCGGTTTCATCTGCGCGAGTTCACGCATGAGTGAACGTTTGTTCTCCGAGTTTTTATATTGTTCGGGCTGTTCGATCGTGCCGATGTAGTTCTGGACTTCAATCGTTTTGAATTTTGCCGGGTAGAGCCGCGCGAGATTCGTGTATTTCACGATTTCTTTTTCGGTGGAGTCGAGATACGTCACGTTTTTAGCGGTGTTGGCGGCGTCAAGTTCGGCAGCGGTCCACGATTGGGTTTGCACGTTCCTGAAGGAGATACATGCAAGAACAATACAAATCAGGTAAAGGAATCTCATGGGCTGGGTATGTTCAAATTTACGGATTTTTAGGGTCTTAACCCTGCAATGGCTATCAGCCATTGCAGGGTTAAGACCCTTGACACCTTTGACTTTATCCGTTTACAAACGGCTCGTGTCACAGACTTCCTTTAAATTAGCCCAGACCCTGAACTAACCCACACTCATCATGACCAATCACTTCATCGCCTGGTGGAATCTTGAAAATCTTTTCGATATCGAAAATTCCAAGGACCGTCCCGAATGGCTGCAGTACCAGCTTAAAAATTACCTGAAAGGCTGGACGCAAAAACTGCTGGATAAAAAACTGGAGAACCAGTCGCGGATCATTAATGGAATGAACGGAGGCAAGGGTCCCGATATCATTGGCTTCTGCGAACTCGAAAATAAAAAAGTGATCGAGGAACTGGTGGCCATGATGAACAAACTCGGCAACAAACGCAAGTACGATGTGGCCCACGTGGAGAGTAAAGACGAACGCGGAATAGATATCTGCTTCATTTACGACACGAAAATTTATGCCGTAGCGAAGAAAGATATTTTCACTGCTTCCGTCATGAAACGTACGGCCACACGCGACCTGGTGCAGGTGACATTTACAGTGAAAAAATCGAAACGCCAGTTTGTGATCATCGGCAATCACTGGCCGGCGCGTTCTGCAGGTCAATATGAAAGTGAGCCGTTCCGCATTATCGTGGCAGAAACACTCAGCTACTGGATGCAACGCATTGCTGAGATCAAGGGAGAATCGATGCCGGTGATCTGCGTGGGTGATTTCAACGATGAGCCGTTCAACCGTTCGCTCATGGAATATGCACTATCAACAGATAGCGTGGCCAAAATCATGAATGCGCGTAAACCGCAGATCAAGCTGGGTGAAACCGTTCGCGTTCCGTACCTGCTCAATCTCATGTGGAAGCTGCTCGGGCAAAACCGCGGGACGTTTGTTTTCGGTGGAAATAAAAATCTCCTCGATCAGTTCCTGGTGAATCGCGCGATTGCAGTCGATTCAGAAATCACACGTTTCCGTGCAGGAGAAACCACTATTCTCGATGATGTTCCGGAGCTGATCAAAGGCGATTACAATGCACCACGCCGTTTTGGGAAACCGACGGACGAGATGGATGAAACCGGGTTCAGTGATCATTTACCGGTGACGTTTGTGCTGGAGGAGCTGGACTAGCATCAGCTTGTTCATGGATAAAAAAAATAACCACGGCGACACAGCGACACGGCGCAGCACTTATCTGTTTCCTGGGTCGGCACGGCGTTGGAAAATATCACTGCGTGATATCATTTCACAAACACTTTCGGATACACATTAAATCGCGAAGCGATTTACTCCGTCCGCTGTGTCGCGGGGGAAACAGATAAGCAATGCGCTGTGTCGCCGTGCCTCCGTGGTTGTTTAAATTTCAGTGTCTTAAAATAAAAAAACGCTCTCCATTTCTGAAGAGCGTTTCTTATTTAAAACTGTTATCGTTTTTTACTCTTTGATCAGTTTCACTGTCGCCTGGTTGTCACCCGAAACAATGCTGATGATATACACACCTGCAGGAGCATCGAGCTGCACAGGAATGATGTTGGCATTGTTCTCGTTTTGTGCAAACACCACGCGGCCTGCGAGATCAGTGATCACTACCGAAACATCTTCGTACGAAGCGCCCAGGTCGATGAAGAAATTACCTGTCGACGGATTCGGGTACAGGTTGATCGCTGTTCCGAATGTGTTCTCCGCAATTCCAACATCAGTTACAGCTACACATGCTGAAGTGTCGGAGCAATTGCCGATAGTCATCACCACTGCATACGATCCGTTCACTGTTGCGGTGTAGTTGATGCTCGTTGCGCCTGCAATCGGCGTCATGGTTGAGCAGTCGAGCCACTGGAATGTTGCGCCCGCTGTAGTTCCGGTTGCCGTGCAAACTGCCCCGTTCACTGAAGCTCCTGCGTTTACGTTGGTGATCTGTACACCGATGCTGATGATACTGTCGCATCCGGCCATGTTCGTAATGGTGTCCATGTACGTTCCCGACTGCGTGTATACCGCGCCGCTTGGAGCGGTGTATGCACCACACGACTGTGCGTTGAGCGTTCCGGTTGTGGAATTGCTCATGGTCAGGTTGATGGTAATCACACTGTCGCATCCCGCCATGTTGGTAATGGTGTCCATGATGGTTCCACCAACGGTATGAACGGCTCCGCTTGGTGCGGTGTAGCTGTCGCATGCCGATGCAGATATGGAGGCCGTTGAACTGTTCGTGATCGTCAGGTTGATCGTAATTACACTGTCGCAACCCATAGCGTTCGCAATCGTGTCCATGTGCATACCCGTGGTCATGAACATTGCACCGCTGGGCGCTGTATACATGTCGCAGGCACTTGCCGTGATGGACGCAGACGAACCCATATTTACGGTCACGTTAATGGTCATCACACTATCGCATCCGTATATATTCGGAATCGTGTCCATGATTGTTCCGCTGGACATATACATGGCTCCGCTTGGTGCGGTGTACATGTCGCAGGCTGCTGCACTAAACGTACTCGACGTTGCCCCAGCAACAAACAGGTTAATTGTAAGTACGCTGTCGCATCCGCTCATGTTTGGTATCGTATCCATATAGGTACCCGATATGGAGTAGGTTGCTCCGCTCGGAGCGGTATACAATCCGCAACTTACGGTATTGAGAGATGCTGTGGTGTTATTGCCAATCGTGGCGTTGATGGTTATCACACTATCGCATCCTACAGCGTTCGGTATAGTATCCATGTATATTCCGGAAGCGGAATACACGGCGCCGCTTGGAGCTACGTATGTTCCTGAACAGGACATCGGGCTAATTGAAGCTATAGTTGTGCCATCAAATGCCAATACGGTATCCATGCCTGTTCCGCAGGCACCCGAAAGAGAAACGGTAACCGCACCAGCTGTACTTACCCACGTACTGCCAGTGGTAGATCCGGTGGACCAGGTTGCAGTTGTGTAAGGCCATCCCAGGTTAAGCTGGGTTGAATCACCATTACAGAAAGTAATGTCGCTGCCGAGGAAACCCGCAGTTGCAAAGGGATTGTACAATTGTGCCACTTCCGTGCCGCTAAGTGCGCGGCTATACAAACGGAATTCGTCCATCAATCCGCCTGCAGGCGCGCCCACGTTGGTGGCGTACCCCATTACTTTAAACGGACCTGTCCCGGTTACATTGGGTGCTACCTGGGCTGTTGTGGAAACAAGAACGCCATTCAGGTAACCATAGATCTGGTTAGCCCCCTGGTCATATACATACGTACACATGGTTGCCGTCGATAATGCGCCGCCGTTGATGTATGCATCCGTTAAACCTGCACCACGGAGCACCCAATTGGTTGAGCCGGCGATACCGTTGGTGAAACAGCGGAAACTGTTTGTGTTTGCATCACCAAAAATGTAATACAAGGTTGCGTTGGTGGAAATTCCGGAGGTACGGAATGAAATCGTCCACGAACCACCGCCAAGGCTAGGCGTCCAGCCGGTGTTCAGGTAATCTGTTGTAGAGGCATTGCCCGATCCGATGAGCGCTCCGCCGCAGAGCGTTCCTGATCCACCTTGGGTCACAGCACCCTGAATGGTTGCGATTGTAGTCCCTGGAGGAGGCGCGCTGGCCAGGTTCGGAACGTTGGTTCCGCTTCCGTTAAAATCGTAATAAAGTACTTCAGGTGTAAGTTGGGCGAAGGCCGCACCACAACTCAAAACACCGCAAAGCGTGAGGAGTCTGGTAAAATGTTTTTTCATGGGAGTGTCTTGTTTGGTTAGGGGACAGTGCTGCTATACACTGCAAGCGGCAAATATAAATCAATTTAACAGTGTGCAAAATCAGGTTATTAGATTTTTTGCGCCAAAAAATCTTCGTTTTTTTGCAAAAAAAGAAGCCCCGGAACGACCCAGGGCTTCTTTTTTAATCTTAATTCAAGCGCGGTTAGTGACCGCTGCAGCACTTTTTCTTTTCGCCTTCTTTCGAGCAGCCTTCTTTTTTGGTGCTATCTGTTGAAGAGCAGCACTCGTCTTTTTTCTTCTTCTTTTTCTTCTTTTTCTCTTTGTCGCCTTTAACGGTTACAACGTTAGCGCCAGAAGTTGCAGCAACTGTGATGGCAGAAACGCTTCCAACCATTCCGATAAGTGCAAGAGCAACGAATAATTTTTTCATGATGTATGATGTGTTTAAAATGTTCGACGGGCTAAGGTAGCGAAATTGGTTTAATCTGCCACTAAGTCACTAAGTCAGAAAGGTTCACAAAGCGTGCAAATCGGCAATCTTCGTGGTTCTTTGAGTCTTTGTGACTTCGTGGCAATACAATCAGGATTGAGGCTTGCTAGTATCGCCTCCGTACTCAAATGGAGTAGAGTACGCGTATTTCAAGTCCGGCCGACCACAATCTCTTGTTGATTTTTACATCCTGCGCCTGCTTCATGAAATTGTACGTGAAGTTGGGAAGTACCTGGATGCAGATTTTATCAAGGCACATGTTTACGCCAGCCTCAACGCTTCCGGCCGCAGTGAACTGATTGTATGTTGTAATCTCGTCTTTGCTGTATGAGCCGATGTTGTCATAGGCTTCCGGAAGATCATAATTTCCACGTGTCCATACACCCAAACTGTATTGCGGAATGATGGAGACGCCGGCCATGAAGCCAATCCGGTCGTGTCCTGAAAGGGTAAATGAACGGTGAATACCAATCGGAATACTGATGAACCGGTTAAGCGTCGCGTAATAACCCGTCCCGATTTTTTCTCCCTGGGCATCGGTGAATGTAATTTCTTTGGTGCGGTAACGGTTCAATGCGTACTTCACTCCCGCATCCAACGACCAGTTCTGACCCAACTGGTAACTGGTTGTTATACCGGCGGAATAGCCCAGGCCAGGTATTTCTGAGTTATTGATATACGAATAAACGTATCCAAATCCGGCGGTGTCTTCTGCAATCAGTGAACGGTAGCAGTAATCGGCAGATGCACTGATGCCGATCTTAAACCGGGAAGGTTCTTGCTGCGGAGTATTATCCTGTGCGGCGAGCGACCACGACACGAGGAAAAAGGAAACGACTGCAAAATATTTCATGTGCTTTTATACTAAGACGTTTGGATGTAAAAAGGTTGCGCCACCGCAGAAATACGGTGTGCTGCGTACAGGGTACGATGTACTTTACTGGAACGTCGCGATCACCGTTTCGGCACCGCGCACAACATCTTCTTTCTTCACATTGATCTTTGTGCCCAGGGGCAAATACAAATCAACACGCGATCCGAACTTGATGAATCCCATTTCTCCACCCTGTATGGCTGTGTCGCCCACCTTTGAATAGTGAACAATACGGCGTGCAAGCGCTCCTGCAATCTGGCGGAACAATACTTCGCGTCCTTTACCATCTTTCACAACAACCGTTGTGCGTTCATTGTCGGTGGATGATTTCGGATGCCAGGCCACGAGGTATAAACCGGGATGGTATTTTACAAATTCCACATTGCCCGCAATCGGGTAGCGGTTTACGTGCACGTTAAACGGCGACATGAAAATCGACAGCTGAATTCTTTTTCCTTTGAAATATTCCGGCTCTTCAACTTCTTCAATCACCACCACTTTTCCATCGGCCGGTGCAATGATATGTTCCGGGTTCGCAACAGTAGTTCTTGGCGGGTTACGAAAAAACTGTAGGATGATGTAGAGCAATCCCAACGTAACAACCAGTGCGAAAATATTCCAGATACCCAATGCCGGGTTGATCATCCACATGCCGATGTTCACCACGAGTACAAAAATGATGCACATGGTAATGGTGAAACGGCCTTCTTTATGAAATTTCATTTTGAAAAAGTTTCGCCAAAGATAAGAAGAGCCGGGACACCGGACACGGAAGATTGAAGGCAAGAGATTGTCGCAGTCCGGGCATAAGGGCTTCTGAAAACCGCTAAAGCGGTTGAATGAGTGTGGACTTTCCATTGCCGGGGGCTTAAGCCCCCGGCAATGGAATCAGTAGAGTTGCGAAACGGTTTCAACCGTTTTCCTTTCCGTTTTCCCTGAGTAAATGATTTCAAATCAGGCCACGCCATGGGGCGCGTTACTCGATTACATCATACATTTTAAGTCCCTTAGCCAGCCGCTCAATACTCTTCGCCATGCGATCGACCTTGGTTTCTTCCTTTTTCGCTGAATAAATCCACTCGATGTAATACTTTTTATTGCTCTCCGAAAGTGTGTTAAAGAACTTTAAAGCGGCAGGTTCATCGGCAAGGCACTCGAGCAATTCTTTGGGCGCCTTCAACGGTTCATTGTCGGAATACAAAATCACTTCAATCGTATCGCCCGCTTCCTTTTTTATTTTCTTTCGGATTTCCGCTTTCACGGGAAGAAAATGATTCCCGTCTTTCATGGGCATGATATTGTACTTGCTGATCTTGAACCCGTCGATTGTGCCTTTTACTTTCACAAAACCAAAACGGCTCTTCGACTCTTTCGGAAGTTTCGGAACGCGCACGTAGGTCCATCCGCCTTTGCCGGGATATTTTTCCAGCAACAGCTTTTTATGGACGAGCGGTTTTGCCGGTTTCATAAACGGAGTTTGCCGTCGGGTTCAATGGCCGGCTGCATGTCGATGAATTCGAGTTTGTATTCCGGTGGAACAAGGGAATTGATCAGTCGAACCGCGTAGTCTATTTCTTTGGGGTGATTGATGTTCGGATCAACAGCCACGTGTCTGGTGTCATTCCAAAAAGTGATGCTGATTGCATCCAAAACGTGCTGCTCTTTACAATCATAGGTCTTCATATCGAGCAGTGCGATTAAAGCCAGCGTGTCGTAACCTTTCACTGCAAAACATTGTGGTGCAGGAGAATTGGTTTTCATCACATCCAGATCGTAAAGCTCATGAACCAACAGCATCGTGTCACTCAGGTCATAAATTATCGACCCACGCTCTGATTTGGTTTCGATACTGAGCCGAAAATGCTGAACAGGTTTATCCTCTCCGCATGAAACGAAAGCGAACAGCAATGACAACAAACAACAGTTGAATAGTTTCATCGTGCTAAAAATAAAAAAGGTTCCCGTTTCAAGAGAACCTTTTGTTTTACTGCGTACTGCGCACTAAAAAACTGCGCACTGTATTTTAGTAGTTGCCTTTGTAACGCACAGCTTTATCGATACGCTTCAGCGCCGTGATGTACGCGCCGATACGCATGCTTGTTTTGTATTGCTGTGCATTGAACCATACATTTTCAAATGCCTGGCTCATGGATGCATCGTGTTTTGCGTTTACTTCGTCTTCAGACCAGTAGTGGCCCATGCGGTTCTGTACCCACTCGAAGTAAGAAACCGTAACACCGCCGCCGTTTGCAAGCACGTCAGGAACAACAATAATTCCTTTGTCGTTCAGGATCTGGTCTGCGTCTGCTTCGGTAGGACCGTTTGCACCTTCAACAATGAGTTTGGCTTTGATGTCGCCCGCATTCTGAGCGGTAATTACACCCTGGATTGCAGCCGGAACCAAAAGGTCAACGTTGCAGGTGATGATTTCCGCGTTCGAAATTTCTTCACCGCCTTTGAAGCCTTTCAGCATGTTTCCGTTGGCTGCAACATATTTCAACGCTGCTTCAATGTCTATTCCTTTGTCGTTGTAAAATGCCGATGTGTGATCGGAAATTGCATTGATGCGGATGTTCTTGGATGCGAGCAGGCGTGAAGCATGTGAACCCACGTTACCAAATCCCTGCACAGCTGCAGTTGCGGTTTTGTGGTTGATGCCCATTTTCTTCATCGCTGCAAGGGAAGCAACCATTACACCACGACCAGTTGCGGCTTCGCGGCCTTTTGATCCGCCGAGCGTAACTGGTTTTCCGGTTACAACACCAGGAGTATCTTCTCCGATGCTGCGGTTGTATTCGTCAAGCAGCCACGCCATTTCGCGTTTGCCTGTACCCATATCCGGGGCAGGAATGTCTTTGTTCACGCCGAATACATCCGACATGGAACGTGTATATGCGCGGGTAAGTCTTTCGAGTTCGCCTTCCGACATTTTTCGCGGGTCGCATTTGATACCACCTTTGCCGCCGCCGTAAGGAAGATTGGCAATTGCACATTTTACGGTCATCCAGGCAGCGAGTGCGCGGACTTCATCCGAGTTTACATCCATCGCATAGCGGATTCCACCTTTGGATGGTCCGAGGTGCGTGGAGTGAACCGTTCTGAAACCTTCAAAAACTTTCACTGATCCGTCGTCCATCTTGATTGGAAGACTAACAACAACTTCTTTTTTCGGGTGACGTAAAATTTCAGCCACATCCGGTGCGAGACCGAAAAGTTCAGCGGCTTTATCCAGGCGAGCCAAAACTGCATCGAACATGCTTGCGTGCGCTGCGGTAGTTTGTGCTTCGGCCTTTTTTGTGGTGGTTGCCATATTAGATTGTTTGGTTGGAAATCTGATTTGGGTCGTAAAATTAAGGGTTTTTTCCGAACAGAGAGCGTTCGTAGACGGGAGCCGACAGACAGGGGACGGGAGCAGACCAAGGGACGATGGACTACTGTCCGCCAGGTTTAGTGGAGAATTGTGCCCAGAATCCAGTACGTAGTGATTGCAAATGGAACCGAGAGGAATAGCGCGTCAAAACGGTCGAGAATTCCACCGTGGCCAGGTAGAATGGTTCCGGAATCCTTCACATCGATGCTGCGTTTGAACAGCGATTCAACCATGTCGCCGAGCATACCGGTAACCGAAATTACGAATCCGATTACGCACCATTTGATTTCGCTATGATAGGTGTGTGTGTCTGCGAAACACCAATGGGCTACAAATCCTGCGGTAAGAACAGTGAAAATCAAGCCTCCAATAAATCCTTCCCAGGTTTTTTTCGGTGATATGCGTTCCCATAGTTTGTGTTTACCGAACAATCTACCGCAGACGTATGCCATGGAGTCGCTTACCCAAATTAAAATGAAAAGCATTAGAAGTTTTTGAAATTCATATGGTCGCGGAAATATTTCTTCATCAACCAACGGGGCGAGATATTGATAGGGAACGAAATTCCAGATTATCATCCCCATGGGTAATGCGATATAGATCAGTCCGGCGATTGTCCAACTAATATTTGCAAATGGATTCTCTTTCTTACGGAATAGTTCAATGAAGAATATCATTGAAATCAAGGGAATCAAACAGATCAGTAGGGTTGGGAAATGTAATCCGGCGTGAATAAAAATGATGATCACCGTCGCAGCTCCAACAAAAATGCCGAACAGTTTCTGAGGCTCCGCCTTTGCCTTAACTGCCAGATTATAAAATTCATTTAACCCGAGAACTGTGATGATCAGACAGAGGCCGACCATACTCCAAACGCCCCAACAAATGCACCCAACCAGCACAGCAACAAAAATGCTTCCGGTAATTAATCGCTGCGCAAGATTACTCATGCTCCTGCCCGTTGTGGTGTTTGTGTCCTTCCCCGCGTCCCTTTTTGTGTTTTCCGCTGTGCGGCGCATCAATGTACCAGCGAAGTCCGCCGTTCAAGGCTGATGCAGTCCGTACACGCAGATCAACACCTTTTGCAGAAATGATCTGGATCGATCCCTGGTATTCGCCGAATATGGCCATGTGACCAAAGAAATTGTTGCGGCGTCCCAGGCGGATATTGAAACCGACCGGAATGTACAGGCCATAATACCCAAAACCGGGTGCGCGAAAATGTTCCTCAACGTGTGCGTGCTCAATTTCATTGGTGTAATAATTAACGTACGTTGGGCTCTGGCTGGAATTCCTGTCGCGCGAAACGTCATCGAAATAATTGTCAATGACTCCGTTAAATCCGATTCCGCCAAAAATTCCGAAACCCGTGTGCACATTCACTATCCGGTTGGGTTGAGAGCGTACGATCCAGCTGAGGTCAATGGCGAGAATATCGGAAGTCCAGCTGTAGGAGTAATTGCTGGTGCGCACAGAATCTGTGACGAGCATACCACCGCCGGGCAATGTGGTTGTGTCTTTCTGGGTACTGGTTTCGCGCCTGTAATACTGGCTTGAAATGGTGGTGGTGTTGTGTTGAATGCCCGCACGAAATTCCGAGTGACGCTGAATTTTCGGCAGCTGGAAATTCACCATCAATCCATTCGCTGCATTCAGGTACAATCCATACGAACGAATGATCCAGCCTCCTCCGTTTCCATAGCCGGTCAAATCGCCATGCGCCAATGACGATGAAGGCGCCGCCTGCTGGAAAACTGTACGGTCTTCGAAACCGGAACGCACCATGCTTCCTCCGCCGTAAGCGGCGACAGAAACAATACGGATACATTTTTGATTGGCGGTCGAATCATCCTGTGCGTTGAGCAGGACAGGAGCGAAGAGCAAGCTAAGAAGGATTCGTTTCATGAGCGGTTATTATTCCGGTGTCAAAACAATATCGTCGACAAGGAATAAATATACCTCTTTTGCGCCATGTGCGCCTTGTACGAGCGTTTTCTCAATGTCGGCGGTACGGCTCGGGCCGGTGATGAAGGTAATCAGCGATGGAATTCCGTCGGTGTATTTCGTTTTCATTCCGCGCAATGCATCACGCAGGTGTAAAACCAATTGCGATGTTTTGGCGAGTACGATGTGATTGTCGGGATAAACGCCCGCTTTTCTTCCCGCAGCCTGTTTCGAGCTGATCACAATGCTTCCGGTGCGTGCAACCAGGTATTCGCAGAGCGTGATGGTTGTTTGTGCGGTGTTCAATTCGTTTGGAGTCTGACCGAATTTCACACCCGCACGTGTAAGCAACCCGGTGACTTCCGGTTCATTGGCCCAGATGTTTCCGAAACCTTCTTCACTGGTAAGCGCCTGGATGTTGTAGCAGAAATCGTCTTCGTTTTCGCAGAACACAAATTGTCCGCCGGCATCGGTAAACTGCTGCGCAAAAATCAATTCGAAAGGATCGTCTGAAGTATGATAGATGTTTGATTCAAGATCAACATCTTCATTTTCAATCCGCGATTTATGAATCAGCGCCGCGCGGACCTTCTTGAGAATTTTTTCTTTGGATGTGGTGCTGTCTTCCATTCCGTCATTGCGAGTGAAGCGAAGCAATCCCGCCTTTACAGGACGGGATTGTTTCATGCCTCACAAGTCTTAATCTATTTTCTTCGGCTCTTCTTTAGAAGGTACCGGGGGTATCAGTGCGGGCTCTTCCGATGTAACCGGTGGTAACAGCGTAGGTTCTTCCGGCGTAACCGGTGGAACTTCTTTGGCTGCGGCCTGTTCTTCCGGTTCCCACTGGCGTTTTCCGAAAATGGCTTCAAGGTCTTCCTTGAAAATCACTTCCTTCTCGGTGAGTTTATTC
>Ga0193752_1002323_pt1 | contig 14419 bp, 12 predicted proteins | sample H1c1metaG_FD_144924 | JGI IMG/M metagenome (GOLD analysis project Ga0193752, IMG submission 144924) | Soil microbial communities from a riparian zone of the East river system, Colorado, United States - H1c1 | ecosystem: Environmental > Terrestrial > Soil > Riparian zone | place: USA: East River... | reverse complement strand
CGGCGTCGGGATCCGCGACGACGACACGGACGAACTGCCGGACGCCGTCCGCGTGCGGCTGGACTAGGCAGGGCTGCCGGACGACGGACCACTGACCTTCGGCATTCGCCCCGGGTCGGGGCGCACCGTCGGACACGGCACGCATTCCGTAGGGGCGACGCGCTGCGTCGCCCTCCGCGGATCGGGCACCCGACCCTGTCGAACAGCAACGGCCGTCGATTCGCCGTAGGGGCGTGTGGCACACGCCCTTACGCCCTCTCCCATTTGATCGGGGCGCGGTGCCCGGCATGGGCGACGCAGCGCGTCGCCCCTACAGAATGCCTGCCCTTGTTCGGCGGGGGCGCAGGCCGGGGCGAATGCAGGGCGTGTGCCACACGCCCCTAGGAATGCCGCGTGGAGGAGTGCCGGGGCTGTTGGCTGCGGTCCGCGGTCCGCGGTCCGCGGTCTGCGGTCCAGAATCCCGCTCAGGGCGCCTCGACCAGCGCCTCGACGTAGAGCGTGAGGCCGTCGGGATCCGTGAACGAAAGGGCGTCGCCGACGACGGCGAAGGGGTGCTCCTGCGTCGCCAGCCGGACGCGGAGGGCCTGCCAGGCGCGGCGGGGGAGGGCGAAGGCGAGGGCGCCGACGCCGGACGTGAGGCCGGGCTCCGTGCCGGGCGACTCCACCAGCTCCAGCACGTCGCGCGCTTCGGCGTCGGTGAGCATGGCGCGGAAGCGCGTGGGGTCGGCGGGGTCGAGTTCGACCGCGCGGAGCGTCAGCCCCAGCGTACCGACGTAGAACTGAAGAGCGTCGTCGAAGGACCGCGTGCCCACGCGGACGCGGTGCAGCCAGATCGTGGAGGAGGGGCGGCGGAGGGCGCGCTCGGCGAGCTCCAGGGCCGTGAGGCGGACGTGCGGCTGCGGGGAGGACATAAAGAGGGCGGTCCTGGCGTCGGTGCCCGGCCACTGCGGTCGGGCTGACCACGGCAGGACACGCGCTGTGCCACGGGGCGGCCCCCGCTTTCGGCCCGGGACCGCGTCGCACCCCGGTGCCATTACCGGGGGGTGTTGCGGGGGCCGTCTCATCAGATGCACAGAAATCCGTCGGCGGGTCTCTCCGGTGTCTCGTTCAGGGGACGGGGCCGCCGGGCCGTGAGGCGAGAACGATGAATCCGGGGTCCGGGTGAATCCCCCGGAGGGGAGGCGCGTATCTTGACGTACCTTTCAGTCCCGAGTGAAAACTGACGTGGAGCGAGCCGCCACCGACATCGTCGTCGTGCTGGAATCCGGGGCCTCGGTCGCCGTGGGCGAGCGCGTCGTGTCCGACCTGCGCCATTTCGGGTTCGAGGTCCACCGCCCGCCCGGCCGCCCCGGCGACGGGGCCGTCGTGTTCAGCGCCATCGGCGCGCCGCCCGACTTCGACGTGCGCCACGTGAAGGTGCTGGAGGGCGTCAAGGACGTCTTCCGTGTGACGAGCCCGTACAAGCTCGCCGCGCGCGTGTGGCACCCCGAGGACAGCGTGGTCGACGTGGACGGCGTGCCCGTCGGCGGTCCCGAGGTCGTCGTGGCCGCGGGCCCGTGCGCCGTCGAGAGCGAGGACCAGATCGAGGCCGCCGCTGCCGCCGTGGCCGCTGCGGGCGCACGGATCCTGCGGGGCGGCGCCTTCAAGCCGCGCACGAGCCCGTACGCCTTCCAGGGGCTCGGCATCGAAGGGCTCCGGTTGCTCCGCACGGCGGCGGACCGCCACGGGCTCAAGGTGGTCACGGAGGCCATGCGCACGAGCCAGCTCGAAACCGTGGCGCGCTACGCCCACGTGATCCAGATCGGCGCGCGCAACATGCAGAACTTCCCGCTGCTGACGGAGGCGGGCCGCACGGGGCTCCCCGTGCTCCTCAAGCGCGGGCTGAGCGCGACGATCGAGGAGTGGCTGATGAGCGCGGAGTACGTGATGGCGGAGGGGAATCCCCGCGTGATCCTGTGCGAGCGCGGGATCCGCACGTTCGAGAGCGCCACGCGCAACACGCTCGACCTCGCGGCTGTGGCCGTGGTGAAGCAGCGAAGCCACCTCCCCGTGTTCGTCGACCCCAGCCACGGCGTCGGGCTGCGCGACAAGGTGACGCCGCTGGCGCGGGCCGCCGTGGCCGTCGGCGCCGACGGGCTGATCGTCGAGGCGCACCCCGACCCGCCGGCCGCGCTCTCCGACGGCCCGCAGTCGCTCTACCTGGAGGATTTTTCGGATCTCATGGATCAGGTGCGCCGCATCGCCCTGGCCGTCGGGCGCACGATCGCCGAGCCGCGTCCCGTGGCCGAGCCGGAGCACGCGGCTGCCGCCGCTTAGGCGTGTAGGCACGCAGGCAGGTAAGCACGCAAGCGGGAAGAGGTGCGCCGTTGGCCGGGGTTCGTGTTCTGCCTACATGCTTACCCGCCTACACGCCTGCGTGCTTAACAGGTCTCGCGCATGGAACGGCGACGGCGCCGTTCCGTAAGCTCCCGGTTTCGTCTGGACTTCGGCGGCGGCCTGTAACGGCGGCGGCGGCCCGGGCGATATTCCGACCCCTTTAAGCCCTGACCCTTTATGTGCGGTATCGTCGGTTACGTCGGCCATCGTGAGGCGAGCCCGCTCATCGTCACGGGCCTGAAGCGGCTGGAGTACCGCGGGTACGACTCGGCCGGTGTCGCCGTGCTCAACGGGACGCTCTCCGTCTGCAAGAAGGAGGGGAAGGTCGAGAAGCTGGCGAGCGCGCTGGAGCAGAAGCCGCTCCACGGCACGATCGGCATGGGCCACACGCGCTGGGCGACCCACGGGGCGCCGAGCGACCGCAACGCCCACCCCCACACCAACACGTCGGGGAAGATCGCGCTCATCCACAACGGGATCATCGAGAACTACGCCGCCATCCGCGAGCGGCTCGCCCAGAAGGGCTACACGTTCCGGAGCGATACGGACACCGAGGTGCTCGTCCACTTCATCGACGAGGTGCAGAAGGAGACCGGGCTGCCGTTCCCGGAGGCCGTGCGGCAGGCGCTCACGCAGGTCGTGGGGGCCTACGGCATCGTCGCCGTGAGCGAGGACGCCCCCGGCGTGCTCGTCGCCGCGCGCAACGGGAGCCCGCTGCTGCTGGGCATCGGCGAGGGCGAGAACTTCATCGCTTCCGATGCCAGCCCGTTCATCGAGTACACGCGCCAGGTGGTCTACCTCAACGACGGCGAGATGGCCGTCGTGCGCGAGGACGGCTACGAGGTGATGTCGATCGCCGGGGCGCCGGTCGCCAAGGAGATCCACGAGTTGGAGTGGAGCCTGGAGGAGATCGAGAAGGGCGGCTACGAGCACTTCATGCTCAAGGAGATCATGGAGCAGCCGCAGTCGCTGGAGAACGCGATGCGGGGCCGCGTCCGGCTGGACGAGGGGCTGATCAAGCTCGGCGGGCTGGAGGACGTGATGGAGCGGCTCCGCAAGGCCGAGCGGATCGTGATCTGCGCCTGCGGCACGAGCTGGCACGCCGGGCTCGTGGGCGAGTACCTCATCGAGCAGTTCGCCCGGCTCTCCGTCGAGGTGGAGTACGCGAGCGAGTTCCGCTACCGCGACCCCATCCTGACTGAGACCGACGTGGTGCTGGTGATCTCGCAGAGCGGCGAGACGGCCGACACGCTGGCGGCGGTCCGCGAGGCGAAGTCGCGCGGGGTGCTCACGCTCGGCATCTGCAACGCCGTCGGCTCCACCATCGCGCGGGAGACCGACGCGGGGGTCTACCTCCACGCCGGGCCCGAGATCGGGGTGGCGAGCACGAAGGCGTTCACGGCGCAGGTGACCGTGCTGGCAATGCTGGCGCTCCTGCTGGGCCGCGAGCGCGGCACGCTCGACGACGGCGTCTACGCCGAGGCGCTGAAGGAACTCGCGTCGATCCCGGACAAGGTGCGGACCGCGCTGAAGACGGACGACCAGATGAAGACCATCGCGCGCGACTACCGCCTCGTGCAGCACTTCCTCTACCTCGGCCGGGGCGCCAACTTCCCCGTCGCGCTGGAGGGCGCCCTCAAGCTCAAGGAGATCTCCTACATCCACGCGGAGGGCTACCCCGCCGCCGAGATGAAGCACGGGCCCATCGCGCTCATCGACCGGTTCATGCCCGTGGTGTTCGTCGCCACGCGCGACCCCCTCTACGACAAGGTCGTCTCGAACATCGAGGAGGTGGCCGCCCGCGGCGGCAACGTCATCGCGATCACGGACGAGGGGAACAAGGAACTCGCGCGGCTGGCCGAGTACGTGATCGAGGTGCCGTCCGTGATGGACGGGCTGGAGCCGCTCGTGACGGTGATCCCGCTCCAGCTCCTCGCCTACCATGTCGCCGTGATGCGCGGCTGCAACGTGGACCAGCCCCGCAACCTCGCCAAGAGCGTCACGGTGGAGTGATCTGGGAATCCGGGAATCTGGGGATCTGGGAATCGGAAGATCCGGGAATCGGGGAATCTGAGAACCGGGGAAAGTGAAAGGCCAGGTCTCCGTCGCTCCGTCATAGGCGCCCACCTCTGTCCGTATTCAATTCCCAGATTCCCCGATCCCCAGATTCCCCGATGCTAGACCTCGACCGGCTCGACGCGCTCACGGCGCGTTACGGCGCGCTCAACGACGAGATGTCGCAGCCGGCGGTGGCGACTGATCCCGGTCGGCTGGCCGCGCTGGGGCGCGAGGCGGCGTCGCTGCGCGAGGTCGTGCCCCTGGTCGAGACGTACCGCCGCCTCCTCCGCGAGCGCGACGAACTCCGCGAGATGATGAGCGCGGAGCAGGGGGAGATGGCGGAGCTGGCCGAGATGGAACTGGCCGAGGTGGAGCAAAAACTGCCCGGGCTGGAGGCGGAGCTTCAGCAGGCGCTGATCCCCAGGGACCCCGAGGACGCCCGCGACGCCATCATCGAGATCCGCGCGGGCACCGGCGGCGACGAGGCGGCACTGTTCGCGGGCGACCTGTTCGACGTGTACAGCCGCTTCGCCGTGCGCCACGGGTGGCGCGTGGAGATCATGGACACGTCGCACGGCGCGGCGGGCGGCTACAAGGAGGTCGTCTTCGCGCTGAAGGGCGCCGACGCCTTCGGCACGATGAAGTACGAGAGCGGTGTCCACCGCGTCCAGCGTGTGCCGGCGACCGAGAGCCAGGGCCGCATCCACACCTCGGCCGCCACAGTGGCCGTGCTCCCGGAGGCCGAGGAGGTGGACGTGGACCTCCGCGCGCAGGACATCGAGGTGGACGTCTACCGCTCGTCAGGCCCCGGCGGGCAGAGCGTGAACACGACGGACTCGGCCGTGCGCCTGACGCACAAGCCGACGGGGCTCGTGGTGACGTGCCAGGATGAGAAGAGTCAGCTCAAGAACAAGGAGAAGGCGATGCGGGTGCTCCGCTCCCGCCTCTACCAACTGGAGCGCGAGCGCGTCGACAGCGAGCGCGCCGACGCCCGCCGCTCCATGGTGGGCTCGGGCGACCGCTCGGCGAAGATCCGCACCTACAACTGGCCGCAGGCCCGCGTGACGGACCATCGCCTGGAAGGCGACGACAAGAACCGCCCCCTCCAGGCCGTCCTCTCCGGCGACCTCGACCCCCTCGTGCAGGCCCTCCGCGTGGCCGACAACGCCGAGCGGCTGGCGGGAGGAGAGTAGGGGGAGAGGAGAGACGGGGTTCGTGGACAGGGCTGGGTTCCAGCCCCCCTCCTGGACAGGAGGGGCGGGGGGGTGGTAGATCGGGCGAGCGTTGACCTTTCCGTATGGCGGTGCCATTCCGGTCTACCACCCCTAACCCCTCCTGTCCAGGAGGGGGACTAGGCCGCAGGTCTCCGGAGCGTATAGCTCACGTGCCTACGTGCCTTCACGCTTACGTGCCTCGTCTTTCTTCACCCCCCTTCCGCAGGAAGACCCCGGGGGGCTTGGTAGCTTGCTCTTCTGCCCCTGCCCTTCGCCTGGCGCTATCCGCGTCTCGTCGGCGGGCATACCGAGTCCCACTCATCGTATTCCACAGGGAGCCAATATGGCCGATACGAAGGCCTTTTACGAGTTGATGTACGTCATCAACCCCGTCCTCAGCGCGGAGCAGACGAAGGAGATCGTCGAGCGCGTGGGCGAGTACCTCCGCACGAACGGCGTCGAGGTGACCGACACGGTCGAAGTGGGGAGCCAGCGGCTCTCCTACCCCATCGAGAAGAAGCGGAACGGCTACTACGTCAACGTCTTCTTCAGCGGCCCCGGCACGTTCATCGCCAAGCTCGACCGCGCGCTGCGGATCAACGAGGACATCCTCCGCCACCTCGTCCTCCGCTACGACGCGAAGATGATCCGGCAGTACGAGAAGACGCGCCGCGAGGGCCCCCCGGCCCCCATCGGTCCGTCCGCCAACCTCCAGAACGCGTAACCGCTGCCCCCCATGGCTGAGATCATCGACTCCCCCCTCGACGGCCCGCGCCCCACGCACACGGGCGACGGCGACGACAACATCGGCGCCTCGACGCCGGGCGCGGAGAACCTCGCGCGCATCGCCGCCCCGAACGCGGGCCAGCAGAAGCTGGTCTGCCCGTTCGTCCGCGCCGGCATCGAGTACATCGACTACAAGGACACGGAGACGCTCAAGCGCTTCCTGAACGACCAGGGCAAGCTGCTCCCGCGGCGGCTCTCCGGCGTCTCGGCGAAGTTCCAGCGCCAGCTCACCACGGCCGTCAAGCGCGCCCGCCACGTCGCGCTCCTCCCGTACGTCGCCGACAACGTGAAGTAGGTCTTGGACCTTTGACCTTTGAGCTTTGGGAAAGGCACTCCGCCTCGCTCCAGAGCCCGAAGATCCAAGCCCAAAGACCCAAGACCTAAGCACCCATGAAACTCATTCTGATGGAGGACCTCGAGAACCTCGGCCCCAAGGGGACCGTCGTCGAGGTCCGCGACGGCTACGGGCGCAACTACCTCATCCCCCGGCGTCTCGCCGTCGTCGCCACGAAGGGCAACGTCGCGCGGGTCGAGGAGGAGGGGCGTCAGCAGGCCCACAAGCTGGAGGCCGCGCGCCGCACGGCCGAGCAGACCGCCGCCCGCCTCGACGGCACGGAGATCGTCATCTCCGCCCGCGTCGGCGAGGACGGCCGCCTCTTCGGCTCCGTGACCACGCAGCAGATCGCCGATGAACTCGCCGCGCGCGGGTTCGATGTCGACCGCCGCAAGGTCACGCTCGACGAGGAGATCCGCAGCACGGGCACGTTCCCGGCGACGGTCCGCGTCCACGCGCTCTTCAGCGCGACGGTGCAGGTGGAGGTGGTGCCCGAGGAGGCGTCGCTCTAAGCGACCCCTTCCCTGGCCGAGCCCATTGCGGGGCGCTGGACGCGAGTCCGGCGCCCCGCTGTCGTGAAGGGGGGGTATGGAACGGGGGGGCACAGGGGCGGCCCCTTGGAACGGCCGGCAAGCGCTTTATCTTCGTCCCCATGCCGCGCCTCCTCCCGCTCCTCGCCCTCGGGGCCGCCCTCCTCGCGGGGGCTGCCGCGCCCGCGGCGGCGCAGGGCACGGCGCAGGCCATGCGCGGCCTGCCCAACCTCTCCGGCGGCCGGGCCGCGCGCACCCCCGTGGTGACGTGGAACGCGCGCGCCGTCCCCGAGCGCGGGGGGACGTACCGCATCGAGGTCACGGGCCAGATCGAGGACGGGTGGAAGGTCTACGCCATGCGCTCGCGCGCCGGCCGCCCGCTCGTCGCCAGCGTGGGCGACCTGCCCGCCGGCTTCCGGCTCGTGGGGGCGCCGACGGAAGTAGGAGACACACGTGTGGGATACGATGACGCGCTGGGGATCGAGTACCCCTACTTCGCCGATCGCGTGGGCGTCGCGGCCCGCGTCACGGCCGGGCGGAACGTGCGGCCGGGCCGCTACGTCGTGCGCGGGTCCGTGCGCTACGCGGCGTGCGACGACCGCATCTGCCTGCCCCCGCGCGACGTGCCGTTCGAGGCCACGGTGACGGTCGGCCGCGGGCGCTGAGGTAGACGCCGTCAGGGGGGTATGGAGGCCGCCGCCGGAGGGGTCCGGGGCCGGCCGGTTTCACTTTGAGATCGAGGGCGGGTTAAACAGCGCGGCCCCGGAGTACGTGGGCGTGACAGGGGAGGGGCCTATAAGAGGGCAATTTCAGCCCCTACGCGCGGGCCCGATACAGGGAGCACACCCTTCCCCACGGTGCTCTCATGACTCGCCTTCCTGTTACCCTCGCCGCCATCGGGCTGGCCCTGACGACCCTCACCTACACCGGCTGCGACGTGCTCGCCGAGCCCTCCTCGCTCGACTACGAAAGCCCGCCGCCCGCCTACGTCTCCATGATCAGCGCCGTCAATGCGGCGCGGGCGCACCCCCGGACGTGCGGCTCGGAGTCCTTCGGGGCCGCCGGCCCCGTCTCGTGGAACGGCCGCCTGGAGCGCGCCGCCTACACGCACACGGCGGACATGGTGCTGAACGACTACTTCGACCACGTCGGCTCCGACGGCAGCACGGTCGGCACCCGCGTCTCGCGCGTGGGCTACAACTGGCGCCGCGTGGGCGAGAACCTCGCGCACGCCAACCGTTCGGCGGAGGAGGTGGTGAACCTCTGGCTCGCCAGCCCGGGCCACTGCGCGAACCTGATGCACCCCTCGTTCACCGAGATCGGCATCAACGAGCAGGACGGCTACTGGACCCAGGTCTTCGGCCGCCAGCGCTAACCACTACCGCCTCCTGGCTCCGTGGAAAGGGCGCGCCGAACCCCGGCGCGCCCTTTTTTTGGTTTGTAGTGAGCGTTTCGGCGCTCGAACACCGCCGAGGGCTCCTCACTGGTGTACGCCGCTCGTGGATGTGGAGGAGACACCGGTATCGGGCATTCGCATCGACCCGTCCCTCCTCAGACGAGAGCCTGTCCTGAGGCCGCCGAAGGAAGGGACCGCCCTGAGCGCGTGAGCGGCGGAGCCGCGATGGGCGAAGGGCAGGGTGGTGTGATCGGTGCGCCGGTGCCCGACCGGGACGAAAGACCCCCGCTTTCCTCCCATCGCGCTTCGCGCTCACGGTCGGAAACCTGTCCCCCTTGAAGCGGGGACAATCTTGGTGGGTGGCCCCTCCCTCGTTGTTCCCCTCGCCTCCGAAGCGTGCGGCCCGCATGGCCCAGACCAAAAGAAGGCAGGCGGCTAACTTGACGGCCCCTCGCCATACTGCCGTGGCCCAGCGCCCGCCCCTCCCGTCCCGCCGTTCCCGCGCGTCCCGCCCGTCAGGGGGTCGGCGGCGGTGGAAGTTGATGGGGCTGCTGGTCGTCGCGGCCGTCTGGCTCGCCGTGCAGGCGTACGAGGAGGGGTGGTTCGGTGCGGGCGCGGCCCATACGCCGGGCACCGAGACGGGGCCGGGGGCCGCGCCGCCGGCCGTCGGGCAGGCCGGGGGGCCGCTGCGGCTCGTGACGTGGAACGTCGCCAACATGGGCGGCTCGAAGGACGACGTGGAACTGGGGGTGGTGGCCGACGTGATCGTCGGTGCCGCAGCCGATCTGGTGACGATCCAGGAGGTGATCACGTCGGCCCCGGGCGAGGAGGCCGTGGCCCGCCTCGCGGCGGCGCTGGAGGCGCGGACGCCGGGGGTGGGGTGGCAGTGGGCCGTCTCGGAGGCCACGTCGGGCCGCGCGAGCGAGCGCTACGCGTTCCTGTGGCGCACCGACCGCGTCGCCCCGCAGGGGTCGTTCTGGCTCGACGCCACGCTGGAGGAGACGCTGGACCGCGAGCCCTTCATGGGCCGCTTCGCGCTCCGCAGCGGGCGGCAGGAGCCGATCCTGCTGGCCTCGTACCACGCGCCGCCGACGAGCCGCGACCCCGAGCGCGAGTTGACGCTGCTCCCGGCGATCCACCGCAACTACCCCGACGACGACCTCGTGCTGGCCGGGGACTTCAACCTCGACGCGCAGCGCGCGCCCTTCGACGGGATGCGGGCGGAGGGTTTCGCACAGGTGCTCCCGCCCGGCACCCTCACGACGCTCAAGGCCGTCAGGAATCCGTCCGGCGAACACCTCGCGAGCGCCTACGACAACGTGTTCTACGAGCCCAATGAGATCCGTGTGCTCTCGGCGCGCGTGCTCGACTTCTCCGACCGCTTTCCCACCCTCCGCGACGCCCGCGAGGTTTCGGACCACCTCGGCGTGGTGGTCGAACTGGACTGGTGAGCGCGGGGCGCCCTTCGGGCGCGACCGCCGACGGCCGACCGCAGACCGCCGAAATGCGTAGGACGGTCCACGAGCCATCTCTTCGCGCCTACGTGCCTACACGCTTACGTGCTCCCATGCATTGACGGCGGTCGGCCGTCTGCGGTCTGCGGTCGCGCCCGAAGGGCGCCTGCGGCGCCCACGAAACCCCGCGCCCCATCGGGGCCTTTACGGTAGACGCCTCCACCCCCTGATGACCTCTTCCCTCCGCGTCGGCCGGATCGCCGGGATCGACCTCCACCTGCACTGGACCTTCGGCCTGCTCCTGGTCGGGGCGTTCGTCTACTTCCTCGTCGGGAGCGACGTGCCGACGGCGGTGTGGGGTGTGGGGCTCATCGCCGCGGTGTTCGGGTGCGTGGTGCTCCACGAACTGGGGCACGCGCTGGCGGCGGCGCGCTACGGCATCCCCACGCGCGACATCACGCTCTACCCCATCGGCGGCGTGGCGCGGCTGGCGCGGCTCCCCGACCGCCCGGGGCAGGAGCTGGTCGTGGCGCTGGCGGGGCCCCTCGTCAACGTGGCGCTGGCGGCCCTGGTGTGGGGGGCGCTCGTCGTGGCGGGGCAACCGCTGGGGCTGCCGACGGGGCTCGCCGAGCCCACCGTCGGGTTCGGCTCCAACCTCTTCTGGGCCAACGTGGGGCTCGCGCTGTTCAATTTGCTACCGGCTTTCCCGATGGACGGGGGCCGCGTGCTGCGGGCGCTGCTGGCGCTCAAGCTGGAGTACACCCGCGCCACGCGCATCGCCGCCGCCGTGGGGCAGGTGATGGCGATGCTCTTCGCGCTGCTGGCTATCGTGGACGGGTTCGACCCGTTTCTTTTATTTATCGCGCTGTTCGTCTACCTCGGCGCCGAGCAGGAGGCGCACGCGACGCTCCTGCGCGCCGCCGCCCGGGGGCTCACCGTCCGCGACGCCATGCTGACGGAGTTCACCGCGCTGGGTCCGGCGAGCACGCTCGGCGAGGCCGTGGAGCGCCTGCTGGCGGGCTCGGAGCAGGACTTCCCGGTGCTGGGGGTGGACGGGCAGGTGTCCGGCGTGCTCACGCGCGTGCGGCTCGTGCAGGCGCTGGCCGAGCGCGACCGGACTTCCCGGGTCTACGATGTGATGGAGCCGCCCGGCCCCGCCGTCGAGGCGGGCGCGCCGCTCGACGCCGCGCTGGACCGGCTCCGCGAGGCCGACCCGGCCCTGCTCCCGGTGCTCCACGACGGCCGCCTCGTCGGCGTGCTCACGCTGGAGAACGTGGGCGAACTGATGATGCTCGCCGCCGCCGTCGGCCGCCGCACGGGCGGGGGGCGGACGGCCATCCTCACCGACCTCCTCGCGCCCCGCCGCGAGCCCGAGGCCCGGCGCGGGACGTAGCCGGGTGCCTGCCCCTTCCATTGGCGGGAAGGGGAGCCGTTACTATTCTCTGGGGTCACGCACACGCGCTCGATGGACGAACCGGCGCCGTCTGGGGGAAGTCTCGACCTGCTGGAAGGAGCGGGGGGGACACTCGCGCAGGCGAACCAGCGCTTCCGCGCGCTCGTCGAGGCGAGCCCGACGCCGCTCCTGCTCAGCCGCGTCCGCGACGGCGTGATCCTCTACGCCAACGACCGGCTGGAGACGCTCGTCGGCCTGCCCCCGGGCAGCCTCGTCGGGAAGCAGACGCCGGACTTCTACCACGACCCCGCCGACCGCCCGCAGATCATGGCAACGGTCCGCGACCAGGGGTACGTCCGCGACATGGAGCTGCGGATCCGGCGCGCCGACGGCACGCCGCGGTGGGTGTCGCTCACGGTGCAGCGGATGATCTTCGACGGGGAGCCCACGCTCGCCACGTCGATCGTCGACATGACGGAGCGGAAGCTCACCGAGCAGGCGCTCCGTTCGAGCGAGGAGACGTACCGCGGCCTCTTCGACACCCTCACCGAACTCGTCTACATCCAGGACCTCCAGGGGCGGTTCGTGAACGTGAACGAGGCTGTCGTGCGGGCCTACGGCTACCCCCGCGAGGAGGTCGTGGGCCAGACGCCGGACCTCCTCGCCGCGCCGGGCACCGTCGACCCCGAGGCGTTCGCGGCCACGTTCGCGCGGGCCGTAGCCGGGGAGCCGCAGCGGTTCGAGTGGTGGGGGCGCCGGAAGGACGGGAGCATCTTCCCCAAGGACGTCTCCATCCAGCGCTCGACGTACTTCGGGCAGGACGTGGTGATCGCCGTCGCCCGCGACATCTCGGAGCGGAAGGAGGCGGAGGCGGCGCTGCGCCGGAGCGAGGAGCACTTCCGCCGCCTCATCGAGAACGCCTCGGACATCATCACCATCGTCGACGCCGAGGGGTTCATCCGCTACCAGAGCCCCGCGCTCACGCGCATCCTCGGGTACGCGCAGGACGAACTCAACGGGTGTCACGTCTCCGAACTCCTCGCCCCGCATGAGGTGGGGCCGACGCTCTCCCAGCTCAAGCGGGTGGCGGAGCGGCCGGGCTCGTCGCTCAAGGCGGAGTTCCGCTTCCGCCACAGCGACGGCACGTGGCGCGTCCTCGAAGGGATCGGGACGACCATCTCGCCCACGTCGGCCGAGGAGGGCGTGGTCGTGAACTCGCGCGACGTGACGGAGCGGAAGGAGGCCGAGGCGGCGCTCCGGCTCCAGAAGACGCTGCTGGAAGCCGAGGGCGAAGCCTCGCCCGACGGCATCCTCGTCGTCTCGGAGGCGGGCCGCATCCTGTCCTACAACCAGCGCTTCGTCGAGATGTGGGGCGTCCCGCCCGGCATCGTCGCCGCCCGCTCCGACGCCGAGGTGCTGCGGCTGGTGGAGGACCAGCTTCTGGACCCCGACGCGTTCCGCGCCCGCGTGGCCGAACTCTACGGCCGCCCGCAGGAGCGGGCCCGCGACGAGATCGTGCTGCGCGACGGCCGCGTGCTCGACCGCTACAGTGCCCCCGTCGTGAGCAGCGAGGGGGAGTACTACGGCCGCATCTGGTTCTTCCGCGACGTGACCGCCGAGAAGCGCCACGCCGCCGAACTGGAGGCGGCGCGGCAGGAGGCCGAGCGCGCCCGCGAGCAGGCGAGCCAGTATGCAGCCAGCCTGGAGCACTCGCTCGACGAGCTACGGGCGGCGCAGGCCCGCCTCGTGCACCAGGAGAAGCTGGCGAGCCTCGGGCGGCTCACCGCCGGGATCGCGCACGAGATCAAGAACCCCCTCAACTTCGTCAACAACTTCGCCGGGCTTCAGGAGGAGCTGGCCGAGGAACTCCTCACGGCGGCGGCCGACCCCAACGCGCGGCTGGCCGACGTGCAGGACGTGCTGGCCGACCTCCGCGCCAACGCGGCGAAGGTCCACGAGCACGGGGGGCGCGTGGACGCCATCGTCAGCGCCATGATGGAGCACGCACGCGCGGGCACCGACGAACGCACGGCGCCGCGCCGCCCGATGGACCTCAACGCGTTCGTCGAGGACCAGCTCGGCCTCGCGCTGGAGCAGGCGCAGCGGCGCGTCCCGGGGCTCGCCGTCGAGGTCCGCCGCACCTACGGGGCCGACGTGGGCGACGTGCTGGCGGCGCCGCAGGAACTCGGCCGCATCGTCCAGGGCTTGCTGGCCAACGCCTTCGACGCCATCGAGGAGCGGGCCGGGGGGGACGCGGCCTACGCGCCGGCCGTGACGGTCGAGACGCGGCGCGAGGGGGCGGCCGTGGTGCTCACGGTGGCCGACAACGGTACGGGCATCGCGGACCACGAAGGGCGCCGGCAACGGGCACACCGGGCTGGGGCTCTCGCTCGCGCACGAGACCGTGGTGACGGGCTACGGCGGGCGGCTGGACGTGGAGAGCGAGCGCGGCGCGGGCGCCACGTTCACGCTCACCCTGCCGACCCCGGAGACAGCCACGTCCTGACGAGGCTCACTGGGGCTGGAAGGGATCGGGCACCACCCTTCAGACGCGGCTACGGCGAGAGGGCCTGACGGCTAGGCCGAGCGTGAGATCTCCGGCGCGGGCCGAACGCGACGGAGCCATCGGACACCGAAGTCGAGAAGCGTGCCCGCGATGGTCACGACCATCCCGAGCTTGATCATCCCGTCGCTCTCGGGGGCGATGACGACGGGCCCGTCCAGGACGGCCCACGCGAGCACGGCGCACAACGCTACACTTAGCCCCCGCCAGAGGCGTCGCAGGGAAGCCGACCACCTGCCCTGGATCATCGCGGCAACGAGCAAGGGGACGTGCAGCGCCAGCAGCAGCAGCAGCGGCAGGGCCTGACGCTCGCGG
>Ga0193752_1002321_pt1 | contig 14434 bp, 11 predicted proteins | sample H1c1metaG_FD_144924 | JGI IMG/M metagenome (GOLD analysis project Ga0193752, IMG submission 144924) | Soil microbial communities from a riparian zone of the East river system, Colorado, United States - H1c1 | ecosystem: Environmental > Terrestrial > Soil > Riparian zone | place: USA: East River... | reverse complement strand
TGTGCGGGTGGACCACGATGTAGTCAGCCTGACTTCCGAGCGCGATCATATTCGTGGCTTGATCCATCGTCGCGTGATCGGTCATGCCTCCGCCGTGGATGTTGAACACGAGCCCGCAGGCTTTTTTCATGCACTGCGTCGGAGCCACGACCCAGATGTCGACCCCGTCGCAAGGAAAGTTGAGCTCGGTGCCAGCGGTGAGTTTGCTCGGATCGATGCAGCGGGTCTTTTCGAATTTGGGCACGCGCTCGTCAGCGCCTTCGCCAGCACTACCGGTGCCGCCGCTGCCAGCTGCGACCACGCCGCTCGCGCCAGCACTTGCGCCGCCGGCTCCAGCCGTCGTGCTGCCGGTGCCGCTGCCCGCTGCCGCGGGACCGCCGTCTCCCGTCGCGCCCGCAGTCGCAGTGCTCCCGCCGCTGCCAGCTGCTGTCGTGCCGCCTGCTTGCGCCGGCCGACCGGCCGTTGCGCCGCCGCTACCAGACGTCATCGTTGACGTCACGGGCGTTATACCGCCGGCGCCAGACTGAGGCGTCGAGTTCGTCGCAGCGTTGCCGCTAATGCCACTAGTGCCGCTCGCGATTGGGCCGCCTGTCGAAGCGTTGGAGCTGCAACCCGCAATCAATCCGATCACGAGCGCCCACGACCTGAGGTCGACCGCACGATGCATGAGCAGGCTAGTATCACGAGAGCGCCGGAATTAGATTCACCCACGCAGAAAATAGTTGCATTTACGGTCGGAGCCCGACGTCGAGTCACGCGCTGTGCCGCATGGCCGATTTTAACAATGCGAGGAGATACTAGCGGGGCGGCGCGCGCATTCGATCACAGCGCTCACTGCGGCGTGGTGCCTCAGTACATTGCGTCGCGTGTGCCGGCCTGTGCCAGGCGGACGCCCGTGATGTCGCGAGATATCGCGTGAGCGCAGCTCTACCCGACGTTCAATCGCGTACGCGGCAAAACGTCTGGAGGCACACCGTTTGCTGTGGTTCCGCATGCGGCAGTCGTTTGGCCGCATTCAAAAACTAAGGGTGAACAACATGTCAAACGATCGCGTTGAACGCGCATCGCCTCGTCTGCGATGTGCGGCAGGCCTCCTCGTGCTCGCAATAACCGGTTGCCCCGGCGATTGGCAGCGCTGGTGGCCAGGAGACGGCGACGACGACGACGACGGCGAACACGGAGCAGCTGGCAGCGGCAACGCAGGTGCTGGCGTCGCAGGCAGCAGCGGGGCAGGTGCTGAGGAGAAAGCTTGCGGCGGGCTCCAAGGTCTCAGGTGCGACGATGGCGAGTTCTGCAACTATTCGGAGGACGCGCAGTGCGGTGCGGCGGACGCGACGGGAGTCTGCGCCGCGATCCCGAGCGTGTGTACGCTCGAGCTAAACCCGGTCTGCGGGTGCAATAGCCGCACGTACAGCAATCGTTGCAGTGCTGCAGCTGAGGGTGTCTCAGTTGCGAGCGACGGAGAGTGCGCCGAGGAGTATTGCGGTGGCTATGCCGGCATCAAGTGCTCGGAGGACGAGTACTGCGACTTGGCAGCAGGTCAAGGTTGCGGCGTAGCAGACGCAAGCGGGCGGTGCCGACCGCGACCGAGCGTGTGCACGCGCGAGTACGAGCCCGTCTGCGGGTGCAACGATTGGACCTACGACAACGCGTGTCTTGCCGCTGCTGCAGGCATGACGATTCGTGTCGAGGGTGATTGCGGCCCGGTCCAGTGATCAAGCTGGCGTGAGCGCCACGCGCCCAGCCGTGGCCGCCACCGAAACGTGGTGGCGGCCACGGCGGCGCTACGTCGTTTGAAGCGGGTTATTGGTGCTTCCCGGTCGGAATGACCGACGATGCCGAGGATGATTTGGCGTGGCGCTACAGAGCTCGGTGCACTGTTGACCTTGGCAGTGTTCCTCAGCGTCATCGGGGCGATCGACCGCAGCGCATCAGCGCAGGACAGCCCGAAGGAGGATGCGCCCGACGGACCAGACGAGCTGCGCGACATGCCCGAGACTCTGCCCGCCGAACCTCCGCAGCACGCAGTGCCGGTCGGGGACGACTCCGCTCCGATGACTACGCCGCGCGAGCAGCCAGCGAGTGAGGAACAAGCCCCCGCGGGCTTGCGCCTCGAAGCGCAGCTGTTGGCTGCGATGTCCTTTCCATTCGGCGGCAAAGAGAGCGGCAGCGCTTTTGGTTTTGGGATTAGTTACGGCGCTGGTTGGGGCGCTATCCCGATCCTGATCGGCCTAGACTTCATGTCAGCGAGTCGCTCGAACTCGGCGACGTTACAAGTGGACACGGCCGACGGCACTGCCGCGTCGGTGACTCGCACGAACTCGGATCGCCTGCTCGACTTCGATCTCTGGTTGCGCGTGCAGCCGCCACGCTGGCCGGTTCGACCGTATGCAGAGGGCTTCGTGGGCGCAAAACTCGTTCGAGCCAACTGGTCAATTGCGAGCCGCGACAGCGTGACCAAGAGCGGCAGCGATAGCGAGTGGGCGAGCGCGCTCGGGTGGGGCGTTGGGGTGGACTTCATGGGGTTATTCAACGCCGTCGCAGCGTTCTCACTGACGCTCGGCATGCGGCGCCTCCACGGTTCACAAGTCGAGCTCGAGAGACCATCGGTATCGGACGGTCGCGTAGTCGTGAGCAAACGTCAGGTCGCGACGAACGAGACGATCTTCATGGCAGGCTTGTGTGGCCGCTACGATTTCGAAGCCGCCGACTAGCGGGTAGGGTGCCGAAGCAAATGCGAACTACACTCGCGCAACCGCCGCAAGCTTGCTCGGCCTCATCATCCACATGAGCTGAACGATGCCCACTTCCGAAGCGGTGACCGTCACGAGGCCAACCCCGATGCCCCCGCACGAGATCAGCACCGACGCCTGTCCATTGACCTCGATCCACGCGAGTGTCACGCCATTCCAGTGATGTGCGGCGATCGCGCCAATGAATTTTGCGACGCGAGCGCGCCCCATGACTGGACGCCGTGCAGCGCGCACGAATCCGCCGCCGTCCGAATACGAAACGACATCCGCTGCAAACAGGCCCTCCAACGCAGCGACATCGCCCTTCTGCGCAGCGCCGATGAACGCTTCGAGCAGTCAGCGCTGTTCTTCGGCGCCGACGGGCGTGCGACGCCCGTCAGCGATGTGCTTCCGAGCGCGCGCTACGAGTTGGCGGCCATTTACCTCACTGACGCGAATGATCTCGCCGATCTGTGAGTATTCGTAGTTGAACGCTTCGCGCAGCACGTAAGCAGCCCGTTCCGAGGGGGAGAGCTTCTCGAGCAACAACAGCACTGCCAACTGCAACGCTTCGCCGCGTTCGGCGCCCAAGCCAGGGTCGGCGCTGGTGTCGACTGGTTCCGGTAGCCACGTTCCCACGTACGTCTCGCGACGCGAGTAGCCGGATTTAGCTCGGTTGATGGCCAGCCGTGTCGTGATGGTGATCAGAAACGCTGGAGCATCCCGGACGACGCTGCGATCGGTGGTTTGCCAGCGCAGCCAAGCGTCCTGAACGGTGTCTTCGGCCTCGGCGACATTTCCGAGCATGCGGTACGCAACGCCGAAGAGGCGCGGTCGCACGTTGATGAAGGCAGAGACGCCGTCGTCGGCCACGCCAGTCGAACCGGCGCAGGGCACCGAATGCAGGCTCGTCTCCCGGTCGCACCGCAACTCGCGCGCGCGGATCTCGGACGGCGAAGTTCCATTCATCAGCGGAGACTCACTGAGTCTGCTGTCTTCAACGGATGCACTCTTCATGGCTGTTCTCCTGAACGTTCGCTCGCGAGGAACGCGCGAGCATCTGCCTGATTTGCAGGCATTTTCGACGCGGTTGATCATCGTGCGAGGTCGCGCGAGCGTCCATAATAGGTTTCCACTAGGCCGGCGCGGCCACTGCTGCACACATGCGCGCCTTGTCTCTCCGCCCCGTGTTCGGTCACGCTTGGAGACTCGAGCGGCGAACCCGGTTTTAGTTCCCTCGCCGCGCCAGTCGCTTGGATTTATTGGTCTTGTTCACCGACGACACGGTACCGAGGTAGCAATGACTCAGCACCGTGCGCGTGCAGTCCTGTTGTGCTGCGGGCTGTGGCTTGCGAACCCGGTACGGGCGCAGGACCAGGCCGGCCAGGGCGCAGACGCGAGCGCGCTTCAATGTATGTCCCCAGGCGCCGCGGCCGTCCCGCTCGAGCGCCGTCTCCGCCAGCTCTACCTCGACCTGCTCGGCCGCCCGCCTTCGATCGCCGAATATCGAGAACTGCAGGGGAGAGGGGAGATCACGGACGCGGACATCGACGACCTGATGACCCGCGAGGACTTCTTCGGCCGGATGAAGCGCTATCACCGAGCGCTCCTGCGCGCGAACGTCTCGGCCAGCCTGTCCGGCAACGGAGACATGCGGCTGTCCACGACCACGGATGGCGCGATGCCACTCGAGTCCCGCGGCAACGCCTCGAGCGGTCTGCGCGGTCGCAACGGCACCGGCTGCGACCACTTCATTCCGCAGGATGACTGCAAGAACCCGTCGCTCCAGCAGGACCCGCATGCCGAAGTCGCCGCTTCTGCCAAGGTCTGTCGCGATGCCGACGGCGTCCCGCTGCCGGTCAGCTTCGACTACGACACGAACGTCTACGCCTGCACTGCGCTCACCGGCGCCACCAGCTGCAACGATGCAGTGACGAAGGGAATGCTCGAGGCCAAGCACCTGTTCTTCTGCGACATGCGCCGCAGCGCGACCGGGCTCGCGCCATTCAAGTGTCTGCCGGATCCGGGCAAGCCCACGACCGCCGTGCTCACCAGCGAGACGCTCGATGCCGATAACCGAGTGATCGCGTTCACCAGCCCGATGCCAGTGCCGGGTGCAGCGTTCGACAAGCTCGAGCGCTGCACGCTCACGCTCACCCCGAAGAGCGGAGTGCTCGGCACGTTCGCGAACCAGCGCGGCTGCGTCCAGCGCGAGGGCTGGGTGATGGCCGGCGCGCCGTTCTGGGATACGAGCGGTGCACCCCAGGTCGCTGCCTGCGCGATCGAGGCGCAGACTCGCGACGTAAACCCCGCGACGCTCGCGTCGTGCGACGGCTCGGGCTTCCTGTCGGATCGCAGCTGCGGCTGCGGCCAGGGCTTTCGTCGCTGCGAAGCGGGTGATCAATCGGTCTACGACGCGCGCGTCGCCGCGATCAACGAAGAGCCGCTGCTGATCACCGATGCGGTGCTGCGCCGCGACGAGGACTACTTCCAGATCCTGACGTCGCGCCGGAGCTTCATCAACGGTGTGCTCGCATCGCTCTACCGTGAGAACCAGGCGATCGGCACACTCGCGATCACGCCCCCTGCTGCTCGGGATGCGCTGCCAAACCTCGCGTACACCGCACCGGCCGACGGCTGGGTCGAATATTTGCGGGCGGACAACGCCTCGGGCGTGCTGACTACACCGGCTTGGCTGTATCGCTTCCCGACTCAGCGTTCGCGGGTTTCTCAGTTTTACGACGCGTTCCTGTGCAAGGCGTTCTCGCCACCTGCCGACGCGGTTTCGCCGAACCCGGAGGACTCGTGCAATCGCGAGAACAACCTCGCGAAGCGTTGCGGTTGCAACTACTGCCACGCAACGATCGAGCCGACCGGCGCGCACTGGGGCCGCTTCGGCGAGCGCAACGCGCAGTACCTCGACCCGATCGCGTTCCCGAAGTTCGACGCGAAGTGCCGCGACTGCGCGCTCGCCGGCAACACGAACTGCGACGGCGAGTGCGGCAACTACGTGATGCAGGCGTACGACGGCGACGGCGCGAGCTCACTCGGCATGTTGAAGACGTACCTCTACCGCACCGAATCGGACGAGCCTAACGTCGCGGGCGGCCCGCGCATGCTCGTCGAGCGGATGATGCAGACGGGCGACCTCGAGCGCTGTGTCGTCAGTCGGATCTGGAACGAGTTCCTCGGCCGCCCGATGACGAGCGAAGAGCAAACGTTATACATGGACTCGCTCGCACAGGGCTTCCTCGCGCAAGGGCGCAACCTCAAGCAGCTGATCCGACACGTCGTCACCACCGACGCGTACCGGAGGGTCGATTGAACGTGCGCCCCACCGTGAACCTACTCTGCGTGCTCCTGCCGCTCATGGCTGCGGCCGCCTGTGGCGGCGAGCCTGCAGCACCCAAGCCGCGACCGGCCGAGCTAGAGCCGCTGCCGGACGACCATCCGTCGATCGAGCCGCTGCCCGACCCTGAGCTGTCAGGCGGCCACGTCGGACGCGCGCCGCGCCGCATCACGGTCGCGCAGCTCAAGAGCAGCATCGAAGTCACGACCGGCCGGCAGTGGTCGAAGATCGACGAGCTCGCCGCCTCGCTCGGCCGCGCGGACTACGCGCTCGTGAATGCGGAAGCAACGGAGCCGAACCTCGTGTTCGCCAAGTTCCTCGAAGACGGTGCGCGCGAGGTCTGCCTCGCGACCGCGGACGCGGATCTGAAGGAGAGTGACGCGAGCAAACGCGTGCTCTCGCCCGAGGTCCCAGCCGACGCAAAAGATCTGAGCAAGCTCGACGACGCGAGCGTGCGCCAGAACATGGTCTACCTCTCGACTCGCTTCTGGGGTCAGCCGCTCGACGGCGGCGAGCTCGACACATGGGTGTCGGCCTACAAGAACATCGCGACCCGCGCCGAGGCGGCGAAGAAGAAGCGCGAGGCTTGGGGCGCGATCTGCATCGCACTCATGACCGACCCGCGCTTCACCACCTACTGATGGACCAGGATAAGAAGTGACAGAACCCTTCCAGCTCCAGCGTAGGCACTTCCTCAAAGCGGCCGCCGGTTTCGCAGGCGCGAGCATGCTCGGCGTCACGCCGTTCCGCGCGCTCGCCCAGGCGACCACATTTGCGCCCGCCGATCGCTGCTTCGTGTTCATCTACTTCGGTGGCGGCTGGGACGTCCTGCTCGGGCTCGACCCGCGCGACCCGACCGTGTTCACACCCGAACGCGTGAGTGAGACGCGGATCTTGCCGGGCTACAGCCTGCTCTCGACCGACGCATCGTTTCCCGAGACGACCGTGCGTCCGACTCAGCGCCCGGGCGGCCCGATCCCAGCGATGGAGTTCGGCCCGGCGATCGGCCGGCTCGCCGATCACTACGACAAGCTTGCGGTCGTGCGCGGCATCCACATGAAGACGGTCGCGCACGAGGTCGGGTTTCGTTACTTCCTGACTGGCAAGGAGCCGATCGGCAATGCTGCGCGCGGCTCGTCGACAGCGACCGAGATCGTCGGCCAGATGCGGCCGACCGTCCCAGTGCCGTCGATCGCTTACGGAATTGAGAGCTACAACGATCGCTACCCCGGGTACGCGAACGCACTTCGGGTGTCGCGCGCGAACGATCTGATTCTGACGCTCAGCCCGAGTCCGACCAACATCGACTCCGAGATCGAGCAGCAGCTCGTCGACCTGCGCGGCAAGACGATCACGTGCGAGTCGGAGCTCTACGACACGCGCGGCCTCGTGGGCCAATATCGCCAGGCGCGCTCGCAGATGGGTACCGTGCTCGGCAACCAGCTGCACAAGCAGTTCCAGCTCGACTTCGAGAACAACCCGATGAAGGACGCTGCGATCGATCTCCGGAACGATCAGCGCGCAGCGATTCGCGCGCAGTACAACCTGCCCGCGACCGGCGGCGTCAACTACGACTCCGCGGCTGGACGCGCCGCGTTGATCGCGATCGCGCTCAAGCAGGGCATCTCCCAGTGCGTCTCGATGAACTTGGTCGGCGGTCTCGACACTCACTTCGGCACGCAGGTCGCGCATGCGACGAACCAACGCAGCGGCTGGAATGCGCTCGCAGACCTCGTCGACGATTTGCGCAAGTCCGCTCATCCGTCGGGTGGCACGTTTCTCGACCACACGACCATGCTCGCGTTCAGCGAGTTCAGCCGGACGCCGCTCATCAACGGTTCGGGCGGCCGTGATCATCACATCAGCTCGAGCGCTCTGCTGATCGGAGCAGGGATCAAACATAACCTCGTGTTCGGTCGGGCCGGCGATATCAACATGGCGCCCGGAGTCGTCGACCGCAAGACCGGTCAGCCCGATCCGAAGGGCGTCAACATCCTCCCAGAGGACGTGATCGCGACCGTACTCGCCTCGGCGGATCTCGACTACGCGATCACGCGCACGTCGCCGCTCGAAGGATTGTTATCCGGGTGATCATGCGACGTGGTTGGGTGGTACTCGCGGGTTGGATCGCGTGCGCCTGCAGCTCGGGCGACATCGGCGACAACCCGCTCGTCGCGACTCCGCTCGAGGTCGAGCAGACCGAAGCCGCGCTCGAGCTTGCAGCTGGCAGCGGCTTCGCAGACGAGCGTGGTGGCGGCGTGTTCGCAACTCCCGACGGCAAGGCTGTGCGCCTGCGCGTCGACGGCAGTCAGGGTCGGCTCGAAAATCATCCTGGCAACACTGCGGCGCCTGGAGCAGTCCAGCGCGTCTTCCCCGTCGGCCCGTATAGCGCACTCGTCGCGACGGACAACGGCCTGTTCGTCGCCGAGTCGGGCTGGTTGATCGAGCCTTCCTGGCGCGACGCGCTCGACTCCAGCGGCATCGTCGCTGCAGCCATGGGCGGCAACGGAGTCGTCTGGCTCGCGCACGAGCGCGGGCTCTATCGGATCGAAGCGGGTGAACTCTCCGAGCTCAAGGTCGAGCGAAAGTCACTCCGCGGATTGACTGCGCTCGCGGTTGCGCCGGCGCCCAACGGCGCAAACGCCGTCTGGTTCGCGCAGGGGAAGGCGCTCAGCTACGCGCGCCAGACTGCGCGCGCTCGTTACGAAGTCGTGTCGGGTGGGCTCTCCGAAGAGACTGTGAAGACGGGCATCAGCGGGCTTGCCGGTGTCTCCGCTACGCCAGACTCTGCAGGCGAGCTCTGGCTGATTACGCCCCTCGGTCTGTTTCATCTCGCACAGCAGCGCTGGATCAGCCACGAGACTCCGGGTGCGCCCGAGGCACTCGTGTCTGCGGGACGGTACGTCTGGCTGCAGACCAGCGAAGGGTTGTTCCGCTACGACGCCGACGCCGAGCGCTGGGGCAAGGTCGAACGGCTGGATGAACCGCTGTCGCTGTTGGCGGCGGACGCGAGCGGCAGCGTCTGGATCAAGGCGGCTGAACGAAGCCTGACGCTCAGCTCCGGCTCCATCCCGCGTCTGTTCGGCATCTTCGAGGGCGCACGCGTGTACGACGCAGACGTCCACGTGCGCGCGCAGATCGCGGGGACGGACCCTCCCGAGCGAGTCAGCTTCCTGCTCGACGACGGCGAGGAGGTCGAACGCGAAGCCGACGATGGTTTGCCCGGTGAAGGTACGGTCGCCACGCTCGACTACGCGCTCGGCGGCTTCGATGCGGCCGGCCGCGAGCAGAGCTATTCGCTCGCGGGCATCGGCGCAGGCATGCACACGCTGATCGTGCGCGCACATTTCGCGAGCGGGGTGGAGCAGCGCAAGCTTCACTTCGACTTCCGCTCGGGCAGCGCGCAGCCGCTCTCCTTTGCGGCAGACGTGCAGCCGATCTTCGACGAACGCTGCGCGAAGTGTCACACGAGCGGTCCGGGACACGCGTTAGGCGGCTACGACCAGTGGGTCGCCGAAAAGGAACGAATCGTGCGCGCGGTCGTCGAGCTGCGCATGCCGGCCGATGGCCCGCTCGACCCGAGCCAGATCCAGACGCTGCAGCGCTGGGCGGCAGGAGGTGCGCAGCCATGAGCGGGCATATCGCTAGTGCTCCCGCTCTCATCTGCTGCAGCGCTCTGATCCTTTTCGGTGCGTGTTCGAGCGATCCCGAGCCGGGCGAACCCGCTCCACCCGTGATCGACGAGTGCGAAGGTGTGGACGGAGTCGAGCTCGCGATCAGCCCCGCTCGAATCCGCGTCGGGGGCGCGGTGACGCTGCATGCTTCCGGCGGGACCGGTCGCTACACCTATGCGCTCGCGGATGGTGGATCGGGCGGCGAGTTGCGCGGTGCGCGCTTCATCGCCGGCGCGACGCCGGGTCGAGACTCGGTCACGGTGAAGGACGACTGCGACAATACCGCGAGCGCGACGCTCGATGTGGCTGCGGCGTTTGCCGTCTCTCCCGAGCGCGCGGCCGTTCGCCCCGGGATGGGTTTCATGATCCGAGTCGACGGCGCGCTCGGTGCGACGCGTTTCAGCGGCCAGTCGCTCGGGTCAGGCGGCAGCGTGAACGATCAAGGTGCTTACTCGGCGGGCACGCGTGCAGGGCTCGACTTGATCGCGGTGCGCGATCTCGGCACTGGCGAAGAGGCCCTCGTGGAAGTTCGGGTCGATCCTGAGGCGCAGCTGCGAGCGGCCCCGGAACGGCTTGCGTTACCGGCCGGCGCTTCGGCTCCGCTCGTCACGCTCGATGGTTCCGGCGTGATCGACTGGCGCAAGCAGGCGGGCCCGGGCGAAGTCGTTGCGGGTGTGTTCCGCGCCGAGAGCACCGCGAGTGGGCTCGCCGAGCTGATCGGCACCGATGCATTCACGGGCGAGACCGTGATGGTGGACGTACAGATTCTCGAGGAGCTCACGCGCAGCGCGAAGCCGCACGGTCGGCTCACCGACGTTGCGAACCTTGTCACAGGTGACTTCGATGGCGATGACATCACGGACGTCGCGCTCGGCGTTCCGGAGAGTGATCTCGGCAAGCCGACTGGCGGCGCGGTGTTCGTGTTCAAGGGCGCGCGCGAAGGTTTGCCATCCGAGCCGACTTGGGTGCTGACTGGCGAAAGCGACACCGCGGGTCTCGGCACGGTGATCGCGGCGGGTGATCTCGACGGTGACGGGCGAGACGACCTCGCGGTTTCGGAGCCAGGTGCTGACGTCACAGTGGCGGATTCTGGAGCGGTCCTGCTCTACAAGTTCGGCGCGAGCGGCCCCGTGTTGCTGCGCTCTCCGCTCACGGGGCTAGGCCGTGGCAACTTCGGCGCGTCGCTCGCGATCGCCGATGTCGATGGTGATGGCGACGCAGATTTGATCGTCGGCTCGCCCGGTGCGGATCTCGCAGCCTCGGGCAACATCAAGGAGCGAGGAGTCGTCGACATCTTCTTGCTCGAGCGTGGCGAGGCGATCCCCGATCTCGGCAGTGTGCGCATCGGTGGTAGTGATCTCGCTGTAGATGGAGCGCCGAAGGCTGCCGCGAGCATGCGCTTCGGCCGCGCGGTCGCAATCGCCGACTGGAACCAGGATGGTCGCGCGGATCTGGCGAGCCTCGGCTCGGTCAACAACTCGCTGCTCGGCGGGACGGCGGTGGCCAAGAACCAGATCGCGATCGCAGTGCACTTCGGGCGTGATGCGACTCCACGCTTCGCCGAGACACCTGACCTGTACGTCCTACCGGGAAACCCGATGGACGGCTCGGAGGGAACCTGGCGGATGGCGGTTGCGCCTGCAGCTGAGAGCGGCGGAGCACCGCGGCTTCTCCTCAGCGCCGATAAGCTCGACTCGCCGGATCTGACTGCTGCTGGCGGCAGCAAAGGTGGTGGTGATGCCGGTGGCGTCTACCTGTTCGACCTCGCGAGCCAAAAGACTTTGGACGACGCATCGCAGAAGCCGGTCCAGCTCGGACGCGACAATGCGCTTGCGCGCGTGTGGGGTGAGACCGGTGGGATGGCGGCGGGTCGCAGCGTCGCGGTGGCGGACATCGACGGAGACGGCGCGCTCGAGCTCGTGCTCGGCGCACCGAACGCGAGTGGCAGCGAGAAGCAGGGCGACAAGGACGTACCGGTGCTGCTCGCGGGCAAGCTGCTCGTCTATCCGTATGCTGCGCTCACGCCCGGCAGCCAGTTGAACAAGCCTGCAGACGTGCGGGTAGGCGTGGGTGCGGTCGATAGTCTCGGCGTTGCCGTCGCGGCGTGGGCACCAGGGGGCGCGAAGGGTCTGCTCGCGTATGCCGCCCGTGCATCGACGAGCCTCGGAACATTCACTGGTCGCCTCGACGCGTACCTCGGAAGCGGCAAGCTCGCTTCGTTCGCGAGCAGCACGGTCGAGATCCCGGCGCGCGTCGCGGGCCAGCAGCACGGCGCCGCGGTTGCGGTCGGCGTGATCGGCGGCAGCGTCCACGCGCTCGTAGGGATGCCGGGCTATTCGGGCCCGGGCGCGAAGAAAGATGGCAACGAGCTCGGTGCGGGCCAGGCTTTGCGTTACACGCTCGGCAAGGGCGGTGAGCCGAGCATCGTTCACGAGGGCGCCGGTGGCGCGTACGTCGATGACGGCCAGCCAGCGTTCGGCGGCAACGCGGTCGGCAGTGACGTCGCGCTGACGGATTGGAACGGTGACGGTCGGCTCGATCTCGTGGTCGCTGCGCCGCAGCTATCGACGCCGACGATGACCAACACCGAATATGCGATGTTGAAGCCAGCCTGCGTGACCAGCTCTGGGCAAGGCAACGGAGGCGCGTTGATCCAGCTCGCGCAGGCGGACGGTTCGTTCAAGCCTGCGTTCCGCGTCTTTGCGGTCGCGGACATTCCGGGCTGCATGCCGGTCGGCGATGCGAAGTGCAAACGCAAGGAACTCGCGAAGACGGGCCTCGCCGGCGGTTTCGATTTCGACGGAGACGGCAAGCAGGATCTACTCCTCACGCGTGCGAACGGCCTCGAGATCTTTCTCGGCCGCGATCCCGACGACGCAGCACTCGGGAAGCCCACGATGGCTTGTGACCCCGCGTTCAGCTTGCCTACGCTCGTGCAACGCGTCTCGGCGCCGGCCGCGCTGGGCGATCTCGACGCGGATGGTTGCGACGAGGTCGCTGTGCGTTACTCCGACGACTCGCGTTCGGGCGTGCTGATCGCGTTTGGCTTTGCAGCTGGCGGCGGCCGCTGCGGCGGGCGCACCAGTGCAGCGTGGCTGCGCATCTCGGGTGATGCGGAGAAGGGATTGAACAATCTGCAGCTCGGCATCGCGAGCGCGCGTGCGGGCAAGTTGCTCGACGACGCGCGCGAGTTCGTCGCGATCTCGGCTGGGATGTTCCCGCTCGAAGGCGTGTCGCAGCCGAGTGTGCTCCTGTTCGACGCAGCGCAGCTCGCGGCCAAGCGACCGGCAAGTGGTGAAGCGATCGTGGGTGCGCTGAATGACTCGCTCGAGCCGCTCGCGGTCGCTTATCGCGAGCGTGCGCCGGGTTTCGGTCGAGCGCTCGCAGGTGACGTCGACCTCGATGGCGACGGTGTGGTCGACTTGGTCGTCTCGGCGCCGGGAGCCTCGATCAACGGCGACGGCACAGGAGCCGTGTTCGCGTTTCGAGGCGGCAAGAGCTTCGGTGGCAGGCTCGATCCGTGGCTAACGGTCTTGGGTGACGGAGCGGAGCGAGCGACGGTGGGTGCGGACATCGCGGCGACTGCAGCTACGAGCGGCACGCCGGCAACGTTGGTGATCGGTGCGCCGCTGAGCTACCGAACGGGAACGGCAAACGGAACGTCCTGGCTGTTGCCGCTCGAGCGCTGAAAGCGGCACTGGTTTAGTGGTTGCTAATATTAGCTGACGCTGATAGATAGTCCACCAAACTGCCTGGAGGTTGGGTCACAGTCCGTCTAGCGCCGGAAGGCCGGAAGGCGCGGCTCACGCTCGAGCACATCGCACACCGCGAGGGAATCGGCGAAGACCACCTCAAGAAGTGCGGTCCGGGTGCCGTGGGCATCGGTTGGGACTTGTGGTTCAACGGGCTCGCACGGCATCTAGCGGACCCGAGTCTCGCGATCGATCCCGCCGCGGCCGATGCGTGGCTGCTGTCGAGTGAGGGAAAAGCGTTCGTGCGTGGAAGTGGCGATGCGTCGGGTGCCGCGCATGCTGCGTCGGGCGAAGATCCCGAGGACGCGCGCGCCCAGGCGGAGCGAACGATCACGTTTTACACCGGGGGTTGATAGACTGCGCGTCGATGCATGCCTTCGACATTCTCGGGGATCCAGTCCGACGGCGGATCCTGGAGCTTTTGGCGGATGGTGAGCACGCGTCCGGCGAGGTCGTTGCGGTTATCTCCAGTGAGTTCGGCATCACGCAATCCGCCGTCTCGCAGCACTTGAAGGTGCTCCGGGAGCATGGGTTTGCGAAGGTTCGCAGTGAGGGTACGCGTCGGGTCTACGCTGTCGATACCGGTCCGTTCGCCGAGATCGATGCTTGGTTGAATCAGTTTCGGCAGTTCTGGGGCGCGCCACTGGAAGCGCTGGCGACCGAGATCGCGCGTGGAAAGCGGGCCCGCAAGCAGCGCCGCTGAGGGCGCGTCGGCGCAGTGGAAACCGCTTCGGGTGAAGGGTATCGGGCTCAGCGCATGACCGTGAACCTATATTTGAGATCGACGCTTATCTCGCACACGACGCTACTCGGTACGTGTCGGTCACTCGCAGGATGGACGCTCCCAACAGCGCGGCGTTCAGGGAGCGACCACGTTGCTGGTGTCGAGGGTGACGGCCGTCTGCGCCAGTAGCCTGCCGTTGATCG
>Ga0193752_1002320_pt1 | contig 14441 bp, 13 predicted proteins | sample H1c1metaG_FD_144924 | JGI IMG/M metagenome (GOLD analysis project Ga0193752, IMG submission 144924) | Soil microbial communities from a riparian zone of the East river system, Colorado, United States - H1c1 | ecosystem: Environmental > Terrestrial > Soil > Riparian zone | place: USA: East River... | reverse complement strand
TCGTTCAAGGCCGTGTTCTCGGCCGGTGAGGGCGTCATCTACGCCGTCACGCAGGACGACCGGCTCATGGTCTACAGGCATCTCGATCCGATGAACGGCGAGATGCGCTGGAGCGGGCCCGTGCAGGTCGGCAATGGCTGGGGCGGATTCGCGCAGCTGTTCTCGGCCGGTAACGGCGTGATCTATGGACTAGCTACCGACGGCAAGCTCGCGTACTACCGGCATCTCACGTGGAATGCCGCACAACCCTCGTTCAAGTGGGTCGGTGCGCTGCCGGCGGGGCAGGGGTTCAATCCGGCGGCGCGACTCGTGCCGTTGCTGCCCTGAAGGTCGCGGCGGGCGATCGCGACGGCGCGATCGTCCGCTCGAGGCGGGTTGTTGGTCAATGGCGACGTGCCGGATTCACCTACAGGGGCCGCGTCGCATCTCCGTCAGATTGATTGGCCATCGCAGTAGTTAGGCTTACATGGGCGGTTGCCCGCTTTGCAAGAAGCGCCCGCGATACGGCACATCCTTCAACTGGAATGTCGCGTTGCTCCGAACGAGCGGCCGGTTGCGGTGTTCGCGCGTGATCCGGCTGGCACGTCAATTGCTTCTCCTTGCGCGGCTACAAAATTGCACAAGGAAACATCATGAAAGGATCCAGACTCGTTACCGCCGGCGTGGTTGCAGCGTTGTTACCGCTTGCAGGTGCGTTCGCCCAAAGCCCACCGCCCGCCAGCGAACCGCCCGCTCAGCAAGGCGCCACCTTCGAATCGCTCGACACGAACAGCGACGGGAAGATTTCGAAGGCCGAAGCGGCGTCCAATGCCAGCGTGAGCCAGCAGTTCTCCAAGTACGACCGGAACTCGGACGGCTTCATCCAACGGGAAGAAGTGTCCGCCGCGAACACCGCGCCGGCGGAAAGCCCGAAACAGCCGTAAGGGGCGACGTGACCCGCGCGGCGCGAGCCGCGCGGGTGCGATCGGCTGCACAAAACCGCGGGAAAATTTTACAAGAGAGAACTCTTGCTCCCGCGTGGTCGAGCGCTCGCGTTAGGATCGTCCCCTAATGCCGACCCTCGTCGTAAATCCCCTCCCCGCCTCTTGAGAGGGCTGCGGTGATCAAGCTGCTGCCGCCTGGATTGCACGTAATCCTGGGCGACTCCGCGGGCGGAATCTTCACGCGCGTGTTCTTCGCGCGCGATCGCCTGTTGATCGACCAGGACGTGTTGTCCTGCGGACCCACGCCGCAATGCAGCGACCTCGCCGCGTGGAGCAAGCTGCGCTTCGACTACTGGAGCAGCTTCGTGCCCGGCGGCGCTAGCGAGCACGTACATTCCCGTTTCAACCTCGTCGACAACGCGCAACGTCTCGCGGACGCGGAGCGCGTGCACATCTGGGCCGCCACGGGCGTGAGCGAGCAGTTGTTCATCGCGTTGGTCGTGTCCCTGGTGAAGCTGGTCGGCGGGGATCCCACGCGCATCTCGCTGGTGGAGTGCGAGATGATGAACGGCCGCCGCATCATCGGACTCGGCGAGCTCAATGAAGCGCAAATGCGGGCCGCGCCGGAGCCCAAGCCGATGCGCGAGGACGTTGCGCAGCAATACCTGAGCGCGTGGACCGCGTTGACGGCACCCGATCCCACGCCGCTCGCGAATTTCGCGCGCGAACATCCGGGAGCCAGCCGCTGGCTCAAACTTGCGATGCAGTTGATGACACGCCGTTATCCGGACAAGCGCAACGGGTTGAGTTATTGGGATCACGCGTTGCTCTCCCGCGTCGAGGCGCGCGGGCCCGAGGTCTCGCGCATCATCGGTTACACCATGGCCGACACCTTTCAACAAGGCGATCTCGTGGGCGACTGGTATCTGTTCGGAAGGTTGCTGAGGCTGGGCAGCGCGAAGAATCCGCAACCGCTGATCACGCTGAGCGGCGAGCAGACGAATATCCGCAGCACCGAAGCGGTACTCACGCCCTTCGGCGCCGAGCTGTTGAAAGGGGCCACGTCAAACTACCCGGCGAACCCGATCGAGGATTGGGCCGCGGGCGTGCGGTTGTCGTCGGAAGAGGGAGCGTTGTGGTTCAACGACGGCGGGAAGTTGCTGAAGGGTTAGCCAGGCTGCTGGCGTGAGCACCATGTAGGTGTGCGTAGGCGAAACGGCGACTCGCGTCCGCATCTCTCGGACACCCCCGCGGATAGCGCCTATAGAAAGGACTGGCATCGCAGGACATATCCGCCACGACGGGCTGGGTAGGCTGGGAGTCCCACCCGGAGCGCAGCCATGAATCCACCCAAGCCCCATCGTCGAGAAGAACCCGACGCGGCCGCCAAGCCGAATCCCGTCATCGAGGCCGTTTCGAAGGCCACCGCGAAGTTGCGCGCCGACGCCGACATGCTCGAGCTGCTGGAGGCGCACGCGTCCCTCGATCCACTCGCCATCGACAAGCTCGATTTCGAGGCGGCGCGCAACAACCCGACCATCGCGGATGCGGTGGCTGTCTTGTTAGCCCGACAGGGACGCAGTTCCGATGCGGAGTCCCTGGTGCCCGGCGTCACCAGCCGCGACATCGCCATTGAAGGGGCGGACGGCTTGTTGGCCGCGCGCGTCTATCTGCCCGCGGGCTCGGCGCCGTTTCCCGTAGTGGTGTATTTCCACGGCGGCGGCTGGGTGCTCGCGGACAAGGACGTGTATGACGGCGGTGCGCGGGGCTTGTGCAAGGCCGCGGGTGCGATCGTCATTTCCGTCGACTATCGGCGCGCGCCCGAGCATCGCTTTCCGGCCGCGTGGGACGACGCAATCGCGGCGTACGAATGGACGCTCGCGAATGCCGCCACGCTGGGCGGCGATCCGGAGCGGATCGCCCTGGCCGGCGAGAGTGCGGGCGGCAACCTCGCCCTGGCTACCGCGATCGCCGCGCGCGACAGCCAGCTGGTGCAGCCCGTGCACGTGCTCGCCGTGTATCCCGTCACCCAGACCAGCCTCAACACCGAGTCGTATCTCGAGAACGCCATCGCGAAGCCGCTCAATCGCGCGATGATGCAGTGGTTCTTCGAGCACGTCGTCGACGATGCGGAAGATCTGGAAGACGAGCGGTTGCAGTTGATCGATGCTGACCTCGAAGGACTGCCGTCCGTCACGTTGATCACCGCGAGGATCGACCCGTTGCGCGGCGACGGCGCCAAGATGGAAACCGCGCTCGAGGCCGCTGGCGTCGACGTGGAACGACGCGATTACGAAGGCGTCACCCCTGCGCGTCGCGCGCCTTCCGCGGTGCTGCAGAAGGCGCGCGACGCGCAGCACTTCGCCGGCGAGCGGCTGCGCCAGGCCTTTGACGGGGCGTGAACATGAACCAGGAAAGACCCGCGCCGGACGCGGCGCCCGAGTCAGACCCGCGCGAGCGGAATGGCACGGGCGCCGATGCCGATGAAGAGCAGCTCGGCATCACCGAGGAAGAGGTCGAAGACCTCGAGGACGATGCCAAGGGCGGCTGACGGGTCAGGCTGGCGTGGCCTCGATGTTCGCGACCCGGTTCAGCCCCGCCGCCACCATCGCTTTTGTTTCCCGACTCCCAGTCGTTTCAACCAGGCTTCGCTCTCTGCTTGCGCCAGCTGACCATCGATCACCACGTCCGCCGGCATCGCTTCGAGGTGCGGGCCGAGAAACCCCCCGTCCCAACCACGAGACTCGAGCAGCGGCGGCCACGCAACAATGATCTGCGGGCCATCGACCGCGGGAATGTCGCGCACCAATCCTTCACCCAAGATGCCGGTAGATAGCTCGGCCCGCTTCGATTCCGCCGTACCGTAGTGCCACCATGCCGCGTCGTTCACCGGCTCCGTGCTCGTGCCGCGCGCGACGCGCGCGATCGCGGCGACGGGTACGCGGCCGCCCGGAACGCGCTCGCCAATCGCAGTCTGCAGCAGGGAGAACAGGTGGAAACAGTTGGACACATTCGAGTAGCACAGCCGCAGTCCGGTCCCGCTCGGTGGATGCAGGAAGACGAGTGTGCCGCTGCTCTTGAGCAGCGCCTCGCGCACCCACACGGCGCCATGCGAGAAGGCTTGCAGCTCGCCGAGCCGGTCGAGTAATGCCTCGTCGCGACTCATCGCCTCTCGCGGCACCGGCAGTCGCGCCAGGTGCGTGACGGCCGCCTGGCAGAGGTAGCTGAACAGCTCGAGATGCGCGGCCTGCTCGCGGGTCGGCTCGTGAGGCGGATCCGCTTCGCCGCCGATCGGTAGAGCCGCCAGCGACGATCGCAACAGATCGAGCACGGCCGGGCCCGTGGAATCCGCCGGCGCGCCCCGTTCCACCGCCGTTCCGCACGTGACGGCAATCCAGGCCGCCGCCCCCGGTTCATAACGAGTCAGCGACGCGGCCACCTCGCCTAACAAAGCTGGGTCGTCCGCCACGCGGGCAAGAAAGGCACGCGTCGCGGCCAGCATCGCGCCCGTCGCCGGGCCGCCGGTCCAGCCGCGGCTGGCCGACTCGAGCGCTACGCACAGGTCATCGGCCATGTTCGTGGGGATTCAGCATTGCCGGAATTGTAAGTTCTTGAAATGAAAGCTGAAAGCCGGCACTGCCCACTCGCGGAAAATAGAGTCGCGAAGCGCCGGGCCTTGCGGTTGCCTCTGCCATGGACCCCCCTTACCATGCCCGCCTCTCGCAAGATGACCAACCAGAAGGGGCGATTTCAATGAGCAATTTCGAGCAGCAGGCAGCCAAGATCCGCAACCAGCCAGGATTCATCGCGGCGCTGGACCAGAGCGGCGGCAGCACGCCGAAGGCGCTGAAGCTGTATGGAATCGAAGAGAACACCTACTCGGGCGACACGCAGATGATGGATCTCGTGCACCAGATGCGCTCGCGCATCGTGACCAGCCCCGTGTTCACCGGCCAGCGCATCGCCGGCGCCATCCTGTTCGAAGCGACCATGGATCGCGAGTTCGGCGGCAAGCCCGCGGCTGACTACCTGTGGGGCAAGCAGGTCGTTCCGTTCCTCAAGATCGACAAGGGTCTCGCGGATGAAGTGAACGGCGTGCAGTTGATGAAGCCGATGCCGACGCTCGATGCGTTGCTCGTGAAGGCGAAGGCCGCGGGCATCTTCGGCACCAAGGAACGTTCGGTCATCAAGCTGAACAACGCGGAAGGCATCAAGGCCGTCGTCGCGCAGCAGTTCGAAGTGGCGAAGCAGGTGCTGTCGCACGGCCTCGTGCCGATCGTCGAGCCGGAAGTGGACATCAAGAACCCGGACAAGAAGGGCTCCGAGGAGAACCTCAAGAAGGAAATCCTGGCGCAGCTCGACAAGCTGCCGGCCGACAAACAAGTGATGCTGAAGCTGACGATTCCGGATGTGGACAATTTGTATGCGGACCTCGTGAAGCACCCGCGCGTGCTGAAGGTCGTGGCGTTGTCGGGCGGTTACAGCCGGGACGAGGCTAACAAACGCCTGGCGAAACAGAATGGAATGATCGCGAGCTTCTCGCGGGCGTTGAGCGAAGGCTTGAGCGCGCAGCAGAACGATGCGGAGTTCAACAAGTCGCTGGATACGGCGATCGAAAGCATCTACCAGGCTTCGAAGACCTGATAGTTATTCATAGACAGTGATCGAAAGGGCCTCGCCGGCGAAAGTCGGCGGGGCCTTTGCTTTTCTGCTTCGACACGCCTCTATCCGATTCCGTTGACTGGAGAAAGTGCCGCAGATCGCCTGAAAAGGGTATGGCCTGCCGGTATTGAGACGTTATACAAATTCTTGTATGGTGTCGTTGAAGCCAGTCGAGTTTCTCGGGTCTTCGCGTCGAGCCCTCGCAAGGTTCCCGGACGAGGCCAGACGGACGGCGGGATTTCAGTTGGACCGCGTGCAGCGCGGACTCGAGCCATTTGACTGGAAGCCGATGCCGACTGTGGGCGTTGGAGCTATCGAGTTACGCGTCAATGATGCGTCGGGAGCATTTCGAGTCGTATACATCGCGAGGTTTCCAGACGTGGTCTACGTACTCCATGCGTTCCAGAAGAAGAGTCGAAAGACTTCACGGCTCGGCCTTTCGTTGGCGTGCACAAGATTCGCCGAGCTTGTGAGGGGCCGCGAATGAGCAAACGCAATCGCTTTGCGTCGATCTGGGATGCCATCGAGAAACCCAAGGACGCCGCTGGCCTCAAGGCTCGGGCGGAAGTCGCGCGTGTACTGGTGGAGGAGCTCGAGCGCCGATCCCTTACTCAAAGCCGCGCGGCGGCACTGCTCGGCGTCACTCAGCCCCGGGTTTCCGATCTGATGCGAGGCAAGCTGGAACTGTTTTCGCTCGATACGCTGGTGGAAATGGCCGGCCGCGCCGGCTTCAGCGTGGGCATCAAGCTGTCGCGCAGAAGGGCGGCGTAGGTTGACGCGTTCGGGTATTGCCCATCCCTTCGGGAAATGTACCAGCTCCGGGAAGCGTGTCACTGTCAGACGCCCATCGCGATCTCGAGGAGCACGCGCCAGGTGTTCATCGGCAACCACTCCTCGTATCCATCCCACTTCTCGTACTGCGGCAGCTTTACCGCGTTCGGAATCTGCATGAAGCGCGTGCCTTTCTTGAACTCCGCGTAGATCGCCGCCCGCAGGTCCTGGAGGAACTTCAACTGGTCCGCCACGCTCGTCCTGGGTCCGACCGGCGCATTGTGAGCAAACATCACCTGATCGAAATCCAGCTTGTTCATCTCGGCCAGCGTGCGCTCCCATTCCTTGGGAAAGAAGTCCGGCATGTACGCGAAGCCCACGCGGGTCGGTACGACGAGATCGACGGTGTAGATAGTCTTCTCGCGCGGAAACTGGAACACGGTCATGCCTTCGCCGTGGTTCGCGCCGAAGTACAGCAGGTTGATCCGGCTGCTGCCGAGCTTGAGCTCTGACCGGGACCCGGACCACGTCTGGTCTGGCATGGCGACGTCCGGGCTGGGGTGACTCTTCAACCAGTCAGCTGCTGCCTCGTGACAGAGAATCGTCGCGCCTTCTGCCTTGAAGACAGCGCCGCCGCTGATGTGGTCGTAGTGGTTGTGTGAGTAGATGAGATATTTGATCGGCTTGTCCGTCACCTTGCGGATGGCCGCGAGCGAGGCTTTGGCGAAGTCCGCATCGAAGCTGTCCATGACGACCACGCCCTCGTCGGTAACCATGAAGACGTTGAAGGCCAGCCCGGCACCGAAGCTGTAGAGGCCCGGCGCGACCTGGGTCGTCTCATATGCCGGTTTGGCGGGCTGGGCGTTTGCGGTATTGCTGAATGCGCCTGCGCCCAGAGCGAGAGCGCCGGCTATCAGCAGCCTGCGGAATGAATTACTGAGAAGCATGGTTCGCGATCTCCAGAGCGGAATGATGTCGGGATTTGCGGAGCGGCACGGTGATCGGGCCGGAGTGCTCAAGGGACACGCGTGACCTGCGCGTAGGCAGCCAGCCAACGGCCGTCGCGTTTCATCCAGACATAGGCCACTCGCAGTTGGCGCGTCTGATGCTTGCCGTCCTGGGTCCAGCGCAGGTTCACGAGCCCGCCGATGACGGCGCCGTTGCGCCAGACTTTGTGCACCGGCTGTTCGAGCACGAATGGCTCGATCTTGAAACCGGGCAGGTTGAAATCGGCGAGGAACTGCGCCTTGTCCTCAACCGAGGCGTTCGAGTTCACGAGCACGAAGTCATCGTCGACGAGGCGATCGAGCGTCGCGATGTCGTTGGCGAATTGAGCTTGATCGTAGTCGTGGGCCGCCCTGACAAGATCGGGCGGCAGATCCGCGGCGAGCACGGGCGTTGCGCCGAGCGCGAGATAGAGGAGAAGCAGCTTCACGGCGCCAACTTTGTTCGCGATGAACTCACTTGATCCGCGTATCCACCGCGATCCAGTTTGTCTCCCACGTCTTGCCGCCATCGTCGGAAAAGGACTGCTCGAAATGCGCCGACTCCCGGCTGAACTCCGAGATGACGAAGCGAACCAGGATGCTGCGGGCACCGAGGGTTTCCTGCGAGTAGAACTCGCCGCGCCCGTTCTTGAATTCGCCAACGGTGGGGATCGCCATCGTGCCGCCGTTGACGTTGGAAAAGTTGAGGCTCCATTGGCGCGCCTCCGGGTTGTAGAGACGCAGCGATAGCGCCTCGAGGTGCCCGGCCGGTCCGGTCACGTCCAACTCAACCAGGTTGGCGCGTCCGTTCCAGACCTTGCTGACGGTGGTCGTGCCCTCGTATTCGACCCACTCCTGCGAGCCCGAGAGCGGACGCAGGCGCCGTTTCACGTGCGTCTTCCAGGTTCCGAACTCCCAGTCGAAATCGTGCTGGCCATCCGACACCGCGGTCTGGGTATTCGATTTCGAATCGGCCGATACGGGCGTCATCCCCGCGATTGCGCACAGGGCCAGCGCGAGGCACGCGGAATAGGCAGTGGAGATGCGTCGCATCGTTAAGGCCTGTTTAGCTGGGGAGGCGGTCACGATGCCGCCCATGCGGTCATGACACAATGACCACTACGTATGGTTCCAGGATAACCACTTGGGTAAGCGGCCCGCACGCGAAGCAGTGATTCCGTTCGTCGCGGTCGAGGCCGGCGCCCGGCCGCTGTACGCCCAGATCTACGACGGATACCGCACGGCGATTCTCGAAGGAAGGCTGCGCGCCGGTCAGCGGATCCCGTCGACGCGAGCGCTCGCGCGCGAGTTGGGCATCTCACGCCTGCCGGTTCTGACCGCGTTCGAGCAACTGCTGCATGAGGGATATCTCGAAGGGCGCACAGGCTCGGGGACGTTCGTCGCCCCGTCCATACATGACATGCAGGGTGCGACCGCTGGTCATGCGGCGCGTCGGCGAAGCTCGCGGAAGCGCGAGGCCGCGATACAGCCCGCATCCCGCCCGAGGGAACTGCGCGCTCCAAAAGCGGAACTCGGCGCCTTCCGCGTCAGCTTGCCTGCCCTCGATCATTTCCCGCGGAGGATATGGGCGCGGCTCGTCACCCGCCACGCGCGCGGCATGTCGATCGAGCAGATGGCGTATGGCGATCCGGCGGGCTATCTACCGCTGCGTCACGCCGTGGCCGACTACCTGCGCACGGCGAGGGCGGTGGCATGTGATGCCAGCCAGGTTCTCATCGTTTCCGGATCGCAGATGGCTTTGCACTTGTGCGCGCGAGTACTGCTCGAGCCCGGTGATACGTTCTACTTCGAGGATCCCGGCTACCCCGGAGCGAGGGCGGCCCTTTCCGCGACCGGTGCGACGTTGCAATCGGTGCCGGTGGACGGGGAGGGACTGGTGGTGCGGTCGATGCGCCCCGCCAAGGGAACGGCGCGCGCGGTCTATGTGACACCCTCGCATCAGTATCCGCTCGGTGTTTCGATGAACGTCTCGCGACGTCTGGAGTTGCTGGCCTGGGCGCGGCGCCACCAGGCGTGGATCATCGAAGACGACTACGACAGCGACTACCGCTTTTCCAGCCGCCCGCTGGGTGCGCTGCAGGGGATGAACGGCGGAACCGAAGTCATCTATACGGGCACCTTCAGCAAGGTTCTGTTCCCGGCGCTGCGCATCGGCTACGTGGTGGCACCGCCGTCGCTGGTGGAGAAGTTCATCGCGCAGCGGCTGACCCTCGATCTGTTCCCGCAGACGCTCGATCAACTGGTGTTGACGGATTTTCTGTGTGAAGGGCATTTCTCGCGACACGTACGCCGCACCCGGGCGATCTACCAGGACCGTCGGGATACGCTCGTCTCTGAAATCGGGAAACACCTCGGCGACGTGTTGACCATCGTCAACGCGGACGCGGGCATGCACCTGACGGCACGGCTGCCGAAGGGTTTCGATGATGTCGAGGTCGTGCGGCTCGCCCGCGCCCGAGATATCAGTGCGATCGCGCTATCCACCTGCTACGTGGCGAACACCGGCGACCCAGGCCTGGTCCTGGGGTTTGGCGGCGTTCCGGAAGCGGAGATTGCCCGGGGCGTGCAGACGTTGTCAGAGATACTGGCGGGAATCTCCAGGCCGACTCGAGCCGTCACGCAGCGGCGAAGGTGAAACGCGTCCCCACGTACGGCCTCACGATCTTGTCAGGCATGACGCGCAGCGCCTCCGCGATGAACACCTCGCCCGTGCAATGCATGGGCAGGATGTAGGTAGGATCGATCTTCGCGAACTCCACCACGGTGCGACGGGCCTCGTCCTCCGTTCGCGGTTTGACCAGGTGGAATCCACCCACGACCGCGTGAACTTTCTGAATGCCGGAGACTGCCTGCGCGCGTTTCACCGAGTTGAGCACGCCGCGATGGCTGCAGGATGCGATGACCACGAGCCCCAATCCTTTCACGGCGTAACAGGTGGCCAGTTCGTGCTCCCCGTCGTCCACGAGCTGGGTGGCGTTGCGCTTGGATGCGGATAACGCCGCCGCGTCGCATCCCACACCCGGACGCATCTGGGTCGGTATGGCGGCCCGCTCGAAGGTGTCGAGCGGGATCAGTCCGGTCGTGAACGCGTGATCCGCGACGACCGTCGGATCGGCGGCAATCTTCACGTCCAGTCCCGCCTGCGCGAGTTCCTTGCGATCGAGTGCGCCCATGATGGGCGGCGGTGAGCCGATCATCGCCACGCGTTCGCAGAAGGTTTCCTCGCCACCCACGATCAGCGGCAGATGTTTGGCGGGCACCTTGCTCCCGTATACCGCCGCGAAACCGCCGTAGTGGTCGAGATGGCCATGGCTCAGGACCGCCGCGTTGAGCTCGGTCGTGTCGATGCCGAGGATCGAGAGGTTGTTAGCGAGCACTTCGGGCGAGTAGCCGAAGTCCACCATGACTGAGCGCGTCTGCGCGGCTCGCGTCGAGCGCGCCAGAAGCGACAACCCGAACTCGCCCATGAGCGCGTGGCGCGACATCCTCGGCAGGAGCTTGCCCGCGATCCGTTCGACACGCAGGCCGGGCAGCGTCAGGTCCGACAAGAACGGGCCGAATGTTGCGTTGTCGACGAGGACCTGCAGCGCGAGGGCGTCTACTTCGGGAACGACGAAGGGTGTGGCGGCCATCGCGCGGCCGTATTTACCAGCGGCAGCCGCGGCGAGTACGCCCGTGATGAACGTTCTTCGCGTCGAGCCATGAAATTGCGACATGCTGAAACCTCAACGTTTACTGCGACGCGGTAGCGCCTAAAGAAGAATACGTGCCGCGAAGGCCGGTTGGACAAGGTGCGCCTCGATGCGGTGGGCGAGGGCTTGCGCGTGTGGTGAATGTTGAGAGGACGTCGCCAGGCGAAGGGCAAATGACCCTTTTTCCCTCAGCCGGAGCTCTGAATACCGCTATTAAAGCAATCAGCTATTTACGTTAATAGCCGCTTACTCTATTAAAGGGTCCGTGAATAAGGGCCCCTCATGAATCGAGGCGAAACAGGACGCTACGAAACGACGACGACTGCCGGCGAAGCAGTGCGGGCGTTCGTGCCTCACTCCCTGCCTATGGGAGAGGAGGGTACCAAACGTCGAACGCCGAATTGATCTGCGAGCGGCGCTGGTTTTGGAGGGGCAACTATTCCGAGTCGCTCTTGAATGCAGCTACTTCACCGTCCGTATGAGACTCGCAAGATCCGCCAGCGTTTTGCGCAACTCGGCGAGTTTGGGCGGTTTGCTCAATACCCGATCGATATGCTCCGGTAGTTCATCGTCCGACAGCAGCCGGCTGCCCCATCCCGTGAGCAGCAGGGTCGGCACGCCGGGCGCCATCTGCTTTACCGCCGCAGCGACCCGGCGTCCGTCTACGTGCGGCATGCCGAGATCGGTGATCAGGAGTTCAAAGGGTTCGCCGCGTGCGATGGCTGCGGCGAAGGCATCGATGCCCGCCTGCCCGCCATTGGCCACCTCGACGATGTGCCCGTCGGCTTCGAGAATGTGGCGCACCGAGCGCAGGATCAGCGGATCGTCATCCACGATGAGCAGCCGCAGCGGGCGCAGCGCAACCGGCGCTTTTGCCAGGTGGAGTGCCGCAGCGACGCTCGTGCCCGGGAACATCAACCGCATCGTCGTGCCGCGACCCGGCTCGCTTTCGATCTGCAGTTCCCCGCTATGCCGCTGGATCATGCCGTACACCATGGCGAGACCCAATCCCGTGCCGCGTTCACCCTTGGTGGTGTAGAACGGCTCGAGGCAGCGTGCGCGCACCTTCTCATCCATGCCAAGACCACTGTCGCGCACCTCGATGGCGATCCGCTCGGACGCCGGATCGCGATACGTGCGCAGCGCGAGCGTGCCACCTTCCGGCATCGCATCGACCGCGTTGAGAATGAGGTTGGTGATCGCGTCGCGGATTTCGCTGTCCGCGCCGGTGATGGACGGCAGGTTCTCCTCGAAGGTGGTGGTCAGCTTGATGACCACCCCGCGTTCCAGCGCCATGTCGCTCCAGCGCGCGCGCGTCAGCTCGACTACCTGTTGCACGAGATTCTTCGCATCCACCGTGCCGTGCTCGAGCTGCGGCTCGCGGGTGCGGTAGAACTCCCGCATCCGCGCGACCGTATTCGCCACGTCCTCGATCGCGCGCTGGATGATCACCAGTTGCTCGCGCGCTCGTGTGCTCAGCGTCTTGTCGTGTTCGAGCAGCGACTGCGCGTAGAGAGCCGCCGGCGAGAGCGCGTTGTTGATGTCGTGCGCAATGCCGCTCGCCATCTGGCCGAGCGCGCGCAGCCGCTCCTGTTGCAGCACGGTTTGCTGGGAGTGCTGCAGGTCGTCGTAGGCGTGTCGCAGCGATTCGTAGAGCTGCGCCTGGTGCGCCGCGAGCGCCACGTGCTGGGTGAGCTGGCGCAGGAACTCGCAGTCACCGCTGGTGAAGCCGTGCGCGACGTGGCGCGCGCAGATCATGACACCCGAGACCTTGCTTTCGATGATCAGCGGCGCGATCACCAGAGACCGCAGGCCCGCGCCCGCCAACCGCGCGGCAAACTGCGACGTCGAAGTCGAGAGGTCGGGCTCGTAGACCAGTTCGCCCGCTAGACAGCGTGCAAGACCATTATCGTTGATGTCGAGGTCCGACTGCGGGACGAGCCCGAGTCGTGTGGCGAGTGGCTGGCTATGCGTGCCCGCGCACGTTACCGAAAGAGAAGTGCAGCCGGCCTCGCACGTAGCGAACACGGCCAGATCGATTCCCAACGCTTCTTCGACGCTGCCCAGCACAACCTGGTAGATGCTGAGCAGATCCTGCCGCTCGCCGATCGCACGCGTGGTGCGGTCGAGCAGGCTCAGGCGCTCGAGCTGCGCGAGCTGCTTTGCGCCAGATTGCTTGCGCTCCGTGATGTCCGTTGAAACGCCGAACATCGCGTAGGCCTTGCCAGCCTCGTCGCGCAACGCGGACTTCAAGGATAGATAGGTGTGCAGCCCGTCGGGAAGCTCGGCCGTCTCTTCTTCGGTGATCGCCGATTCCGCCGCCAGCGCGCGCCGGTCGTTCGCCCGATAGATTTCGGCGGCCTCGTGCGGAAAGAGTTTGTGGTCGGTGTGGCCGAGGATTTCGTGGCGGTCGAGCCCGAACGCCTGCTCGAAGCTGCGATTGGTGAGCAGGTACCGCCCGTCCAGGTCCTTGGCGAAGATGACCGCCGCGGAGTTGTCGACGATGGCCTCCAGCAACTGCCGGTTCGAGCGCATCGCCTCTTCGGCCTGCTGGCGATGACGGAATTCTTCGCGCAACTCGCGGTTCACCGTTTCGAGCTGCGCGGTGCGCTCGGCAACGCGCGCCTCCAGATCCGAGTTCAGCCTGCGCACCTCGAGCTCCGCCACGAGCCGGACGTTGATTTCGCCCTGCAACGTCGCCGGACTCGGCAGGCGCAACGCGTCGGGAACGAGCTTCAGCAGCAGGAATGCCGTCGGCACCGATGCGAGCGCCGTGATCGCCTTGACGGTGCCGGAGAGCCAATAGACCGGGTTCCAGATCGTCACGATTTCCATGACGTGGGTGGTGCCGCAGGCGACGATGAATACGGCAAAGCAGACGAACATCCAGTTGAATTGCAGGTCGCGGCGCTTGCGCACGAAGTAGAGCAGGGTGAAGGGAATGGTTGCGTAGGCGAGCGCGATGAGCGCGTCGGAGATGACGTGCAGCGCGAGGATGTTTCGTTGCCAGAGGTAGCACATGCCATGGGGCATGAAGCCATCCGCGGAGAACGCGTGGCTGAGATGGTCGAGCATGGAACCTCCCGCCTTGCGGGGGTGGGTGGACGGCTGCGACACCATAGGCCCGTGGGTGGGTGCGAGCTATGCGGTTATCCCTTACAGGCGGGGAAGGAGGGTCAGACCTTCGGTTCCAGCTCCGCGGTGAAGCCGATCGGGCGGAAGCATTCAACGCGTTGATGCAGATGCATCTGGCGAGGAAACATCCCTGAGACGTCCGCTATGCGTGCTGCGGCCAGTTCTACTGGCGCATCGCCTGGCGGATCATCGGCCGCAGCTGCTCGGCCAGCTGCACCGAGAACTTCACCACGCCAGTGCGCTGGCCGCCG
>Ga0193752_1002319_pt1 | contig 14442 bp, 4 predicted proteins | sample H1c1metaG_FD_144924 | JGI IMG/M metagenome (GOLD analysis project Ga0193752, IMG submission 144924) | Soil microbial communities from a riparian zone of the East river system, Colorado, United States - H1c1 | ecosystem: Environmental > Terrestrial > Soil > Riparian zone | place: USA: East River... | reverse complement strand
GGTTTTGATGCAACAGGCAGTAATGCCCCTTCATTGTACAATGCAACCAATGGAATAACGACTACCTATACTGCTATTAACAGCACGGGTGGTAACCTGAATGCATTAACAGGATATTTCCTGTACCTGCGGGGCGACCGCAGCATGGATATGACACTGCCGCTGGCAACCAACATGCCTACAAGCAGTACTACATTGCGTGCCACGGGATCATTGACACAGGGGCCGGTTAGCAGTTTCACCAATGCTTATGATGGTACCGCACTTTCAATGAACCTGGTAACCAATCCCTATGCTTCGGCAATAGATTTTAACCAGGTATATCTGGCCAGCAGTAATATAACACCCTTCTATACTTTTTGGGATCCGAATTTTGGTACCAGGGGAGGCTTTGTAACGGTAACCTTACTTGGTGTACCTACTTCAGGAGCTGCCAACCAGTATATACAGGCCGGCCAGGCATTCTTTGTGCAGGCAGATGGTGTAGGTACACCTGTAGTGAATATTGCAGAAAGCCAGAAAGTAGCTAATAATAATAACGATGTTTTCCTCGTTCCACCGCCACCTTCAGAGTCCTTCAATGTTTCTTTATATTTTACCGAACCAAGCGGCTACCGTCGCATTGCCGATGGGGCAATGGCTTTATACAATAAAGAATACAGTACGCAGGTAAATGCCTTCGATGGAGTAGAGATCAATAACTGGGATGAGAATATCGCTATTGCCCGTGATGGCAAACACCTGGCCATTGAAAGCAGGCCGGTGATCGGCAAGGCTGATGACCTGCCCATCTTCATGAACAATATGAAGCAACAGGCCTACGAGTTTGAATTCACGCCGGCAGCTTTTACCAATACCAACATCAAAGCCGAACTGGTGGATAATTTCCTGAACACCCGTACGCTGCTGAGTGTAACAGCTCCAACAGTGGTATCCTTTACCGTTACTGCCGACCCTGCATCCAAAGCAACGGACCGTTTTAAAGTGGTGTTCGGTTCATTTGGCAATCCACAAGGTATTGATGCCATAACCATTAAAGCCAGCCGCCAAAGCGGGGCCGTACAGGTAGACTGGTCATCCAAAACAGAAACAGATATGAAATCTTACGAAGTTGAAAGATCAACATTCGGAACTGCGTTTACAAAAGTGAATACAACCTCAGCATTTGGTAACAGCACAACAGCAGTCAATTATAACTGGCTGGATGCGAACCCAAATCCCGGTACTAATTTTTACCGTATAAAAGCTGTTGACAAAGCAGGTACTATAAAATACAGTGATATAGCACAGGTAATGGTTGGCAAAGCCGAACCGGGTATTACCGTATATCCAAACCCGTTACCGGGCAACAGCTTTAAACTGGACCTGAACAACCTGGCAAAGGGAACTTACCTGCTGAGCCTGTACAATAGTTCGGGCATGCTGATACATACAGAACAGTTCGTGCATGACGGCAGCCAGGCAACCAGGAATATTGGCCTGAAGAATGAGCTGGCCCCGGGAGCTTATCAACTGCAGCTGAGTAATAACACCGGCTTTAAAACAACGCAGCAAATAATTAAGAACTGATATCGTTAAACCGTAATTTGGTAAGAACTCACTTATTTCAACCATTATTAAAAATATGTAAAGGGACAGCCATAGTGGTTGTCCCTTTTTGTTTAAGAAAAACCAGCACTGCCCAGGCAGGATGATCCTTATAAGCGGTTGGTTATCAGCAAACCATAACCGATCCGGCCGGGTATGTACATTTTACACATCCAAAGGGGCAGCCTGCTCATTTATGTTTTGGAAAAAATAATTTTATCATTATAGACATTTTCTTTTGCGGGACAAATTTTAAACATTACTTTTCCGATAAGTTTACCTTCCTTCCAATTATTTATCCTGTAAAAATGACCACGTACTGACCGGTTCCTGACAACCGGGTGTGATGTGTATTCGACAATATCCCTTAAAACTGCTTCGTCCGTATCCCGAACCAACTAAAAAACAGGCATGAGTATTTTGTACGCTTTTCTTTTTATTGCGGGAATTCTATTGACCAAATGCAGGTATATTATTGCCGGCTTGTTCCTTTCCTGGATTTGTACCCCTTTAGACTGCAGCCTCCATCCATCTTACAACCAACCCGCAGGGCCCTGTGGGTAACCTTAATAATACCATCACTTAAACTGTGTTTTATGAGATCAATTACAGGAAATATCACTATTAAAAAAATGTTTTTGAAAATTTCTGGTTCAAATAATACCATTACAAATACAAGCTATTTTATGAGGAAAATATCTACCTTTTTATTTGCGCTGACTTTTTTTACTGTAGCTAAATTACAGGCGCAGTTTAATACCCCAACAGTAAACGGTACAATTGCAGCAAGTGAGTATGGGATACACACAGATGGTAGCAACCAACAAAGCAGCGGAACAACTATAACTTATATGACATGGAATGCAACAAATCTTTTCATCGGTGTATCCGCAGCAAATACTGCTGAAGGATTTGTTATTTACTTTGATAAGGATAACGCTACGCCAATAGATGGAGGTACAAACGCTAGTGGAACAAACGTTGGTAATCCTTATGATGGTACCAACTTTGCTCAGTTACCGTTTCGGGCTGATATAGTGCTGTATGTTAAAAACGGCTATAGAGAATTCCGTACGTTCAACAGTTCCAATGGCTGGACTGCAGCAACAGTTTCATTTGGTACGTATGCAGAAACCTTAGGAACCGAAAGAGAATTTTCTATTCCATGGGCTTCTTTCCCAGGTGGTAAACCTGCAGCATTTAATTGGTTTAGTTACGTAACATCAGGAGGTGGATTCGTTTATGGCCAGGTTCCCACAGCCAATGGTAGTGGAGCAATTGGTACTACTGCCCGTTACGAAAGATATTATAATCTTACCAATACCAATGATGTTGCAAGTACAAAACCAATGAGCAGGGATTGCTATGTTTTCAATTCTGCAGCAAGTCAGAATTCTTTTGGTGCCATTTCGGTATTTGATTTTACTATGAATACAGCGGGGTTACAAATAGCCCGTACAACCGGTACCTGGACCATCGGAGGAACATTACGTGTGAATGCAGGTACGGTTTTTTATGGTAGTGGGGGCTTGTATGGTCCTTCTACAGTTGCGGATATGGCTATCACAGGAGGAACACTAAATCTTGATTTAAATAATCAAACCCAGTCTGTCACAAATTCCATTACAGTAAGTGGTGGCACATTACAGTTATCTGATGCTGCTAATGTACTTACCCTTGGAGCCACCGGTGGCGAGAATAAAGTATTTACACTTTCAGGCGGAACATTACAATTAAACAATGGTACTTTAAATGTTAATGGCAGGGTTGGAATGACATCCGGAACCTTTAATATGCCTGCTGGTAATTTCAACATTGATCCAAACAGTGGCTCTGCCGGAACAAGTATAGCTGCAACTACTGATGTTTTTGGCATTGGTTCAGTTGCAGGTACTGTTAATGGGGGCACTATCCTGATTAATGATCCACTGTTTGCAGGAACCACGGGACGGGCCCTTGCTTTTAACGGAAGTACTAATAGAATCTGGTCTGGAAATACCGTTCAATTTGGTGGTGCTACAGGTAATGCTTCTACATCCACGAATGGTTTTGTGGTAGATACCTACATGAGTTTTGCCAGGTTATTACTGGGAAATGTAATTGTAAATGGAGGTGCCGTTGCGGGCTCAAATCGTTTTGTTTGTGCCTCAACATCTACTTCAAACGGATGTGATATAGGAGGTAACTTAACAATTAATGCCAACAGCGAAGCAAGAGATCTAACTACCGGAAGTGGAATACTGATAGGAGGAAACATTGTTAATAATGGTACCCTTACAATACAATCAACCGGTACTGATGAAGGGTTACGCTTTGCAACGTTGGCAGGCGGCTTCAATGAAACTGCAGTGACTGCACCCAGAACAGTTTCAGGTTCAGGCATATTTAGAAATTCGACCACATCACCAACAGCTAACTTTAGCAGGTTATATATTAATAATACAGCATCAGGAGCTGCAGTAACATTCGGTATCGGTAATGTTTCAGTAAGCAGTAATGCCTGGTTTGAATCAGGGGTTGTAGATATTGGCAATAATAACAGTTTTAATTTCGTGTCTTCCGCATCGACAGCTACAAGAACCAGCGGGTATGTTTTAATTCAGGGCACAGGACAAATGAATAAGGATTTTGCTACCGGTTCCTCCAGTTTTGTATTCCATACCGGTGAAAATGCGGGAACAACAGAGTATTCTCCATTCAGTTTAAATTTTTCTGCAAATAGTGTAACCAGAACAATTGGAGTAAGACCTATGGATGCAATACATCCTAATATTGATGATGTAGATGTTCAAACAAACTATATCAGCCGCTACTGGCAATTGAGTAATTCTGCTGCAGGAACGTATACATATACAGGTACGGCTACTTATTTACCTGCCGATATAAACGGCACACAAACCCTTATGAAAATGAATTTATGGAATGGGGTCAGCCCATGGAAACAGGCCATAAGTACAGCAGCGTCTAATTTGCTTACAATTACAACTGGTCTTACGGAGACAACGGGTCCATTAAGTGCCACAGCAGAATTTACAGGAAGGGTAAGAGCGGGAATAACATATACGTGGAACCAGACAGGAACTGCAGCCTATGGAACTGCTGCCAACTGGACACCAACAAGAACTTTGCCTGCTACAGATGATATTCTTGTTTTTGATGGAGCAACAACCCCTACGCCAACAGTAACAGGAGTTACAACAGAAACTATTGGTAAATTATTATTTACAAATAGTGCAAACGTAATTTTCCAAAGTGCAGCGTCTGTTACCTTGACCATCAGTGGAGGCACAGGTACTGATTTTGATATTCCAGGTGGCAGTACGTTGCAATTAGCAAGTACCGCAGCCAACAGTATTAATATTGCTTATACAGGAGCACAAACTGCTAGTATTGCAGGTACTCTTTCTTTGCTTAGCAATACCTCTAATAACAATACTTATACTGCAACTAATAGTACCACAACAGTTACAGGTACTATCAATAGCAGTGGTACAATAACCAGCACAACGGCAAATCTTTTATTTACTACAGGTATTTACAATCATACTTTTAGTGCGGCCGGGGTATCCGCAAATTTACCTGCTATCCCAACTGCCACATGGACTGCCAATACTTCCCTATGTACTGTAACGGGGCTTACAAATCCGACTGCAGGTACATTCCCCAGCGGACTTATAACTCAAACATTTGGTAATTTTACCTGGAATACTCCATTGCTTTCAACCGACCCTAATATTGGGGGAGGAACCATTACATCGGTGGGAACATTTACAATGACTTCTACCGGAAGTGCAACACTTAGGTTAGGAACTGGCACAAGTGGAACTATAGTTTGTACAAATTATGTACAAAACGGGGGGACAATTAATACGGCAGCAGGTGCTGGATCAGGTACTATAAGGTGTTCTGGTACATTTAATCAAAGTAGTGGTACTATTGATGAGTCAAGTACAGGCTCGGGGAATATTGAATTTAATGGTAGTTCAAGTCAATCAGTTACAGTTGCAGGCACAGTTTCGAATACAATTAATTATAGATTAAACAACAGTGCAGGTGTTGTTTTAAGTGGTAGTATTATTATAAATGCAAATGCCGGCCTCAGAATTAGTGCAGGTGCTTTAACAGGTGGAACTGTTACTTATAGTGCAACAGGAACTACGTTAACCTATGATGCTACTGCAGCTACACAAACAACAACCAGTGTAGAATTACCAGGTACAAATGGACCCGTTAATTTAACCGTTAACAATACGAATGGTACACCAAATGTAAGTTTGCATGCATCAAGGACTATTACTGGAATATTAACACTTACAGCCGGTAGAATTATTTTAGGTTCTAATGATTTGACATTAGCAAACGGAGGAACATTAACGGTTTCTTTACCCGGTGCTACAAAAATGATTGTAACTGATGGAAGTGGATTATTTAGAAGAGGAATACCTGCTTCTTCAGGAACATATCTTTTCCCGATCGGTGAAACAACAGGTACAACACAATATTCACCGGTTACGCTTCAGTTCAACGCAAACTCGGCAGTACGTATCATTGGTGCTAAAGTGATCGATGCTGTGAGTGCAAACATGAATACTGGCTCTACACCCACAAATTATTTGAGCCGTTACTGGACATTCTCAGAAAATGGAGCTGGTGGAACTTATAATTATTATATCAACCCGGCACTTGCCATTACAGGAGTTGAAGATGAGGTTGGTACCGCCTCGTCAATCAAAGCATCTTATTGGAATGGCTCCGCATGGACACTCTCTGTTACCTCTTATTCCTCCGGTGCCTTGATTTCAGGCTCGGGAGGTGTATCCGAAACGGCAGCACCGTTAGGTACAGTTGAATGGACAGGAAGAGATCAGGCTGCAATTGCTTATACGTGGATTGGCTTTACTGATGGCGACTGGAACACCGCTTCAAACTGGAGTCCGTCCGGTATACCTGGAGCTACAGATAATGTGACCTTAGCTAACGGTTCTGCCGGTATTCAGGCAAACCTGAATCTGACAAGTGCAGTACAGGTAAATGATATCACCTTTAGTGGTTCAGGTACTTTCTTCTCAGTAACTGCAACAGGCGCTATAACTGCTTTTGGAAATGTTACACATACGGGAGGTGCAGCCACTTGGAACGCTGCAAGTACGTTTACGATATCCTCATCATCTTCCCAAACTGTACCTGGATTTAGCTATGGTAATTTAAACCTGACCGGAGGCAACAGGGTATGGCCTTCATCTGTAACAGTTGGAATAGCCGGAACATTTACAGCAGGGGCCGGAACATACACGGCATCATCAAACAACACAGTTGATTTTACAGGTTCGGGTGCACAAACGATACCGGCCGTCAACTATTATAACCTTAGCAACAGCGGTAATGGCGCAAGAATCTTAGCAAACGGAACTATCAGAATTGCTAATTCTTATTCTCCGACCACAGCAGCGGTTACAGTTGGTACAAGCACCATTGATTTCAATGGTGCAGGGGCTCAGACAATTCCAGGATCTTCTTATTATAATATCACTAATACAGGAAACGGTAACCGAACGCTGGCAAATGGTGGAACCATTACCTTGAATGGTACAACATTTACTCCTGGAAGTGGAATTTATACAGTAACTGGAAATACATGGGTTTATGCCAATACTATCGGCGCAACTTTAGGCACATTTACATACAATAACCTGCAATTCACGGGTAGTGGAAGTGTATGGGATATCGCATCTGGTAGTACAGTAACTGCTCAAGGTAGTTTTACCCAGAATAACGGATCGAGCGGAGCATTCATTGTCAGCAATTCAAGTTCGGGTACCAGCACTTTGAATATTACCGGTACAATGAATGTAAGTGCAGGTACTTTTATTGTTGCCTTCTGGAATGGTACCGGCAGCTTGACTGTCGGGGGTTTAACAACAATTAATAACGCAACTTTTGATGTACTTAATTGGAGCACTGCTCCAAGCCACACAGTTAATTTCAATGGCGGGCTTACCATCTCAGGAACGGGTATACTAAATCTTGAATTGGCAGGAAGTGGCTCTGCAACCGTAAATGTTGTCGGTGACTTTACTGCCACTTCAACAGACCTGGCGATGGTTGATTTTGGATCAGGTACAGTAACAGGTAATGCAATTAATATTTCAGGTAATTTTATTAAATCGGGAACTGGTGAATTTTCTACTGCTTCAGGCGGGGCTGCTACTGGTTTTGTTTTTAATAAAAACGGAACGCAAACGTTTAGTTATTCAGGAACTAATTCAGATTATACTAACTATACAATAAATAGTTCTTCAACATTACAATTACAAACCGGGTTAACTATCAGTGGCCTGTCAGGTCCTTCCAGCAGTTTTACAGTTAACGGAACACTTGATGCAGGAATCTTTACAATTGGTGGAGGTGCAACAAACGGTTCGTTTATCCTGGCTTCAGGAGCTACGCTAAAAACATCAAATACAAATGGTATAGTATCAACAACTATCGGTTCCATTTCAACTACCATAAATACCAGGACCTTTAATGCAGCTGCTAACTATGAATTTTATGGTTCGGCTGCAATAACAGGTACCAATTTTGGAAATACCGCCATGAATAACCTGACCATGAGTAACACTACCGGCGTTACCGTAAATGGTGCAGCAACGGTTAACGGAATATACCTGGTTAGTTTGGGAACAGTGAATGTAAGTACTGGTGCAACAACTTTAGGTGGGTCGGCAACGATGACAATCAATTCTACAGCTTCATTTAAAGTAACATCACCGGGTAGCGCAAATTTTGCTACACGTTCTGTTACAATAAAATCAACCAGTGCCGGTACAGGAACAATTGGAACCTGCACAGGTGCCATTACAAATGCTACCAATGTTACCATGGAGCGCTGGATCCCTCAACGTGGCGGTAGCCCAACTGGCGGCCGTGCTTACCGTTTACTGGCCCCTACAGTAAATACAACAAGTACCATTCGGGCTAACTGGATGGAAGGAGGGCTTGTAGCTTCAATAGGAGGTACTTCAAACCCGGTCCCTAATTATGGTACCCATATTACCGGGACGGGTGGTAATGCCAACAATTTTGATGTAACACAAAACAACGCGGCTTCTCTATATTTCTCAAGCAATGGAACCATTGGTTCACTTACTTATACCCCGCTTGGCAGTACTACAACGGGTACGGGTATTGCAACCATGAATGCATTGACCGGTTACTTCCTGTATATACGTGGCGATCGTAGTGTAAGCCTGCAGATCCCATTGGGAACCAATATGCCAACAACCAGTACTACTTTGCGTACAACAGGTACATTAATAACCGGGCCAGTGACATCCTTTACCAATGCATACACCGGTGGCGGAGCCCATAACCTGGTTACCAATCCATACCCATCTCCCATAGACTGGGCCTTGGTAAAAGGGGCCAGCAGTAATATTACTCCATACTATACTTTCTGGGATCCAAATGTTGGTAGCAGGGGTGGGTTTGTAACAGTACATACTGATGGAACTGTAGGTGGGGGTGGAACTGCAACAAAGAATATTCAAACGGGCCAGGCATTTTTTGTGGAATCCGATGGGGTGGGTACACCATTGGTAAGCATACAGGAGGGCCATAAAACAGCGGGTAACAATAACACGGTATTTATTGTGCCACCGGAATCTTTCCAGGCTTCCTTATACTTCATTGAAGATAGCGGATACCGCCGCATTGCAGATGGTGTGAATGTACGATACGATGATGTTTACAGTGCTTTGGTTGATGTAAATGATGCCAAAGAGATGGAAAACTGGGATGAGAATATTGCCATCAACCGCGAGGCTAAACGCCTGGCAATTGAGAGTCGCCCGGTAATCCTTGTAAGGGATACTATACCACTTTTCATAAGTAATATGAAACAACGTTCATACGAATTTGAATTTATACCTTCATCATTCACCAATATCGGGTTAAAGGCTGAACTGATCGATAAGTTCCTGAATACACGTACATTGCTGAGTGTGGTAGATACCGTTAGGGTAAACTTTACGGTTACTACCGATGCCGCTTCAAAAGCTGCCGACAGGTTTATGGTAGTCTTTGGCACGCAGCGACCACTTGCTGTAGATGCCATCACTATTAAGGCCAATCAAAAGAATAATGGTGTGCAGGTAGAATGGGTATCGAAAACAGAAACAGATATGGTTAGCTATGAAGTTGAAAGATCAGTTTTTGGTACTAACTTTGTCAAAGTGAACACGACAGCGGCGATCGGTAACAGCAGCACCCCGGTTGGTTATAACTGGTTTGATGCCAACCCTAACATGGGCAGCAATTTCTACCGTGTGAAAGCGATCGACAAGGCCGGCAATACCAAATACAGCGATATTGTAAGGGTAGTATTCGGTAAGGGCGAACCTGGTATTGTAGTTTACCCGAACCCGGTGGAAGGCAGAACCTTTAAAATGGATATGAATAATTTGGCGAAAGGTACTTACCTGCTGAACCTGTACAATAATATGGGCCAGTTGGTATACACCGAGCAACTGCAGCATGATGGCAGCCAGGCTACCAAAACGATCAACCTGAAAAGTGATATTACCAAAGGTGCCTATCAATTGCAGTTAGCCAGTGATAACGGATTTAAAACAACTCAAATAATAATTAAGAATTAATATCGTTAAACACAAAATGAAAAAAAGAGTTTATATCTTGTCGTTCTGATGCTACTTTGCAATCTACTGGTGGCCGTAAATGAAAATAATGTGAAACCCGTGTTGCAGGTCATTAAAAATTAATAACTTTGAATTCAAAAATTGATATGAAAATGAAAAAACCTGAGATAATATTCCTGCTGTTCATAATTGTATGCCTTGCGTTTCCATTATTGTCGATAGGCCAGCCTGCTTCAACAGATCCAAATGATGTGCCAATTGACGGAGGGCTCAGTATATTATTGGCGGCGGGAGCAGCTTATGGCGTAAAAAAATACAGGGACAATAAGAAGAAGGATCAGGAAGTTCAAAAATAAAGTTTTGAGAATTCATAAAGAGAGCAAATAACATTTGCTCTCTTTATTTATTTTATGACCGACATAGATGAATCAATTTCTACCCATTTCTGTTTTGTGAACTTTGGAAAGTGTACAAAAAATTGATCGGACCGGGTGCTGTCAAACCTACTTTGCCATTGAGTTATGATCTTTTTAAACACCCTTGTTTCCCCGTTAGGAGATGTATTTAATTCACTCATGCTCCAGTTAAAAATTGAAAGCATGGTGTCGCATGGTGCAATGTTCGAGGTACGAACAAGATTGTCACTGAATAATTTTCTTGTGTTTTGATTGGATGTACAAACATATAAATATTGAGCTTTGCCACTATAGAGTGAAGAAGAGAAATAACTATCCCAACGCCCAATGAAATGGAGCCAGGGCAGCACCCACCAGAATAGAATGATACATCCCGAAATGTAGTGCCGCTTTTTGATGCCGCTGATATTAAATGAAAGCTTAAAGAATAATCCGGTCAGCAAAATGGGCATTAAGATATTCCATGGCCCTATTACCCCTTTAAAATGCAATCTTACAGGCTCTATCATGAAAAAAATAAAAATGTGCATCGCACAAAGCATGATGACCCCTGTTTTCCTGGTGCGGTAAAATATTAGTGCAATTGCTCCGGATATTTCAAACAAGGGAAGTAGCCATCCTAAGCGGCTTAACCATACATTTTGAAGGCCAATACCAAACATTTGCTTTAATATTCTTACATGCCAGACCTGCAAAATAAATCCATGGTTTAGTTTATTTATGCCGCTGAAAAAATAGATTCCGATGAATATGATCTGCCAGCACAATATTATTCTTGCCTGGTCTGTAAGGGTGACATACACAAACAACATAAATACGAATTGGTATTCCCAGGGCTGCCAGCGGTTCTGGTCAAGCATGCAGGATGCTATCTCCGCAATGATCATTACCGTGCATATCCATTTTTTTTGTGGAAAGATCATCAATGCTGCCAATGAAATGAGCATTACCGCGAATAAAAAAAGATGGATATTATTTGGCACCTCATACAATATATCATGCACCGGTACGAGCGGGAATAACCGGTCGGCAAGCCATAGTTTATGGCAAAGTAATTTGGTTATGAGCCAGCATGCGGCAATGCATCGCACCATTAGGGGGAGAGAGAAGTATTGTTTTGGAAGACGAAGCATTTCGGGAAATTAATAATTAATAATTAATAATTCCTGTGTTTACCATAGTATTTCAAACCATAATTTTCTGATCCGGTACGATAAATACTTTGTAATAATTACGTTACGATCCTCGTATAACTACGCCTGCAGCAAACTTTAATTACGGTAAGGCCTGTTTTGTTGTAAAACAGGATACTAAAACCATACCTGGAGCGTATAATAATTACCAGTTCCTCTTACAGGAATTCCAATATTCATTAGAAAAATCAAAACAGATGAGAAAACCTTTACTCATTGCAATAGTCTTAATTTTTTCTTTTGTAAACCGGCTGGCAGCCCAGGCCACAGGCCCCGGTGGGGAACCTTACAGGCACGGCCTTTTATCCCAGCCCCGTGGGGCCTTCATTAAAAATACAACCGGAAAGGAACTGACTGGCAGCCCCGCTGACCCGGGATTTTCGGGCCAGAGCGGTACGGGGGCCAATATCGACGTGGTGTATCACCGGGTAAACTGGACCGTGGACCCCAGGACCGCCACCAATATCATCGGTGGTTCGGTAGTTACTTACTTTAAGACAATTGCGGCCAATGTTGCCACCATTACGATGGACCTTCACAATAATTTCAATAATGGTTCACTGGTGGTTACTTACCATGGTACTACCTGTACAAGAACCCTTGCTTCAAATATTTTAACTGTCACACTGCCTTCAACTATTGCTGCCATCAATACACTGGATTCATTGGTGATCAACTATTCCGGAGTACCCCCGGCTGCCGCAGGTGCTGCCCAGGGCTACCAGCAGGCCGGCACTACACCTGATAAATATACAGGCTCACTTTCCGAATCTTATGAAGACCGTGACTGGTGGCCATGCAAGGCAGATATGCAGGATAAGGTAGATTCGATGGATATCAATGTAACCGTACCCTGGGTAACACCAGCTGATACTTTCTGGGTGGCTTCCAATGGAAGGTTATATGATTCAACCATTACCGGCAACAGCCGTACATTCAGATTCAGGACCAGGTACCCCATTGCTTCTTATTTAGTTACACTGTCGGTAGGCAAGTTTACAAGGTATTACAGGACGGCTTATGCAAATGGAACAGCGGTACAGGCGGCCTATTATATTTTAAGAAATACTACCGGCCATGCAACAAAAACAGCTGCTATGGATAAGGTGAACGTGGTACTGGACAGCCTGAGCCGGCGCTGGGGCGATTACCCCTTTAAACTGGAAAAACATGGATTTTATGATGGGCTGATAGGGGCCGGTGGAATGGAGCACCAGACCTTTTCGGCCATGGCCAGTGGCTCGATGGCCAGTTTATCTACCCTGAACCATGAACTGGCACACCAGTGGTTTGGTGATAATGTGACTTTTGCTACCTGGAACGATCTGTGGCTGGCCGAAGGGCCGGCCCGGTTTGCAGAGATCTATGCAGCGGAAAAAGTACCCGTATTGGGATATACTGCTGCCGATGTACATACGATGAGAACCGGCTTAAGAACAGCTGCCCGGAATTTAAATACTGCAAGCGCCTGGATCCCCAATGCAAATATGGCAACCTCAGCCCTGTTATGGGCCAATCCTTATGGAAGTACGGTGTATGAAAGGGGGGGGATGGTCATCACAATGCTCAGGGCCCTGGCCGGTGAAGCCAAATTCATGGAAGCCATGACCAGTTATCAAACTGAGCTTGCCGGGAGATCTGCTACAACGGATTCCTTAAAGAACCATTTTAACCGGGCACTGGGTACTGATATCAATGAATTCTTCCGTGACTATGTGGGCGGTTCCGGAAAAGCTGCTGCGGCGGTAGGGGGTGTGGGGCACCCCACCAATAATATGGTATGGAACTCCCCATCTGCTAATAAACTGGTGCTGAAGGTGAACAGCCAGACACAATCCGCAGGCAGTAATGTTACTTATTTCAACGGGCCGGTGGCCATGCATTTTACTAATGCAGCTACTGGCTGGACAAAAGATACCATGATCGTTATCTATGACTGGGGTGGAGGAAACCTGGGCTATGCAGGCAATGGTTTAAGCGAACCCATCCCCGGCAATGCACTGAGCTTTGACCTGTCCTTTACACCTACCCATGCATTTTATGACGACAGCGCTAAAACCCTTTCCAGCGGCACCATCACCCAGGACCCTGCCTTTATGGGATATACCTGGGACGGTACTACCAGCGCTGCATGGAACACAACTACCAACTGGGTTAATACTACGGTGCCTCCAAGCGGTGCACAGGTGGCCATCTCTACCGTAACAAACCAGCCTGTATTACCGGGAACGATCACGGTAGACGACCTATCATCAACAGCGGTGGCAGTGCCACGCTGGGAACTGCCTTGGATATATACGGAACCGTTAGCCTGAGCAGCGCTTCCCTTAACCTGAATGCAAAGAGCATTACCTTAAAGTCAAATTCGGCCGGAACGGCACGTATAGCTGATCTTACCGGCAGTACGCTTAGCGGCGTCACCAATGTAACCGTTGAACGCTATATCAAATTACGTTCACCCGGCACCGGTGATGGTTCAAACAATTATGGCCGGGCCTACCGGCTGCTGGCACCCGTGGTGAACAGTACCGGTTCCATCAGGACCAACTGGATGGAAGGTGGTATGAATACCGCGATCGGAACCAATGTGAA
>Ga0193752_1002317_pt1 | contig 14451 bp, 14 predicted proteins | sample H1c1metaG_FD_144924 | JGI IMG/M metagenome (GOLD analysis project Ga0193752, IMG submission 144924) | Soil microbial communities from a riparian zone of the East river system, Colorado, United States - H1c1 | ecosystem: Environmental > Terrestrial > Soil > Riparian zone | place: USA: East River... | reverse complement strand
GGCATTGCGGCGGGCACGGCTCTCGCGATGTTCGGACTTTCCAAGACCCGGTTCGAGAACACGCCGCAGGGCATGTTCTATACGCCGAACGCGCACCTCGGCATCGCGCTGTCCGCGCTGTTCACCGCACGCGTTGTTTACCGGATGGTCCAGATGTACCCGATGGACCCGGCGGCGCAGCCGCACCCCGGTGACTTCGCGAACAGTCCGCTGACGCTCGCGATCTTCGGGTTGTTGGCTGGCTACTACTGCGCGTATGCGGTGGGGCTCATCCGCTGGCGCCGGTCGCAATTGCCGGCGGCACCGTCACCGGACTGAGTCAGAACTTGACCATCACGTGCCGCACGGCCGTGTAGTCCTCGAGCGCGTACACGGAAAGATCCTTTCCATACCCCGAACGCTTCATGCCGCCGTGTGGCATTTCACTCACGAGCATGAAATGCGTGTTGATCCAGGTGCAGCCGTACTGAAGCTTGGCGGCTACTTTCATGGCCTTGCCAACATCCTTGGTCCACACCGATGACGCGAGTCCGTAGTCGGAATCATTCGCCCACTCGATCGCCTGGTCGGCATCCTTGAAGCGCGTGACGCTGACGACCGGTCCGAACACCTCCTTCTGCACGATCTCGTCGGTTTGCCTGGCGCCGGCAATGACCGTGGGCTCGTAGAAAAACCCGCCGCCGGATTTCTGCTTGCCGCCCGCCGTGATCTCGATGTGGCGCTTCTCTGCGGCGCGCTGCACGAACCCGGACACGCGAGAACGTTGTTTGGAGGTGATGAGCGGGCCCATCTCGACGCCCTCTTCTTCCTGCGTGCCCACCTTGATGCTGCTCGCGGCGCTCGACAGATCGGCAACCAGCTTGTCGTAGATCCTGGGGCCGGCATAGATGCGGCAAGCAGCGGTGCAATCCTGTCCGGCATTGTAGAAGCCAAAGGTGCGCACGCCGCTCACCACGGATTCCAGATCCGCGTCGTCGAACACGATGACGGGTGCCTTGCCGCCCAGTTCCAGATGCGTGCGTTTAGTGCCGTTCACCGCGGCCGCGAGCACTTTCTCGCCGCTCGCCATCGAGCCGGTCAGCGAGATCATCGCGACTTCCGGCTGCGCCACCAGCGGCGCACCGACGGTATTGCCGCGGCCGCAGATGATGTTCACGACACCCGGAGGGAACAGCTCCGCGCAGAGGGTGGCAAGCTTGAGCGCGGTGAGCGGTGTCTGCTCGGAAGGCTTCAACACGATGGTGTTGCCCGCGGCGAGCGCCGGGCCCATCTTCCACGCCGCCATCATCAGTGGATAGTTCCACGGCGCGATCGATGCGACGACGCCGATGGGATCGCGGCGGATCATGCTGGTGAAGCCGGGCAGGTATTCGCCGGCCACCGCGCCGTTCAGCACGCGGCAGGCGCCCGCGAAGAACCGGAACACGTCGGCGATCGCCGGGATCTCGTCGTTGAGCGCGGCGTTGAGCGGCTTGCCGCAATTCTGCGATTCGAGCTTCGCGAACTCCATCGCTTCGGCTTCGATGCGATCGGCGAGTTTCATGAGGATGGCGCCGCGATCCTTCGGCACCGTGCCGGCCCAGCCCGGGAACGCCCTGGCGGCGGCTTTCACCGCCGCGCTGATCTGCTCCTCCGAGGCCTCGGCAACCTGCGCGATGACTTTGCCGGTGGCCGGGTCGAGCACGCCCTGCTCGTCGCCCTTGCCTTTGACCAGCTTGCCGTTAACGAGCAGTTTCGTGTTCATCGTCAGGCCTCGTGAAGTAGTAAGCCAGCAGGATCGGAACGAGCGTGACCGCGATCACGATGACCGCCACCACGTTGGTGATGGGCCGGTCGCGCGGCCGGAACAGCTCGTTGAAGAACCAGATCGGCAACGTGCGTTCCTTGCCGGCGGTGAAGATCGTCACGATGATCTCATCGAACGACAGCGCGAACGCGAGCATGCCACCGGCGAGGAAGGCTGTCGCCACCTGCGGCAGCAGTACATACCGCAGGGTTTGCAGGCCGTGCGCGCCCAGGTCCATCGACGCTTCCACCCAGTTCGCGGGCAGGCGGCGCAGGCGCGCGATCACGTTGTTGTAGACGATGACCGTGCAGAAGGTGGCGTGGCCCATGACGATCGTGACGAATGAGGGTTCGAGGTCGACGAACTTCATCGCCGCCAACAACGCGATGCCGGTCACGATGCCAGGCAGCGCGATCGGCAACACGAACAGCACCGTCAGCGAGTCTTTCGCCCGGAATTTCGCGCGTGCCAGCGCGAATGCGGCCAGTGTGCCGAGAACCATCGCAATGGCCGTGGCGCAGGCCGCGACCGCCAGCGACAGGGACAGGCTCGACCAGATATCCGCGCGCGCGAATGCCTTCTCGAACCAGTGCAACGTGAGCCCCGGCGGCGGGAACCGGTACGTGCGGTCTTCGGTGGTGAACGCGTACAGGATGATGATGAACACCGGGACGTGCATGAACACGAGCCCGCCGAACGCACCGATGCGCATCAGCCAGGAAGGCTGGTCGGGGCGGTAGTTGCGCTCAAAGGGCATCGAACGCCCCGAAGCGCTTGGCGATGGATAGATAGGCGAAGATCAGCACGATCGGCACCACGGAGAACGCGGCGGCCAGCGGAATGTTGCCGGCCGTGCCCTGCTGCACGTAGACCATCATGCCGATGAAATAACCCGGCGCGCCCACGACACTCGGAATGATGTAGTCGCCCAGCGTCAGTGAAAATGTGAATACGGAACCCGCCGCGATGCCGGGTACCGCCAGTGGCAACACCACATTGCGAAAGGTCTGCGCGGGCCGCGCGCCCAGGTCCGCCGAGGCCTGCAGCAACGAACCCGGCACGCGTTCGAGCGCCGCGGCCATCGGCAGGATCATGAACGGCAGCCACATGTAGACGAAGACGATGAACATGCCGATGTACGACGACGACAATGACGGGCCGCCGATGCCCGGCGTTTCGAGCGCGGCCTCCAGCAACCCGAGCAACCCCAGTTTGCCGGCCACCCACGCGATGATGCCTTCCTTCGCGAGCAACAGGCGCCAGGCGTACACCTTGACGAGATAACTGGTCCACATCGGCAGCATCACGCCGACGTAGAAAAACGCCTTCATGCGGCCGCGCGCGTAACGCGCCATGTAGGTGGCGATGGGCAGCGCGATGATGGCGCAGGCGATGGTCACCGCGATGGCCATGGTCAGCGTGCGCAGCACGATGTCGATGTTGGCGCGCTGCGTGACCACCTGCTGGTAGGTCGCGAGCGTGGGTTCGCGCACGATCTGCGCGGTGAAGTCGTCGATCCGGTAGAAGCTCTGCGCGAGCAGCGCGAACAACGAGCCCAGGTACACCGTGCCGAACCACAGCAGCGGCGGCACCAGCAGCAGCGCGAGATACCAGTTGGGGCGTCGGTAGAAGAACGTCGACGCCGCGCGCACGCTCATGAGGAGAGCTGCACCGCCGCCTCGCGCGGCCAGGATAGTTTGACGCGCGCACCGACGGCGAGTCCGGCCAAATCGCGCGCATCTTCCTCGGTGACCAGCGCGCTCCAGACATCGCCCGCATCCAGCTTGACCTGCCAGCGACTCGCGGCCCCGTGGTACTGCACCGCCACGACCGAACCCGGCGTGCCGACACACGTGGGCGGTGTCGACGCGTGCTCCGCCGTCACGACGAGATTCTCTGCGCGGATCGCGAACGGCGTGGCAACGCCGGTGATGGAATGCGCGAGCGTCGCGCCGGCCACGTTCGCGCTGCCGACGAAACGCGCGACGAATGCGGTGGCCGGGCGCGAATACAACTCGCGTGGCGCGGCCAGCTGCTCGATCTTTCCCTGGTTGAACACCGCGACGCGGTCGGCCATCGACAAGGCCTCGCCCTGATCGTGCGTCACGTAGACGAACGTGATGCCGAGACGGCGCTGCAAACCCTTCAGCTCGATCTGCATCTCTTCGCGCAGCTTGAGATCCAGCGCGCCGAGCGGCTCGTCGAGCAGCAGGACCTTGGGGTGGTTGATCAACGCGCGCGCCAACGCGACGCGTTGCCGTTGTCCGCCTGACAACTGCGCCGGGCGCCGCTCGCCCTGCGCGCCGAGCTGCACCAGCTCCAGCATGTCGCGGGCTCGCTTTTCACGCTCGACCAGCGAGACGCCGCGCACGCGCGGGCCGTAAGCCACGTTCTGCAACACGTTCATGTGCGGAAACAGCGCGTAGTCCTGGAAGACCGTGTTGACGTTGCGGTCGTACGGCGGCACCGACGACACGTCGCTGCCGTCGAGCAGCACGTGGCCGCGGTCGGGCGAATCGAAACCCGCCACCAGCCGCAGGCAGGAAGTCTTGCCCGAACCCGAAGGGCCGAGCATCGCGAAAAACTCACCCGGCTCGATCGCGAACGAGACATCGTCGACCGCGCGCACGTCACCGAAGACGCGCGACACCTCGCGGAACTCGATGGCCGCGGTCATTCGCGGAGCCGGGTGTGGATCAGCCGCGCTTACTGACCGCCGATCACCGCGACATAGTCCGTGACCCAGCGGTTGTAGGCGTGCGCCAGAATTTGACCTTCTCGAAATTCTCGAAGCCGTTGGTCTTGCAGCCTTCCGCGCCCAGCAACGCGTTGCCTTCGCAGGCCTTGGGCACCGTCGGATTCGAACCGAACCACGCGGCCACGTCACCCTGCACCTTCGGCGAGATCGACCACTCGAGCCACTTGTAGGCGCAGTTCGGATGTTTGGCCCCCACGGCCAGCATGGTGGTGTCGGCCCAGCCGGTCGAACCTTCTTCCGGCACGACGGTGGCGATGGGTTGTTTGTTCGCGATCAACGTATTCGCCTGGAACGGCCACGAGCCCGATGCCACCACGCCTTCGTTGGTGAAGTCCTGCACCTGCGCATTGGCGTCGTGCCAGTACTTCTGGATCAGGGGACGCTGGCCGCGCAGCAGAGTCAGCGCCTCCGCGTACGCGGTTTCGTTGAGCTCGTACGGATCCTTGATGCCGAGCTCGGGCTTCTTGGCCATCAGGTACAACGCGGCGTCCGCGATGTAGATAGGCCCGTCATAAGCCTGCACGCGGCCCTTGTTGGGTTTGCCATCCGGGAGCTTCTGCGGCTCGAACACCACCGACCAGGAGGTCGGCGGCTTCTTGAACGTCTTCGTGTTGTACATCAACACGTTCGGGCCCCACTGGTACGGCACACCGTAGTGTTTGCCGTCGACGAAGTGCCAGGCGGCCTCCTGCAGGCGCGGGTCGACGGTGGCGTAACTCGGGATGCGCTCCAGCGCAATCGGCATCACCGTGCCGCCGCGGATCAGGCGTACCGAGGCATCGCCCGATGCGGTGACGAGATCGTAGGGAGCCTTGCCGGCCGGCGGCCAGGAGCCGTCGCCCGACGGCGGAGACTGTGGCCCGCCGCTGGTCAGCAACGCCACCATTTCATCGGACGTGCTCGCGGTCTTCACGTTGACCTTGCAGCCTGTATCCGCTTCGAACTGCGTCACCCAGTCGTAGGCCTTGTCGGATTCGCCACGCTCGATGTAGGCGGGCCAAGCGACGATGTCGAGCGCGCCTTCGAGCGCGGTCGAGGCCATCATGGCGGCATCTTTCTTCGCCGGGTCTTCTTCTTTCTTGGAGCAGGCTGCGAGCGTCACGACGGCGCTGCAGAGCATGACTATCAATCGACTTCTGGAAGACCATTGCGCGGATCGGGAGAACATGGCGAGCCCCTTTTTGTATGCGACGTACCCGCCCATGGGTACGCCGGCTTTGCGGGCTATTCTAGGCTCAGCCGCGAGTCTTTTGCGCTTCGGCCGCTCGCTCGGCGCGGCGCTTGTTCATGGCGGCCTCGCGTCCGGCCATTCCTGGGTCATCTTTGGGATCGGGAATCACCGCCAGCGCCAAATTGAGGCGTTCCTGCATCGGAACTTTGAATTCGGCATACGGAATCACGTACAGCTGGTTGGCCTGCACCGCGCGCACCACGATCTCACCGAGCTCGACCGGATCGTAGCCCGGCGCGATGACTTCCTTGAGGCCCTTCATCACCTGCGGATCGGCGCCGTAGTAGCCGGTGTTAGCCAGATGTCTGGGGCGCGTGAGCACGGCTTCGTGGATGTTGGTATTGACGGCGCCCGGGCACAACACCGACACGCCGATGCCGACCGGCGCGAGATCCTGCTGCAGGCACTCGGAGAAGCCGCGTACGGCGAATTTCGTGGTGCAGTAGATAGTCGCGCCGCCGATCGGCAGAAACCCGGCCATGGAGGCGGTATTGACGATGTGCGCGGGCAGGCCCTGTTTGATCATCCGCGGCACGAAGGTCTGTATGCCGTTGATGACCCCGCCCAGGTTGACCGACATCTGCCAGTCCCAGTCCTCGTAGGTGGCTTGCTGCACCGGGCCAAACTGGCTCACGCCGGCCGTGTTGCACAGCAGCTGCACCGGCCCGAGCTTCCGCTCGGCCTCATCCGCCGCGGCGGCGAACGCCTTGCGATCGGTGATGTCGAGTTCGATTCCCACGACCGGTGTGTTCCTCGTCTTGAACCAGTCGAGCGCTTGGTCGAGATGATCGCGGCGGATGTCGGCGATGGCGACCTTCATGCCCGCCGCGCAGAACGCCTTGGCCTGGCCGAGCGCGACGCCGCTGCCGCCGCCGGTGATGAATGCAACCTTGCCCGCGGAGATCTTTCATGGTGCCTCCGTGGACCAAGAATGCGGCGGCCGCACGCGCGGCGTTCAACCCACAGCGAAAGAAGCCGCGTTAACGTTGCATCGAACGGGCCAGGAACTTCATCGCCGCCTCGTTCAGGCAGGTGGCCGCCGCCACGCGCATCCAGGTGGTGGGGAGTTGCGTCGGAGAAAACAGGCTGCCGGGCGCGAGCAGGATGCCCTCGCGGCTGCCGGCGGTGGCCAGTTCGTTGGTGTCGCGGCCGAAATCCGCCCACAGGTACATGCCGCCGGGTGGCGGACCTGCGACTTTGGCGCCCATGCGCACGATGGCTTCGCAGGTGCGCGTGCGGCATTCATCGAGCTTGATGCGCACGGCTTCGAGCATGCGTTCGTAACTCCTCTCGACGATGACACGCGTGACCACGCGTTCGCACAATTCGGGCGATGACAATCCGGTCAATGCCTTGATGTCGCGCAGCTCGCGCGCCAGCGCCGGATGCGCGGCGACGAATCCGACGCGCAGGCTGGCGGCCAGGGTTTTCGAGAATCCACCGACGTAGATCACCCGCCGGCCGTCGTCGAGTGCCGCGAGGCGCACGGCGTGCCGTCCCGACAGGTCGCCGTAGATATCGTCTTCGAGAATCATGAAATCGTGGCGCGCCGCGAGCTCCAGAATTCGCGCGCCGTTCTCGGCGGTGAGGCACGAGCCGGTCGGATTGTGCAGCACCGAATTCATGATGAAGAGTTTGGGCTTCTCGCGCGCGAGCAGGCTTTCGAGCGCGACGAGGTCCGGACCATCGGCCCCGCGCGGCACGCCAACAATACGCGCGCCGAACGCCGCGAACCGCGCGAACATCACGAACCACGCCGGGTCTTCGACGAAGACCGTGTCGCCCGGCGCCAGGAAGCGGCGCGCGACCAGGTCGATGGCCTCGGTGGCGCCGGCGGTGGTGAGGATCTGTTCGGGCGACACGGCGATGCCGTTCAACGCCAGGCGCGTGGACAACGCCTCGCGCAGCGGTAGATAGCCCTCGACCGAGCCGTATTTGAGCAGCCACGAGCCGCGGCTGCGCCCGACGCCGCGTACCGCCGCGGACACCAGCTCGTGATCGAGCCAGTTCTCCGGCAACAGGCCCGCGCCCGGCTGTTCGCTGCCGGGCGACTGGCGCCGCTGCGCGCGCAACAGCCAGCTCACGTCGAGCACGGTGCCGGGCAGGTTGTGCGCGACGGCGCGCCGATGCATTTGTTTGTTCGCGCGCATGCGCACGTAGAAACCCGAGCCGCGGCGCGACTCGATCAGGCCGGCGGCGATGAGCCGGTCGTACGCTTCGACCACGGTCGAGCGGCTGACGCGTGATTCTTCGGCGCAGTCGCGGATCGATGGCAGCCGCGTGCCGGGGCGCAGCGCGTGGTTTTCGATGCGCTGCGCGAAACGCGCGGCGAGCTGGGCGGGCAGGCGGTGATCCTGCTTGGTCTGCTGGAACGACATATATAAGAGCGGGCCAGTATTGGCGGGTTGGGGATAAAACTGTACTGCAACTGTACTGGGGCATGCCGTATATTTCCATGCCTATGAATGCCGTGAACGTGACGAACAGTCCGCGCTTCCCCGCGGCCACGCCGCTGCCCGATCGCGCCGCCATCGAGGCCGCCGCGGAATTCCTGCGGCCGATCGTGCCGCCCACGCCGCAGTACGTGTGGCCGCAGGTCGCCGCGGCGTTCGGCGCGGAGGTCTGGATCAAGCACGAGAACCACACGCCCATCGGTGCGTTCAAGGCGCGCAGTGTCGCGACGTATTTCCGGGCGCTGATGGAACGCGAGCCGGGCTGCCGTGGCGTCGTCACTGCGACGCGCGGCAATCATGGCCAGGCCGTGGGCCTCGCCGCCCGCCGCTTCAAACTACCCGCCACGGTGTACGTGCCGCACGGCAACAGCGTGGAGAAGAACGCCGCGATGCGCGCGCTCGGCGTGTATCTGGTCGAATTCGGGCAGGACTTCCAGGAGGGCCGCGAGGAAGCCGCGCGCGTCGGCGCGCGCGACGGGCTGCACCTCGTGCCCTCGTTCCATGCCGATATCGTGCTCGGCGTAACTACCTACTGGTCCGAGCTGTTCCGCGCCGCGCCCGATCTCGACGTGGTCTACGTGCCAATCGGCATGGGTTCGGGCGTGTGCGCAGCGGCCGCCGCGCGCAACGCGTATTCCCCGCGCACGCAGATCGTCGGCGTCGTTTCGGCGCACGCGCGCACGTACGCGAAATCCTTTGCCGCCCGCGAGGTCGTCGAGTCGCCGGTGGAAACGAAACTCGGCGACGGCATGGCCTGCCGCCGGGCCGACGCCGGCGCGCTCGCCATCATCCTGGGCAACGTGAGCCGCATCGTCGAAGTCACCGATACCGAGCTTGCAGCCGCGATGCGCGACCTCTTCGCGAAGACGCACAACGTGGCCGAGGGCGCCGGCGCGGCCGCATACGCCGCCGCGTGGCGCGAGCGCGAATCGCTGGCCGGAAAACGCGTCGCGCTGTCGATGAGCGGCGGCAACGTCGACTCGAACGTATTTGCCGACGTGCTCGCCGGCAAGTATTAGCCGGCCGTGAACATCGCGAACCTGCCCTTCGGCACGGTCGATTGGTCCGCCGTCGAAGCTACGACTCATGCGGGGACCAGCGGCGAAGCCTCCTGGCGGACGCGCCAGTTCGGCGACGTGCGGGTACGCGTCATGGAATATTCCGCCGGATACGTGGCCGACCACTGGTGCTCGAAAGGGCACTTCCTGTTGTGTCTCGAGGGCGAGCTCGAAACCGAGCTGGCCGACGGCCGGCGATTCATCCTGACCCCTGGCATGAGTTATCACGTCGCAGACGGCGCCGAACCACATCGGTCCCGGACACGCGTTGGCGCCAGGCTGTATTGCGTGGATTGACGTGGACGGCTACGAAATCTCCACCAACCGCGCGCGGCTCGACTTGCGCGCAATCCATGCATATCTGGTTCGCTCGTACTGGTCGCCGGGCATTCCCCTCGAGATCGTCGAGCGCGCGGTGCGCAACTCGTTGTGCTTCGGTGTGTACGAGACCGCGAGCGGCGCGCAGGTGGGATTTACCCGGGTCGTGACCGACTACGCCACCTTCGCCTATCTGTGCGACGTGTATGTGCTCGAAGAACACCGCGGCCGCGGGCTTTCGAAGTGGATGATGCGGGAAGTGATGGCGCATCCGGCGCTGGCCGGGGCGCGCCGCGCGATGCTGGCGACGCGCGACGCGCATGGGCTGTACGAACGATCCGGGTTCGTCGTGGCTGGCAAGGCCGGCAACCTGATGGAGGTCGTGCGGCCGGATATCTATCGCGATGAGGTGTCGACCAAGACCGTCTGAGCCGTGCGCCGTATACTGCGGCGCATGAATTTCCCGCCTCCGGCCCGCCTCCTCGCTCTCGCTTGCGGCATCTCCCTGACGCTCAGCGGCTGCTTCAGCGCGCCCAAGCGCGAAGAAGCCCTGACTGAAATCGTTCCGCTCACGGCCCCGGTGCTTGCGCCCGGGGTCGAAGCGAACTCCGACAAGCTGTTCGTCGTGCTCACCTTCTCGGGCGGCGGCAAACGCGCCGCGGCCTTTTCGTACGGCGTGCTCGAGGCGCTGCGCGACATCATGGTAACGACGCCCGACGGCGAACGGCACACGCTGCTCGACGAGATCGACCTGATTTCCGCGGTGTCGGGTGGCGCGTTCACCGCCGCCTACTACGCCCTCAACGGCCACGAGACTTTCGAGAGCTACGCGCCGCGGTTCCTCAATCACGACACGGAAAAGGATCTGTGGCGCAAGGTGCTCGCGCCGGTCAACTGGCCGCGGCTCGCGAAGCCGCTGGTGAGCCGCAGCGATCTCGAAGTCGAATACTTCGACGAGGATCTGTTCAAGAACGCCACCGTGTACGATCTCTTGACGCGTTCGCCGCGCGTGATCGTCACCGCCACCGATCTGGTGCGCGCCAAGCCCTTCGCCTTCACGCGTGAGCAGCTGAACGGCGTGTGCGTCGACCCAAAGAGCGTGCCGGTGGCGCGCGCGGTATTCGCCTCGGCCGATACGCCCATCTACTTCGCGCCGCTGGTCATGCGCACGTTCGCCGGCCAGTGCGGCTATGTTCCGCCGAACACGGTCAGCCCGGAAGCGGCCGCGGAAGAAGACGTCTACCGGCGCGAACGCGCGGAACGCCTGTTGTCGTACCTCGACAGCAAGCAGTACCCCTACCTGCACCTGGCGGATGGCGCGCTGGCCGACAACCTCGGCGCCCGCGCGATCCTCGACGAAGTTGCCCTGGGCGAAACCGTCACCGATGCCCTGCGCCGCAACGGCTTCTCGCGCGCGCGCCGGATGCTGTTCATCGTGGTGGACGCGCGCACCGGCTTCGATCCGAAGTACGCAAAGACGCCGGAGCCGCTCGGGATCAAGAAAGTCATGGACGCTGTCGTCAGCGTCACCTTCAACCGTTACAGCTTCGAGACGATGAATCTCATGCGCCAGCGCGTCGGGCGCTGGGAAAAGGAAGTGCGCAGCACGCGTTGCAAGGTGGCGCTCGCGATTCCCGACTGCGACAAGTTCGACGTGGACCTGGTCGAGCTCAGCTTCGATCGGGTCAAGGATTCGGTCGAGCGCGAGTATCTCGACCGCGTGCCCACCGCGATGACGTTGTCGTCGGAGGAAATCATCCGCCTGCGCCGCGCCGCCCACCTGTTGGTGGAAGAGTCGCCCGAAATGCGCCGTTTCCTCGAGGAAACGGTCAAGGAAGGCAACGCACACGCGAAGTAGGCGTGCGCTGACGCCGCCCCAGGGATTTTCACCGATGCGGGATGCGCAGCGTTAAGCGAACCTCGCGCGATGCAGCCGATCCGCAGAATCCTGGTTGCCGTCAAGAACCCCGCCGCGCGCACACTGCCCGCGGTGAATAAGGCCGCGCAGATCGCGAAAGGCCTGGGCGCGCAACTCACGCTGTTTCACGACATCGCCACCCCGCTGTACGCCGAAGCGTTGCGGCAACGGGACGGGGACCTGAAGTCCTGGCAGCGCGAAATCCAGACTGCCCGTCGCGAGCAGCTCGAAAAAGTCGCCGCACGCGTGCGCCGTCACGGCATCGACGTGGACGTCGCGGCGGACTGGGACTTCCCACCCTACGAGGCGATCATCCGCAAGGCGCAGCGGATCTCGGCCGACTTGTTGGTCGTCGAGAATCGCCATTCCTCGGACGGTCATGGCACGGGTCGCCACCCCGCGCGCTGGCTGCTGGCGTACACCGATTGGGAACTGCTGCGCCTGTGCCCGATCCCGGTCCTGCTGGTCAAGAACCGGCGGATGTATCGCCGGCCGCGCGTGCTGGCCGCGATCGACCCGTCACATGGACGCGCCAAATCGAGCAAGCTCGACCGGCAGATCCTGCGCGCCGGCGCCCAGCTCGTACACGCCCTGCACGGCGAACTGCATGCGGTCCACGCGATGCAATCGTCACTGCCCGTCATGACCGCCATGCCGGATGGGCCGCTGATCGATGTCGCGGCCGCGCGGGCCAGCGTCGAACGCACCGCGCTCCGCCGTCTCGCCAAGGCGGTCGACGGGTTCGACATCAAGCGCAGTCATTGTCACGTGGTCGAAGGACGCCCCAACGACGTGATCCCACGCACCGCGAAACGCGAGCGCGGTGCAATCGTCGCCATGGGCGTCGTATCGCGCTCGGGTCTCAAGCGCTTCTTCATCGGCAACACGGCCGAGTTCGTCATGGACGCGGTTATGGCGGACATCCTGGTGGTGAAATCCGCCGATTTCGATTCGCGCATCCCGCGCATGGGCCGCGGAGTCCAGATCCTGTCGCTTCCCATCCTGCCAGGATGAGCACGGCTGGCTAGGGATGCATCGCCGGTTGGATCGCCTGTTCGAGTCGCGCTTCGCGGCGGATCGGTGTCGCGGCAAAAGGCACGCACTGCCCGAGGTGTTCGAAGATGTCGTCGAGCGCGAGGATGCCGGCAAGCCGGCCACGATCATCGATCACCGGCACGCGACGAACGGCGCCGCTGCGCATGCGTTGCAAGGCGTCTTCGAGCGAAGCACTGGCCCAGACCGTCACGGGTTGACGTGTCATGACGTCGTCGACCACGAGGCTGCGCGGATCGCGGTCGCGCACGATGACATTCGTGACGATGTCGCGGTCGGTCAGCATGCCAATCGGTTTCTCGCCGCCGATTTTTCCCGCCGGTTCGACGACCACCAGGCAGCCGACATTCCTCTCCCGCATCATCCATGCGGCGGTGGCCAGCTCCTCATGCCGCCGCACGGTGACCACGTTGCGCTGACACAGCTCGTACGCATTCATGTCACTCCCCTTTTTTTCCAGACGCATGAAAAGATTTCATCGTCGAGTCAATAAGACGGCGCATATTGAACGTAATCAATAGGGACAATGCGCATGTCCCTGTTCCTGAAAGCGAAGCCAGCAACGAGTGCACACGTTTCGCTCATACAAACCCCGAGGAGACTCAGCGATGGCACGCGAAAAAACTCCACCGACGGTGACGATCAAGAAGCGCGCACCGCGCAAGGCCGCATCGAGCATCCCCGCTCCCCGGACCAAAGCGGTGAAGGCGAGCGCGCCGGCCGGATTCGTCGGGCCCGGCGCCCGGACGGCGCTGATCGCGAAGGCCGCCTACTTCCGGGCGGAGAAGCGCGGCTTCGCGCCGGGACACGAGACCGGGGACTGGCTCGCCGCCGAAGCCGAAGTCGATGCCAGGCTGCTGCACGGGATGGCGGACCTTGCGGACCTGAACTAACCAGTCACTCGCCGCACCACGGACACGCGCAAGGAGTATCTTTAGCGCGACATGACCGTGCCGACACCCGACGTACTCGCGCTGCTCGAGGCGACGTTCGACGCGGTCGTAATCATGGACGATCGCGGCCGCATCCAGGCTTTCAACGCTTCGGCCGAGGCGATGTTCGGCTATCGCGCCGCCGACGCCATCGGCCGTAACGTCAGCATGCTGATGACCGCGATCGATCGCCTGCAACACGACGATCATCTCAAACGGTACGTCGGCGGCGGCGAATCGAAGATTCTCGGAAAGGGTCGCGACGTGCGCGTGCGCCATCGCGATGGCAGTGAATTCTCCGTGTTCCTGAGCGTCGGGCAGATTCCGAACACGCAGCCGCCAACCTTCGTCGGCTTCCTGCACGACACACACCTGCGCCGCAAGGCGCTCGCGACTCTCGAGCACGAGCGCCAGCTCAATCGCCTCTACCTCGATCTGGCGCAGGTGATGCTGGTCGCCACGGATCGAAATGGCGTCGTGCAACTGGTGAACCAGCGCGCGATCCGGGTGCTCAAGCGGAGCAATGCGGACATCATGAATCGAGGCTGGGTCGACTGTTGCGTCGCGCCCGACGATCGCCCGATCGCGCGAGCTGCTTTCCGCGCCCTGCTCATGGCCAGCAACGACGAACCGCAGAGCTGCGAATATCACGTGCGCGCATCCGATGGCGAGGACCGGTTCATCACCTGGCGCGGCGTCGCATTGCGTGACCTCGACGGCGTTGCCACCGGCATCATGCTGTCGGGCGAGGACATCACCGATCAGCGCCGTGCCGAAAGTGAAGCCCACAAGGCGCTGGAACGCATGAACAGCGTCTCGCGCCTGGCAACGATGGGCGAGATGGCGGCCGGCATCTCCCACGAACTGAATCAGCCGTTGGCGGCCATCGCAAACTACTCGCAGGCCTGCACCCGGTTGCTGCGCATGCCCGCGAGTAGTTTGCG
>Ga0193752_1002315_pt1 | contig 14455 bp, 13 predicted proteins | sample H1c1metaG_FD_144924 | JGI IMG/M metagenome (GOLD analysis project Ga0193752, IMG submission 144924) | Soil microbial communities from a riparian zone of the East river system, Colorado, United States - H1c1 | ecosystem: Environmental > Terrestrial > Soil > Riparian zone | place: USA: East River... | reverse complement strand
ACCATTGCCGCCATTGCCGCCATTGCCGCCATTGCCGCCTGCGCCTGCGCTCATCCCGCCTTCGCCGCTGGTGTTCATCGTTCCGGCTTCGCCGCCTGTGCCGCCTGCATCTGCGGACCCGCCGCTGCTGCCACCCTCGCCGCTCTCGCCGCCAGAGCCTCCGCCGCCGCTACCGCTGGTTGGATCCACAACGCCGGTACTGCCACCGCTGCCTGCGCTGAGGCCCGTGATCTTGCCTTCTCCACAAGCGACGAGACACAGCGCCAGTGCGAGCTGAAACCATTTCGCGTGCGTCGTCATAAGGTGGCGCGACGATCGCACGCTTATGGCCGGCGGTGCTAGCCGCTGAAGCCCAGCGCGCGTGCGCCGCGCACGGCCTTTTCAGCGCACATCGTGGTCAACGTGGCGACCACCTCGTGCGCGCTCTGTGAACGATCGAGCAACAACGCGCCCCGCGTTACCGCCGTGAATCACCAGGCGTGAGCACGCGCAGTCGATCGAGCTCAAGCAGCGCGCTTGCTCGCAGCTGCGATAGCCGAAGCACCTTCAAAGCGCTCGATTTGAACGAGCAGCTCGTTGACCTGGGCGGCCCAACCTCGAGCACGAAGTCGAAGCGGCGGAAAATCGGCGCGGAACAACCTACGGCGCCGAGATACCGACCGGCTCGCGGTGGGACTCAGTCACGTAGATTTCATAGCGCCCGGAGCGATCGGATGCGAAGAAGAATAGGCTACCGTCTTGGCTCAGCCAGGGATCGCGCTCGTCGTTCGCGGTGTTTAGATCCGAGAGTGGCACGGGTAGCTCGAACGGGTCGGTGATGGCCCGCCGCGACGCCACGTACAGATCAGCAGGACCGATCTCGGGACCGATCGCATAGAACAGCGTACGCCCGTCGTCGGTGAGAAAGCCGTCGACTGTGCTCTGCTCCGCGAACGTGAGCTCTTCGACCGGATCCGGTGCCTGAAAGGGCGTCGCGATCGCGGCGCGCTCCGCAAAGTAGATCTGGTAGAGCCCGGGACGCCCGCGATCGGAAGCGAGCGGCATGACGCGCTGGCGCAGACCGGGCGGGCGCGGGATCTCCTTGTCGGCGCTGTTGAGCGCCTGAAGGTTTACGGGCGAAGACCACGGCTGTGCTCGCGCCGGCCGCGTCGCAAACCAAATGTCCAAGTCACCGAGGCCACCGGCGCGATCGGATGCGAACCACAGCGTGAGCCCATCGGCGGAGACGATCGGGCTGGTCTCGAGGCGCGCGTCGACGGCAGGCATGCTGACCTCTTCGACCGGCATCGGATCGCTAAATGGCTCGCTCGCCGCATCGCGCGTGGCGCTCCAGATCTCGCCGCCCGGCCCCGGCATCGTGCCAGCGGTGAAGTAGATTTCGAGCAGGTCGGCGGTCAGGCTGGGGTTGTCCGATTTGGCTTGGACAGAAAGCTCATCGAGCGCCGTCGGTGGATCGAAGCGATACAGCTCGGGCATCTCGCCGCCCAGGACGAGCGTGTCACTGCTGCATGCCAGCAGGCCGGCAAACGCTGCGAGCGATGCTGCTACGGTTATGCGCGGCCTTGGGGTCATGCTGAGGTCCGTGGTAGCTCGCCGCACGACGATGCATGAGATCACGCCGGACTGGAATGCGGGAAGGCGCTGGGCATTGTGCGCGGCGCTCTCGCTGATCGCCGTCGACGCTGCAGCCCAAGACCCCGCACCGCCCTCGGCTCGCGGCGCGCTCAGCGTTGAGGCACCGGAGCATTGCGCCACGCGCGGGGCGGTCGCAGCGCGCGTCGCCGAGCGGTCGCAGCGAATCGAGCTCGTGGACGAAGACCCCCTGGTGCTCCGCGCGGTCGTGCAAGAGAGCTCGAGAAACTTGGTGTCCGCAGAGCTCCACGTCACTTGGCCCGATGGTCGAACATCGCTGCGCCGCTTGAATGCTCCGAGCTGCGCCGAAGCGATCGATGCGCTGGCGCTCCTGATCACGCTCACGCTGGACCCGAGCGCAACCTTCGGCCAGTCAAACGCCAACGAACCCTCCGCCGCCGTGCCCGTGCCCGACTCCACGCCCGTGCCCGTGCCCACAACCGTGCCCGACTCCGCGCCCGACGCCGATGCTGAACCGCTCCCGCCGAGCCCACCGTTTGCGCTGTCACACGTAGCTTTCGGGCTCACCGCACACGGCCTGCTCGGCGTTGCACCGACCGGGATGCCCGGCCTCGGAGCCTCTGCGCTCGTCGCGTTCGAAGGCTACGGCCTTTGGACACCTCTATTGCAGGTGCGCGTGGCGCACGCTTGGGCGATGGCGACCGAAGCCGCAGGCACGGCCGATTTTCGGCTCGATCGCGCAGACCTCGTCGCCTGCGTCATCGGCCTTCGCAGCCAAGCATTGGCCGCACGCGCTTGCGTCACCGGCGGGATCGGGCGGCTAAGCGCGAGCGGCTCGCAGACGTACGATCCCAATAGCCACGCGCGTTTATGGCTCGCCGCTGGTGGCGAGCTGCTGCTCAGCGCCGAGCTTTTCGGCCCGGTGCAGCTGCAAGCAAGCGCCGGGCTCGCCGTGCCCCTACGCCGAGACCGCTTCGCGTTCGCGCCGCGGGTATTTCATCGCGTCGCCGCCGCCATTCCCTATGGCCAGATCGGCCTCGCCGTGCGCTTTCCCTGATCGCACGGCCCTCGTTGCGGCATACACGGTAACGAGATGCCCGTGCGCCGAGCTGAAATGGTGTTCCCGCGAGAGCCGCACGCGAGCGGTCCGGTGACGCTCGACGCGCACGCGCGCCTGCACGCGATGTTCGATGCCCACCACAACGTGGTGTGGCGCACCCTGCGGCGCTACGGCCTCGATCCGGAGAGCGCCGCCGATGTCGCGCAGCAGGCCTATCTCGTCGCGATCGAGCGCGTCGACGACATTCGGTCCGGCAGCGAGCGTGCGTTCTTGATGGGCACTGCGCTGCGGCTCGCTCGATCGGCCAACCGCCGAGCTGCACGGCTGGTGCTCGACGATCAGCTGCAAGCTCAGCTGCGTCAGGTCGGGCATCCCGAGTCGCATGCCAGCACGGTCCAGCTGCTCGACTTGGTGTTGGCTCAGCTCGACCCGAGCCTTATCGAGGCGTTTGCGCTGTTCGATGTCGAAGGCTTTTCGGCGCGCGAGGTCGCCGAGACGCTCGGCATTCCAGTCGGAACCGCTGCGTCGCGCTTGCGGCGAGCGCGCGAAGAGTTTCGAGCCGTGACCGCGCGGCTTACGCACGTGATCGACAGAGAAGGAGGCGGGCGATGACCGAGCCTGATGCATGGGAGCCGACCGAGCTCGAGCGCAAGCTGCTGGACGCCGCCAAGGGCGATCGGATCCCGCCCGAGCTCGGGCTGCGCATCGCGAGCACGCTATCGATCTCGAGCTCGACTGCAGCGAGCGCGGTCGCGCACGGCGGTCTCTTGTTTTCGAAGTCGGGGCTGTGGGGTGTGCTCTCGGTCGCGCTGCTGGCGGGAGCGGGTGCGCTGTACACCGCCAGCTCAGCGCCGCAGGTTGCTGCGACCGCGAGCGCAACGCCTTCAGTTGCGATGGTCGCTGTAGCGCCCGACGTGCAGGCGCCCGCGATGCCGCCGGCCGTCGCCCCCCCGTTTGAGACCGCGAGCGTCACAGCGCCCGCCGCAGCGACGAAGCGCGACGCCTCTGGAGCGCTGCACGCCGAGATCAGCGTGCTCGACCGCGCGCGCCAGGCGCTCGAAGTGGATGCGCCCGAGCAGGCGTACCGCCTGCTCGATCAGCATCGCCGGCGCTTTGCACAAGGCACGCTGATCCCCGAAGCCGAAGCGCTGCGCATCGAAGCGTTGGTGCGGCTCGGAGACAGCGAGCGCGCGCAGCGCATGACGCAACGCTTCTTGACCGCGTATCCGGCCCATCCGCTGTGCGAACGCGTGAGCACGCTCGTGGCTGCAGCCGCTACGCACGCGGAATCGAATACGTCACCGTCGCGTGCGATACCGGCCCGCTGACGCCCGCCGTGAACACGGAGACTTCGCCCACCGCGAGCCGCTTGCCGAGCTTGAGCAACTTGCCCTCGACATGCAGCGCACCCAGGCTCGGCTTTCTCAAGAAGTTGATGTTCAGGCTCGTCGTCACGGCCAACACGAGCGGGCCGACCGCCGAGAGCACCAAGAAATACATCCCGACATCCGACAGCGCCATCAGCGTCGGCCCGGAGACCGTATCGCCGGGCCGCAGGTCGTCGTGCCCGGCAACGTAGCGAAAACGCACGATTCCATCCTCGACCAGCTCGATCTGAAAGCGATCGGCTTTGGCCTGCGGAAAGGCTGTCTTCATGAGCTCGGCGATCTCGGGACCGTTCAAGCGCGGCATAGCTGGCGAGCGTCCCAGCCCCGTGGCCCGAGCGTCAACCGGGACGGCCGTCGGATAGCCCAGACAGGCCCTATGGCGCGCTATTTCGCGAGTCCCGGCGACCCCGTTATCATGCGCACCATGGCCGAGCTGGTGCTGCGCTTGCGCGACCGCGAGCTTGCTCGCGTGGGCATCATAAAGACGTCGATGACGGTGGGGCGCGACGCGACGTCCGACCTCGTGATCGACAACGCTGCGGTCTCCCGCACGCACGCGACCGTCAGCTACAACGACGGCACGTACCGCGTACGCGACCAGGAGAGCGAAAACGGCATCATGCTGAACGGGCGGCGCGTGCGCAAAGCTTCGCTCGACTACGGCGACGTCATCGGCATCGGCAAGTTCGAGATCGAGCTGGTCGACAGCTGGCATGAGCCGGTATCGCGCGGCGAGGTGCCGGCCAAGGATGCCTCCAAGAACGTGATGAAGACGATGCAGGTCGACGCCGCCAGCGCCGCGCGGATGCGGGATGAGGCGATGGCCCGGCTCGCTGCCCAAAAGGGCCTGCCTATCCCTGCACCCAAGACTTCGCGTGCGCCCTCGCCTGCCATGCCATCACGCGCGCCAGCGCCGTCGTCATCATCAGCGCCAACGCCCGCCGCAAGTGGCGGCCCGAGCACGCTCAAGCTGGTGGCGCTGGTCGTGGCCGCGCTGATCGCAGGCGTCGTGCTCACGCTGATCTTCGTCAAGTAGCCCCGCGCACCCGCATTTAGTAAACCAGCGCGGTGCCCATCCCTACCTCGGCCGAGCGCATCGGCACCTGCCTCGAGGGCCGGTACGAGCTGCTGGCGATCCTGGCCCGCGGCGGGATGGGCGTCCTGTACGAAGCGCTGGATCGCAGCACCGGCCTGCAGGTCGTGGTCAAGATGCCGCGGCCGGGCGAGAGCGACGACGGCACCAGCCACGCTCGCTTTGCGCGCGAGGCCAGGCTGTTGCGGCGCCTGCGTCACCCCAACGTCGTCGAGGTGATCAGCGACGGGGAGATCGACGGCATTCCGTTCTTTGCGATGGAGCGCCTCGAAGGCCAGCCGCTGTCCGAGCTGCTGATGGCGCGCGGCCGGCTGTCGCCGGAGCAAACGCTCGAGCTGCTCTTGCCGATCATGGACGCGGTGGCGCGCGCCCACGAAGCCAGTGTCATCCATCGCGACCTGAAGCCATCGAATGTCTTCGTGCAGACCGATGACGACGGGCAGACCACGCCGAAGCTGCTCGACTTCGGCATCGCCAAAGCGCTCGAGGGCGAGACCGTCACCCGCACCGGCCGCGCGGTCGGCACGCCGGACTATATGTCGCCCGAGCAAGCCAGCGGCGCCGCGCTCGACGTGCGCACCGATGTCTGGTCGATGGCGATGATCGTGTATCGGTGCTTGAGCGGCGCGCTGCCGTTCGAAGGCCCGGTCTATGAAGCGGCACGCTCGCGCATCGCGCTACAGAAGCGCGCACCGGAGCTGCCCAGTCGCTTCGCCGCGGCGGTCGACCGCGCGCTCGGCTTCGAGGCCAGCGACCGCTACGCGAGCATGCGCGACTTCGCGCTCGCGCTGATCTTGACCGCAACCTCCGCGGGCATGGCCGTGCCGCACAACGCGCTGTCGAACGCTCAAGGGCTGCGCAGCGCGACCTCGACGGTTCAGCGCGTCCGGGCACGCTTCGGTGGTCCGCCCGGGCGAGGACGTCTTGCAGCTGTGCTCGTCGCGTGCGTGTTGCTCGCGATCGGTGCCATCGCGTGGTCTCGGAGCTCGAGTCCCGCCGAGCTGATCGCGCAGCCGGTTGTGGTAAAGCCGCCGCCGCCCGCGGTTGAGCTTGCCGCGGACCCCGCCGAGCCCCCGGTGCTCGCTGCACCGCCGCCCGCCGAGCCCGCCCCCGACAAGCCAAGCGGGCGACGCGCGGCGCGTCCCGTCTCGACTCGGGCCAGCCCGCGCCCGGAACAAGCCGGCTCGCCGGCACCCGCGCCTCCGCCGGCCGAGCGCGAAGGCACGTTGCCCGCTGTCGAGACGCGGTGGTAGCGACGCCTTAGCGCTTCTTCGGCTTGATGCGATCGCGAAGCGAGTACAGCTCGAGCTTGCTGGTCAGCGTGCGCAGCGGGATCTGGAGCAGCCGAGCCGCGGCCCGTTGATTGCCACCCGCCTTGTCGAGCGCATCCAAGATCATCTCGGTCTCGTACTCGCGCACGCGCGTCTTGAAGTCACCCTGCGCTTCGCTCGCCTCGCCGGGCGGCGGTAGCGTCGTGAGCGCGGCCGCCTGCGGCTCATCGGCACGCGGCTCGGGAGGCAGATCGGCGACGTTCACCTGCTCGCCCGTGCCCACGAGCAGCGCATGCTCCATGGCACGACGCAGCTGGCGCACGTTGCCGGGCCAACGCGCTGCGCGAAGCTGCGCGATGATCTCGGCGCTGAGCCGCCGCGGCGTGATCGACCACGCTTGCGCGGCGTCGGCCAGAAAGCGCTCCGCGAGCGGAGCGATCTCCGCTTGGCGCTCGCGCAGCGGCGGCACCTGCAAGGTCACGCCGTTCAACCGATAGTAGAGGTCCTCGCGAAAGCTGCCGTCGGCGACCGCCTTCAACAGATCGCGGTGGGTCGCGGCTACGATCCGCACATCCACGTCCATCTCACGGCGCGCGCCGAGCGGCTGAATGCGCTTGGTCTCGAGCGCGCGCAACAGGATCGCTTGATTGGCCAGCGACAGCTCACCGACCTCGTCGAGAAACAGCGTCCCGCCGTGCGCTGCGCGAAAGATGCCCTCGGCCGGCTTGTCCGCGCCGGTGAACGCACCGCGCTCGTGGCCGAACAACATGCTCTCGGCCAGCTCCTTGGGAATTGCCGGACAGTTCAGAACGCGAAACGGTTGTGCGCGCCGCGGGCCGTGGCGATGCAGCGCTTGCGCGATCAGCTCTTTACCGGTGCCGGTCTCGCCGAGCACGAGCACCGGCGCCGTGGTCGGCGCGATCCGCTCGACCAGCTGATACAGCGCGACCATCCGCTCGTCGCGAACGATCGCTTCCTGCAGCACCTGCGCGGCGTGCTCCGCGCGCGGATCCTCCATCACGTGTGCGCTCGCGACGAGCGCGCCCAGGCGAAAGGTCTCGCCCGAGCGCAGCACGGCTTGCTTGACGGCTTTGTCGCGGACCCACGTGCCGTTGCGCGAGTCGAGGTCCTCGACGTGCAGCGCGCCTTCGCGCCAAGTGAAGCGCGCGTGCTGGCGCGACAGCGTGCGGTCATCGGCCACGACGTCGGCCGGGAACTGCCGGCCGACCACGAGCGGACGACCGGGCGCGAGCTCGAGCACTCTGGCGCCCTGAGGTGCATGAAGCACCACGACCGCACGCGGGCCTTGGCTGTAGGTCATGAGCGGGACTGCCGCGTGATCGAGGGTGGTGTTGTCCGGGCTCAGAGGGCGCTGCTCCACGGAGGCCGGGATGACCTCCGCGGAGCAAAGCTCCCTGATCCAACGCCGTTGATCCAGCGTTTGCATGGTGGAAACGGGCTCAGCCCGGGTCATCGCTCGCGGGGGCGTCGCTCGCGGGCTCGTCGGTCGCAGGGCCGTCAGCCTTGGCGGTCTCGCCGTCGGTGTCGTCGAGGACCTGCTGCGCGCGTTTGCGCACGTCCTCGGACGAGTCGTTCTTAGCGGTCCACTCGAGCTGCTCGCGGACCTTCGGGTCGTCACTGTAGTTCGAGATCACCGCCAGCGCTTCGTCGCGCACGGTCTGCTCCTGATCCGTGCGGAGCACGCTATGGAGCGCATCCCGCGTGGTGTCGGTGAAGTCGCGGTAGACCAGTGAAGCCACGCTCTCGCGCCGCACATCGCGTTCCGGGTCGGTCTGGGCCGATTGGATCATCGCAGCCTCGGCCGCGGGGTCTTTCACGAAGCGCAGCGCGCTGACCGCGCTGGTCCGCACGCTAGGCGTCTCCGACTTCATCGCCTCGGCCACCGTCTGCATGTTCGAAGCTGCACCGGCGTTGCCGAGCGCTTCGAGGTACAGCGTCTGTTCGGCGGGCGTCTGCGCGGCGGCCAGCTTCTCATGCAGGAAATCCAAGCTCGCCTGTGCGACCTCGGCGTGGGCGTTGTTGCTCGCGGCGCCGCGCGCGGCCGAGCCCAGCATCAAGGTCGCCGTGGCGCGGTCGTCGCCCTCGGCTTCGGCGGCCATCTGCTGCAGGCCGGTCATCGTCTCTGCGTTCGGTTCCTCGTGCATGCCGAGCCGCATGATCGCCGTGTTGCGCAGGCCGGGCTCCATGTCGCCGTCGCGGCTGACGTCGAGCAGTGCCTTCTGTCCCTCGTCGGTGTTCGCATTGGCGAAGCCGGCGACGATCTCGGTGCGCGCCTCTTGCGGCAGGTCGCGACGCGTACGCAGCGCGTTCATAGCTTCGTCGATGGCGCCGGGCCGCTGGCGGTACAGCTTGGCGAGCTGATCGGCGACGTCGATGTCCTTGCCCCCGGTCGCGATGATCTGCTGGAGCGTGCTGTCGAAGGTCACGTTCGCGGCGAGCGGCGTGTTGTCGTCTGCGGTCGGCACCGCGATGACTTCGTGCAGTGTCATGCCGCGAAGCCGGCCGAGCCAGGCCGAGTCGAGCGACGCATTCACGTGCTCGGTTTCTCGCAGCGTGAGCGACGCCTGTGTCTCGATAGCGATCACAATGTCCAAGAGGCGCGCATTCACCAGTTCGTCGATCTCGGCGTGCTGGACGACGTTCAGCCCGGGGATCACGTCGCACGTGATGCTCGACTCGATGTTCGGCGGTGGATTGCGGCCCGATTTCTCGACGGTTGTATCTCGATAGTCGCGCTTGAGCTTGGTGAACCGCTCCGGCCCACTCCTCGTGTAGGTGGCGGTGGCGACGCCGTTCGAGTCGGTCTCGTCGACCGACCACGTGTCGGCCTGCTTATAAGAGGCTGGTCGAACGAACTGCGCCCCTCCCAAGATGAAGCGCAGCACCGCGAGGGACGTAGGCTCGAGATCCGGCTCGAAGTACACGCGCTCGATTCGCAGATCGTGGTCGAGCTGAACCGCGAAGGGTCGGGCCAGCTGGATCGGCATGATCTCGAGCAATCCATTTTTCTTGCCGCTGGTGCTGGCAACGTCGACGGTCGCGCCGACCAGCGCACCACGCAAGATCGACCGATCGCCGTCTTCGAGTGCCACTAGCTCCAGCATGCCGCGGCCATGCAAGGTCGCTCCGACGGCGTCGTCTTTCTTCTCGGGGAAGTCGATCGAATACGCAAAATCCACCGCGTATGTGCGTTGGATGCCGACCGGCCACGCGCGATCGGAACGGCCCGGATCCACCGCTAGCGTTCGCACGGAGCTTTCATGGCCGAGCTCCGCCGAAGGCGGACCGCCCGCGTCGATCAGCGACCTGATCGAACGAGAATCGGGACGCCACACCGCGAGCATGCTGAGCGCTGCGAAGATCAGCGCGACGATGACGATGCGTTTCTTGGGGCTCGACATGAGAGATCTCCTATGAGTGCGTTCGTACGGTGGATCCGTGCTCGCTCAGATCTTTAGAGGGCGGCCGGCTTGTGAGCCCAGTCCGATAGGTTCTGCGGCGTGTACATCTGCGTCGTGAAGCTCCACGGCGAGTTCCATTCGACGGCCGGGAAATCGATTCCGAACGCGGTGGCACCAACTTCGCCGGCGAAGAAGCCGATGGTTGCGGGCGCCGAAGCGTGCGACGTGAACAGCGTCGACTCGCCGCCCTCCGGCAGTGGATAGTTGACGCGACTTACGCTCGCCACCGGGCCGATGTTGCCCTCGATCGGCTTGACCGAGCCGTACACGCCGACGGTGAGCACGGTCACGCTGCCACGCGCGATCAAGGCAGCATTGATCTTGGAGCTCGTCAGCGAGAAGTCCGACTCATTGGCAGCCAACGGGTTCGCGGCCACATGCGCCCACGACGTGATGGTCGAGCTCAATTGGCCTTTCAACGTCAGTGTAATGGTGGCAATAGAAGCGTCAGCGCTAGCGCTGAAGAACGTGATCGTTCCCAGCGGGCGGTTTTGATCGAGGCCAGCGTCACCGACGCCCGTCGTCTCCGGGATCTCGACGACCGTATTGCCTCTGAAGCGGATGTAGCCCGAGACCTTGACGGTGCGCACGCCCGTTCGACGCAGCGCGTAGCCCTCGGCCTTCGATTGATAGATGGTCCAAAGAGCCGAATCACCCAGGTGCACGTGAAGGTTGTTGGTCGCGCGTGAGGTCACCTCGTCCTTCCACTGCCACTTGTCCCAGAAGCGATAGGAGCTGGTGCGGTACGTACCGCCGCCACCGGGGACCTCTATCGTGTTCTTCGCGACGGCGTCGTACTCCTTTTTGGCGATCGATTGCGCGGATGCGCTGCCGGCCGCGGCGAGCAGTGCGCCGACGGCGAGCGTGCTCAGTGCGAGTTTCTTGAGTGTATGCATTTCGGATCTCCTGTTGATGAACACAGACCGCGCTTTGCATCGATGCAGCGCGGCGGTGGGTGCGATTGCACGTCGCGTGCCTGGATGCGCTCGGGCGATTACGCAGCGCATGGATGCTTCCGTTGCGTCGGGTCGCTTCGCGCGAAGCAGGAGTTGCCTCGTAGAAACAAGCAAGAGCTGCATCGCGCGCGTGCGATGCAGCTCTTGCGTTGCGAACCCGTTCAGACGTTTAGAAGCTGCCGTCGATGTTTGCGACCTTCGTCGCCGTGGGCGCCATCTCGGTCTCGAATCGCCAAGGCTGACCCCAATAGGCGATCTCCTGGTTTTGACCGCCGCCGGGACGAACATTCATCACGCCGGAAAAGATGCTTGCGGTCGCGGGTGTCGACGCCTGCAGCGTGAAGCGCGTGCTGCTGCTGCCCCACGGACCCGGAATGAAGTGGCGCTGCGCGGAGGACACGCCACCGAGTTTTCCGCTCAGAGGCCGGAGCTCTCCACCAACCACGCTGCCGCTGGGCCCGGAGATCGTGCCGCGCACCGTAACCTGGCCGTCGATGTTGACCTGAGTGATCGAAAAATCCGACTCGCCCGTTTGCTGAGGAAACCCCGTGGTGTGCGCCCAAGCCGAGATCTGGTTGTTCAGCCGACCGAAGACCCTGAGCTTCACGGACCACAACGGAAAAAGGCCGAAGGCCTTCGATTCTTCATAGAAGGTGATCGTGCCCGTGCTGGTTTGCCAGGATCGATCGATCAGGACGTCGCTTGCGTGGAAGGCCGTATCCGCGGTTAGCACCCTGTTGCCCATGTACTGGATGTAGCCACCAGCACTTACGGGCCGGCCCACGGTTTTGTTCCGCTCAGCCATCGCGTCGATCTGCGAACGAGTGATCGTCTTGGTGCCTTCGAAGAGACGCACGTAGAGCTCGTTGTCCGTCAACGTCCAGAGGCGATCTCGGTCGCTGAAGCGTTCCCAGTTGCGCATCGATCCGACTCGATAGCCTCCGAGCGTGTTGTGGTTGTCGTGAACTTGCTTCCATTCGTTCGTGTTGACCCTGTCATAGGTGATCTGCGCGCTCGCGTTTGTGCTGCCCGATAGCCATGCGGCCGCGATGAGCGCGGCACCTAGAAATCGCTTGATCGTTTGCATTGCCCGACTCCTGTCCGTTGAAAGGAAGAAAGCCGCACGACTGCCGATGCGGCGCTGCGGCTCGCCCGCGCTTTTGCACGGCTCGTGCCTGGTCCCGTATGCGCTGAGCTCGCAGAAATTCAACGCCGCCGGGTCGCTGAGGGCACCGAACGGGGCAGGACCTGCGTCGCGACGGGGCAGGTTCTGCCTCCCGCTTGCCAGCCGGCGGCGCGCTTCGTGTACAGTCCGCGCGTGCGATGGCGGCGGCCGTGGCTGGTGATCCTGATGTTTGCGTCGTGCGCCGGCGCACCGCGCGCGCTCGCGCAATCGGCCGACGCCAGCCCAGCTCAAGCGTCGACCGACGAGGTCGCGCGCACGCTGTTCCTCAGAGGCGTCGAGCTGAGCAGCCAAGAGCGCTGGGTGGAGGCGGAGGCGCTGTTTCGGCAATCACAGGCCGCCGCACCGCGAGCTTCCACCGCGTACAACCTCACGCTCGCGCTCTTGCACCTGGGTCGCGGCCGCGAGGCGCTGGACTTGCTCACTGAGCTACGCATCCAAGCAGAAGGCGATGCGGCGCCGTACCGCGACCAGCTCGATACAATGCGGGCGCATGCGCTCAGGCTCGTCGCGCGCGTGTCGCTCGAGCTCGCGCCGGAGACGGCGGTGCTCACCATCGAGGGTGTGGCGGTGGCGGGGAGCGGCCGGGTCCGCCAGCTCGTCGTCGATCCGGGTGCATACGAGCTGCAAGCGAGCGCGCCTGGCTTCGAGCCGCATACACTGACGCTCCACGCGCGCGCCGGCGATACGCTCAACGAAGCGATCGAGCTGCGGGCGCTGCCTCCGGAACCGGCGCCGCATCCAGCGGTTGAGCCGGCGCCCATCGTCGCGCCGGCGCCGCCGCCGCCCGCCGCGATCGACACGAGCGATGCGCCCACGTGGCCCGCGATCACGCTGATGGCAGCGGGCGGCGTGGTGCTCGCAACGAGCGGCGTGCTGGGCGCGGTCGCGCTCAGCAACGACACGAAGCTCGAGAACCGCTGTCCGCGGCTCGAAGACTGCTCACCTGCCGAACGCGCTTACGGCAAGCGTGCGGAAGACTATGCGCTCGCGGCCGACGTGCTGCTGCTCGGCGGGGCCGCGCTCGCAGCGTCGGGCTTCGTTTGGTGGATGCTCGAGCTGGACGGCGCGGAGCCCCGAGTCGGCGCCGTGGTCGGCCCGGGGCTAGCTGGCGTTGCGGTGTCGCAATGTTTTTGATGCGAGCATCGCCGATGCGCTGGCTCGCCGTCGTGCTCGGCCTGAGCACCGGCGCTTGCTCGTTCTTGATCGACGCACCCGACGCGCGCTACGCGGCCACGACCGATGCCGGCCCGCCGTTCGATGCCGACATGGACGCAGCCGACGCCGCGAACGATGCAGAGACCATCGAGGATGCGGACGCGCTCGGCGACTCGTCCGCGCCGGACGCTCAAAGCTGTACCTCACACGCGCAGTGCGAAACGCCGATCGAAGCGTGCAGGATGGGTGCGTTCTGTAACCAAAGCGCGACGTGTGAGGACACGATCGCAAACGACTGCACGCCGTGCGGCGAGCCAGCTGCGGTCTGCGTAAAAGGCACGTGCCGTCCGGAGGGCGAGATATACGCCTTCGACTTCGAAGGCGCAGCGCTCGGCGACGAGTGGTCGGGCTCGCCGACCCGGCTTTGGACGTTGACCAGCGAGCACCACCATGACGGCTCGCAAGCTGCGGGGAGCCCGATGCGCGACAGCAGCTTCGGCTCCGATCTGGAGCTAAGCCTCCATGACGTTCCGTTTGACGCGGTGATCACGTTCTGGTTCCGAGTGAGCAGCCAGATGGGCAGAGACCGCTTCGAATTCCATGTTCGAAACAGCGCGACGTCGTTCGAAGAGTCCGTACTGTTGATGGCGTGGGGAGGGCACCAAGACTGGAAGTCCTTCACAGTCGATCCCCGCGCGATGGGTGACGTCACTTTCACGTGGCGCTTCGTCTCGATGGGCGCGGATAGCGCTTCGGGCGAGAACCGCGCCTTCATCGACGACGTCTCGATCAAACGAAGGTGCGACTAAGGAACGATCGCCACGTCGTCGACGCCATGACCGTCGAAGGTCATTTCGAAGAACGAGTTGGTGAGCTCATATACGAAGCGCACCAGGACCGCGGATCGACCGGCAGCCCCGGGCAAGACGTGTGATGCGGTGTGCCAGACCGCGGGTGACGATCGACTCGCGCTCCACTGGTCAGGGTCGGTGTCGTTGTACCAAGCGACGCCGGATTCCTGCGCTCCGACCTTCGTGAAATGCTCGCCGCCATCGATCGAGAGCTCGAGCCAGCCGTGGCTCTCTAGGCCGTCGGAGTCCACGTGATGCATGAGCTGGAATGTCGGATCGGTTGCCGCTGCAGCAAGGTCGAAGCACGGCGAAGTGAGCAGGCTGCGTTTCGCTATGTTGTGGCCGCTTTCGGAACGGGTGACCCAAGCACGCTCACTGCCCGCAGCCCCCGTTGATATGACCGTGCCGCTCGGATCCGCC
>Ga0193752_1002314_pt1 | contig 14455 bp, 10 predicted proteins | sample H1c1metaG_FD_144924 | JGI IMG/M metagenome (GOLD analysis project Ga0193752, IMG submission 144924) | Soil microbial communities from a riparian zone of the East river system, Colorado, United States - H1c1 | ecosystem: Environmental > Terrestrial > Soil > Riparian zone | place: USA: East River... | reverse complement strand
CGGATACGCTGCGCGAAGTGAAGAAGAAGTATTTTCAGTACGATTTCGACAGGCAGGTGGTTGCCATGGACAAGCAGGAATTCTCGCTCAATAAATGGTTCTGGACCAAATACGGAACTCTCCGCTTCGTACCCAATCCCCAGTACATCGCCACCAATGAAGGCCGTCCCTTTTATTTTTCGCTGTCCAGTGTCTACCGGGTGGCCTCAGACCTGCTCGACAGGATGGAAGTGGAGGCGCCAAGCAAACAGGCGACTATCATTTATCTAACTTTAAAAGACGCCATCCACAAGCGCGCGGAAAATATCCTGGATGAAGTGGTCACTGTATATAACAAAGCCGCCGTGGAGGATAAAAATACCTTAGGCACCAACACCCTGAATTTTGTCAACAACAGGTTGACCTATGTAGTAAAAGAACTGGATTCTGTTGAACGGCAAATTCAGCGGTATAAGAACAAGAACAGCATCGTAGACATCAGCGAACAGGGCAAGCTGTTCCTGGAAACCGTGGGAAAGACGGATGAGGAAGTAAGCAAGAATACAGTGCAGTTGGCGGTGCTCGACGAGGTTCAGAAATATGTGTTGGGAAAATCTGAAAAAATTGGCATCGTCCCTTCCAGCCTTGGTGTTTCCGATCCTATGCTCGAAGGATTGCTGGAAAGATTGTACACGGCTGAACTGAAGTACGAAGGCCTCAGAAAAACGACAGCCGACAACAACCCGGTGATCATCGCCCTGCAGGATGAGATTGCTGTTCTAAAGCCCAAGATCATTGAGAACATCAGGACCCAGAAAAAAAGCCTGGAGATTGGGAATGCTACTGTTAACGTGGAAAGGAGCAGGTACAACTCAATACTCAGCACGATTCCTCTAAAAGAAAGGGAACTGGTGTCCATCAGCCGCCAGCAGGCCATCAAGAACAACATCTATACCTTCCTGCTGCAGAAAAGGGAAGAAACAGCGCTGTCGCTGGCCTCGACTGTCGCCGACAGCCGGCTGGTAGACCGCGCGCATTCCACCATCAAGCCCATTAGTCCAAAAATGCCCCTGGTCGTACTCATCGGCATCGCGGCTGCCATTTTTCTTGGCATCATGTCCGTAAGCATACGTGAGCTGATGAATCCCAATATTCTTTTCCGCACGGAAATAGAGGCGATCACATCGGCTCCGATTGTGGGAGAGATCACGCACGATATATCCAAAAGTCCGATCGTGGTCCAGCAGGGCAACAGGAATATCATTGCCGAACAATTCAGGCAGCTGCGCACTTCGCTGACCTATGTCGGCATCAATTCGAGGCACAAGAAATTATTGCTCACCTCCAGCATTTCAGGGGAGGGAAAAAGTTTTGTTGCCGCGAACCTGGGAGTGACGCTTGCACTTACGGATAAGAAGGTAGTGCTCATCGAACTCGATCTCAGAAAGCCGAGGCTGAGTGCCTCATTCGGCATCAGGGCCGACGCAGGAATTTCCAACTACCTGATCGGTGACAAAGAGCCGGAACAAATCATCAGGAAGGTGAAGATGAACGACAATCTCTACATCATTCCTTCGGGTCCGATACCTCCCAATCCTTCCGAACTGATTATGAACGGCAGGCTTGGTGAACTCTTCGCCATGCTTGAAACAAGATTTGATTTTATCATCGTTGACTGCGCTCCGGTGAGCCCGGTGACAGATGCCTACATTGTTTCACCACTCTGCGATGCCACGATCTATGTGGTGCGCCATGGTATTACACCAAAATCACTACTCAAGACCATAAACCAGAAAGACAAGGTGAGGGTTCTAAAGAATATGGCGATTGTATTTAATGGTGTCAAGAACCGTGGATTCGGCAAGGGTGGTTATGGATACGGCTATGGTTATGGATACGGCTATGGATATGGAGAAGAAACCAAGGTTTCAGCGGGGGGCAAGACAATTATTAAGAAAACAGTTTAATTCCTCGCAAATCAGAATCAGGAGCGGATCGGCATTATGCGTGTAGCGAACAGGGTGGTATTCAATACTGGCATCCTCTACGCGAAGATGTTGGTTACGATCGGCTTAACCCTTTATTCGACCAGGTTTGTGCTGGCCGCACTCGGGGTTTCCGACTACGGCGTTTACAACCTGGTTGCCGGGGTGGTGACCATGCTGTCTTTCCTCAACACGGCCATGGCCATTTCCACCCAGAGGTACCTTTCCTATAATATGGGTAGCGACCCCGGCAGCGCTGCAAGAGTAAAACAGATCTTTCATTCCAGTGTCTGGCTTCATTTACTGATCGGACTGATCATCGTTCTTATCCTGGAGCTGGGCGGATTCTATCTCTTCAATCACGTCTTATCGATCCCGCTCAACCGGGTCCACGCGGCCAAGATCGTATTTCAATTCATGGTGATTTCCACCTTTTTCACCGTGAACGCGGTTCCATACGATGCGGCCATCATCGCCCATGAGAATATGATATTCGATGCCATCACCGGCATCCTGGAAGCGGTGCTCAAATTCATTATTGCCTACGGGCTGGCCTTTACCACAACTGACCGGCTGATCCTGTATGGCGCGCTGATCGCTGTGCTTACCATAATAATCCGGATTATCAAAAGCACCTATTGTGTACGGCATTATCCGGAATGTAAATTCAGCTACCTGAAGTTTGAATTCGACCGGCAGACTTTCAGGAGTATCTTTTCTTTTGCCGGCTGGAACACCTTCGGAGCGGTAATGCAGGTGGGCAGCACCCAGGGAATTGCCATCATCCTCAACCTGTTTTTCGGGACCATTGTCAACGCTGGCTATGGAATCGCCTTCCAGGTCAATTCGCAGATCAATGCTTTCTCATCGAACATGCTGAAAGCGATGAACCCGCAGATCATCAAAAGCGAAGGGCAGGGAGACAGGGAGCGGATGCTGAAACTGGCGATGACGGCGAGCAAGTTTTCGTTTTACCTGTTGGGATTGTTCACCGTCCCGTTGATCGTGGAAATGCCCTATGTGCTCGACCTGTGGCTGAAAAACGTACCACCCTATGCCGTGGCATTCTGCAAGCTGATACTGATTGTGTCCCTGATCAACCAGTTGTCCAGTGGCATTATGACCTCCATGCAGTCGGTGGGCAGGATCAAGGGTTATACAGTCACCATCAGTACCCTGATGCTGCTGAATATTCCGATTTCCTATGTTTTCCTGAAATTTGGCTGTCCTGCTTTCAGTGTGCTCGTTATTGCTATCATCATCGAGGTGGTTGCTCTGGTGGCCCGCCTGTATTTTGCCAAAAGATTTACGGGACTTCTGATTGGAAAATTCCTGAAAAACGTGGTTTTGAGGGCCACGCTCACTTTATGCATCTCCGCGGGAATTGCTTCGATAATTCCCTACCTTATAGGTCACGAATCCTTTGTACGGCTATGCCTTACCGTGATCGTTTTCCTGGCCAGTTATGGGGTGGGGTTGTGGTTGCTGGGCCTGAGCAGGGACGACAAGGAAAAGCTTCGTGGCATATTCCGGTCGATTTCCGGGAAATTGAAACAGAAACTCAAAATCAAACCGTTGTAGCTGCCAAATGAAAAAGAAACTCAGGAATTATTACCTGGAATGGAAGGAATCCCTGGTATATTATTTTATTAACATTATCATTTCGGGCTTTCCATCAAGAACGGTAAGGAAATTGTTATTACTGGTCATGGGTGCCAGAATTGGCAAGGTGGCCATGTTTGGGGGATTCGAGATCAGGAATCCACCGGGACTGGTTATTGAAGATGGTTGTTCGATCGGGCGTCGGGTATTGCTCGACGCAAGAAAGGGATTGCTCATCGGAAAAAATGTTACGATCGCTTCGGAAGCGATCATCTGGACCCTGCATCATGATCACAACGACCTCAATTTCAAAACCGTGGGAGACAAGGTGATCATTGAGGAATACGTATGGATCTGTTCCCGGGCAGTGATCCTGCCAGGCGTAACCATTGGCAGGGGTGCAGTTGTTGCTACTGGTGCAGTGGTAACGAAAAATGTTCCACCATTCGCCATTGTCGGTGGTGTGCCGGCTAAGCAGATAGGAACCCGGGAGGAGAAAAATTATAAATATGTTCCTTATTATAAGCAGCATATCATCTAACCAAATGAAACACCTTGAAAAATTTAGTTAAGAAGCTCATGCCGGAGGAAGTACGACTGGTATATTCCGGACATAAGGCCTATTCTCGCGAGATAAATCGCTATAACCGGAATGTGATCAGCTCCCTTGTCAGTGAACAAAAGCTACTCGGCGCGATCACACTCAAATATCATGTTCTGGAGAAAGGGTTCACCATGCCGACTATGCGCAAAGGCTTCGGTTATGAAGTGATTAAAACCCTGATCGACCTTTGCAATCTTTACCTCGATAAGAATTACGATACCAGCAATGTGCATTTCAAACATGCGGTGATGCTGCTGAATAAATACCAGTCCCTGCACAACGAGATGGGATTCACCATCGATTCGGATATCAGTGGAAGGATCAGGTCCCTCAATGAAAGATCGACGATTTCCGGAGTGGTTGAACAGCTGGAATTTACCAGGGAGCAATACTTCAAACACCAGTTCAGCCCCTTTAAGGAATTTGCGCTCTCTCGTCACAGCGTCAGAAATTTCACCGAGGAAGATGTTGAGATTGACCTGATCAAGAAAGCCGTGGAGATTGCTAAGAAAAGCCCTTCCTCCTGCAACCGCCAGCCAAACAGGTTATACATAATCAGCGACAGCAAACAGATCGAGTGGGTGCTTGCGGCCCAGAAAGGCAACAGGGGATTCGGAGACAGGATAAATAAATTGTTGTTGCTCACGGGAGAGATCAGCGTATTCAATGGCTATGCAGAGCGCAATGAAGCCTATGTGAATTCAGGTCTTTTTGCGATGGGACTTCTTTATGGCTTGCATTATTATGGGGTGGGTGCCGTGCCGCTTGCCTACATCGCAGTTTCAGATCAGGAAGATGACCGCATCAGGGCGCTTTGCAAGATCCCGGATTCAGAAGTGGCAACCATGTTTATCGGGTGCGGTCACCTACCCGAAGAATTCAAAGTGGCCCGGTCTCCGCGGTACGACAGCGACCAGATCATATCCGTGGTGTAAGGTTTTAGCAGCAGGGGCTGTAATTCAAACAGAATAATAAATTGATGGAAACCAACAGAAGGGTCGGCATACTGACCCATTTCAATGTATCAAATTTCGGTGCGAACCTTCAGGCACTGTCTACTGTTTCCTACCTCAAACAACAGGGGTTGGATCCGGTATTTATCAGCTGGGAAGGATATCAGCACGGATTTACCGGGTCGGTACCCCGTGAACAATATGAGGCGCACCAGCAATTTATCAATGAACACCTCAACTACACGAGAGCCTGTATTACGGATGAGGAGATCAGGCAGGTAATCAAAGAAGAAAAAATAAAAGCGATCATTGTCGGTAGCGACGCCGTGCTCACCTACATGCCCTATCTCGACAGGTTCTACCTGACCAAAAAGGGAATCCGATATATAAAACCCAACGCTGATTATCTTTTCCCAAACCCGCACTGGCTTTCTTTTTTTACCGATGATTTCAAACTGCCAGCAGCGATGATGTCGCCTTCCAGTCAGAATTCAATCTACTGGCTGATCAGAGGAAGGCTGAAAAAGTCAATGGGCGAGCACCTCAGCAGGTACACCTACTTTGCGGCAAGGGACAGCTGGACCAGGAAAATGATCCACTATCTCCATCCCGGGGCAGGTGAGATTGCGGTTACACCTGATCCCGTACTGGCCTTCAATCAGAATTTTCCACAGTCTGTCACCAAAGCAGATATCATCCGCAAATTCAATGTTCCCGAAAAATACATCCTGCTGAGTTTTCATAAAAACAACAGGAAACACCTGCCTTCTGATAAATGGATTGCCGACTTCGACAGGCAGGCTACAGCCCAGGGATACAGTTGTGTTGAGCTGCCCATGCCGAAAGGCAAACTACCGCTCAAACTCAAGCTACAGATCAACATGCCGCTTGATCCACTTGACTGGTACAACCTGATCAGGTTCTCCAGCGGTTATGTTGGGCATAATATGCATCCGATCATCGTTTCCGTGCACAACAGTTCTCCTTTCTTCGCATTCGATACATATGGCTTTGTATTCCTCAGATTCTTCAGGGATTATAAATCCAGCAAGATCTATGACATTCTGAAAAATGCGGGTCTATTGTCTAATTGGAGAAAGGCCGAAGACATCATGAAGGTTCCTCCTGCAACAGTGATCACGGCACTGGCGAACTTCAACAGGGAAAGATGCCAGGCCTTCGCCAGTCAGCGATTATCCGATTACAATAGAATGATGAAAGGTATTACCAACATGATCGGTATAGAAAAACCCGTTCTTCAGTAATCACCAGGCTATGAAAGAAAGGCGCAAAACAAGAATTCTTTTTATCAGTAAGCACGTGGTCCACGACAAAGTGGCCATGGCCGGCAACCAGCTGTTCAATTATTACTTAACGAGATTCTGCTCCGACAGTGCGTTCGATGTCGGTTATCTTATCGTGCATAAGAATGATTCATCCTATCAGCAGATGCACGAAAAATTCCGGGACGATGCTCAGGATTTCTCCATCTTTCTGCCAAAGATCCTGAGGCTGTTCACCTATGCCTACTATAATTCTTTTCTGAGATTATTATTTTCCTGTTTACGTCCCGACTGGTACTACCTTGATCCTGTGTATGCCTGGTATCACCGCAGGGGTTTGAGAAAGATAAAGGCAGCCGGCTGGGAGCCAGATGTTGTGGTGTTTGAGTGGACGGAAATGCTTTTCCTTCTTCCTTACTACACCAGACTATTTCCATCCTCGTACCGGATCGCGACGGAACATGATGTTTGTTTTGTTAAGCTGGGTCGTCAGTATGGGAAGAATAAAATACTGAAACTATTGTTTCTGCCAGCATTCCGCAGGCGGGAACTTTCACTCATCGACAGGTTGAATCTTGTGCTGGTGCTGAGTGCCGATGACAAGACAAGGCTCAAGGATAGCGGTATCCATCCTGATAAAATCATGCTGCTTTCTCCCTATTACAGTCGCCGGAACCAGAGTCAGTTGTCAGTCAAACCCGAAGTGGTTTTCTTTGGAGCCATGAACCGGGCGGAGAACCAGGAGGCAGTCGATTGGTTTGTAAATAAAGTATTTCTTCCATTTAATCTTTCCTCGCAGCTCAGGTTCGTGATCATGGGCGCGGGTTTGCCTTCAAAAAAGAAGGAAGACCTGGAACGGCACCGGAATATCATTTGTACGGGTTTCGTAGAAAAGCCGGAAGAATATTTCGAAACGGCATTGTGCATGGTAGTGCCCCTGTTATTCGGAGGAGGCATTAAAATAAAAGTGCTGGAAGCGATGTCCTGCGGGGTGCCGGTGTTAACCAACCAGATCGGAATCGAAGGCATTGGTGCGAACCCTGGAATTGATTACCTGCACTGCGAATCGCCCGAGGATTATCGGGATGGACTGATCAGCCTGCTGGAGGATCGGGACCTTGCCAGGCACATTGGCGAGAAGGGGCGGAAGCTGATGGAAAACCGCTTCAGTTATGAAAACAGTTATCTTGATTACAGGGGTAATATTCTTCATTCGGTTGGCACCGGCCAGACCCTAATAAATAATTGATATTTCTCTTTCCAAACAGGAAGGATATTCATAAAGATGGTAGAAATAATCACACTGGGCCTAATCGTAGCATTCTGCATGATCGCAAGGATCGACAAGATCCTGTACCTGCTTCTATTGCTCTTACCCTTTCACTCCTTTATCAAGAATGTCTTTAGCAGGCTGTATGACGGTGGAAACCTGTTTTCGTCCTGGAAGGAGATCGCCGTACTGATCCTCCTTTATAAAATTTTCATGGAGTATCCAATCAGGCTGAACAGGGATGTGGTGCGCTTCATCTTTCTTTTCTTTTTTGTAATCATTCTTTATTTCCTGATGGCGCCCAGTCAGTCGGACGCTTTGGCCACCTTCCGTGATCATACTTTCCCCGTGCTGTTGTTTGTGGCACTCGCCAATTTTCCGTTCAGGTCACTGGTGGCCAGGAACGTGATCAACATACTCTGCATCTCAACACTGTTCGTGGCCATTGGTGGCTTTCTGCAGAACTTTGTTTTCAAGGTGCCCGTTGCCACCATCATGAACCGGATCGACTTTATTGATGCCGCCGGTTATATCCAGTACAATTCCTCTTCCGCACGCATCATGGGTTTCGAAAGAATGTCGGGGCTAATCGGCGGGCCCAATGATTTTGGGCTGACCATCGCCTTTCTCATCTGCGCGCTCGGTGGGATTTTGCTTACCCCAATGCGCAGGCAACTTAGCAAGTTTCAGGTTCGCCTCACCTATGCTTTACTCTTGCTTGCCCTTGTGTGCCTGATCCTGTCCTTTTCAAGAGCGGGATGGGGGATCTGCGGCATTGCCTTCATATTTATGTGGAAGCTGAACAAGATCAGGCTGCCCGTGAAATTGCTACTGGGGTCCGCACTGGTAACCGTGTTTGTTGTGCTCATACTCACGCAGGTCTTTCCTTATGTGGGAGACGTGATCACAGATACGTTTACGGGCAAGGAGGCGAGTGCCGCTGATCGTGGTAACAGTTTTTCCACCGGGCTTAATAAAAATATAAGCGAACCTCTGGGGCACGGCCTCGGGTCTACGGACCAGTCAAGGACCGGCAAGGCAAAATTTTATTCCGAGTCGGCCATCATGAACATCACTTACGAGATCGGCGTGCCTGGCCTCATCTGCCTGATCTTATTGCATCTCAAGATCATGTTTGAAATTCTGCGTGTGAAGAAAAGATTCAACAATCCATTTTCTTCCATTGCCATTGCTGTTTCGTCGGCAACCCTGGTTGCCTGTATTGCGTCGGTCAATCCTTATGGCATGCCCTATTTGTTTTACTGGTGGACCATCCTTGGGCTGGGTATTAACAGGAGTCCCATTATGCCAAGGCCCGCAACAGAAAAAGAGCCCCGCGCGCTGGAACCTGAAAAACCAGCCATGATATGAGTGTGGCTATGTTGATTCTTAACTGGAATGGTTATGAGGTTACCAAAGAATGTTTATTGTCTTTGCGTGAGGTCACTTATCCGAATTTCCGGATCATCGTGATCGACAATGGCTCGAAGGACAATTCGGTTGAGAAATTGAGAGTTGATTTTCCGGAACAGGAGATCGACATCATTGCCCTTGATAAGAATTATGGTTTTACCGGTGGGAACAATAAAGGCTTTGAATATGCACGGCAGAAATATGATCCGGATTTTTACCTGATGCTCAACAATGACACGATTGTTGATCCCCTCTTTCTTTCCAGATTGACCGAAGCTATTGCGAAGGACGGTGCATGTTACGCGGTTGTTCCAAAGATATTTTTTTACGACCGGCCGAATATACTATGGTTTGCCGGTGGATCAGTTTCGCGCATAACCGGCATCGTTACCCACTATGGCGTGAGAAAGAAAGACAGTGGAAAATACAGTGAGTCGGGACCTACCGGCTTTATGAATGGCTGCTGTGCCCTGATTCCAAAAAAGGCGGTCGAATCCCTGGGCATACTCGATGACCGCTTTTTCGCCAACTCGGAAGACGCGGATTATTCATTGCGCATCCTCGATTCGGGCCACACCATCCAGTATGCTGCCGAAGCGATCATTTATCATAAAGTAAGTCATAGTTTCAAATCGAACAGGGGTAAGTGGCTGGCCTTTTACCTGGCCACGCGAAACCTCGTGCAGCTGCAGCGCAAACACCTGCCTCCATTGATGATGCCGGTGTTTGCTGCCGCATTCAGCGTGCGCTGGGTGGCCTACCTGGTCGTTAAACTGACCGTGTTGAGAGATTTCAAATCCATCAAAGGAATTTTTACGGGTATATCGGATGGTTTCTCAGACAGGCTGAGGTACGTTAATTGATATATTCAGCTGACAATATTCATAAGTATTAAATCATTTGGTATTGAGATTTTCCGTTGTTTTTCAAGTGACCGCTTCCATCGTGGCTTTTTTATTGTTAACCATAAGTGAAATTTCCGCACAACACCCTAAGGCGCAGGTTGGCGCTTATTATTTCAGTGGCTGGAATGGGAAGTCGCGAATTCACCTGACCCCTTCGCTGATCGATTCTTTTTCCGAACGCAGACCTATTTGGGGCTGGACCAGCACACTTGCAACCATGAAAACAGAAATTGATCTCGCCGCTGACAATGGCCTGACTTTTTTCAATTTTTGCTGGTACCGGCCGGAAAAGAACCAGCCGGACACCAACTATCTGCTGAATGAATCACTTGGTTTTTATCTCAGGGCACCTAATAAGAAGAGGCTTAAGTTTTGTCTCATGGTGGCCAATCATGCGGGTTATGCTGTTGGACCCGCCGAATGGCAGCAGGTGACTAATCAATGGCTGAAACTATTCAAAGACAGTTCCTACATGAAGGTGGATGATAAACCGCTGATCAGCTTCTTCAGTCTCTACTGGCTGCTTAAAAAATTTGGATCCGAGCAGGCCATCGCCACAGCATTTAATGAATTCCGGGCCAGGGCGAGGGCCCAGGGGCTAAAAGGAGTAACCATCGCGGTTTGTGTGAACCCTGATGTGTGGTCCGTGGCTACTGCAAGAAAGGTCGGCATCGATGTGTTGACCGGTTATAATTACCCGAATTCCGGGTTCAAAAAAAACAATGAAAATCCATCCATCGACAGCCTGGTTATCGGCAGTGTTTACACCTGGAATAATTTCAGGAAATTTAACTACCGCTATATGCCAACGGTCACGCTTAACTGGGATCCGCGGCCCTGGGCTGCCTATGGCAAGGGTTATTCGAATTCTAAACGTTACCTCGATTATTCCAGGGCTTCCGTGGCGGCTTCGGTGAAAAATGCAATCAAATGGCTGGATAACAACCCCGACAGGACAGTAAAAGAACGGATCATATTTTTGTATGCCTGGAATGAATATGGAGAAGGGGCCTGGCTGACCCCATCGACGGTAAAAGACAGGAAACTGCTGCTCGGCCTTCGCCAGGCGCTATCCAAATAAATCAACCCACCCGATTTTGAAAGTATTGATGATCAGCCGCGCGACCCTCTACAGTTCTGTAGGAGGCGATACCATTCAAATCCTGAATACGGCAAAATACCTCCGCCACCTCAATATTGAGGTGGATATCCTGACCACGGATGTTAAAATTAATTATGATGAATACGATCTTATTCATTTTTTTAATATCATACGTCCTGCGGATATTCTTCCGCATATTGAATTATCGGGCAAACCATTTGTCGTTTCAACCATTTATGTTGATTATTCTGAATATGAAAAGCAAAACAGGAAGGGTCTTCCCGGATTCGCCTTCCGGTTTCTCTCTCTTGACCAGATAGAATATGTGAAGGCATTGGCCCGCAGATTTGTGAATGGCGAACGAATCAGAAGCCGGAACTACCTGTTGCGTGGTCATCGGAAGTCTATTCAGTATATCGCCAGGAGGTCTTCGCTTTTGCTGCCGAATTCCGAAAATGAGTACAGGAGGTTCCGGGAGAATTATGCAGTTTCCCCACCTTATGCGGTGATACCGAACGCGATAGATACCAAACTGTTTGACCTGAGATCAACCCCGGACCCTGAATTTACGGGCCATGTGCTGAGTGTTGCAAGGGTAGAGGGAAGAAAAAACCAACTTAATGTGGTGAAGGCAGTAGCCGACACGCGGCTCCGCCTGGATGTCATCGGCAATTATTCACCCAATCACCGAAAATATTATGACGCCTGCCGGACAGAAGGTGATCGGGCTGAGGGACGTATTCGATTTTTTCCTCATGTAGACCAGGAAAAACTAGTGCGCATCTACCAGGCAGCCAGGGTGCATGTGCTGGCGAGCTGGTTCGAAACCACGGGTCTGACCACCCTTGAAGCTGCCCTTTTGGGATGTAACATCGTGATTACCAACAAAGGAGATACTGTTGAATATTTTCGCGACTTCTGTTATTATTGCGACCCCGCCGATGTCCTTTCAATTCGTACGGCTATTGAAAAAGCCCATCGGGATCCTTTTCCCGAGGCGCTAAGGAAACATATCCTCAATCATTACACCTGGGAAATAGCCGCCAGGAAGACCCTCAAAGCATATAAATCAGCGTTAGACGAAAATTCGGCTTAGTTTTCCACAAAACCGGGAAGAACTGGAATAACTTTTGGTATTATATGAACACACACATGAATAACTTAACAATCAATACAATGACTTTCTCTGGCGATGTAATCCATATGGTATGTAAAAACCATTTTTTAATCCTTAATTCTTGATCAATGCACATCGCAATCATCGGCACCAGGGGAATTCCCAACAACTACGGCGGATTTGAGCAATTTGCCCAATATCTGTCGCTTGGATTGGTGGAGAGAGGTTTCCAGGTAACTGTTTACAATTCACACAATCACCCTTACCAAAAGAGTGAATGGAATGGTGTTGAGATCGTTCATTGTAACAATCCTGAGGACAAGCTCAGTTCTGCTGGTCAGTTCATCTATGACTTTAATTGCATCATGGACACGCGGAAGAAGAATTACGACATCATCCTGCAGCTGGGTTATACCAGCAGTTCCATCTGGGGCAAATTTTTGCCACGGCACAAAAGTATTATCACCACGAATATGGATGGTTTTGAGTGGAAAAGAACAAAGTTTTCCCGGCCCGTCCGCACCTTTCTGAAGTTCGCAGAAAGATTGGCGGTGTGGAACAGCGATTACCTGATCGCCGACTCAATAGGCATGCAGCAATACCTGATCAAGAAATACAACAAGAACCCGGTTTATATTCCCTATGGAGCAGAAGTATTCGATGCTCCGAATGTTGAGGATGTGAAAACTACCGGCCTGGAGCCATATAACTATGATATGCTGGTGGCAAGGCTCGAACCCGAAAACAGCATCGAAGTGATCCTGGATGGGGTGGTAAAATCTGCTTCTACCAGGCCCTTTCTTGTTATTGGCAAATACACCAATGAATATGGCCAGTATCTAATGAAAAAATTTAAGGATTGGACCTCCATCAAGTTCATGGGGGGCATTTACGATATTTCGAAACTCAACAATCTTCGTTATTATTCCAACGTTTACTTTCACGGTCATACCGTAGGCGGCACAAATCCTTCCCTTCTTGAGGCCATGGCCTCTCACGCGCTGGTTTCGGCAAATGACAACATCTTCAACAGGTCGATATTGGGTGATGATGCCTATTATTTCAACAGTTCCACAGACGTGGCCACGCAAATTGAAAAGCTGTCTAAGCTCAAAGCCGACGACAAGATTGAAAACAACACCACCAAGATTGCTCACCAGTATTCATGGCCAAGAATTGTAGATCAGTATGTAGAACACTTTTACTACATCGCGAGGGATTCCGGTAAGACCCTGGTTCCCAACCTCACTTAAATATGAAAGGATATTGGTTCCTTCTGCTTACTTTTCTTTTCAGTAAGCTTTCTGCGCAGGAAACCTGGCGAGGCTCAATGGAATTACAGGGAACAGCTACATCGAAGGATCATGTCCCGTTCTGGCTCAGGTCGAACACCAACGGCAACAAACCACTGGCGGGCGTTTCCGGTGCTGCCATCGGATCCTTTTACAAGGATTACGACACTGCTTCCAACAAGCTGGCAGACTGGGGCATTGGCGCAAAGTTGCGCTTCAACGCGGGCAACAAGGTCAATGCCGTGCTGATTGAGGGGTATGCAAAAGCGGCGCTGAGCATTTTCGAGATCAAGGCCGGAAGGTTCACGGATGCCATGGGACTGGTTGGTGACACTGGTTTGTCAAGCGGGGCCTTTTCAGTTTCCGGCAATTCCCTGGGCATACCGCAGGTGAAACTCTCGATCCCCGAGTATTTCACTTTGCCGATTCTCGGCGACTTGTTCGCCTTCAAGGGAAGTTTTTCTCATGGATGGCTGGGAAGGCTTCCACTTCAGTACAACCTCGGGGGGTCCACCGCTACTTCCACCATTACCTATTTTCATCAGAAATCCCTATACGGCCGCTTTGGCAAACCATCATGGCGAATGAAGTTGTATGGAGGATTTAATCACCAGGCATACTGGGGCAATGAGAAAGACATATTCGGCACCAATTCAACGTTGTCGAAATTTCGATCCTTCACTTACGTGGTCTTTGGGAAAAAAGACCAGGAATCAAAAGTAGGCAACCACCTGGGCTCACTCGACCTCGGCCTCGAATATGAATTCAACAATGCCAGGCTGATGGTGTACCGGCAAAGCCTCTACGATGTTGGCGGCCTTTATTACCTGGCCAATATTGCCGATGGCTTGAATGGTATAACACTCACCAATACCCGCGAACAGGGACCAGGACTGCAATGGAAAAAACTTCTACTTGAATTCTTCTACACAAAGAACCAGGGCGGTTAT
>Ga0193752_1002313_pt1 | contig 14459 bp, 14 predicted proteins | sample H1c1metaG_FD_144924 | JGI IMG/M metagenome (GOLD analysis project Ga0193752, IMG submission 144924) | Soil microbial communities from a riparian zone of the East river system, Colorado, United States - H1c1 | ecosystem: Environmental > Terrestrial > Soil > Riparian zone | place: USA: East River... | reverse complement strand
AACGCCGATCCGTCCTTTATCCAGCACCACGATACGATCGGCGTTTTCCACGGTGGACAGGCGATGCGCAATCACCAGCGTGGTGCGCCCCAGCATCAGGGTTTCCAGCGCCGCCTGCACATGGCGTTCGGATTCGGAGTCGAGCGCGGAGGTCGCTTCATCGAGCACCAGCACCGGCGCATTCTTCAGCAGCGCACGCGCGATGGCAAGACGCTGGCGTTGCCCCCCTGAAAGTTTGACGCCGTTTTCGCCGACAAGAGTAGCGAAGCCCTGCGACATGTGTTGTATGAACTCCGTGGCATGCGCAGCGTCGGCGGCGGCCTTGATCTCGTCTTCGCCGATATCGTTCATAGCGCCATAAGCGATGTTCGCTGCAACCGTATCGTTGAACAGCACCACATCCTGACTGACCAGTGCAATGTTCGCGCGCAGGCTCGCCAGTTCGAGATGCGCAAGATCATGGCCATCGAGCAGAACACGTCCCGAAGTCGGGCGGTAAAAACACGGCACAAGATTGGCAACGGTCGTTTTACCGGCCCCCGAGGCGCCCACCAGCGCCACTGTCTCGCCCGGCGTGATGCGCAGGTTAATGGCGTCGAGCGCAGGGCGTTCCGCGCCTTCGTAACGCAGCGTTACATTCTCAAACGCGAGCTCGCCGCGCGCGCGTTCGATGCGCACCTTGCCGGCGTTGCTTTCACCCGCTTGATCGATCAGCGCAAAAACGCTTTCCGCCGCGGCCAGCCCGCGCTGCAGCGGTTCGTTGACGCTGGTGATGCGTTTCAAAGGCGCGGTCAGCATCATCATCGCCGTAAGAAAAGACACAAACCCGCCAACGGTGATGGTGGTTGCGTCCCGTGTGGCGAAAAATATCATCGCCGCCAGCGCGCTCGCCGCCACCAACTGCACGAACGGCACACTGGTCGCGGCAGCGGCAGCCTGTTTCATCAGAAACCGCCGCACGCGATTGGTCTGCATGTCAAAACGGCGCGCCTCGTAGGCCTGTCCACCGTAAAGTTTGACGACCTTGTGGCCCTCGATGGCTTCCTGAATGACTTGCGTCACATCGCCCATGGCTTCTTGTGCATTGCGGCTGGTGTTGCGCAACCGCACGCTGACCAGGCGCACAATCAGCACGATCAGCGGCGTCATGATCAGCGACAACAGCGTGAGCTTCCAGTTGAGCCAAAACATCCACGCCAGCAATCCGATAATGGAGACGGTGTCCTTGAAAACCACCACCAGCACGCTGGTCGCCGCCGAGGTGACCTGAGTCACATCGTAGGTGAGCTTGGAAATCAGGTTGCCGGAAGCCTGATCGTCGTAATACGGCGCGGGTAGTTCCAGCAGCTTCGCGAACATTTGCGCGCGCAAATCCATCACCAGCCGGTTGCCCACCCACGCCATGCAATAAGAGCCGGTGTACTCGGCTAGTCCTCGCACCGCGAACAAGGCAATGATGATCACCGGCATCCAGCGGATAGCAGTGGCGTCGCGCTCCACGAACACCCCATCGAACAAGGGCTTCATGATCATCGGCAGCGCTGGTTCGGTTAACGCAACGATGATGACACCCAGAATCGCGACGCCAAACACCAGCCGGTACGGCGCCACATAACGCAACAGCCGCAGGTACAACTCGGAACTGGATATCGCTCGCGTCGGAGTATTCACCGGGCGAACGATATCAAATTTTTGATTTTAATTCAAATACTTAGCGAAATTCATACAGCGCGCTGATGGTCATGTTGCGTTCCGGCAATGGATAGACGTTGTAGCGGTCTGCCACAAACTGGCTGCGCACGGCGTAGTTGAAATATTTTTCGCCGAACAAATTATTAACCGCAGCGCCCACCGTCCATGGGCCGCTGCGATACACGAGCTTCAAATCGACGACCGTGTAGGCCGGAATTTTTACGCCCAGCGTGTTGCCCTCGTCGTTATCCATGAACTGCGAGCCGACGTGATTCGCGACGGCAGACAGCCGCGTTTGCGAATTAATCTTCCACGCGGCATTCACCATCAGTTTATGACGCGGCACTAACGGCACTGTTTTGCCCGCGATAGACACATTGGGCTGCGTAAATACGCTACCTGGCAGCACGCCTTCGCGAAACCTCGCATCAAGGTAGGTGTATGCCGCGCCGAAGGTTACGCTTTTCGATACCAGCCATTGACCGTCGAGCTCCACACCGCGACGACGCGACGGCGGCAGATTCGTATTGCCGATGCCGCTGCTGAAGGCATCAAGATGAATTTCGTCGCGCACCGCCATGGTAAATGCCGTCGCGCGTAACTGCCCTGCAGCGCCACGCGTTTCAAATCCTACTTCATGCGTACGCGCTTTTTGCGGCCGCAGAAACTGAAACTGATTGGTAAACGCTGGAGACGTTTCGTAGATTTCATCCACGTTGGCAAAGCGGAAACTGCGGCCGGTTTTTGCATGGATCGATGTTTGTGCAGCCACTTGATAACGCAAACTCAGCTCGTGGGCACGCCCGGTTTCTTTTTGTGAACCGGCGGGGGCACCGGAACCAAACGCGCCGCCCGACGCTGCCGGATCAAAGCGGTCTTTAGCGTCAATTTTGAGCCGCTCGTGACGTACGCCGGCGCCCAGTGAAATGCGTTCATTCAGTTGCAACGTATCCTGAACATACGCCGCAGTATTCTGTTGATCCGCTTCGATCGTATTAAACGGGCTGGTAATGTTGCCCGGCGCGTTGGACTGCAGCAGCCGGTACTGCCATCGATATACGTCTATACCCGCCACTAGTGTGTTGGCGTGGCCCATCAGCGGCACGTTCACTTTCACGCGCGGCGTGAGCGACCCAACATCGAGATCGGCGACGCGGTAATTGGGAAATCCGCCAAAATCAAAGTAGGAGGTTTGCTCTTTTTTCCGCCAGCCACCGCTGAAATTGAGCTCGCCAAAGCCGGTCGGGATACGCCAGTCGAGAATCGCACGTTCGCCATCGCGCGACGCGTAATCGAGCGGTGTTTGCGCGCCGCGGCGATCGGTCACTAATTGATTCACGCCGATGCTGGGCTGAATCTGCCGCGCGCCCGGCAAACGTATGTCCTGACGATCGGATGCAAGCTTGAGCGTTATTTCGCCCACGCCCGGCAACCAGTACAGATCGGCCATGATGTTGTTCTGCCGGTTGCGGTTGTTATCGCGGTAGCCGCCGGATTTGAGGATGCCGGCCTGCACGCCGAACCCGGCATTAGCGCTCGCATAATTGCCGGAGAGTTGCACTTCGCGCGTATCGTACGAGCCGTAGCGCGCTTCGAGCGCTGCGCCGCTGCGCCGAGCGATTGCAGCGCGCGTGATGATATTGATCACGCCCGCGGACGCGCCGTCACCATAAAGCACGGCGCCGCCGCGCAGGATTTCAATACGATCAATCGACGCCAGCGGCACGGTGGACCATTGCACACCCGATAAATCAATATCGCTGACGCGCCGGCCATCGACCAGAATCAGTGTATTTTGCGAACCAGTGCTGCCGAATCCGCGCATATCGACGGTAGCGCTCGAAGCATTGTTGCCAAAAAGGTCACGCACATTGATGCCAGCCTGCTGCGACAGCAAATCCGGCACCGTCGCCGCAGCGCTGTTGCGTATATCTTCGGCGGTAATCACCGTCACGCCGGGCGACGGCAGGCTGGCGGTTTCAGGAAATCGTGTGGTGGTAACGATCACCGGCGGCCCGATGGTCACCGGCGGTTCCGCAGCCTGCGCAAAATGGATAACCGCGAAGGTAGACGCGGCAAACGTTGTTGTAATTTTCATAAACTCCCCACATGGTTGTGCGCGCCCGCCGCGCGCTAAAAGCGCATCGGAATACACCATGGGGAATTGACAATAGACAACACAATGCCGCGATCACATGGATCAAGCACACCGCATCCCCGCGGCATTTTCCATCCCTCGGTACGGGCCGGTATACGGGCTCATGAATCAAACGCACCGCCTTCCCATGAGCAGAACTCACAGTGGCTTGCTGGCGCATCATCGCGGTGTCATATCACACACCGCGTTCACTTACCGTTGCGGGGGCAGCACCGGCGTTGAGAACATAAGTATTTGATTTTAAACACTTTTTTCTCGCACCGGTTTCCCGTTTAACCGGCGATCGTTTTAGACCGCCGGCACCCACTACCAAGTCCGCGCAACGTGCACTCACGGAAAGCGTGTTGCGTGGACGGGCGAATGTTAGCACGCGTATACAACAACACACACAACTGCCAAAGCACATTCACATTTCGCCGTTAGTAGTTGACTACATGGAATTTTTACAACTATAGTGCGGCACATGGAAGCGGAGCTTAAATCTCTCGAAGGCAAGTTGGAGCAGCTGGTCAATTTATGCCACCAACTGCGGGCCGAAAATCACCAATTACGTCAGGAAGTCGCAACGGCGCTTAACGCCCATCGCAAACTTGAAGACAAAATCGGCGGCGCAACCGCACGACTTGAAGCACTGCTGCAACAAATCCCCGAAGACGCCACATGAGCGCCGCAGAAGCCAAAGATACCAAGGGCTTGCAAATCACCATCATGGGACGCAATTTTCGCGTCGCCTGCAAGGAGGAAGAGCAAGCGGGACTGCTCGAAGCGGTGGATTATCTCAATAACCGCATGGAAGAAATCCGCGATCAGGGCAAGATCGTCGGCCTGGAACGCATCGCCATCATGGCCGCGCTCAACATCACACATGAATTCCTCGGCGCCAAGGTCGGTGATGATTTTGATATGGCCGGCTTCAAGCGTAGAATGAACCATATGGAAACGGTCATCGATCAGGCGATGTCGGAACAAAGCAAACTGTTCTGAGTCGCGACGGATCGAACCGTTCAGAAATTCCCCTGCGGTGTTCGTTAAGGTCTTTAATTCTTTGAGCCAATAAGTGGTAAACGGTTGCTGACTCAAGCGATTCCGGTGTGAGCGTCCCACGCGGACGAACCTGAAGGAGTCCGGAAGGCGACCCCTTGAACCTTTGGTTCAAGAATCGGGCCTGACGGCACAGGCGGGGGAACCTTATTTTTTTAGTGTAGATTAATGCGGCTTGGCCGCATTTTTTTATGGGGGACATAATTACCATGCGCTATTGGCTGATGAAATCCGAGCCCGATGCCTACAGCATCGATAGGCTCGCAAAAGACAAAACCGTGCCTTGGACCGGCGTGCGTAATTATCAGGCGCGCAACTTCATGCGCGACCAGATGGCGAAGGGTGACAAAGTATTGTTTTATCACTCCAGTTGCGAAGAACCCGGCATCGTCGGCATTGCCGAAGTATGCAAACTCGCCTATCCCGACGAAACGCAGTTTGATCGCAAGAGCAAATATTACGACGAGAAGTCCACGCGCGACAATCCGCGCTGGCTGCACGTGGATGTGAAGTTCGTCAAAAAGACCCGCACCATCGGCCTGCCTGAACTGCGCGCGCACAAAGCGCTTGCCACCATGCGCGTGCTCGCGCGCGGCAACCGGCTGTCGATCACACCGGTCGATCCGGCAGAGTGGGAATACATCAACAATTTGCTGTAGTAGTCTGAGGAGATATCATGGTGCCACCGATACAAACCATAGACACCCACGCGCACTACTTTCCGCAGTCGTACATTGACCTCATCGCTAAACACGGCAAGCGCTGCGGCACCACGGTAACGGTGGACGACAAAGGCATCACTTTTATTCAGGTGGGCCTGCTGCTGCGCACCGGTCCGATCACGCGCACCTTCATCGATCTCGACGAGCGTCTGAAAATCATGGACCAGCAAGGCGTGGGCATGCACGCGCTGTCGCTGACGCAGCCGATGGTGTACTGGGCTGACGATGAACTCGGCGTGCAACTGTGCGTGGCCTTCAACGACGCCATCAGCGCTGCGCACAAAGCGCATCCCGATCGTCTGATCGGCTTTGCCTGCCTGCCAATGCAAAACCCGACGCTGGCGGTAAAGGAACTCGAACGCGCGGCCAAACTCCCCGGCATCAAAGGCGTATATTTCGCCACGGCGGTACGCGACCGTGAGCTATCGGATCGCAGCTTCTTCCCGGTGTACGAACGCTGCGAAGCGCTGGGACTGCCGATCTTCCTGCACCCGATGATGATCAACAACGAGCGGCTGAAGCAGTTCTACCTGATCAACCTGTGCGGCAATCCGTTCGACACTGCCATCGCGGCGTCACATTTGATTTACGGCGGCGTACTCGATGCTTTCCCCAAACTTGAAGTAAGCCTGCCGCACGCCGGTGGCGTGCTGCCGATTCTGCGCGGCCGCCTTGACCGCGGCTTTTACACACGCATGGAATGCAAAACCATCAGCAAGCCGCCCAGCTCGTACCTTAAGCGCTTCACCTACGACACCATCACTTATAACGAAGAATTGCTGGAAGACCTGATCAAGCTGGTGGGCGCGGATCGCATCATGGTGGGCAGCGATTATTGCTTTGACATCGCTTACGAGGAACCGGTGAGGTTTCTCGATGGCGTCAAATCACTCACCGGTGAACAGAAACAGCAAATACTCTGGAACAACGCCGCCAAGCTACTACGGCTATAGCCGTGTCTGAAACCGCCGAGGAGGAAGCCGCTATGAACGTTCGCCCTGATTCGCCCACACATGCACTGCAACGGCGCCGGTTGCTCGCGGGACTGACCGCATTCGGCGCGAGCGCGTTGCTGCCTGGGTGCCAGACCGCGGCCACCGGTACGCCGGGAAAACCTTACCGCATCGACGTGCACCACCACTTCGCCCCGCCGGAATACTCTGCGGCACTGCGGGCCCTGATGCAGAATCACGCGAAATGGTCCGTGCAAGGCACGCTCGAAGAAATGGACAAGAGCGGCACCGCCACCTGCTTCACTTCGCTGATCAATCCCGGCATGCAGGCGTGGGGCAACGACGCGGCTGGTGCACGCAAGATCGCCCGCGTGTCGAATGAATACGCGGCGCAGCTCATGCGCGACCACCCCGGCCGCTTCGGCTCGTTCGCCTCCATTCCGTTTCCGGACATCGAAGGCAGCCTGCGAGAAATCGAATACGCCTACGACGTACTCAAGGCCGACGGCATCTACCTGTGGACGAGCTACGGCGGCAAGCTACTCGGTGACCCCGCGTTCTTTCCGATCCTCGAAGAACTCAATCGCCGCAAGGCGGTCGTGTATACCCACCCCGCCACGCCGGCGTGTTGCTCGCAGATCATGCCCTACGTCTCCATCAACGCCATCGAAGGCCCGGTGGACACCACGCGCACCATGATCAGCCTGATTTTTCAGGGCGGCGCGGCGAAATTTCCCGATATCCAATGGATCTTCTCGCACAGCGGCGGCGTGACCCCCTTCCTGCTGTCGCGATTCCAGCGCGAAGAAGTTGAAAAAGACCGCAAAAGCGTAATGCCCCACGGCCTGATGCACGAACTGCGCAAGTTCTACTATGACACCGCGCAGGGACATCACGACGGCGCGCTGAAAGCACTCCTCGCCATCATCCCGACGTCGCAGGTGCTCTACGGCACGGACTACCCGTTTTGGGATGGGCGGAAAGTCAGCGAAGATTTGGCGAAGGGCGGCTTCAGCGCCGCCGAGCGCATGGCGATCGACCGGGATAATGCGTTGCGGTTGTTTCCGCGGCTGAAGGCCTGATCCGGCGCACCTTCTTTATCGCTTGATACGATCGCGGCGCGGACCACGGATGTGCAGCACATGCACCGTCGTCGCCGCTTGATTCACTTCGTAAATGACCCGGTAGACATAGGGTTTGCGCCCATGCAGTAGCTGCCGCAGGTTCTCAAGGCTGAATATTGCCTGTTCCAGACGTGCGAACCACTGTGCCGCCTGCGCTGACGAAACGGCCTCAATGTGGGCGTAGATATGGTTAAGGTCGCGCAGAGCGCGGTTAGCAAACTTAACGTGCCAAACCACGATCACGCCGGAATGCGGTTAATGCCGTGCGCGCATCATGGGTGCGTGCGTTTCTAACATCATCGCGGCCCTGCCGGATGCCTTCCAGCGCATTAGCCTGTGCCGCGATATCGAGCAGTCGCTGATAGGCGGCAGCATCCTGCACCACGGCAGCCGCCTTGCCGTTGACCGTGAGCACCAAAGGCCGTTTGGTTTTCTTAAGGCGCTGTAGGAACGCCGCCGAATTGTTTCGGAACGTGGTAAGCGCCTGTATGTCCTCGGTAATGTCCATTGGCCGGAAACTCCTTTTAAAGTACCGATAAAGGTATCATTCTGCCTGTTGGCAGGCAAGGAAAAGTTGTCTGCTCGGCGGCTTGTTCGCCATTGCCGAATGTTACTTAGCTAGACTTGGTCCCGTGCTTTTGCTTTTGCGCTTTTGGTTCCTGCGGCCGAAGGCGTGAGCGGCGATGAACGTCAACTTCTGTCGACCTGACGCCCTTTTTAGTCCTGTTGGGCGTTAGAGTTTTCCTGGAAATTCGACGCTGCCCCTTTAGTTATCGTAGAAGGAAAAATGACACCATATGTTGGCGCTGCCGCATCTGCAAAAAGTTGAACCTCGACCAGTAATGTCCCGTTATCAAGATTGCGTGCCACGGCGATTCGGTGAAGTGTGCCAGGTTCGTACTTTGCAGATGGCCCATCAACAGTGCCAACCCATTGCCCGATGTCGTCTTGCTTTCCCAAAATAGACGAAACGATTTCAGAGCGCTGCGCCGGATCGATTTGGCCCTCTGCTATAGCCGTGCAATAGGCGATCTTTCCTATCATTCTCGCCAAAGCGACAGGGTGTTGGATTCCTTCGTTAATTATAATCTTCTGTGCTCCTAATTTTTTCCCAACGATCTGCGGATTTTGACCAAAACTTATTGAGTTGACACCTGTCATTTCTATCCCGGTGCCACTAACGCCTCGAATAAAGCGAGGGTGCGAGAAGACGGGAAAATGAACCAGTATTGGATAGTCCTCTAAAGGTAAAAGTACGGTTTCATCCTTTTTATTTCGCACTATTCTTAACGGTAACGATTTCGGTGCGTTAGAGTGTCTTGACCGTGACCGCATTTTTAAGAAGACCCGTACCGGGCGCAACGGCCCTCTAAGGACTATATTCTCAAGCTGCCCCGTAATAGTCGCGCAGCATTTGCAAGATGCCGCTGGCAACACGGCCGTGCCATTGAGCGCGAACGGAATGATGTGTTCGCGCGTAAGTTGATCCTTGTTTCCACAGTAGATGCAGATCCCAATGGAATCGAATTGCCGCCTTGCAATATCTGAGATTCGTTGGCTTGAACGCTCAACTACTACTGGGGCACGAAGGGTTACTGGTTCTTGTGATGTCTTGCCCTTGGACGTAAATGTCATCATGAGTTCATGATGGGGGCTCTCGCGATTGAAAATTTTCCTAACAAATTCAATTGCTTGACGGAGCGATGTGAGTATGTATTTCGGATTCAAGTTCACCAGTCTAAGAGTTAAAGTAAAAAGGGCGAGGCTCTCATTTATTTCTACGCCTACGTCGATTCGCAGTTAATCAACTTCACTGCTCCAGTTTGATACCAGCGTCCCGGATGACCTTGCTGTGGTCTCCGGCAGGCAAAAATCCCGCGTTTCCCCTCACCGCCGCTTATTGACGTTCGATGCCGACCCGATCGATGACGACCTTCCATTTGTCGATCTCAGAGCGCATGAGCTTGCGCGCTTCTTCGGGTGATGCACTCGCGCGGCCGGTCGCGCCCATGTCACCGAGCTTCTGCATGACGTCGCCGGATTTCACTGCGGCGCTGATCTCCCGGTGCAGGCGTGCAATGATGGCCTCGGGCGTTTTTGCTTTTACCGAGATGCCGGTCCACGAGGCCGCCTCGTAGCCGGGCACGCCGCTTTCTGCCAGCGTTGGCGTATCGGGCAAAATGGGTGAGCGTTGCGTGCTGCCCACGGCTAGCGCCTTGAGGGCACCACCCTTCAACTGGCCGATCAGGGCTGGAACGGTTTCGACGACGAGGGGTATTTCGTTGCCGCGCAGCGCGTTGATGGCCACAGGCGTGGCCTTAAACGGAATCGTTTGTGCGTTGATGCTTGCCATTGAAGTCAACAATTGAACCGCCAGATACTGCGTGGTACCGATGTTGCCGGTGCCGATGCTTAACTTGCCGGGGTTCTTCTTCGCGTACGCCAGCACATCGGCAACAGTGTTCATGGCGGAGTTCGCGTTCGTGACGAGCACAATATCGAAGTACGCCAGCGTCGATACGGCGGTGAAATCCTTGACCACGTCGTAGGGCAGCGCCTTAAACAGACTCTGGCTGATCGCCGAGCCGTTGCCTGCCTGAATAAGCGTGTAACCATCGGGCGGCGCCTGTAACGCAATGTTTGCAGAAACGACCATGCCTGCGGCCGGACGATTGTCGATGACGACCTGCTGATGCAGGTTCTCGGTCATTTTCTGGGCGACGATGCGTGCAGTGAGATCGCCGACGCCGCCTGGCGCGAACGGCACCAGCCATCGAATCGGTCTGGTTGGATAGTCCTGTGCGGCGGCGGTTGCAGCAACAGTAAAAAGCACAACGAGCGCGATGGCCACAACGCCTGGACTCAGCGCCATTATTTTTTTCATAACACCGTCCCTTCGATACATTCCATCCTACTGTGACATCAGGCAGCGGTGATTTTATCCAGCGGGGTGGGCGTGGCACCGTGCAGAGCCGGTAGCAACTCCTCCGACATCAGTTGCATGCTGGCCAAGGCGTTGGAGAGAGGCATGCCGAGGAAGTGTGTGCGGAACACGAAGTGGGTCACACCCAGCTCCTCGATGTAGGGCTTGAGCTGATTCCAGCAATCCTCGGGCGAACCGATCACGAAGCGGTCCTGCACCAGTTCTTCAAAGGACTTGTTGATCCGCTCGTGTTCCGGCATGGCCTTGTCACTTTCCCACTGGGCATAGGCCTTGTACTTCTCCGAAATATACGGCCCCGCCAATGCCATCGCGGAGGCGCGGTCCTTCGCGCAGTAGATCTCAATGCGGCAGGGGTTTTCCCGCGGCAAGGGCTTGCCGGCCTTGCGCAGCTCTTCCTTGTACAGCGTCAACCGCTCTTTGTGGGTGGCCAGCGTGGCCTTGGGGCTGTGGTAGAGGCAGTCCCCCAGTTGCGCGGCGCGACGAATAGCGTTGGCATGCTTGGCCGCAAACCAGATCGGCGGGTGCGGCTTCTGCACGCATTTGAGCGAAAGGTGCGCATCCTTCAGTATGCAAGTGTCGCTCTCGTAGCTCACCTTGTCCTCCGTCCACAGCCGTTTGGCCACGGTGAGACACTCCTCGAAACGCTGAACCCGCTGCCCTTTGCGCACGCCAAAGGCTTCGAACTCGGTGGTACGGTAGCCCAAGCCCACGCCGAAAACCATGTTGCCTCGCGAAATCACGTCCAGCGTGGCAATCGTTTCCGCGGTATAGACGGGGTTGTGCAACGGTGCCAGCAGCAGCCCCACCCCAAGCGTCATATCTCCTGCGTCGGCAGCCAGGCGGGCCAGATAGGGCACCATTTGCAGCCCCTGGTTGCCGCCTTCGTTCAGGTAGTGCTGCCCAGCGAAGTAAGAATCCCACCCGCGGTCCCGCGCCAGCCGCACCATGACGATCTGCTCGTCCAGGGCATTTACCATATCCACCCCTTCGAACTGCTGGTTGCTGACCATGATGCCCGCTTTTACGCCACTCATTTGCGTCTGCCTTTTGCGTTACCCAAGGTGTTGCCTAAAAAAATCCACCGTCAGCTCCAACGCCCGATCCGCGTCCGCCTTGCGAAACGGCTTGCCGCCATGCCGCGCGAACGCGTGATCGGCATCGGGATATTTATAGATAGTCACCAACGGGTTGGGTGACAGACGCCGCTCCAGTAGCTCATTCACCTCGGCCTGCACCCAGCGATCTTTCATCGCCATGTGCAACATGAACGGGCGATGCAGGTTTTTCACTTCGCGGATATTGTGCTCGATGTAGGTGCCGTAATACGCCACCGCGCAATCGATACTCGTGCGGCAGCACAGCAGATAACACAGCTTGCCGCCAAGACAATAACCGACCGCGCCCGCCTTGCCGTTGCACTCCGGCAAACCCGCGAGAAAATTGACGGTGTCTTCCATGTCACGCACGCCGAGGTCGTAGTCGAAGTCGTAATAAAGGTCGAACGCCTTTTTCGCGTCCTCGGGATTGTGATCGGATAACTCGATGCCTGGCTCCTGCCGCCAGAACAAATCCGGCACCAGGCACACAAAGCCCGCTTCCGCGAACTCCTGCGCGTGCTTGCGCATGGTGTCGTTGACGCCCCAGATTTCCATGATGGCCACGATGCCGCCCACCGGCGTGCGATCCGGTACTGCGAGATAAGCGTCCATCACGCCGTCGCGCAGGGGTACTTTAATGTTGGAAGTTTTCATGTTGATCTACAAAAAACGAAAACCAGATTAACCACAAATGAACACAGATAAGTTCATTCAGGTTCGCGGTTGATCTGTGTTTATCAGTGGTTAAAAGGCCTTTGAAGTTATTGTTGTTTTAGCCCCGCCGCCTTCACCACCCGACCCCACTGCGCATACTCCTGCTTGAGCAATGCGGCAAATTCTTCCGGCGTTGAACCTATGGTATCCACGGCAAGCGCCGTCAACCGTTCCTTCGTTTCAGGAGCGGCCAGCGCGCGCAATGTATCGCCGCGCAATTTAGTCACCAGCGCACGCGGCAAACCCGCAGGCGCCAGTACGCCATACCAGCCCGAGGTATTGAATTGCAGACCGCTTTCCGCGACAGTCGGCATATCGGGCAGCAGCGGCGAGCGTTTGTCGCCGCCCACCGCGATGGCGCGCAGACGTCCGGCTTTGACTTGCGGCAGGGCCGCCGACAGGCCGTTGAACATCATGTTCACTTCGCCCGCCAACAGTGCCGTCATGCCGGGACCGGCGCCTTTGTACGGCACGTGCGTAATCTTCACGCCCGCAGCCAGGTTGAATAGTTCGCCCGCCATGTGTATGCCGACGCCGGTGCCCCCCGATGCATAGTTCAATTTTCCGGGCTGCGCCTTCGCAAGATCAATCAATTCTTTCACCGATTTCACCGGCAGGCTGGGATGCACCAGCAGCACATACGGCGCAGACGCAACCAGCGTAATTGGCGTGAAATCTTTCGTGGTGTCATAGGGCACCGCTTTCACCAGATGCGGCACAATGGCGAGTGGCCCTGAAAAACCCATCAACAATGTGTAGCCATCGGGCGCAGACTTCGCCACGATTTCCGCGCCGATCAGCCCCGCCGCGCCAGCGCGATTATCGACCACGATCTGCTGTCCCAGCATGTCAGCAAGGCTCACGCAAATCGCGCGTGCGATCACATCCACCGGGCCGCCCGCCGACGACGGCGCAATCATGCGGATCGGTCGATTCGGATAGCCGGCGGTTTGTGCGGCAGCAAGTGCGCTGAAAGCCGCGCCAACCGCAACGCTGACCAACGTTGCAAACGATTTCATGCTTCTTCTCCAGGTTTTCTTTATCGCTGCATGATACTACGCTGCAACTTCGCTAAGCGGCTGCACGCCGCGCCGCCAGAAAGGGCGGCAGCGCAGCACTGCTGTGCATCCATTGCGAGAAATCTGCTTCGGTATCCAGATCAAAAGCCAACGCGGGGTGATGGCAAGTCCATACACGCGCACCGCGCGCTGTGGCTGTCGCGACGTGACGTGCCAAGCTGCCTGCGCCAAATGCAAACGCACGCATCGTTGCGTCGACCAGCATCGCATTGGTTCCTGTACCATGCCGATCCGGCGCAACAACGACATCGCCATCCGATCCCGGCAAAGCAAGCATCGCCTCCCATGCCGCAATGTCCAACAGGGGCAAATCGCACGGCAGGATCAGCAGACGTTGCGCGCCTAGCATCGCAGCGTACGCCGCACCTTGTGCCAATGCGGCATTGAGCCCCAGCGCTGGCACCCGTTCAGTCAATGTACTGGCGCCCGCATGCCTCGCCAGCGTAAGCGTGCTTATGCACGGGCTCACCACCACGCAGCGTTGCGCTTCACCCAGACATGCGGCCACGATGCGCAAGGTGCGCGAGAGCAGCCAACGATTCAACTCGCTGCGCGCAGCGTCGTCGAGCACTGCGCTAAGCCGTGATTTGCCGGCAGCCACGCCGCGATGCGGCAATACAACATGTAAGTATTTGTTTTTATTCAATTATTTCTCTGGGCGAAATAGATGACTTTGCGCGCCAGCGCAGCGCTCTTGTTGCGGTTCGTCATCAACGTGTCCGCGATCAGCACGTGTTTCCCCATGCGTTCAATGGCACTCGACATTTCCGCGTCCTGTTGATCAATAACCCAATGATCAACCGCATCGCCATAGTGACGCGCCAGCGCGAGTGCCGATGGCTTTAAACCCAGTTCACGCATGATTTTCGCGGCCGGACCTTTGACGGCTGCACCACCGATAATCGGCGATACCGCTATCACTGGAAACGCGCGCG
>Ga0193752_1002312_pt1 | contig 14461 bp, 11 predicted proteins | sample H1c1metaG_FD_144924 | JGI IMG/M metagenome (GOLD analysis project Ga0193752, IMG submission 144924) | Soil microbial communities from a riparian zone of the East river system, Colorado, United States - H1c1 | ecosystem: Environmental > Terrestrial > Soil > Riparian zone | place: USA: East River... | reverse complement strand
TACTGTGCCGGAATGATCGGCAGCAACACTGCGGCCGGATGTTGCGGCCCGAAGTGCAGCGTGACTTTGCCGCCGAAGATTTCCGCTGGACGGTCCACCGGATCGTCGTGCATGAAGGGGCCGCAGCCGCTCATCGGGTTTTTCATATTGGAGAGCGACGCCGCCGACTGACCGTGATCATAATCCTTGCCGCGAATGGTAAGCGCGACGCGATAACCCTTGGGCACGACGAGGCAGGTCGGCCATATTTCGATGTCGAGTTCGTAGATTTGTCCCGGCGTCAGCGGCTGCTTCTCGTCATGCGTGTGATACGGCCGGTACGGCAGCGAGAGTTGTTGGTCGAGCTTGCGCTGCGAGGCGCGCAGCCAGCCTTGCGCAATCGGCGTTTTCGGGTCGAGCGCGCCCTGAAACAACACTTCTTTGTTCTGCATATCGAACACGCGCAGGATCACAAACAAATCCGCGTCGCTGGTGGATGACGAAATAAAAAGTTTCAGCGCTGACGGGCCGGTGATTTCGGTTTCTTTTTCCAGTGGCGGCGTGGAGAAGGTGATGCCGTCGCTCATCATATCGTAAGTATTTGATTTTATTGAGTTATTTTTTTGTTCACTCAAGGCGAGTTTTTCGCCATCAAGATAAAAATGCGTCCATTGCGTGCGTGCGATCGGCCATTCGTTTTCATGGCGCAATAGAAACTTTTCGCCGGGATGGCGTATCTGCAGTTGCACTTTCGGTTGTTTATCCCAACCGTTTTGTTTGCCCTTGAGAAAATAATCGAAGAATTTTTTCTGCAGGCCGACGCCGTAATCGGTGTAAAACGGCGCCCAGTGCGAGCCGCCGTGCGCTTCAAGCCATTTTTGCGTGGACGCGGCGCGCATATAGCCTTCGAAATTGCCGCGCGGGTGCAATCCTTGCCCGCCCCAATTGCCGGCGGAAAGCAGCGGCACTTTCACTTTTGACAAATCGCCGCTGCGTTCCCGGTAATACGGGCCGTCCAGCGTGTTCTTGATGAGATTGGACCACATGTCTTCGCGGTTCTTGATGAGTTCCGCATCGCTTAGCGTTTCTGGGCCGCACGCCAGTTCGCCCGTGAGTTTGCTGCGTGTGCCGCGTTCGCCCACGCCGTGCTGCACGGTCTTGACCTGCATGTCCTGCCAGTTCTTGCGGAACACGCAAATGATGCCGCCGTGGCGCACGGAGTCGCGATAATTATCGACCCAGCCTTCCCATACGCAAATCGCAGCGAGATGCGGCGGCTGTGTCGCCGCCGCGCGCCATTGGCTCGATGCGTAATAGGATATGCCGTTCAGCCCGACTTTGCCGCTGCACCACGGCTGCGCGGCCGACCACTCGATGCAGTCGTGAAAATCCCGGCCTTCGCGCGCATCGTTGTGGCTCAGGAAGCCGGGCGAGCGGCCGGCGCCGCGCGAATCCACGCGCACGCAGGCGTAGCCGTCGGGCACCCATTTTTCTGGATCGACCACTTCCCAGTTCTGGTATTTATTGGTGCTGCCCGCGACCGCGTCCGGATTCTCCTTGCACATGATCTCCCACGCGGTTTTATAGCCGTCCTGAAACGCGAGGCCCTTGCCATACGGCCCGTAACTGACCAGCGCCGGATATTTGCCCTCGGCCACCGGACGAAACACATCGGCGCGCAGCACAATGCCGTCGTCCATGGTGATCGGTACATCCCAGTCGATACGCATGTTGTCGCGGATTTCGGATTTGTAGTCGGGCATGTGCAGGTTCCTCGGCTGAAGCGGTGGCAATGTAAGCGTGGAAAAACTATTCTGGCTATGGCGAAGCTACTAGCGTTAATCCACTTTCGCGCCGGACAGTTTGACGACTTTCGCATAACGCTCGTTTTCCTGCCGGATGGTTGCCGCGAATTCCTCGGGTGTGCCGCCGGCCGGATCCATGCCCAGCACTTCAAACTGTGCGCGAATTTCCGGCGTGCGCACCACCTTGACCATGGCATCGTGAACGCGCGTGATAATTGCGCGCGGCGTTTTCGCCGGTGCCACAATGCCGACCCACGGCACAGCTTCAAAACCGGGCACGCCGGCTTCGCTGACCGTGGGTGCGTCGGGCAGTTGCGGCGTGCGTTTTGCGCTGGCCACCGCGAGCAGCCGCACGCGTCCGCTCTTGATGTGCTGGATCATGGTGGGTATCGAATTGAACATCATGTTCATGTTGCCGCCGAGCAAATCAGTCACCGCCTGCGGCGCGCCTTTGTACGGCACATGGGTGATGTCGATGCCGGCCATGTTCTTGAACATTTCCATCGCAAGATGATTGGCCGTGCCGTTTCCGGCCGAGGCGTAGTTTATTTTTCCAGGTTGCGCTTTGGCCAGGGCGATCAATTCCTTGACGGTTTTCGCCTGTACCGACGGGTGCACCACCAGCAAAAAAGGTCCGCTGGCGATCATGCCAATCGGCGTGAAATCGCGCACCGGATCGTAAGGTACTTTCTTGTGCAGATACGGCAAAATCGCCATCGATCCGGGACTGGTGAAGAACAGCGTGTAACCGTCCGGCACCGCTCGCGCAGCAAGTTCCGCGCCGATCATTCCGCCGGCTCCACCGCGATTGTCGACGACAAGCTGTTGCCCGAACTGCGCCGACATGCCCGGTGTGACGATGCGTGTAATCACATCCGGATTGCCGCCGGCGGGTACCGGAACGATCACGCGTATTGGTTTGGTGGGCCAGTTTTCCCCCGAAGCGGCCTGCGCAGCCGGATGTAAAACGGGCGAGAGGATTGAAACAACTGCCAGCGTAATCAATAAGTGAATTTTCATAATGGCGTGATCGTAACTCAAAATAGATTGATATTGCGCGTCCACTAAATGATACATCGATGCGCTACGTCATGGCATGGACGAGCGAGGGGGTTTCGCCTTAAGATGCCTGCCGGACCCTGCTTGAATTTCCGAAGCAATGCAGCGCACGACAACGCGTTGCGCGGCAAGTATTAAATGCGCATTGCGGTATCCACGAAATGCGAAGACTGGTATGTGATGGGTATGAACAGCGATGATCTTAGAAGTTTGTATGAATATCCGTACAGGCTTACTCACAAACCTGCGAAGCGCTTGTCGAAGGTGAACAAAACGACATCCAAGCGCACGATAATTTTTTAAATAAAGTTGAATATTTATATATCGGAGACACGATATGAATGCGCCAGCCGAAATCTCAATCTCTCGCAGCCAGCAAATTGCTGCGTATGCCGCAGGTGCATTGTCGCGGGAATTTCCTGCAGATGTTTTAAGTGCCGCAAAGCTTGCGCTGATTGACATGATGGGCTGCGCCATCGGTGCATCGGACGAAGAATGCGTGCGCCCCGTGCGGCGCGTTGTGGAAAATTGGGGCGCGCGCGGCAATGCGCAGATTTTTCTCGGTGGCCGCACCGCGCCTGCGTTCGCGGCACTGGCCAACGGCACCATGGCGCACGCGATGGATTACGATGATTCGCATCAGATGGGCGCGGGCCACATCAGTTGCGTGTGCGGAACGGCGGCACTGGCGCTCGTCGGGCAATTGGGCGGCAGCGAAAAAGATACGCTGGCTGCGTATATCACTGGTTTTGAAGTGATGGCGCGGCTCGCCGGCGGCGGCCCGCCGGGCGTGGGACGCAGCCTGCACCGGCGCGGCCTGCATCCGACGTCGGTGTTTGGGCGCGTGGGTGCCGCGGTGGTGGCATCGGTGTTGATGCGTTTGACGCCGCAGCAAACCGAATACGCGATGGGTGCGGCGGCAACCACTGCGGGCGGCCTGGTGGGTTCATTCGGCACGGATTCCAAACCGTTTCACGGTGGTAAGGCAGCGATGGATGGCATTCTCGCAGCGGAGCTGGCGAAAGAAGGTTTTCATTCTTCAAAAAAATTGCTGGAACTTGAAAAAGGCTTGCTCGACGCCTTCATACAGGACCGCAAAGTCGAAGTGCCGCCGATGGATTTCAGTTACTGGGAACTCAAGCGCAACGGCTTTAAGCCCTACGCCAGTTGCCGCGCCACGCATGCTGCGATACAGACCTCGCGTAAACTGGCGCAGTCGGTCGCAGGCCGCAAAATCACCAAGGTGCACGCGAAGGTGCATCCCAATGTAGTGGTGGTGGCAAACAACCTCAATCCGCAAACACCGCTGGCGCACAAGTTCAGCGTGCGTTATTGCATGGCGATGGGGCTGACTGGATACCGGCTGGTGGCTTCCGATTTCAGTGACAAGCTGTTGCAGGATAAAAAGCTCAAAGAGATTGCAGCCGTCACTGAAGTGGAAGTCGTTCCGGATCAGCCGCAGTACGAGGCGCATCTCGATGTATTTATCGAAGGAGAAGCCAAACCGCTGCACGCCGACACCAACATTGTGCTGGGCCACGCCGATAATCCGATGAGCGAAGACGAAGTTTGGGGCAAGTTTGACGGATTGGTCACACCGGTGCTGGGCGCGGACAAAACAAAAGCGCTTTACGGTTTGCTGCAGGCGTTCGAGACGCCTGGAAATTTAAATCAAATTATTTCGTTGGTTGCTAAATGAGATTTTTCAGAATCAGCGTGGCGTGCGCATGCCTGTGCGCGTCCGTGGCGGGCGCGCAAACCTACCCCACCAAACCGATCCGTTTGATTTCTCCTTATGCGCCCGGCGGCGGCAGCGATACGCTGGCGCGCATCATCGGGCAAAAATTACTTGAAAGCTGGGGGCAGCCGGTGGTGGTGGATTGCCGGCCGAGTTCCGGCGGCATACTCGGCGCGGAGCTGGTAGCGAAGGCCGCGCCCGACGGCTATACGCTGTTCGTCACGCCGAGTGCAGTGATGACCATCAATCCGCATCTCTATGCAAAACTGCGCTACGACACGTTCAGGGATTATGCACCGGTGATCGCGCCGACCAATTCGCCGTATTTTCTGGTGGTGCATCCGAAAATTCCTGCGGTCAACGTCAAGGAACTCATTGCTTATGCCAAAGCTAACCCGGGTAAACTGAATTACAGCTCATCGGGCAGCGGATCATCCGGGCATCTGGCAGGCGTACTATTCGGCACGCTCGCGAGTATTGATATCATGCATATTCCGTATAAAGGCGCCGCGCCCGCTACCGTCGATTTGCTGGCGGGGCAAGTGCAGTTGCGTTTTTCGAGCGTAGTGCCGTCGCTGCCGCATGTGCGCGCGGGACGACTGCGCGGCCTGGCGGTGAGCAGCGCCAAACGCTACACGCCCATGCCTGAGGTGCCGACCATCGCCGAATCGGGATTGCCGGGGTATGCGGTGGAGTCTTTCTACGTGGTGCTAGCGCCCGCCGGCACCTCGCGGGCCATCGTTGAAAAGCTCAACGGCGAAATTACGCGCAAATTCAAAGACCCGGAAGTCAATACTCGGATGGCCGCGGATGGCGCCGAGGTGATCGCGGCTTCCATTGCGGATACCGCAAAAATGCTGCGCGACGATTACAATCGATGGGCGAAGCCGGTGAAGGATTCCGGCGCGAGGGCGGACTGAATTCTGACAAGGAGAGAGCAATGGGCAAACGTATAGCAATGATGGGCACGGGCGCGCTGGGCGGTTATGTCGGCGGCTATTTTGCGCACAATGGCCAGGATGTAACACTAATCGATTTTTGGCCGGAACATATCGAGACCATCCGCGCCAAGGGACTTGATCTCGATGGCGTCACGGATGAAGAAAAATTTGTGGTTAAGAATGCTAAAACGTTGCACTTCGAGGATCTCGACACGCTCAAAGGCCAACCACCGTTTGACATCATTTTCATTACGGTGAAATCGTATGATACCGAGCGCGTTACCAAAGCGGTTGCGCCGTATCTGGCAAAAGACGGCTTCATGGTGTCGCTGCAAAACTGCTGGAACGAGGACACCATCGCGGCCGTCGTGGGCAAGGAGCGCACCGTCGGCACCATTGCGTCAATGATTTCCGTCGAGCTTTACGGGCCGGGACGCGTCCGCCGCATGGCGGAAAAAGGCGGCGCCAAACACACCGTGTTTCGCGTTGGCGAAATCGACGGCAAGATCACCGATCGCGTGACCGAACTGGTGAAACTCTTTTCGCTGATTGACAGTTCGAAAGCTACTGGCAACCTGCAGGGCGAGCGCTGGACCAAGCTCACGCAGAATGGCATGAGCAATGGTATCTGCGCATCCACGGGTTTGACCGGCCACGGCTGTGATAACAACGACACGATCCGGCGGTTCGCGATTCAGGTGGCCGGCGAATCCATACGCGTAGGCCGGGCATTAGGCCTGAAACTCGAAAAAATGGGCGCCCTGATGCCGGATCAACTCGAAAAAGCGAGCGCGGGCGATGCTGCCGTACTAGCGGAAGTGGAGCACATCATGAAAAACCGCAAGGCCGCGAACCCGCGCGCGAATATTCAACGTCCTTCGATGGCGCAGGATATGGAAAAAGGCCGCAAGACCGAAATCGAATTCATGAATGGCCTGATCGTGCGCAAGGGTAAAGAAGTCGGCATCGCAACACCTGCGAATGAAAAGCTGGTGCAGGCGGTGTTAAGCGTGGAAACGGGAAAAGTGAAACCGTCGGCGGCGGTGCTTGGCGGCTGATCGCTCGCAAGTAGTTTCGCAATAAAAAGCGCAGCGTAATTACGCCGCGCTTTTTATTGTAAGTATTTTATTTTAAACAGGTTTTTCTGGACCGACGGTCAGTCGCCGCATTTCGCGCCGTGTGCCGTGATAGTCGTTGATCGCATTGTGCATGGTGCAGCGGTTATCCCAGATCGTCAGTTGGCCGGGCTCCCAGCGCACGCGACAACTGAACTCAGGAATGATCGCGTGATCGTTCAGCATGTTGATGATGGGGCGGCTTTCGCGCTCGGTCATGTCGTCGAAGCGCAGCGTGTGCAGCGAACTGCAATACAGCGCTTTCTTGCCGGTCTGCGGATGCGTACGCACGATCGGATGCTTGGATTCGAAACGATCGGCATTTTCGGAGTTCGTCACCGGCATGGTGCTGATGCGTTTGTGATGTGCGCTGCGGTCGCCGCCCGGCTTGTGCTTCAAGCTCGCGCTGAACACGCCGATCACGCCGTCGATCATTTTTTTGGTGCCGGCGGAAAGTTCTTCGTAAGCCACTTGCGTGTTGGCGTACAGCGTATCGCCGCCTTTGGGCGGTGTTTCGACGGAATACAGCGTCGTGATGCGTGGCGGCTCGGCGAGATACGGCGTATCGGAATGCCAGTCGTTGCCGAAATTTTCGCGCTCGTGGGGTTCTTTGATCACGCGCGTCATCTGCGGAATCTCGTCCATGCCTTTGGCGAACGGGTAAAAATTAGGCTCGCCAAAATGTTTGGCCGCAGCCAATTGATCAAAGGGCGAAAGATTTTGCCCGCGCACGGCAATGACCTTGAATTCCAGCAAGGCGCGCTGCAATTCATCCCACAACACTTTGTTGTCGTGATCCTTGAGATCGGCGCCGTAAATCTCGGCGCCGATGGTGCCCGCTATCGGGCGCACTTCCAGCATTTGGTAACTCATGACGATTCCTCGATTGCAAACAGATGCGATAGTATAGTCCGGCTGCGATTGATACGAAATCGGAACGGAATTCGCGTGTGGCGAAATGATGCGGCGCCCACTTTGTGGGCAATGATCTCAAAGCTGATTAATACAACATGGCGTCGTATCATGACAGGCTGCACCCAAAAGCCAGCAGGAATGGTTGCATTCATAGTCGGTGTAAAAAATATCATGCACGGTGTTCTAAATCTGCGTTTAATTGAAGCCACGGATCGATGCCGCCGGGTCGGTAGCTTTCTTGTGTCAGGCATCGTCATCGGTGCGATGGTTTTTTTGCCTGCTGTCGGGCTTGCACAGACCGCGCAGCCGTCTTATCCGGCGAAGGTTGTGCGCGTCATCGTGTCGTTTCCCCCGGGCTCGGGCGTCGATATCGTCACCCGCATCACTGTGCCCCGCCTGGGCGATGCCATGGGTCAGTCGTTCGTGGTGGATAACCGTGGCGGCGCTGGCGGCATTATTGGCACCGAGCTTGCAGCCAAGACCTCGCCGGATGGCTACAGTCTGTACGTTGGTGGATCGGCCCTGACAGTCACGCCGCTGGTGAGCAAAGTCTCCTATAGCTATCGCGACTTCGCGCCGATTTCGCGTATAGCCTCCGTGCCGTTCATCCTGGTGGTGCATCCGGGGATGCCGGTGAAATCGTTAAGCGATCTTGTCGCGCTTGCGCGGGCAAAGCCAGGCACCATCAATTACGCATCTACCGGAAACTGGACCAGCCCGCACCTTGGGACTGAACTATTCAAGCGGGAAGCGAAAATCGATATCACGCACGTGCCGTACAAGGGAAGCGCTCCAGCGATCACCGATCTTATGGGCGGGCATATCAGCATGTTTTTTTGCAATATGCTTTCAGCAACACCGCATGTCAGTAGTGGCAAGCTTCGTGCGCTCGCGGTCACCAGCCTGCAGCGCTCACCGGTGGCGCCGCAAGTGCCCACGGTCGCGGAGTCCGGATATCCCAATTTCGAAACGGTGACCTGGTTTGGCTTGATGGCGCCTACCGGGGTGCCGAACGATATCGTGGCAAAGCTGCATGCAGAAATGGTAAAGACGCTGAGCCGCTCAGATGTGCAGGAGCAACTTGCGAGCCAGGGCGGCTCTGCGATTATCGACAAAGGGCCGGAAGCGTTCGCCGACTACCTCAAGTCACAAACGGAAAAATTGGAGAAAGTGATCAGGATTTTGGGCGCAAAAGTGCAGTAGCTTCGGCAATTTAAAGCGATTGATTTGGCACCCATCCATCAAGCGCAATTATTCGACGGCGCCAGTCGTGATGGGCGCGCCGATTGACGGCATCGACAACAACGAAGGAGGTAATGTGGAGTTCGGGCAAACCTTGGTGGAGTTCGTGAAGCGCGTCACGCTGGACAACGTTCCTAAGCGGGATATTGATGTGGCGAAGCTGGCCATCCTTGATCAGATTGGTGTTGCCCTCGCTGGCGTGGGCGAGGACCCTGGGGTCAAGGTGCAGCATCTGGTCAATCGCTGTACGGCCGATGAGGCCACTGTGCTGGGCACGCCCAGAAAGACAACGACGTGGCTGGCAGCATTGGTCAACGGTACCCTGGGACACACGCTGGATTTTGACGATTGCTCCAGCTTTGGACACCCCAGCGTGGTGCTGGTTCCCGCCATGCTGGCGACGGGTGAAACGCAGAATCGTAGCGGGCGTGATCTTCTTGAATCGTACATCGCGGGCTACGAGGTTGGCGAAGCGCTGTCGCGCATCGTGCCACGGCGTCCCGACCAGTTTCATGGCCTGCACAGCACGGCCATGTTCGGGCCGCTAACCTCTGCCACGGTGTCCGGCAAGCTGCTGGGCCTCAATGCTTCGCAACAGCGCCACGCATGGGGAATCGCGGCCTCGCAAGCGGGCGGGATCACCGGCAATTTTGGCACGCACACTAAACCGCTGCATGGCGGTGTGGCATCGCAGGCTGGGGTGATGGCGGCGGAACTGGCGGCGAGTGGCTTCCAGTCTAACCCCGATGCGCTTGATGCCCCACTCGGCTACATTTACAGCGTTGTCGCGGCAGGCAGGATGGAAGGCGTTGATGTAGGCAAGGCCACGGCGGGGCTGAATCAATGGCATATCGCCGACACCTGGCGTTTGAAAAAATATCCCTGCGGCTACATTGCGCAAGGCGCGATTGATGCCGCGTTGCGGTTTCGTGAGCAGACCGGTTTGCGGCTTGATGAGCTTACCTCGGTGGAGATACGCGTGCCGCATCTGCAACCCTACTTCAAGGTCAAGCCCACCGGAGAGTTTGCCGGCAAGTTCGGCTACGAGTACCCGGTAGCTTGCGCGATCCTCGATGGCGCGGTGATCAAGAAAACGTTTTCAGACGAGGCGTTCAATCGTGCGGATTTGAAGCGTCACCTTGGTAAGTTCAAGACGGTGGAGGACCCGGCCTCCGCCACCACTCAGGGGCCGCTGGGCGCGCTGGTGATCGAGGCCAAGGGAAAGACAACGGTGCAGCCGATAGAAATCCCCCTTGGGGATGCCAAGCGACCGGTGCCGCCGGCGCAGGTGGTGGAAAAGTATGTGCGCAATGCGGGGGAGGTGGTAGGAACAGAGGTGGCCAGGCGGACAGCACAAATGTTGTTGGACATCGAAAACCTTTCAAGCATTCGACCCTTATTGGACCAGCTGGCGAAGCGATCCTAATGTTGAGGTGAACGCGCACGTGTGCATAGCAAAAACTCATGGAGAACAAAATGGTGGACGGTAACAAGGAACTCGCAGGCAAAGTCGCTTTAGTCACTGGCGCGGCAAAGAATATCGGACGCGCTACGGCGCTGGAACTCGCGAAGGCGGGCGCCGCAGTCGCCGTGAACACGCGTCATTCGGTGGATGACGCGAAAAAAGTCGTCGAAGAGATTCGCGCGGCGGGCGGCCAGGCTGAAGTTTATGTGGCGGATATTGCGGATGCCAAAGCGGCAAAAAGCATGGTCGATGGCGTTATGCAAAAATTTGGTCGGGTGGATTTTCTGGTGCTCAATGCTTCGGTGCGCACCGAAAAACCGTTTCTCGAACTGAGCTACGATGAATGGAGAGTGCCGCTGTCGATCACCCTCGATGGCGCGTTTTATCTGGCGCAGGCCTGCATTCCGTCAATGATTGCCAATGGCGGCGGCAGCATCGTCACGCTCGGCGGCATGATGTCGCTTTCGGGCGCAAAAAAACGCATTCACGGCTCGGTGGCTAAACACGGGCTGGTAGGTTTCACGCGGGGCATTGCGCGTGAGTTCGGCGACCGCAATATACGCGCGAACTGCATCGCGCCGGGGCAGATGAATACCGTGCGTGCTGCGGGCCGCGCTGCCCCTTTGGGCGATTCGATGATTCCGATGGGGCGCAAAGGGGACGCGGAGGAGATTGCGACCGTAATACGTTTTCTGTGCGGGCCGGCGTCAAGTTATGTGAACGGCCAATCGTTGCAGATCAACGGCGGGCAGATGATGTTTTAGCGGTTTGCGTTAACTGCATAACGCGCAAACACAAATGCGGTCATTCCCGCGAAGGCGAGAATTCTTACGATGGTGCAACTGGCGAATGTGTTATAGGTTCCCGCCTGCGCGGGAACGACAATGAGTGGTAGGGGCGACTCACGAGCTACGCAACCTGGCTTCCCAATCCTTCGGCAGCTGTATTTTTTTGCCGACCGGATAACCCAGAAACCCATTATGCGCAAACACGTACATATTGTTGCGCAACGGGTCGCCTGATACCGCGATCATGAAATCTTCCGGCTCCCAAACGATGGGCACCAGGCGGTTCTCGTCGTCGGATTCATAGAATACTTTCGGGATACGGCCATTGCGCACGTCGTCTTTCAGATCCCACACGCCACGGATGTTCCAGACGCGCAGCTGGCGTTCGAATTCCCACGCCGGCAGGCGCGCGTGGTCGTAGAGATATTTTTTGACATCAGACTTCGTCCAGCCCGCTTTGGCGATGGTCTCGGCGAGGATCGGGCTTATCACCACCAGCGGGCGCAGCATGCCGTTGCCGTGGCTGGTGGTGAAGGTGATTTGCCACATGTGGTATTTCAGCACCGAGTCGGCGACGTACGGTAACAACATTTCCGGCGTGCTGCCGGATACCGACGAGAACGATCCGCCGCCGGTGTAGCGTGCCACGGTGACGGTGTTGTCACCCGCACTGTGGCCCATTTCCTCCGCGGTGTTTTCCCAGCCGATCTTTTTCAGCACGTCGTCGTTTTCTGCCATCACCACGCGCCAGGTATTGCCGAAGGTCGCCTTGTCGGTTTTGTGCGGCAAGAAGCCCGCGACATTGCGCAGATACAGCCGCCAGAAGCGGCCTATAGACGTGTTCGGCATGAAGCCGTCGCGCAGCGCGCCCTGTGTATAGTTAAAGCCGAGTTGCTTGATGATCGGGCCGTTCAGAATAATCAGCGTGTCGCCGCCGGGCGTGTTGCCGCTGTGTTCGACGCCATATTGCGGATCGCACATGCCTTCGATGGCGGCGATCAGCACCGGCATGTATTCGGGACGGCAGCCGGCCATGACGCCATTGACCGCAATGCTCCAGATCGTCGCCGCGCGGCTGTCGGGTAAGATCACACCCAGCACTTCATTGGGGTCGCGGTCGGTGAATTTTAGAAATGCTTCGATGGCTTCGAGCGTTGGCGGGACAATGGGTAGTCCGTCGGACAGCTCATGTTCATAAAAATATTGGTTGACGGCATTAAAACCGCCCTTGAATACGATGTCTTTCGCGCCAGCTTCGCCGACGGCTCTTTTCTCGGCCGGCTGTTGCGTGAGATTTTCAATCACCTGCCTGGCGGTGGTTTCGATTACATCGCGCCGCAATTCATCTTTGCTCTTGGTGCCGATATGGCCGGGCATCATCGCCAGCGGAATGTTCGGCATGCCCAGTCCGATCGACGTCATCGCGGCCTGCCGCAAAAACCCTTCGCAGGTGAGGGAAGACGTGGGATAGCCGAGCGCCTCGCACGCTGCACTGGCCCGCAACACGGCGGGCGTACACGAGCCTCAACACGCCATGCCGGAGATGACGGCATCGACCCCCATGGCCTTGAATTTTTTTGCGAATTCGGCGAGCGCTTCTTTTTCCTCGCCGCCATGCGAGCTGCCGAATTCGCGCCAGCTTACGAATTTGACTGCGGGAAATTCTTTTTTGATCGCTTCTTCAAGCAGCGCGAACACTTCGTCGCCGCGAAACAAAAAGTCCCACACCTGCGCGATGGTTTTGTTGTTCAGCGTTTCCAGCCGTCCGGCCAGCGGTTTGATGCCGGTCTGGCGCGGCGTGCGCGGCCAGTAAACTTCGTAGTATCCGTCGTTGTTCATTGTTTTTTAAGTATTTGATTTTAAATGATATTTTATGGAGTCACTGCACCATGCCCAATTCACCCAGCACGTCTTTCAGTATGCCGTGCTGCCTGCGCAATTCTTTGCCCATATCGGCGCTGTTGCGGTAGTCCTCGACCCACTGATTTTTTTCCACGGCTTGCTTCCAATCATCTGACTTCACCAGCCGCGCAAACACGCTATCCCAATAACGCACTTGATCCGCCGACAACCCGCGCGGGCCGATGAAGCCGCGCGGTATATCGAACACCGCGTCTATGCCTTGATCCTTGAACGTGGGCACTGACGCCGCATTGCCTTTGAGCCGCGTATTCGATGCAATGCCGATGATGCGCACTTTACCCGCTTGCACCAGCGGCATCACGGTGGCGGGTGTGGCCGCCATCACATCCACATGCCCGCCCGCGGCGGCAATCACGCCGTCGCTTGACGCGTTGAACACCACGATTTTCAGTTTCTTGATATCGGCCTGCGCCGAGCGCGCCACCAGCGCGGCGGCAATGTGAAACGCGTTGCCGCGCGCGGCGGCTAGCGCAATGCTCACCGACTCCGGCTCGGCCTTTAATTTTGCCGCGAGATCGCGCGCCGTTTTCAGCGGCGAGTTGGCGGCCACCACAAACGCAATCGGCTCCGAAATCAGATTCACGATCGGCGTGAACTCGAAGTAGTTGAGTTTGATCTGGCCCTGAATCGCAGCGGTGAGCGGCGTCGAGGTCTGCACCATCAGTTTGTGCGCGTCGCCGTTGAACTGGCCGAGGTAGCTCATCGCGATGCCGTAGTTGCCGCCGGGCTTGTTGGTGGTGTTGATCGCCTGCTCCACCATCTGGCGCGTTTGAAAAATCTGCTGCACCGTGCGCGCCGTGCTATCGACGCCGCTGCCGGGGCCGGTGGGCACGATGAATTCAAGAACCTTTTCCGGCTTCCAGTCGGCGGCCATTGTCATCGCCGTGGTAAGCGTTAACAATAGGATTGCCTGCATCAGTTTTTGAGGAAAGGTAAACAAGCAAAACCTCCAAATCGTAAGGGAAACGCAGTTTACATGGGTACTCGTTCCGCCGTTCGTGCGTGTCCACTTTGTGACCGGAACACGCTATTATGCGGCAACGTTTTTTGGTTCGTTCGGCTTACGGTGGGATCGTCACCGATGTTGTCGTTCCCGCTTTCGCGGGAACGACAAGTGAAAGATTTTTTTACGTCTTTTAATTGATGGAGTGCAACATGCGTTCAAAGCAGTGGATGCTGAGTTTACTCGCAGCGGTAGCAACCATTTTCTCAATGAGCGCCGCGCTCGCCGCCGACTGGCCCACGCGTTCGATCCGCTGGATCGTGCCATATCCGCCTGCGGGCACCACCGACATCCTCGCGCGCATCATGGGCCAGCGTCTGTCCGAAAAGCTGGGGCAAACCGTCGTTATCGACAACCGTCCTGGCGCCGGCAACAACCTCGGCACCGAAATCGCCATCAAGGCGGCGCCCGACGGCTACACCTGGTTTCTGGTGAATCCGGCGAACGCGATCAACGCCACGCTCTACGAAAAACTCAGCTTCAATTTT
>Ga0193752_1002311_pt1 | contig 14472 bp, 7 predicted proteins | sample H1c1metaG_FD_144924 | JGI IMG/M metagenome (GOLD analysis project Ga0193752, IMG submission 144924) | Soil microbial communities from a riparian zone of the East river system, Colorado, United States - H1c1 | ecosystem: Environmental > Terrestrial > Soil > Riparian zone | place: USA: East River... | reverse complement strand
AGACGCGAAAGTCGATGTCGCGGCCCTCGCGGCGCGCCTTGAAGCGGCCGTCCTGCGGCACCCGGCGCTCGGAGATGTCGAGGTCCGACATCACCTTGATGCGCGAGATCACCTGCTCGGCGAACTCGACCCCCGGCATGCTCTGCACCGCGCTGAGCACGCCGTCGATGCGGTACTTGATGGTGAGCCCGCTCGAGGTGGACTCGAGGTGCACGTCGCTGGCGCCGGCCTTGAGCGCGTCGTACAGCGTGGAGGTGACCACCTTGACCACGGCGCTGTCGGCCTCGGCGGCGCTCTCGAAGGAAATCTCCTGCGTGTCGCTGTCGACGGCTTCCTCTTTCACGCCGACCGAAAAGCCGTCCAGCGCCTTGAACTTCTCCTCCTGCTGCGCGAGGTAGGCGGTGACTTCGGCGCGCTCGGCGATGCGGTAGCGGAACGGCGCCGCGAGGCGGCTCTCCAGCCAGTCCTGCGTGTCGAGGTCGAGCGGGTCGCCGAGCACGACCGACAGGCCGGCCTCGTTTTCCGAGTGGGCGCGCAGCGCCACGCAGCAGCGGCGCAGCGCTTCGGCGTAGGGGACGGCGTCGAAGGCCGGCGCCAGGGCGCGCATCTCCGCAGCCGAAATTGCGGGCATGTGCAGGTCCAGGCTCATCGGATGGCCCCGGCGAGCTCGAAGATCGGCATGTACATCAGCACCACCACCAGGCCGACCGAGGCGCCCAGCACGGTCATCAGGATCGGCTCGAAGGCGCGCGTGAAGACGTCGACGAAGCGCATCACCTCGTCGTCGTGGAAGCGCGCGATCTCGCAGAACATCCTGCCCATGTCGCCGCTGCGCTCGCCCACCGCCATCATGCGCGCCGCCACCGGCGTGGCGAGGCCCGCCGCGGCGAGCGCGGCGGACATCTTGATGCCCTTTTCGATCTGCTGCTGCGCGAGAAGCAGCTGCGGGCGCAGGTGCGCCGCAAGCAGATCGCGCGTCATGCCGAGCGCGCGCAGCGCCGGGATGCCGGCATCCATCAGCATCCCCGCGGTGCGGTACAGGCGCGCGAGCTGGTAGGTCTTCATGCGCGCGCCGAGGGCGGGGATCTTCCAGATCTTCAGGTTGATGGCCGAGCGCACGGCGGCTTTGGACAGGCCCCATGCCGCAAGCGCGGCCAGAGCGAAGAAAAAGAGCGCCATGAGCCATCCATAGCTGCCCACAAGATTGCCGAAGTTCAGCAGAACCCGGGAGAAGAACGGCAGCGTGCTCGACATGTCCTCGTAGACGCGCGCGAAGCGCGGCACGACGTAGAGCACGAGGAAGCCGACCACCAGCGCGCCGACGGTGCACAGGATCGCCGGGTAGATGGTGGCGGCGACGATCTTCTTGCGCACGAGCTCGACCTGCTCCTGGTAGGCGATGTAGCGGCCGAGCGCCTCCTTCAGGCTGCCGGTGCGCTCGGCGGACTTGATGGTCGCCACGTAGAGCGGCGAGAACTGCCGCGGGAAGGCGGCCACCGCCCGCGAGAACGGCTCGCCGCGGCGGATCGCGCCGAGCAGCCCGGCGAGCACCTCGCGGCGCTCGCCGTGCGCATCCTTGTCGGCGAGGGTATTCAGCGCTTCGGCCAGGTTGAGGCCGGCGCCGAGCAGCGCCGCGAGCTCGACCGAGAACAGGGTGGTGGCGAATTTCGCCTTTCTCGTGAGCGCAAGACCCGCCATCGAAAGGCGCAGGCCTTTCGACTCGACGGATAGCGGCTTCAAGCCGCGCTGCCTGAGCTCGTCGGCGGCGAGCGTCGCGCTCGCCGCCTCGAGGTCCAGCGAAATCACCTGCTGCCGCGCATCGACGGCTAGGATGTTGAAGCGCATCTCGCCTTTCAGCGGTTGGTGATGTCTGCGTCTTCGCCGCTGCCGCCGGACTTGCCGTCGCGGCCGAGGGAGATCACTTCGAAGTCGCCGCCGCTGGTGCCGCTCGCACGGTAGACGTACGGGTGGCCCCAGGGATCGTTCGGCAGCGTCTTCTTCAGGTAGGGCTGGATCGCGGTCAGCCCTTCCTCGGCGGTGGGGTACCGCCTCTTGTCGAGGCGGTACTGGTCCAGCGCCTTCTCGAGCGAGTCGATCTGGGCCCGCGCCACCTGGACCTCGGACTTCCCCACCTGGGAGAAGTAGCGGGGCGCCACGTAGCCGGCCAGCAGGCCGATGATCACGATGACCACCAGCAGCTCGAGCAACGTGAAGCCGTTGCTTCTGAGGCGGTGCATTACTGCCTCCCGAACTTCATGCTGGGCATGCCGCCCTCGTGCGCGCCCATGTCGGGAGCCGCGCCGCTGAAGCTGTCGTTGAAGTTCGGCAGCCTGATGCCCTTGTCGTAGCCCGGGCTGCTCGGCGCGAGCTGGTAGTTGCCGCCCGCCTCGTTCTGCCAGCCATGGCCCGGCGCGTAGATCGGCTTGCCGACGATGCCGTTGGGCTCCTGCCCCGAGCCGGCGATGATGCTGCCGTTGAACAGGTCGTAGTTGACGTCGTTGCCGGTGCCGCCGGACTTCTGGTCGATGGAGGGCCAGTGGTCCTTCCAGATGTGCCAGATGTTGTTGCGCGACACGGTGTTGGTCAGCGGCGCGGTCGAGCCCGCGCCGTTGATGCCGCCGCCCGCGCCCAGCGGATACGTCGCGCCCGCCTGGGTGGCCTGCAGGTTCGTGTTGTGGAAGATGTAGCGGCGGCCGTTGCCGTAGCTCGAATTGCCGGACTTGGCGAAGGTGTTGCGGTCGTCCAGGTCCAGCGTCCTCAGCGACATCATGCGGCTGCGGTTGTAGACGTTGCGGAAGACGTAGACCGGTCCTGCGGCGGTCGACGTGGTGGCCACGCCCGTGGCGGTCTGGTCGAAGTAGTTGCCCCAGATGCGCACGTTCTTGTTGGCGCCTTCGGACTCGATGGCGTCGTCCCAGACCTGGCTGATCCGGTTGCCGTAGATGTCGCTGTCCGAGGTCGGCATGCCGTAGTCGGAGAAGTTCTCCCCGCCGCCGATGGCGTCCATGAAGTAGCGCTTCGCCTCGCTGTAGATCTCGTTGTAGCGGATCACGTGGTTGCCGCCGCAGTCCCAGAACAGGATCGCGTTGGGCCCCTTCGGATGCCCGTCGGACCAGGAGTTCGAGCCGTAGGTCGGGTGGTGGATCTTGTTGCGCTGGATGATCGAGCGCTCGAGATAGTGCGCGTCGCGGCACATGGCGCTGATGCCCGACTGCATGTTGACGCCCACCTGCCAGCCGTCGGTGCTGTTCCAGCCGGCGTAGCTGCCCCACTCGCTGATGTCGTTGTCCTCGATGACCACGTCCTTCGCGCCCTGCTTGAGCGAGATGGCGTCCTGCTTGGCGCCCTTCAGCGTGAAGCCGCGCACGATGACGAACGGCGCGGAGACGGTGATGTTGTTGTTGACCGTCTTGTTGCCGTCCAGGACGCCGCTGGTGCCCGGCGCCGGCGTGTACAGCACGTAGCCGCTCGCGCTGCCACCCTCGGTGATGTTGAGGGTGCTCGAGCCGGGCTGCACGTGCACGGTCCGGGCGATCGGGAAGTTCTCCGACCAGGTCTTCTTGTTCACCTGCGCCACCGGGGTCTTGCCCGGCAGGGCGAACTGCACCTGGTAGTCGGTTCCCGGCGTGAGCTGGACCAGGCTACCGCGGCACTCGCTGTTGCGCGAGTCGTACCACATCGGCAGGCCTTCCTTCCACGCCGACTCGTTCGCCTTCTTGTAGCGGATGCTGCAGCCGGCGGCGCCCGGGTTGGACGGCGGCTTCCAGTACAGGCCGAGCGAATGGAACGTGGCCACCGCATTGGTGTTGGTCGAGGGCAGGCTGCCGGTTGGCGGCGGCACCTCGTCATCGGGCGGGTTGGTCGGCGGCGTGCTGCCGTTCTGGATGGTGATGCCGATCTCTTCGCGGTACGACGCGCCGCTGGCGTTGTAGCCCATTGCCACCAGCTTGTGCGCGCCGTTGGAGAACTTGGTCGTGTCGAGCACGCAGGACATGCCGTCGCCCACGTTGGTGTCGTTGTTGAGCGCGGTCGAGTCGAGGAAGAACTGGACCCGGTTGACGCCGTTCGCTGCGACGTAGCAGGTGCTCAGCGAGCGCGTGCCGGAGAGGGTGTTGCCGCTCACCGGGCTCTTGAACCAGACGTTGGGCGAGCTGGCCGTGCCCGGCTTGGGCAGCGTGGTGGTCGGCGGCGGCGTAGTCGGCGGCGGCGTGGTCGGGGGCGGCGTGGTCGAGCCGCCGTTCTGGATCTTGACGCTGATCGAAGAGGTGCGCGAGGCGCCGGCGGCGTCGTAGGCGACCGCTTTCAGCGTGTGCGTGCCGTTGGTGAAGCGGGTCGTCTCGATCGCGCAGCCCCACGGCGACGCGGTCGCGGTATTGAGCTTGGTCGAATCGAGGAAGAACTCGACGCGCTTGGTGCTGCTCACGCTGACCTGGCAGTTCGGGCCGGGGTTGACGCGGCCGGAAAGCGTTTTGCCGCTGGTCGGCCCGCTCCAGGAAACGCTGGGTGCCGCCTGGGCGGTGAGCGGCATTACGCCGCACAGGGTCATCGCGGCAACGGCAATAGGAGTCTTCTGAAACTGCATGTGCTGCCTCCCTCTATAGTTATTCCCCCTAATGGGGACAGCCATGGCATTGCACGAGCCGTGCCATGGTTTGCACTACAAAGGAATCAATGCTTTAACTACTTCGTGTAGAGCAGGGCCCTACCATTTCCGTAGTGGAAGAACGACGCCGGACGCGCCGCTTTTGGTAAACCCTTGATTAGGAAAGCCTTCAACCCGTCGGGCTCAGGCTACTTACTGAACCGAGGCTTCGCCGGACTCGCTGATTGCTATGCGTTTATGCCCTACGGTGAGCTTCCAGCCGCCCGCGCCGGACGTCACTTCGGTGTTCACATCCTTGCAGCCGATGCGCAGCAACACTATGAACTGCGCCGCGGGCAGCGGCTCGCTGGTCCACTTGCCGTGCCATTGCTCCTCGCCCTTGCGCGGCGCTTCGGTCCACTCGCTGGTCTGCGAGAACGCGGCCGGCGGCCCGGCCAGCAGGTCGGCGCACAGGCTCTGGCCGCCGTTGCGGATGCGGATCGCCTTGTCGCCGCCTTCCATCCGGTTCAGCGCATGGATGTTCCATTCCCAGCGCCTCGGCGTCCCCGACGCCAGCTTGTCGTATACGACCACCACATCGGAACGCAGATACACGAGCGTGCGGAGCGCAGCGGTGACGGCTCCGCCGTAGGCTCCCGTTGCATCTCCGCTCACGATGTCGTACTCCGGCCTGGCGACGAAGCGCGTAACGCCTCCATAGGCCATCTTCTCGCCCTGCTCATAGAACAGCTGGCCCTGGCCGCCGTCGAACGTGATCGCGTTCTTCGAGCGTGTCTGGTGCAACCACTTCAGCCAGTGCGGCGACTTGTAGGCGTCGTAGTAGCCGCTTTCGATCGCCAGGCGCTTGCCGCCGGCGTTGATGACGAAGCCGTTCTGGTCGGCGTGCGAGTGGTTGAAGGCGCCGAAGGGCGGCGGCGAAGACTTGAAGTACACCGAGCTGCGGTTCTCGTCGGCCAGGCTCGAGTGCATGGCAACCCAGCCGATGGAGGGCAGATAAAGCGAGTTGGGCGTGCCTTGCGGCAAGGAGACTTTTTTCTCTGAACTAAGAGGTGAAAGGAGAAACTCTGCCCGGCTGGCGTCCTCGCCCGAGAGCCGTGATGCCCACCACTGCGCGAGCGGCGAGGGCGCGAAGCCGGCGTAGCCCTTGCCGTAGCGCGCGCGGTGCTCGTCGAGCATCGGCTGCTCGTGGCCGTCGCCGAACAGGCGCACCGGCGAGCCCGGCGGGTCGAAGTAGGCCATGTAGCGGCCCCAGTTGCGCACCCAGGGCTTCTGCGCCGCGTCGATGCCGCTCGCCCAGCGCAGAACATAGAAGTAGAGCAGCGTGTCGCCCATGCCCCAGACGCTGTAGGCCGAGCCGTTGGCGAAGCCGCCTTCCTCGCCCGCCCACGGGCTGATCAGGTTGAGCGCGAGCGGCAGGGTGCGCGCCATCCAGGCGTCGGCCTCGGCGATGTCGCCGGCCACCAGCGGCAGCATGGCGCCGAGCATGATCGAGGTCTGGATGCCGTGCGAGTCGCGCGGCCGCGCGGCGATGCGCGAGCGCTCGCCGACCAGCTCGTTCTGCATCTGTCCCATGCGCGCCGTGAGCACCGCCTGCAGCTGGCTCTTCGTCGCCGCGTCGAGGCGCGGATGCAGCCAGTCGTAGCCCAGCGCCAGCACGAAGGTCATGAAGCGCGCGCTGCGGTCCATGCGCTGCTCGGTGAAGGCGGTGCGCCCGGCCGGGTTCCACGACGCCATGTTCTGCACGCGGCGCAGGGCGTCGGCGTAGTACTTGTCGTTCTTCGTCAGCACGTACGCCTGCAGCGAGTTGAGCGTGCGCTTCGCCTCGTCGAAGACGTTGGAGTCGTTCGAGCCGGCGTTCGGACCGTTGGGCTCCTGCGGCAGCGGCGTGCGCGTCTTGCCGTCGACCTCGCGCAGCAGCTTCGCCAGCCCGGCGTCGCGCTCGCGCGCCATCTTCTTCAGCGTGGCTTCATCCGGCAGGCCGCGCGGGTGCGGCTTGGTTGCGAGCGCGGCGGCGAGCTGCTTCATGTCGCGCACCAGGAACGGCTGGCTGCTTTCGGAAACGACGAACTTGCGCGCTCGGCTCTCCCGCGTGCCGTACTTCACCTGCCAGGAATACTTGCCCGGAGGCAGGACTTCGTTCCAGTTGAGGTAGTTCTGCGGCGCGGCCAGCGTCTTCTTCCGGCCGTCGGGATAAGTCAGCGTCAATTCATAGCGCGCGTCGCGCGCAACATCCGGCCAGCTGAAATCGGGCGGCGTCTGCTCGACCTCGGCGCAATCGCGCGGGCGTACCTGCGCCGCGAGCGCATCGCCGGTGGCCATCCAGTCGGCGGGCGCGTCCTGCGCGCAGTCGCCCGGGGTGCCGCCCGCCAGGGCGACGGCAACCGGACAAAGCAATAGGAATCCGAGGACTCGGAGCACCGGCGTAGCATTACGCGGTGCCGTGTCCGCCTCTACCGCGCGCAGTGCACCGCGAGGACTAGAGAAACCTTGTAGGACGAATCCCTACACGGCTGTCGGGGACGCGCTACATGGTTGTTCTATTGCGGAAAAGTGATAGCTAAATGCCGCGCGGGTGCCTATACTTTTCGCGTCAACGGGAGATAAACATGCGAATTCTCATAGCCGACGACCACCCCATAGTGCGTCACGGATTAAAGCAGGTTCTTGCCAACGATCCCGCCGCCACCGTAGTCGGCGAGGCTACCAACGGCGACGAAGCGCTCGATCTCGCGCGCAAGGTCGAGTGGGACATGGCGATCTTCGATTTCTCCATGCCGGGGCGCAGCGGCCTCGACCTGCTGGGCGATCTGAAGCGCGAGTTCCCGGGGCGGCCGGTGCTGATCCTCAGCATGCACTCCGAGGACGTGCACGGCTCGCGCGCGCTGCGCGGCGGCGCGGCGGGCTACATCACCAAGGAAAGCGCGCCGATGGAGCTGACCACCGCGGTGCGCAAGGTGGCGAACGGCGGCAAGTACGTGAGCGCGTCGCTCGCCGAGATCCTCGCCTCCGAATGCTCGAGCGATCCGCAGAAGGCGCTGCACGAGAAGCTCTCCGACCGCGAATACCGCGTGATGTGGCTGCTCGCCACCGGCAAGCAGATCAGCGAGATCGCCAAGGAAATGGGCCTGTCGCCTTCCACGGTGAGCACCTACCGCACCCGCATCCTGCGCAAGTTGAGCCTGACCAGCAACGCCGCGCTCGTGCATTACGCCGTGCGCCATCAGCTGGTCGGATGACCGACATGTCGGAAGCCGCTGTCGCGCGGCGCGAAGAGACTCCGGCCGCGGAGCCCGCCGCGTCCAAGGCCAAGATCCTGCTCGTCGACGACGAGCAGAAGAGTCTTTATGCGCTCGAGCAGCTGCTCGCGCCGCTCGGCGACGAGCTGCTGACGGCGCAGTCGGGCGAGGAGGCGCTGCGCCTCGCGCTCAAGCACGACTTCGCGGTGATCCTGCTCGACGTGCGCATGCCCGGCATCGACGGCTTCGAGACCGCGCAGATGATCCGCGGCCGCGAGCGCTCGCGCCTGACGCCGATCATCTTCCTCACCGCCGCGGCCGACGAGATGACCTCGATGTTCCGCGGCTACGAGGTCGGCGCGGTCGACTTCCTGATGAAGCCGGTGGTGCCCGAGGTGCTGACCTCGAAGGTGTCGGTGTTCGTCGAGCTGCACCGCAAGAGCCAGCGCCTGCGCGAGTCGGAGGAGAAGCTGCGCCGCCTGGCGGCCCACCTGGTCACCATCCGCGAAGAAGAGCGCGCGCACATCGCGCGCGAGATCCACGACGAGCTCGGCCAGGTCCTCACCGGCCTGAAGATGGAAGTCACCTGGCTCGCCAAGCGCCTGAAAGACCAGTCGCTGATCGAGAAGACCGACACCATCTGCAGCCTGATCGACTCCACCGTGCAGACGGTGCGCAAGATCGCCACCGGCCTGCGCCCCGAGGTGCTCGACGACATGGGCCTGGTGGCCGCGATCGGCTGGCAGGCGAAGGAGTTCCAGAAGCGCACCGGCATCCGCTGCCGCACCAAGCTGCCGCCCGAGACGCTGAAGCCGCAGATCGACATCGCCACCACCGTGTTCCGCATCTTCCAGGAAATCCTCACCAACGTCGCGCGCCACTCGCGCGCCACGCGGGTGGACATCGATCTCGACATCTCCGACGAGCGCGTCGCGCTGGTGGTGGTCGACAACGGCGTCGGCATCCCCGACGCCGAGCTGACCGCCAAGAAATCCCTCGGCCTGCTCGGCATGCAGGAGCGCGCGCTGCTCTTCGGCGGCGACGTCACCCTGCACGGCACGCCGGGGCACGGCACGCGCGTCGCGGTCACCATTCCAACCACGGGCAGAACATGAACATGAAAGTGCTGATCGCTGACGACCATCCCGTGGTCCGGCAGGGACTGCGGCAGATGCTGGCAGTCGAATCCGACCTCACGGTGGTGGGTGAGGCGCGCAACGGCCAGGAGGTGGTCGAGCTCTCGCGCAAGGTGCCATGGGAAGTGGCCGTGCTCGACTACAACATGCCGGGCAAGAACGGCCTCGAGCTGATCAAGGAGCTGCGCCAGCGCTATCCCGGCCGCGCGGTGCTGATCCTCAGCATGTACCCCGAGGACCGCTATGCGGTGCGCGCCCTCAAGGCCGGCGCGGCAGGCTACCTCACCAAGGAAAGCGCGCCCGACGAGCTGGTGAGCGCCATCCGCAAGGTCGCCGGCGGCGGCCGCTACGTCACGCCCACGCTCGGCGAGAAGCTGGCGCTCGAGCTCGAGGACAACCGCGGCAAGCCGCTGCACGAGACGCTCTCCGACCGCGAGTACCAGGTGATGTGGATGATCGCCTCCGGCAAGACCGTGCGGCAGATCGCCGACGAGCTGTTCCTCAGCCCGAATACCGTCTCCACGCACCGCACCCGCATCCTCCGCAAGATGAACATGAAGTCGAATGCGGAGCTGATGCACTACGCCATCGCGCACCACCTCGTAGACTGAAAAATAGGGACAGACCCTATTTTTCGATATGTGGAAATTAGGGTCTGTCCCTATTTTTTTTGGTTGTGCATCACCTCGCAGATTAATGACTTAGCGAAACGCTTGTAGTTGAAATAACTACAAGCGAGCGGGGTCGTAAGCGATACCCGCTGTCCGGCATCCCCCATACGATGCGACCTGTGCCAGAAGAACTATCGGCACCGGGAGCTATTCGACTATGGAATCCATTCAGCCAGGCCTGCAGATGATGCTCGACCGGGGAGAGCTGCTGAAGGCGCTGCGCGCCTTCAAGCGCGGCGACTTCAGCGTGCGCATGCCGATGAGCCTCACCGGCATCGACGGCGAGATCGCCTCCGCCTTCAACGACGTGGTCGAGCTGGAGGAAACCAAGGCGGCCGAGATCGCGCGCGTCGCCGAGCAGGTGGGCAAGGAAGGCCAGACCGGGCAGCGCATGAGCGTGCCGGGGGCCACCGGCGGCTGGTCCGAAGTGATCGAATCGATGAACACCCTGGTGTCCGACATGGGCCACCAGATCAGCGAGGTGGCGCGCGTCATCGGCTCGGTGGCGAAGGGCGACCTGTCGCACAGCATGGTGCTGGAGATCGACGGCCGCCCGCTGCGCGGCGAGGCGCTGCGCCTGGGCACGATGGTGAACACCATGGTCGCGCAGCTCAACGGCTTCGCCGGCGAAGTGTCGCGCGTGGCGCGCGAGGTGGGCACCGAGGGCAAGCTCGGCGGCCAGGCGAAGGTGCCCGGCGTCGCCGGCGTGTGGAAGGACCTGACCGACAACGTGAACTCGATGGCGGCCAACCTCACCGGCCAGGTGAGGAACATCGCCGAGGTCACCACCGCGGTCGCCAAGGGCGACCTCTCCAAGAAGATCACGGTGGATGTGAAGGGCGAGATCCTCGAGGTGAAATCGACCGTCAACACGATGGTCGACCAGCTCAACGCCTTCGCCTCCGAAGTGTCGCGGGTGGCGCACGAGGTGGGCACCGAGGGCAAGCTCGGCGGCCAGGCGCAGGTGAAGGGCGTCGCCGGCGTGTGGAAGGACCTGACCGACAACGTGAACTCCATGGCGGCCAACCTCACCGGCCAGGTGAGGAACATCGCCGAGGTCACCACCGCGGTCGCCAAGGGCGATCTGTCGAAGAAGATCACGGTGGACGTGAAGGGCGAGATCCTCGAGCTGAAGAGCACCGTCAACACGATGGTGGACCAGCTCAACGCCTTCGCCGGCGAGGTGTCGCGCGTGGCGAAGGAAGTCGGCTCGGAAGGCAAGCTCGGCGGCCAGGCGCAGGTGGCCGGCGTCGGCGGCGTGTGGAAGGACGTGACCGAGAACGTCAACTCGATGGCGGCCAACCTCACCGGCCAGGTGAGGAACATCGCCGAGGTCACCACCGCGGTGGCGAAAGGCGACCTGTCCAAGAAAGTCACGGCCGACGTGAAGGGCGAGCTGCTCGAGCTCAAGTCGACGGTGAACACGATGGTGGACCAGCTCAACGCCTTCGCCGGCGAGGTGTCGCGCCTCGCGCACGAAGTCGGCAACGAAGGCAAGCTCGGCGGCCAGGCGCAGGTGCGCGGCGTCGGCGGCGTCTGGAAGGGCCTCACCGACAACGTCAACACCATGGCCGGCAACCTTACGGCGCAGGTGCGCAACATCGCCGAGGTGATTACCGCGGTGGCGAACGGCGACGTCTCGCGCAAGATGACGGTCGACGCGCGCGGCGAGCCGCTCGAGCTGAAGAACACCATCAACCGCATGGTCGACCAGCTCAACGGCTTCGCCGGCGAAGTGTCGCGCGTGGCGAAAGAGGTGGGCTCGGAAGGCAAGCTCGGCGGCCAGGCGCTGGTGCCCGGCGTCGCCGGCGTGTGGAAGGACCTGACCGACAACGTGAACTCGATGGCGGCCAACCTCACCGGCCAGGTGAGGAACATCGCCGAGGTCACCACCGCGGTGGCCAAGGGCGACCTCTCCAAGAAGATCACGGTGGATGTGAAGGGCGAGGTCCTCGAGGTGAAATCGACCGTCAACACGATGGTCGACCAGCTCAACGCCTTCGCCAGCGAGGTGTCGCGCGTCGCGCGCGAGGTGGGCACCGACGGCAAGCTCGGTGGGCAGGCGCTGGTCATCGGCGTCGGCGGCGTATGGAAGGACCTCACCGACAACGTGAACTCGATGGCGGCCAACCTCACCGGCCAGGTGAGGAACATCGCGGAAGTCACCACCGCGGTCGCCAAGGGCGACCTCTCCAAGAAGATCACGGTGGACGTGAAGGGCGAGATCCTCGCCCTGAAGGGCACCATCAATACGATGGTCGACCAGCTCAACGGCTTCGCCGGCGAGGTGTCGCGCGTCGCGCGCGAGGTGGGCACCGACGGCAAGCTCGGCGGCCAGGCGCAGGTGAAGGGCGTCTCGGGCGTGTGGAAGGACCTGACCGAGAACGTGAACTCGATGGCGGCCAACCTCACCGGCCAGGTGAGGAACATCGCCGAGGTGACCACGGCGGTGGCGAGGGGCGACCTGTCGAAGAAGATCACGGTCGATGTGAAGGGCGAGATCCTCGAGCTGAAGAGCACCGTCAACACGATGGTGGACCAGCTCAACGCCTTTGCCGGCGAGGTGTCGCGCGTGGCGAAGGAAGTCGGCACCGAGGGCCGCCTGGGCGGCCAGGCGCAGGTGGTCGGCGTCGGCGGCGTGTGGAAGGACCTGACCGAGAACGTGAACTCGATGGCGGCCAACCTCACCGGCCAGGTGAGGAACATCGCCGAGGTGACCACGGCGGTCGCGCGCGGCGACCTGTCGCGGAAAATTACCGTCGACGTGCGCGGCGAGCTGTTCGAGCTCAAGTCGACGATCAACACGATGGTCGACCAGCTCAACGCGTTCGCCGGCGAGGTGTCGCGCGTGGCGAAGGAGGTCGGCTCGGAAGGCAAGCTCGGCGGGCAGGCGCAGGTGAAGGGCGTCGGCGGGGTGTGGAAGGACCTGACCGACAACGTGAACACCATGGCCGCCAACCTCACCTCGCAGGTGCGCAGCGTGGCGCTGGTGGTGACCGCGGTGGCCAACGGCGACCTCGACCGCAAGCTGGCGGTGGAGGCCAAGGGCGAGGTGGCGGCGCTTGCCGACACCATCAACGGCATGATCGACACGCTGGCGCTCTTCGCCGAGCAGGTGACCAACGTGGCGCGCGAGGTCGGCATCGAGGGCAAGCTCGGCGGGCAGGCGCGCGTGCCGGGCGCCTCCGGCATGTGGCGCGGCCTCACCGACAACGTCAACCAGCTCGCCGCCAACCTCACCACGCAGGTGCGCGCGATTGCGGAAGTGTCGACGGCGGTGACCAAGGGCGACCTGACGCGCTCGATCGCGGTCGAGGCCTCGGGCGAAGTGGCGTTGCTCAAGGACAACGTCAACGAGATGATCCGCAACCTCAAGGACACCACGCGCAAGAGCACCGAGCAGGACTGGCTGAAGACGCACCTGGCGCGCTTCACGCGCATGCTGCAAGGCCATCGCGATCTGGTGACGGTGTCCAGATTGATATTGAGTGAGCTGACGCCCCTTGTTAATGCGCAACAGGCGGCGTTCTACGTCGCCGACCAGCGCGGCGGCGATCCGCAGCTCGAGCTGCTGGCCGGCTACGCGCAGCGCCACGGCAAGAGCCTGCCGCGCAAGATCTCCTTCGGCGAAGGGCTGGTCGGGCAGTGCGCGGTCGAGCGAAAGCGCATCGTGCTGCACCACGCGCCCGCCGACTACGTGCGCATCGGCTCGGCGCTGGGCGCGGGCTCGCCGGTGAACATCGTCATCATGCCGGTCCTGTTCGAGGGCCAGGTGAAGGCGGTGATCGAGCTGGCCTCGTTCTCGCGCTTCAGCGACATCCACCAGAGCTTCCTCGACCAGCTCACCGAGTCGATCGGCGTGGTGCTGCATACGATTTCAGCGAACATGCAGACGGAATACCTGCTGCACCAGTCGCAGTCGCTGACCGCCGAGCTGCAGAGCCAGCAGGAGGAGCTGAAGAAGACCAACGACCGCCTGGAGACCCAGGCGCTCAACCTGACCAAGTCGGAGACGCTGCTCAAGGGCAAGCAGGAGGAGCTGCGCACCGCCAACGAGCAGCTGCAGGAGAAGGCGCGCCAGCTATCCGACCAGATGCACCAGGTCGAGTTCAAGAACCGCGAGATCGAGCAGGCGCGCTCGGCGCTGGAGGAGAAGGCGGAGCAATTGTCTTTGTCTTCCAGATACAAATCCGAATTCCTCGCCAACATGTCCCACGAGCTGCGCACGCCGCTCAACAGCCTGTTGATCCTGGCGCGGCTGCTGTCCGACAACGTCGGCGGCAACCTGTCCTCCAAGCAGGTCGAGTTCGCGCGCACCATCCACTCCTCGGGCGCCGAGCTGCTGGCGCTGATCAACGATATCCTCGACCTGGCGAAGATCGAGTCGGGCACGGTGACCCTCAACATCGCGCCGGAGCGCTTCGCCGAGCTGCGCGATTACGCCGAGCGCACCTTCCGCCAGACGGCCACCGACAAGGAGCTGGAGTTCTCGGTGCAGATCGACCCCGCGCTGCCCGAGGCGGTGGGCACCGACGGCAAGCGCCTGCAGCAGATCCTCGCCAACCTGCTGTCCAACGCCTTCAAGTTCACCAGCAAGGGCGGCGTCACGCTGCGCATCGAGCCCGCCGAGTCGGGCTGGACACCCGGCCACCCGGTGCTGGGCAGCGCCGCGCGCGCGCTCGCGATGTCGGTGGTCGACACCGGCATCGGCATTCCCGCGGCCAAGCAGCGCCTGATCTTCGAGGCGTTCCAGCAGGCCGACGGCACCACCAGCCGCGAGTACGGCGGCACGGGCCTGGGCCTGTCGAAACGCCTCGAAGATCAGG
>Ga0193752_1002310_pt1 | contig 14489 bp, 12 predicted proteins | sample H1c1metaG_FD_144924 | JGI IMG/M metagenome (GOLD analysis project Ga0193752, IMG submission 144924) | Soil microbial communities from a riparian zone of the East river system, Colorado, United States - H1c1 | ecosystem: Environmental > Terrestrial > Soil > Riparian zone | place: USA: East River... | reverse complement strand
TGATGCCCGGGGTCGGGTTCGATGTAGTGCCGTCCGACTGCCTGGCTCTTCATCTCAAAAACCGCCTGCCGTCCGCAACTCATTTGAGCCTGGCTTTTTACGGCGTCGGCGGACGCATTTCACACGGAACGCAGGCGACGATGACGATGAACGTCGGCCGCGGCGGCGCTATACGAAAAGACGGCAAGATAACTCCGGTTCAGGCGGCATGGAAAAGCCGCGATATCAACTTTGGCGAAGTAACCAAGCTTGGCACTACCATCCCCTGGGGCGATGTCTCCACCGCTTATTACTCGACCGGCATCCCGAATATCGAGGTCTACACGGTCATTCCCCCGCAAAACCTCAAGATGTTAAAAATGAGCCGCTATATCGGCTGGCTTCTCGCCACCGGGCCGGTGCAAAAATACCTGCAAAGCAAGATCCCGCCCGGCGGCCCTAACGACGAGCAGCGCGCGAAATCGAAAACCCTGATGTGGGGCGAAGCGAGCGATAGAGAAGGCAATCGCGTGGAGACCCACCAGCAATGCCCGGAGGGTTACACTATAACCGCGATAACCGCGTTGAACATTGCCGAGAGAATTTTGGCTGACGATTTCAAACCCGGCTACCAAACGCCCGCAAAAGCCTACGGCGCCAACCTTGTAATGGAGATCGAAGGAGTAGCAAGGCAGGACATAGATTAGCCGCAAAAAAGCGCAAAAGGCACAAAAACATCTTTTGCTTATTTTGCGCCTTCTCGCGGCTAGTGTCTTCCCGAACTCTTAGATTAAAACGGCAACGGCCTCACTACCTGTCTGTAAAGATTAACATCGATCACGTTAACCTGATTCAAAACTGAATTTTTGTCATATTTGCTCTGGCCTGACTGTAGCGCTCTTTCGAAATGCACCATATATGCCTGATTTTTAGCCGCTATAAGTCTCTCCTGAACTTTGTCCGCCGCGGTTTTTGCTGCCGCGGCTTTTGCTGCTGTAGTTTTTGGCGCGTTTTTGGCTACGGGGGTCTTCGCCGGAGTTTTGGGCGCTGGCGGCTGAGCTTGGCTGAATACTACCGGGTCTCCAAGCATGGTCGTTTCCAGAAAAACAGGCTTAGTTCCTGGCTCGTTACTGGGGTAATAACCAAGATATGCGTGGCCGGGCTGAGTCACTATCATGGTTCTGATGCCAATCGCACGTAGTATTGATGCCAGCACTACTGCGCCGTCGATACAATTGGCCTGATTGGTCCTGATGGCGTTATCGAATGTTCTTACCTGTTGACTCGCTATGTTCGCCCCTCCCAGCTGTTTGGCGGCTGAAATGCTGCTATATTGGAATCCGCGATCATGGAGAACCCGCCATACCGCGGCTACCTGTTTCTTTGTCTCCTCTGGGCCCCACTGATATCCGGTAATTGCGGCAATTGTTTTTGTTGCCAAAGCTTCCTGGAGTATTTTATCTATCTCAGGGTGCTGTTCTTGAATAAACGCAGCAAATAGAAATTGCAGATCCAGATCTTTATACTGAAAAATACAGTCGTTTACACTACGAACAAGTACCGGAACCGACTTTTCTACCTTATTTCCGTCGTCGTCGATCAACCTAAATATGATGTTCAAAGTGGTGCTTGATGATTGTTTGGCCAGCACCGACATATTCCACGGAATATTAGGCATAAAATATCTTTCCTGACCTGATTGCTGAAAGGTATAGTCGCCCCCGATCGTGTCGAAGTAAGATTTGTCAGTAGATTCGATCTCCCATTTGACCGGCATATAGGATGCTTTGCTTATGAAGCGAAACCCCAGCGCGCTGCTCTTTAGAGCCTTCATAGATGGTGTGCCGACATCGCCCTTATAATCCGCCATGCTTATGATCATCGATGGGAATAACTGTCCGTCAAAATATGTGACCGGTTCCCAGTCTATATTCGTGAACGTCCCTTTCTTAAATTTGGGTTCCGTTATCTCCTTTTTTGGCGGAGCAACTGGCTTGGGCGTTTCGCTGTTGTCGACAACTACAGTTTTATCAAATTCAGCAGAAGTTCTTTTAGCTGTGTTGACGAGCATGCCTAGGCTTGCGACCGCCTGAGTTCCCGAGTTGACTACCCGCGTTACGTCTTTTATCGTTTTATCAATCTTGATTGGGAATTGAGCAAAGGAACAGAGGGCTGTTAATCCGATGATCCCAAGCATCAAGCACGCTTTTGTTAGATTTTTCATAAGGACAAACCTCACTATTTAAAGTATTTAGCCTTCGTCGAAAATGCAGTCTCAACGGGAACGGCATTTTGTGGGAGACTATAAAGTATATTTGTTAAATGTCAGCCGTATATCTACGCTTTCCGTGCTGCTTTGTCAAGATGGTTTATCAACTTTTAGATTAACAAGCGCGGCCCAATGAAAAAGGATGGACAGAGACTTTCATCCCTGCCCATCCTGTTATCCCTGTAAATTTCTTCCTCGACTTCCAAAACTTCCCAGACTGACTTACACGTCCAGGTTCTTCACATCCAGCGCGTTGTCCTCGATAAACTTCCTGCGCGGCTCAACCTGGTCGCCCATCAGCACGGTGAAGATGTCGTCCGTTTCGATAACGTCCTCGATCCGTACCTGCAGCAACGTGCGTTTTTCCGGGTCCATGGTCGTTTCCCACAGTTGCTCGGGGTTCATCTCGCCCAAACCTTTGTAACGCTGGATCGTAAGGTCCTTTTTCGCCATGCCGGTCACTTTTTCGAGCAGAGATTCACGCGTCGATATCTCGCTGCTCGATCCGTCTTCGCCCAGCACGAACGGTCCAGGGAAACTTATTTCCAACGCGCGTTTGAGCTCGATCGCCTTTTGAAACTCGACATAGCTTGCCATGTTCCAATCGAACAGTATCTTCTGGCCTTGCGCCAGCGTTATCTCGATCTCCCACAGCCCGTGTTCGACGTCGCTCATCAGCTCCGTTTTGTAACCCGCATCGGCGATCTTCTTTTCGATGTGCGCCATCATGTCTTCCTGCTCGAAAACCTTGCGCAGCTTGATCTCCCTTTCCATCAAAACACCATCCTTACCCGCGAATCCGTCAAGCAGTGCTTCCAAAAGCTTCGATTCGTTCTGCAGCCGGCGCGTAAAGCGTGAAAAGTACGATTTGTAATCGGTGGTCTGCTCGAGCATTTTGGACAATTCGCGTCCCTCGAGCGGTTCGCCGTTGTTCGTTATTTTTACATCGTCCGTTCCCATGCGCATCAGGTAGCGAAACATCAGTTTTTCGTCCTTGATGTACTCTTCCTTTTTGCCTCGCTTCACCTTGTAGAGCGGCGGCTGGGCGATGTAAACGTAGCCGTTCTCGACCAGCGCCGGCATCTGGCGATAGAAAAACGTCAGCAGCAGCGTGCGGATGTGGCTGCCGTCCACGTCGGCGTCGGTCATAAGGCAGATCTTGTGATAACGCAGCCGTGTGACATCAAAATCCGTCCTTCCGATGCCCGTGCCAAGCGCCGTGATCAGGGCCTTGATCTCGCTATGGCCGAGCATCTTGTCAAACCGCGCTTTCTCCACGTTCAGGATCTTACCCTTCAGCGGCAGCACGGCCTGGTTCTTGCGGTCGCGGCCCTGCTTGGCCGACCCGCCGGCGGAATCTCCCTCGACGATATATATTTCCGACAGCGCCGGGTCCTTCTCCTGGCAATCCGCCAGCTTTCCGGGCAGTGTCGAGCTTCCCAGGGCGCTTTTGCGGACGATCTCGCGGGCCTTGCGGGCCGCTTCGCGCGCGCGGGCGGCATCTACAGCCTTCCCGACGATCTTTTTCGCTACAGCCGGATTCTGCTCGAAAAACTCACCGAGCTTTTCATTCAGAAACGATTCGACCGGGCCTTTCACCGGAGAATTGAGCTTACCCTTGGTCTGCCCCTCAAACTGCGGCTGCGGGATCTTCACCGAGATGATCGCCACCAGCCCCTCTCGAACGTCGTCGCCCGAGAGAGCGGTCTTGAAATTCTTGGTCAGGCCTGAGCTTTCGGCATAGGCGTTGATCGTTCTCGTGATCGCCCCGCGAAATCCCGACAAATGCGTTCCGCCATCCACGGTGTTGATATTGTTCGCAAAGGAAAATATCTTCTCGTCGTAGCTGTCGTTGTACTGCATCGAGACCTCGATCGAGAGCTCGTCCGAAACCATCTCGAAATAGAGCGGCTCGTCGTGCATCGGGGTCTTGTTCTTGTTCAAATGCTTTACAAATTCGGCGATGCCGCCCTTGTAGTAAAATTCGTGCGATTTCTCTTCCTCTTCGCGCTCGTCCTTGATAAAAATGCGGATGCCTTTGTTCAGAAAAGCCTTTTCGCGCAGCCGCTCCGAGAGTTTGTCAAAGCTGTAAATGGTCGTCTCGAAAATGCTCGCATCCGGGCGAAAGGTGATCTTCGTGCCTCGTTTGCTCGTCGTGCCGGTCTGTTTTAGCGGCGCCACCGGGATGCCGGCTTCGTATTCCTGCTCGTGGGTCTTGCCGTCGCGCCAGATCTCGAGGCGCAGGTATTCGCTCAAAAAGTTAACGCAGGATACGCCCACGCCGTGCAGCCCGCCCGAAACCTTGTAGGAATTCGAGTCGAACTTACCGCCCGCGTGCAGGATGGTCATAACAACCTCTGCCGCCGAGCGTTTCTCCTGCTTGTGCATATCGGTCGGGATGCCGCGGCCGTTATCGATCACCGTTATCGAGTTGTCCATGTGGATCGCCACCTCGATGGTGTCGCAATAGCCGGCGAGCGCCTCGTCCACTGAATTATCGACCACCTCGTAAACAAGGTGGTGCAGCCCTATCTCGCTGGTCGAGCCGATGTACATCGCCGGGCGCTTGCGTACCGCATCGCGTCCCTCAAGCACTGTGATGGAGTCGGCTCCGTATGATTCTTTCTTTGGTTTTGCCAAGATTAATACCTCAAAAACTAATAATTCTATTTAAAATTCGCGCTATCTTCTAATATTATTGCTATCGTGGGTGACGATAGTTCCGCGAGTATATACAGTTAAAAATTACCTCTTTAACCAAACATTAAATCATACCATTTTTGATCGATTTTTACACCTCGCAGCGGCTCGAAAACCCCAAAAAAAGCTTGGAATTATCGGAAAAATGGGCTACGCTCTGGGGGTATTATTAAAGCTCATTAAATCGAAGCGAAAAATGGCTAAAATCATCTCTCAAATACACCGGCTTAACAGGATCTTTTTTGTTGGTTTTATGGTCTCGTCACTCGTGACCCTATGTGTCGCTCAGCAGGATCCCGATCTTGAGCTGAAAGCAGAAAGTCGGGCCAGAAAGGTCCACGGCGGCGAAAAGTTTTCGTATTCGTTTACCGTCACCAATCGTAAAGATACGGTCGTTAAGACCGTGATGCTCGCGCACGACATACCGGAAGAGTTGACCTTTATTTCCGCAAGCGTCAGCCGCGGCACTTTTAAGGTTAATAAATCGGGAATTAGCACAAAAGGGAAACAGGTACAGGCGGAATTCGGTGACATCGAAGGGCTTGCGACGGTAATCCTAACTGTTGAAGCGAAGGTGAAAGACTGGGGCGACATTTCCCTTCCAATGGACGTGTCCGGCGACCCGGCGGTGCCGAGTCCAAATTTCTCTCGAGTTCCTTTGTCGTGGCCCGGGAGCCAGTTGAAACCCGCTACAGCCCCGGACACTACCGAATGGGCTGTCCCGCTCTACATACGCGTTGACGCAGTTTCTCACGGTGAGGGTTATTATCTCGATTTCAACGAAATGCCCGCATATAGTGTAGAACTGCTGCCGAGCAAGAATATTCCGCCGCGCATCGAGATTCTCTCGCCCGGGTCCGAGAAAATTTTCGTCAAACCGGCCACGAAAGAAATTGAGGTGCCGATCAGGATCAAAGCATTCGACCCCGATGGAACGATCAAAAAATTGGTTATTCATGATAATTTCAACCCCCAATTTCATATGAAATTAGAGGATGGCGTTTATAAGTATGTGATAGGAGGTAAAACGTTTACTCAAAGCGAGGTCGAGGAGAGATCGGAGGATGAAGAGTTTCGACGTCTTTTAGAAGTTCGTCTTACGCCTACGAGCGGCGACACCTACGTTTATAACGCAAAACGCTTCCATTACGGCGAAAACACTATATTGATCGCCGCAACGGATGACGGAGGCCGCGTAACCAATTGGGAAGCCAAATTCAAAGTGAAAAGTGATTCGACCGTAGAGCTTATAAAACCGCTCGCGGATGTTTTTCTGCCCGGCGCGGCGGTTATTGTCGAAACTATCTCAAAGGTGGGAGAGGGTGTTACGCCGAAGGTAACGCTCGGCGGAACCAAGGGGTATTACGAGTCGCAAGACCCGGAAATGCAGCTGGTTTCGCATATTGGGAATACCTACATTCATCGATTTACATGGAAGGTAGGGAAAGATGGTTTATACGATCTTACGCCAAAGTTATTCGAAAACGGCCAGGATACAGGTGTGTCCGACTGGATGAGAACGGTTGCGGCAACGCCCCGCACGATCAAAATAACCTCTTTGCGAAACGGTCAAATATTCACCCGCGGCGAGCGGATAACGGTTTCAACTCGGGGAACGGACATAGGCGGAAAGGTAATTTTCGACAAACTCGAATTGATCGTGGACGGAAAATTGAATGGCGAGATACCGATCTCGCAGCAGCATGGGCCGCCTCCGACATATACAGTGATCTCGACCGGATACGCCGATCGTTACATTTTGGACCTCCAACCGGGCCCGCATACCGTGCAGGTAATCTCCCGTCACGAATTTGGCACAAAGCTCGGAGCCTCCGATCTTGTAAAGATAATCGTAAAATGACCCATTCGTATATGAAAGCTTACGCTATGCAGATTTCGAACTGCGCTATGGGTAGAGTTCTGTTGGCTGTCCTGATCGGGCTTGGTGCGACCGGCTTCGGCTATTCGCAGGATAAGCCCGTGATGGAATTGAAGGGTGAAACTGCGGTAAAAAGCGTCCGCGGCGGTGAGAAGCTTCTCTATACGTTTACCGTTACAAATCAATCAGGAGTTACGGCGAAAGATGTCACGCTTATTCATCGGTACCACGGTGCACTTATTTCAACTAACGTGAGCCAGGGCGAATATGATAAAAACCATCGCAAATACGGCGTCCTCCAACCCACGATATGGGCGCACTTCGGAGATATACAGGGTTACGCGAGCGCGATCCTGACTGTCGAGATAAAGATCTTTGAGTGGGGCGGCGAAGAAACGTATTCGGATAAGGTTCCTTCGCTGTTGCCTGAGTACATAGAGAGAATAACCGGCCGGAAAAACGATGAAACGATCCCCCCGGGGGCGACCCGGCTCGAGATCGACTATCCCGGCTTTTTTTGTGGCGAATGCGTGAAACCGGAAGAAAATTCGCACCGGGTAATATCGGTTATCGTCCTTCCGAGTAAGAATTTGCCGCCGCGTATTAAGATAATTACGCCAACTGATGATCGAAAAATTGCCCGAACCGTAGGCCGGGCCGGCGAGGTGACGCTGCAAATAACAGCATCCGATCCGGATGGATCGATCGAGAAGGTGAGAGTAGACGACTCCGAGTTCTTTGCGCCAAACGACTTCTTTTACGAGGACGGGGTAAGAAAGATCAAGATACAGGGAAAGGTCTATACTGTTGAAGAACTCGAAGAAAACCCGGAGCCCTATAAGTACTACGAGCGATTGGCAACCAAAACCGGGCCGGGTACCTATACGTACACACTAAAAAATCTTCGATTCGGGTATCACGTCGTTCACGTAATTGCCTACGACAACGGCGGGCGCGACACCTCGGACACCGTTCGTTTTACAATGACGGGCGATGCAAAGATCGGCTTCGAAGGGTTGGTGGATAATCAGGTTGTTCACCCGGCCGAGTTTGTGAAACTAACGACCGTTTCAACCATAAACGATTCTAAATTAAGCGATCTGAGGATAAATATCGCGCCATTTGGCGAGCATTTCTTCGACGTTTCGACGATGCCGCAGCTTCGTAAGATCTCATCGGCCGGTAACGTGTACCGGCATGAATATCTATGGAAAGCCCCTGCCGAGGGTGCGTATAATTTGCGCCTTGTTTTACTCGATCACGGGCTTCCGACGAACGATGAGCGGATAACGGTAACCCGTGGCCGAAAAACGGGGGATAAAGATAACCTCGCATAAGAACGGGCAGGAAATAAGCGAACAAGATGGCTTCGAAATGAAGGTGGATGCGCGCGATATAAAAGGGCGGCACGTAGATGACGATCTGACCATACTTGTCGACGGGAAAAATGAGGGTCATATTAGCAGCTCTTGGCAGGAAGACCCGGAAAAACCCGGTGAATACAAATTCAATGACAAATACTCGCGAAAGTTATTTCTCGATCGGGGCGTGCGCACGATCGTGGTAATCGCAAAACCCCGCGGCACCATGAGTTCAGGCGTCGAGATAGGACGATCGGAGCCGATAACTCTCATAGTAAAATGATTCCCGGTTTGATTCGGATCGCTTTGAATTAAGCAAGAATCTGATAGTTTGAAGTTCTAACGGCCAGTTAGACTAGCTGCATGGACAATTCTAATTATCAAAAATTCAAACGGCTTCACTACAACGATAAACCTCTCCTGCTACCCAACGCCTGGGATGCCAAAAGCGCCCGCGTTTTCGAGCAGAACGGCTTCGAGGCCGTCGCCACGTCGAGCGCGGCCGTCGCAAACGGCCTCGGTTACGAGGATGGCGAGACGCTGCCTTTCGACGAGCTGTGCTTTGTCGTAAAACGCATACTCGCGAGCATCGATATGCCGCTATCGGTGGATATCGAGGGTGGGTATAGCCGCGATCATGCGAAAGTTTGCGAGAACATTTACAAGCTGGCGTACATGGGCGTTGCGGGTATCAATATCGAGGATTCCGTGGTTGTAGATGGCAAGCGCCTATTACTCGACGCCGCTGAGACGGCCGAAAAGTTAGGGAAGATAAAGGCGTATTGCGTGGGTAACAAGATCGATATATTTCTAAACCTGCGTACCGATCCGTATTTGCTGAATGTCGACGACCGTTTTAACGAAACGCTTTCGAGGGTCGAAGCCTATACGAAGGCCGAGGCTGACGGGATATTCATACCCTGCCTTACCGACTTGGGCGAAATCAAGGAATTTACCAGTAAAACCTCGCTGCCGGTAAACGTTATGTGCATGCCGAACCTGCCTGATTTCGGGCAGCTTGCGGATGCCGGTATTAAGCGGATCACGATGGGCCCGTTCATGTTCGAATACCTTGCAAAACAGCAGGCCGCGGCATGCGTTAAAATCAGGGATGAAGGTAGTTTTAAGGAACTGTTTTGAGCTCCGAAGGAGCACCAATGAGGTAGCCAGTGGTGAACGCGAAGCGTGAACCTCTGGGTAAGAGTCCAAACAATAGTCAGCTCCGGAAGGAGCGAAACATTCGGTTTCGCCCCTTATGGGGCTCAACATCCGCGTTTCGATATCCAGAGGTTCGCTTCGCTCACCACTGGCTACGTCATTACCGCGGCTTTGCCGCTAAATCCGGTCGACTTACGATTTCAAAATATCTCTAACCCCAGTTCCTGCGTACTTCTCAACTTGTCCAAAAAATCGGCTCGCGAAATCTCGATCGCCCCAAGAGCCTTCATATGCGGGGTCATCACCTCGATGTCGAGCCACGTCGAGCCACGCTCCTGCAGCTGATCTATTAGGAACAGGAGCGATAGCTTCGAAGCATTCGAAGCGTGATGAAACATGCTCTCGCCGCAGAAAACTCCGCCGGCATCTATCCCATAAAGGCCCCCCACAAGCTTGCCGTTTTGATCCCGTGCCTCTACGCTGTGGGCCATTCCCTCGCGGTGAAGCTCGCTATAAACACGTATAAAGTCCCGCGTAATCCACGTTCCATGGCCGTCGGACCGGCTCACGCTGGAGCAAGCCCGGATCACGGCTTCGAAATCCCTATTTATAGTAAATGTGAATTGCTCTTTGCGACGCTCTTTCGCCAGGCTTCGCGGCACATTAAGCTGGGAAAACTCGATGATCGCCCGTTGTTCAGGGCAAAACCAAGGCAGGGGCAGGCGGTCGATATGCCAGGGAAAAATGCCTTTCAGGTATGCTTCGCGTAGGTTTCGGACGGTAAGCGGCGCGCCGAACGAGACGATATCCCGCGCGGCGTAATAATAATCGCCGAACCGCGCCCACTCGGCGAAATGATGGCTGACCGGGTCTGGAAATTCGAAAGCCGACATATGCGTGTCAGCCTCAATCTAGCTTTACGAGGGAAATTTTGCAAATTAAAGTGTCGGCGATATGCTCAACAATTCCGAAACGGTAACGAACCTGTAGCCTCTCTCCTTCAAACCCTCGATGACAGGCCTGACCGCGTTCAGCGACTTGCGTTCAGGGTCGTACAAGACATGCAGCAGGATGATCGACCCCGGGCGCGTATTCTCCAAAACGTGCTGCGTTATCTCGCTCGTGTCGTTCGCGATCGTTGAAAAACTTTCAGGCTCCACGTCCCACGTAATGGTTTTGCGGTTATGCTGCGACAAATAAAAGGGAAGCGTAAAGAGCTTTTTACCATAAGGCGGGCGAAAATGTACCGGTTTATCGTAACCGGCCGCCGCGATCAGCGCATCGGTCCTTTCTATCTCGGACCTTACAAATGAGGGCGAGGACAGCACCATCCGCGTGTGCGAATAAGAGTGATTACCGATCTCGTGGCCGGCGGAAACGATCCGTTTACCCTCCCCCGGGTTTTTTTCGAGATCGCCGCCGATCAGGAAGAACGTCGCTTTGATATCTTCCTCAGCAAGAATGGCCAGGATCTCTTCAGTAAATCCAGGCGTAGGCCCGTCGTCAAAGGTGAGAGCGATAACTTTTTCGGTGGTCTCGATACGTGGAACGAGTTCGCCAAAGAACTGGAACGTTCTCGAATTGCCGATCTGCCAGAACACCACAAAGACCGCGGTCAGAATGACAACCGTTGCGGCCCCGTAGATAAGCACCTTTCGCATTTGTTTATGTTAATTAATTTACGCTGTGTGTTTCAATGGATGGAGCAGGATGGCCCGACCCTCTCGACTCTCGACTCCGGACTCGCGACTATGGTAATATTCTAAATTCGCACGCCGGGGTGGCGAAATTGGTATACGCACTAGACTCAAAATCTAGCGGGCTTAACGCCCATGTCGGTTCGACTCCGACCCTCGGTACCACCTTTATTTGAGCTTCAAGGTTCTTGAGCGACCGCTTCCGGTTCGCTCTTCCGCATCCATAAGATTACTCCTAGCACTATCATCCAGATAGACATCGTTATAAACGCGGCCGGAGTAAGGAAGCTGAAAACCAGCGCGTCTATACTGACAACTGTCGCAAACCCCTCAGCGAGCCCGAAGAACATCATTATCGAGATGCCGAGGCTCGCTCCGCTCAGCCATTTCGGCGCGATCGAAGATCTGATCAATGCAAGCGACGTCAGGAACAGCCAGATAGCCGTGCACAATTGGCCGAGATGTTCGCCCAAGGCGACCCCCGCGTACTGGTGAAATCCCTGGAAAACCATCACCGAGGCCGCCTTCACGGGTTCGGTCGCTGCCGGGTCGGTGTACGCGTTGGCGAGAACGGGAACGACGAAAACCCAGCGGATTAGACCCAGTACCTGGAACACACCGGCTAAAATACCAAAGATCATCGGAACGAACGACACATTTGGATTATCGGCCTTCAGCACCCGATGAAGTAGCGGTACGGCAATTATCATCAGAAGGGCAGCGAGCACGAACGCATACCAAACGGCTATGAGCGTTCCGCCGCCCTGTTTGAAGAGCGTAAGCACCTCGCCCACCGGCTGGCGCAGGATGTCCGGGTAATCGAAGATCGAGGCAAGTATGGAAAAGGGTATGTTTATATAGATACCCAAAAAGATAAAAACAGCCGCAGTCTTCCTGTGCAGTTTGTCAGTCATCGTGTTTTCCGTTCTCTAAAGGGTGTGAATTGCTAGTACTAACACTACCAGATTTTTGGCGAAAAGTGTGCTACCAATAGATGGGATATAGCAGACTTGCCCGCACCTGCCCGCGTTTTACCTTGTATAGACCGGTGATTTTGCGATATATTTGCTGTTCGCCGCTTTTACATGCGGAGGGATAGCATAATTGGTAATGCAGTAGTCTTGAAAACTACCGCCCTTACGGGCTTGCAGGTTCGAGTCCTGTTCCCTCCGCCATCACATTTTAGATTTTGGATTTGTTGTTAGAGAGTTTAGCCGCGGACCACGCGGAAGACGCGGATAGAAATATAATTCTTATCTGCGTTATCCGCGTGGATCAGCGGCTAAACCTCTTTTGAGACCATGCGCAAGACCATTCTTCTTTACGGCATCGCGATGGCCGTTTTGATCGGCCTGCTAAAGCTGGTCGAATATCGCTACATGGTGCGCGAGATATCCACCGAGATGATGGTCGGCATTATTGCGGTGATGTTCGCCGCGCTCGGCGTGTGGGCGGGGCGCAAATTAACACGGACGAAGGTGGTCCTTTCTTACCCCGATTTTACCGTCGATGAAAAACAGCTCGATCGGCTCGGTATCAGCAAGCGCGAATACGAGGTGCTCGGGCTTATCTCCGAGGGCCTTTCTAACCAGGAGATCGCCGAAAAACTCTTCGTTTCGCTCAGCACCGTAAAGACCCATTCTTCAAACCTGTTCGCAAAGCTCGATGCTCGCCGCCGCACCCAAGCTATACAACGCGCCAAGGAATTGCGCATTTTGCCCTAAAACTTTCGTATGATTTAGCCGAAATACCATAAATTCATACTTTCGGCTGATGTTTTTTCCCTCCCGAATCGTTAGCATCGGTTTCACAAGGAGAAACATTTTATGAAAAAAGTAGTTCTTACATTCGGATTGATCGCAGGCACGCTCTCGATCATATTTACATTTCTTATCGCGACGCTCTGCGACTGGGAGAGCATCGATTTCGGCCGGGCTGAGTTGATCGGGTACGCCTCAATGATCATCGCGCTTTCGATGATCTTTTTCGGGATCAAATCGTATCGCGACAACTACGCAGGCGGTAAGATCACGTTTTGGAAGGGCGTTCAAATCGGGCTGCTGATCACGTCGATCGGCTCGGTAATGTACGTGATCGGCGGTGAGGCTTATAGCGCATTCAACCCGGGTTTTGCACCCAAGGTAATGGAAAAATACAAGGAATTCGAGACGAATAAAATGAAGGCGAAGGGCGCCTCGCAGGCCGAGATCGATACGGTTATGAAGCAGATGACGGACATGATAAAAATGATGGAAAATCCGCTGATCCGATTTGGTATTTACATTATCGAGATCTTCCCGGTCGGGCTGATCATTACTTTGTTGAGCGCCGCACTTTTACGAAAGAGGGAAGTATTTCCGGATGCGGCCGTGGCTTAAATTTTATCGAATAAGGGAGAAATTATGAAAATAGCATTAACAAGCGTATCGGTGAAAGACCCAATAGCGGCGTTTAAATTTTACACAGAAAAACTGGGGTTCTTGAAGAAGGTGTACATGGAGCATGCGATGGTGGCGATCGTCGTATCGCCTGAGGATCCCGAAGGGACGGCAATTTTGCTCGAACCGCGCGGCGGATATGGCAGCGGCGAGTTTTTTGACGGTATCTACGAGGCCGGGTTGCCGGTGATCATCTTCGGCGTGGACGATTGCCCGGCGGAATACGAGAGGCTAAAAGCTCTGGGCGTTGAGTTCAAACAACAACCGACAAAGACCGAATGGGGCACGCAAGCCATCTTCGACGACACCTGCGGGAATTTTATACAGATACATCAGGAAGGGTAGGTCGGGTTAACGAGAAGTGAAACGTAAAAAAGCGAGAGCCATAAATAGCCCTCGCTTTTAAATTTTGGTGCGGACGAGAAGAATCGAACTTCCACTGCCTCACGGCAACAGGCTTCTGAGACCTGCGCGTCTACCAGTTCCGCCACGTCCGCACGTGCGAACTATTGATAATACGAATTCGGGCGCGAAAACTCAAGAAAGGTTACAAGATTTGCTATATTTAATGCTGTGGCAGAATCATTGTGGCACAATTTCGTTGGTGTGAAATTCCGGATCGAGGAAGCCGCTCTCAGTGCAGGGCGCGACCCCGGCGAAATAAAGCTCATCGCCGTAAGCAAAACGCACCCGGCCGAAACCCTCCGCCAAACCCTTGATTTCGGATTGAATGTCTTTGGCGAAAACAAGGTGCAGGAGGCCGAAGGGAAGATAGAAGAGATCGGGCGCGACGAAGCGGAGTGGCACCTGATCGGGCATTTGCAGTCGAACAAGGCGAGGCGGGCCGTGCAGCTTTTCGACGTGATCCACTCGCTCGATTCGCTCGAACTTGCCCAGCGTCTCGAGCGTATCTGTACAGAAGAAGGCCGCGCGCAATTGCCGGTGCTGGTGCAGGTCGATCTGGCCCGCGAGGAAACAAAATCCGGCGTAACGGAAGAAGACCTGCCG
>Ga0193752_1002308_pt1 | contig 14498 bp, 19 predicted proteins | sample H1c1metaG_FD_144924 | JGI IMG/M metagenome (GOLD analysis project Ga0193752, IMG submission 144924) | Soil microbial communities from a riparian zone of the East river system, Colorado, United States - H1c1 | ecosystem: Environmental > Terrestrial > Soil > Riparian zone | place: USA: East River... | reverse complement strand
CTGCATGGCGATCGACGGTCAGAGCTGCGAGCAGATGCACGACACGGGTGTGTTCAGCGCGCAGGGGCTGGGCGGTCAGTTCATCGTCGCTCACCGCGGTCTCGACCTCGTGATGGTCGCGCGGGACTTCTCCGGTGCGGGCGGTCCGTTGGGCTTATGGGAGATGGTTCGCCCGTCGCTCGTTGCGCTCGATCCGATGTTCACGGGTGACGAAGCCGCGTTCTGCGAGGCGTATGGCGGCGGCAACTATGCGCCGGACCTCCTGGTTCCGCCGGTGCAGCCGGCCATGCAGTAGTCCGCGAAGACAGCACGCTCGATGTGACGAACCCCAGCCGCTGGCTTGCCAGACGGCTGGGGTCGATCATTCGCTGCCGCGCTGCAACGCGTATCGGTCCGAGCGCGGCGCAGCGGCGAATTGGGGTCCTATTCCGCTCTCCGAAGTCGAGGATGAGTAGAGGTGACGAACAATCACCGGTCCGCTAGCACGACGGCGATCGCGCGCCTGCCGGTCTCTGCGATGACCGCGTTCTTCCGGCGGTAGTACGACAACGCGAACACGCCCTCGAGCAACGCCCAAGCCCGCCCTCGCGCCCAGGTCGCGTCGTCCACTTGCATCGCGGCGCGATACTCCGCGCGCGCGTCCGGCCCGAACAGATTCCACGCCACGCTGAGATCGCCCGCCGGATCGCCGACGCCGAGCGCGCTCCAATCGATCACCCCCGCGAGGCGCCCGTCGCGGATCAGTAGATTGCCGCGCTGGATGTCGCCGTGGATCCACACCGGCGCGCCACTCCACGCCGGGAGCAGCAACGCCTTCCGCCATTCCGAAATAATCTCTCCGATGTCGGCCACATCGGAGAGCCAATCGAAGCGCTGGCGCAACGTCGCATCAAAGCGCGCGAGCGGCATCCCGCGCCAGAAGTTGTGTGCGCCCGGCGCGGGGCCGGTGCTGGCGTCGAGCACATGCAACGCTGTCACGAACGCCGCGAGCTCACGCGCGAAAGCACGGTCGTCTACCTGCGGCGGCGGTGGCGCGCCCTCGATCCAAGTTACAACGGACCACGGATACGGATAGCCGGGCTCCTTGTCCATCGGCGTCACTGCGCCCGCGCGTCGTGGCAGGCGCACAGCCATGTCCGCGCCGAGGCGATACATGTCATTGTCCGTGCTGTCGGCCTCGACGCGCGCAAGCGGCAGCGCGGCCCAATGCGGAAACTGCGCGGCTAGCAAACACCGCGCGAGCGCTGCGTCCGTTACCGATTCTTCCGCGTGCACTTGCTTGCCATTCGTCATCGCGGCTTGGCTCTCGTTGTCGACCGAGGTCTATCCGTCCAGCTCGAGGGCGCGACTCTACTGTCAACCGCACTGTGGTGCGTGCACCTCAGCGCGATCGTCGCGGTTTCTGTCTGGTATTTTCGGCGGCGGGGCGACGCGCAACTGCGACTGTTGCACCGGCGTGCCGGTGGCCTCCTGCCGCGAAGCCGCGCTGAGATCCAGTGGTTCAAGCTCTTCGCGGTGTGGCCGGCGTGAGTGAAGAGATCGTGTTTCGCTGGTCCCTGATGAGCTACTTCGCCGCGTACTGGGAAGCAGCGAACGCTGAAAACCTTTCGGCTAAAGTGCACGTCATCAGCCGACGCTGAAGTCGAAGTCTGCTCGCAAGCCGTCGGCTACGGATTGGGGGCGCAACATCGTGAGCTCGCTGAACCAAGGGTCGACCTCGTTGTAGGGGTCGCCCTCGAAGTAGAGCTGCGTCGTGAGCACCATCACGCCCTCCACGTAGACCTTGCAGTGCAGATGGGCCGGGCGGTACTGGGCGCCGTTGAGATAGCGACCAGGCACGATCGTGGTCAGCTCATAGCGCCCGTCGGCGTCCACGATCTGGTGGCCACGCAGCCGGAACGCGACGCTGTCATAGGCGCCAGCCTCGTCGGCCTGCCAAACATCGAGCACCGCGCCGGCGATCGGCGCGCACGACGCATCGAGCAGCCGCCCGCGTAGAAACAAGCGCGTGCCGGTTACGCCGTCTTCGAGAAAGTTGGTTCGAGCGGGTGAATCGGGCGTGAAGAACGGACCTTCGATATCGGCACGCGTGAGCGCACACCCGGCGCTGGCATCGGCGCTCGCGTCCGGCGACGGCGCGGACCCGTCGCCTTCGATGCCCACGTTCTCGGCGTCGCTGCAGCCCAACGCGACCAGCGATGCCGCTTGAACGCCTTCGACCAAGAAAGCGCGGCGTGTCTTGAGTCTCGTCATAAATTGGTGCCCATCGACGCTAGGTCAATCGTTCATCGCACCGGCGCTAATCCAAGCACGAATGCGCGCGACGGTCTCTGGAGACAACGAATCATCGTTGTCTTTGGGCATGCGGTCGCCGCACGACGGATCGGTGATCTTCTGCACGAGCAAGCTCGCGTCCGGGTCGCCCGGAACGACGCGGATCTCACCACCACAGTTTGCGGATCCTTCGGCGCTTACGAGCGAGTCATATGCGTCTTGCTTGGTGCTGACGGAGAAGCCAGCGCTACCGCTGCCGCCGCCATGACAGTAAGAATTCGCGCAACCCGCTCCGGTGCCGAAGACCTGCTGAGCAAAGACGTCGTCGTAGAGACTCGTGAACGTGATCGAGCCAATCGGACCCGCATCGAAATCGCCGGCATCCGCTCCGGCCGCGCCACCCTCACCGGAGCTTCCGCCGGTCTGAGGTCCGCCGTCTTGGCCGCCGCCGCCCGTGCCGCCCTCGGCACTGCTACCTCCCAGCCCGCCCGCTCCGCCGCCGCCCGTCCCGCCGCTGCCGGCGTCACCGTCACCGTCACCATCGCCATCGCCATCGCCATCGCCGTCACCGGCGCCGGCCTGGCCGCCTGCTCCGGCTTGCGAATTGTCCGGTGACTCGGCTGCGCTTTCGTCGCAACCGAGCACGCCTGTGAGCAACACGATGATCATCATCCAAGAGCGATATCTAGAGAGCATCTTCAAGCCTCTGCGTTTGGAGCCCTCCCTAGGGTGTGCGCGAATGATTCCGCCGTTAAGGCGCATGATCGGAACAATACTGTGCTGCGTCGCAGCATAGTTGGCGCGCTCTTTTCTCCCTTGCGTGCCGCCCATGCGTACGGTAGACACTGAACTGCATGGTTCAGCATACGACAGCCCGCCTCAACGCGTCGTTCGCCGCGCTTTCGGACCCCACCCGACGCGGCGTGCTCGAGCAGCTCGGACGTTCAGACGCTTCGATCACGGACCTTGCCGCGAAGTTCCACATGACCCTCACGGGCATGAAGAAGCACGTCGGCGTCTTGGAGCAGGCCGGGCTCGTCACCACGGAGAAGGTCGGGCGCGTGCGGACCTGCAGGCTCGGCCTGCGCCGACTGGAGGAAGAGGCCGCGTGGCTCGAGAGGTATCGCCAGCTCTGGGACGCGCGCTTCGACGCGTTGGACATGGTTGTCGAGGAACTGAAACGCAAGGAGAAGATCGATGGACGCAGGAAAAGAGAGTGAGCCCACGGCCGTGAAGAACCGCGCGACGGTGGAACGGAAGTCCGAGCGTGAGCTGGTCGTCACGCGAACCATCAACGGCCCGCCGCGCATCGTGTTCGAGGCGTGGACCAAGCCCGAGCTGTTCAAACAGTGGTGGGTACCGAAGTCGTTCGGCCTGTCTCTGCTTTCGTGCGAGCTCGACGTTCGTACCGGCGGCACCTACCGTCTCGTATTCAGCCACCCTGCCTCAGAGCAGCCCATGGAGTTCTTCGGGAAGTACATCGAAGTGATACCGTGCTCGCGCATCGTCTGGACCAATGACGAAGGTGATCAGGGTGGGCCCGTCACCACGGTGACGTTCGAGGAAAAAGCTGGCAAGACGCTGCTGGTCGTGCACGATCTCTATCCCTCGAAGGAAGCTCTCGACGGCGCCCTCGCCGATGGGAGCGTGGGTGGGATGCCCGAGCAGCTCGACAGCCTGGACGAGCTCGTCGTCACCCTGGGCGCGAGCGCGGGACGATCATGACGTCGTCGATCTACTGGCGCTCCGAATGAGCGGCCAGAAGAGCTGTTCAGTCGCGTTGGTGTCCGCGTCACCTACGAGATGATGGAGAGCTACTGGCCGGCGGTCGCCCGCGGCGACGAGGAGGCGCCGCCGGCGATGCGCGAGCGTCCGGCCTTCGCGTGACGGTGTTCGATTGCGAGATCGTTGGCGGGGCGTTCGTCGACTCGAACGACGAGACGCGAACATTGATGGCCGCGTTCTTGCTGCTGCATATCGTCGGCGCCCACTGGGGCTACAACGAGTTCCCGCTTTTCGAGGGTGCGCACTGGCTCAACACTGGTCCGCTCTCAAGATGTGTGAAGCCGTAAAGCAAGAACGGTGCGCGGCCGTCTTGGCATTGCGGCTGACAGGGTCCGTTAGGCGGACGACGAGAGAAGACGCTTGCTGTCCACGCGGGAGCGCAATGCCCGTCAAGCGGTGAGCGCCTTGACAGTGCACATTACTTCGGTAATGTGGCGCATGGCGATCGCGCGGTCCAGGGTCACTTCGCAAGGGCAGATCTCAGTGCCGGCCGAGATCCGGCGCAAATTCGGCATCGGTCCTGGGTCGCTCCTCGAGTGGGATGACGAAGAGGGAACGATGGTCCTCCGAAAAGCTGGCCGGTTTTCGTTCGAAGACATTCACGCGGCAATCTTCCCCGCGGGTCCACCGAAGGCTCGCACGAAGGCCGAAGTCGATGCGGCGATGACCCGCTACTTCAAGGCCAAGCATGCGCGCCGTTGACACCAACCTGCTGGTGCAACTCATCGTTCGCGAGGATGCCAAGCAAGCCAAGGCCGCCGAGGCCTTCGTCGAAGCAGGCGCGTGGGCGTCGCACGTCGTGCTCGCAGAAACATGTTGGGTTCTGCGCGCTGCCTATGATCTCAAGCCCGCAGATATCGCGACCACAGTTGAAATGCTCCTCAGCCACCGCTCGCTCTCGTTGCACGAGCCCGATGTCATAGCCGCAGCTCTCGAGCACTTCCGCAGTAAGCCATCCCTCGGTTTCTCCGACTGTCTGATCCTCGAATCTGCTCGCAAGACCGGACATCTTCCACTGGGCACATTCGACAAAGATCTCGCAAAGCTCGAGGGCGCTCAGAAGCTCTAGGAACGGGATGCTCAGCCCAAAGCTCGTGATAGAGCAGCAAGACGAATGCTTCGCTCCATAGCAATCTATCCTCGAATCGACGGTGATGATGCTATTCACCGAGTCAGGTCGCGGTTCGACAATCTCGCGACGAAGGTCCCATACCACGTGACGCTGGTGTTCCCATTCTCGTCCGATCTGGCGAAGGACGAGATCGCGGCGCACATGGCTGCCGCTGTTGTCGGCGTCGGAGCGATCTCCTTGTCATTGGGCGCCCCCGCTGCAAAGGGAGAAATCGTCCATTTGCCTGTGGTCGTCGGGGAAGAGTCGTTTCGCCTCCTCCATGCGCGGCTGTACTCCGGCTTGCTTGGGCATTTCCTCAGAACGGATCTCGCGTATTCACCGCATCTCACTGTTGGCCGATGCCCTGACTGGCCTGAGCGCCAGACATGCCTCACGGAGGCGGAGAGCATTCGCGGTCTCAAAGGTCTGGCTGATACGATTTCGTGCGAGATCATCGAGGCCGACGAGTCCTCGACCAGAGAGATCGACCTACCCTTGCGGGCCTGAGTCGGCGTGAGCGCGTGCGCTATGGCTGCGCGACCTCGACCTCGACCTCGTACGCGAGCGTCCCGGCTTCGATGCGCTTGTTCGCAAGCACCATGAGCACCACTGCGCCTGCCGGTAACGGTTGATCGAACGTGCGCGGCCCATCCGAGTCTGGGGGTCCGATGCAATCCGACTCGCCTTGGAGATAGACCTTGTAGGCAAGGTCATCACCGCCGTACGCGGTGACCGTCACGCCTTCGGTCTCTTCGCGGAACGTGATCTCGACAACCTGGGTCACGAGACCTTCGTCGAAGCGCCCGTCCACTCGGAACGGCTCGAAATCATCCGCGCCCGGGCCGACATAATCGACGCGCGCCGATTGGCCGAGCAAACCGTATTCGAGCGCGCACGGGCTAACGAGCGCGCCGTCGAACGTGACGTCGGTCTTCTCCATGACCTGGTTCTTCGCCCACGCCCAGTACTCGTCGCCGAGCTCGTCGAACACCGGCGCGACGATCCCGTCGTGCAGCCGTGCAGCGATCGCTGCGGTCGACGCGCCGACCTCGAAGAACGATTGGAGCCGGCTCAGCGGATGGTTTCTCCGTACGCCGTCGCTACCCGTCGCGACGAACAGGTGGACCCAGAAGTCCTGCGCTCGGTACGCGTGTGCGCGCGTCGCCTGCGCGTCACCTTCGGTCAGGCTGATATCCGCACGCCGCAATAGGCGGGTGGCTTTGCGATGCATGGCGCCGTTCCAACTGACTGCGGCGTCGGCTGTGCCCTCCATCACCCAGTGGTTGCGCGCGCCATTGCGGACGCTTGGATACGCAAACTGGACGGCGTGAAAGAGCTCGTGACGCGCCGACCCGCGCAACGTGCTCCACCCTGGCACACCGCCCGGCGGCACACAAAACATGATCGTTGCGCGTGCAATGTCGTACGCAGCGGTGACACCTCCGTAGCAGAGGTCCGAGGGATTGGTGGACCCGTCCCTGATTTCCACGCGATAGGGGCGCGTGCCGATCGAGCCATATTTATCGCTCAGGTACGGCTCGGGAAAGGCTTGCTGCTGAAACGTGGCGTACGCCTCGAGCATCGCAAGCTCGACGGTGGTGCGAGCTTGCGGGGTGCAGATCGTGGGTGCGATCAGCAGCCCGCATTGAACGTCGAAGACCGACGCCGGTCGGCGCGCGTTCGGTGCGTCCGGTGCGAGCGGCGCGGATTCGAGCTCGGCGTGCTCGATCAGCACGAGCGTATTGCCGTCGCTGCTCAGCGCTCCGAGCGCCACGACGAGCGTGTGACTCGCGGCATCGTATCTGCCGGCGAGCGTCTGCCAGAACGCTTCCGCCGACGGTGCGCGATCGAGCACCGACGACGGTGGCACGAGCAAGGCAGCGCCGAGGTGCGCCGTATCCACGCCTTCCGGCACCGGGATGCTCAGCGTGAGCTGCCGGCCCGGCGCTGTGAACGTGGTGCAGTCCGCGCCCACACTGTAGTAGTCGCCATGCGCAACGGCACCGCTCGGCAGCGGCGCAGCCGGCGCCGGCACCGCCTCGATCCAGATCGGCAACGGAGCCAGCAGCGCGCCGGCCGGTGCAGCGATCATAAAGCCGGACGCATGCGTGACCGAGCCTGCGTCGAGCAGCGTGTCCGTGCTCGGGTTGAGCGGATCACACTGCGGCGGCAAGGGCGTTTGCACGTCTTGCGCTTCGTGCACGTACAACGCACCGCGCAGTCCGTTGCGCGCGTACGCGCCGATGACGCGCGTTGCACCTTGCAGCGCGAGTGCGTTACCGAAATGGTCATCGGTCAGGCCGTCATTCGCGATCAGCGTCTCGACGCCGACGAACGTTCCGCTCGACGCGTCGCGCTCGAAGACGTGCACCGCACCTTGGTCGACTTTCCCGTCGACGTCGGTGCCGGAAGCGCCGACCAACAGCGTGTCGCCTTCCAGCGCGAGCCGAGCGAAGCCGGTTCCATCGTTGTTCTCGAGCGTGGCTACCTGCGGCCAGAGCCCAGCGTCGTGCAGGTCGCGCTCGAACACGTTCACGGCGCCGCGCGACGTGATCAGCGCAACACCGTCGCCGAGCTCGACGTTGCCGCCAAAGCCGATGTTGTCAGTCGAGGTATCGGCGTCCGCGCATAGCGCCCAGGCGTCTTGTACCTCTTGGGACTCCGACCACATCTCGGAGATCGTCCGGCCCTCCGTGCAACGCGTGGCGGCCGCTTCGGTGAAGCGAGTCACGTAGTCCCAGCGATCGCGATCGACGGCGTCACGCTGAAACAGGTAGGCCGCGCCGTCGTTGCTGGCGTAGTCGCTCACGTCGGCCGAGGTCGCGCCGACCAGCAGCAAGTCGCCGTCGAGCGCGAGCGAGATCCCGAAGTACTCGGGCCCAAGACCTCCGTCGTCGTTGTATGAAAGCGTGGACGTGCTGCCCCACGCATTCGCTCCACCGCGGTTGCGTTCGAAAAACACCACTTGGCCGATCGACGAAGGCTCGGGCGCCCCGACGACCAACAAGTCGCCGGACAGCGCGAGGCTCGAGCCGAACTGTGCGAGGTCGCCGAGGCTCGAGCCCGACAGCTTGATCACCTCGCCCCAGTTGTCCGTGCCACCCTGGTCGCGCTCGTAGAGATACACGGCACCGCGCTGAAACCCTTGACCGGTGCTCGTGTACGGCACGCCGACCGCGATCGTGTCGCCGTCGATCGCGACGTTGAACGACCACTCGAGCGCGCTGTTACGCGGGATGATCTTCTTCTGCTCCAGCCACTGGCCGGTCGCGGGATCTCGGACGAAGACGTATACGCCGCCTTCCGATTGCGCGCCGCCGACGTTCCAGCTCGGAGCCGACGTAACCAACACGTCGCCGCTGAGCGCCAGGGTCAAACCGAACTTCGACGCCTGCGACACGTCGCTCGGCAGCAAGACGGTCTCGACTTCGACGAGCTCGGTCGTCCCGGCATCGCTGGTGCTCAACGCGCCGCGTGCGCCCGCCGGCGCGCTGGCCGGCACGGCATCGCAGCCCGCGAGCACGAGCAGCGCTGCGACTGCAAACGCGGTGCCTTTGCGATGCCCCGTACACGCTCGATCGTTCTCGTTCATGGTTGTGCCCTTCGCGCCTTCCGACGCAAGGGCAGCGCATGAAGCGTGCCGCGCTCGACATGCTGCGATCCCGCCGCCAGCCGAAGTTAGCGCAGCGGCCCGTGCCGGCCGCGAGCGGCACCGTGCCCGACACGTGCCCGCTCGGCACCCGCTCCTGAGCTCACCGCGCGAAACAAGGGTGAAGACGCGCAACCGCCATTCAGCTAGAGTCCTCGTTAGCCCGATATAGAAGAACTGACATGCTGGTCGCCAAAGCGGTCATCCTACTCGCAGCCGTCGTGCTCGGGCCCATTGCGGCCCTGTTGGTCGTCTCCGTAGGGTTAGGCCGCGTTGCTAGTGCGCTCGCGACACGCTGGAGCGTGACGCGAAGATTCGCGCCAGCCATCCGTGTTGGTGTTTCGATGGTCATTAGCTTCGTCTGTATATTCGTCTGTGCAATGGGTGTGGTCATCGCATTCGGCGCGGTCGCGAATGCCGAGGCGTCCTCCAAGGCGACCATGCTTGCCAGAGGTATTTCCGAAGCGCTGCGCTGCACTGCTTTCGTCATACCGCCCGCGGCCGCGGCTGTCGCCACGTTGTTCTGGCTCGCCTGGCGATGGGCTCGTCGCTCGCCAAGCCCAAACGGACGTACCTGACCGTCGCGGCTCACATCATCGCGCTCTACCTGCCGTTCGCAGGGTTGCTAGGACGCCAGCGTTACCAGCGGCTCTTGCGCGAGCTCGCGCAGGGCGTGCCCGGCGCTCGAGAGCAGTTCTATTGCGACGGCGTTGCGCGCAAGTCAGCGCTCGTCGTCGTCGTCATCGTTTGGCTCTCGCTATCGAAAGAGCAGTATCCGTTCCAGCTCGAAGGCGTGACCCTGGCAACGACGGCGCTGTGGTGCGCGTACGTCGGCGCGCTCGTCGCTGCTTCCGTCTGGTTCTTTCGCCGGCACGGCGACGCGCAACTGCGACTGTTGCAGCGGCTTGCGGGTGGCCTGCTGCCGCAAAGCCGCGCAGAGATCCAATGGTTCAAAGTCGTCGCGGTGTTGGCCGGCGTGGGTGAAGAGATCGTTTTTCGTTGGTTCTTGATGAGCTACTTCGCCGCGTACTGGGGAACGAGTCGCGACGAAGCGCTCTATGCATCCTCGATCGTCTTCGGCCTCGTGCACCTTTATCAAGGCGCGCTAGGCGTTCTTTTTACGGGCCTCATGGGCTGGGTGTTGGGCAGCTTGTGGATCCAAACCGGGACGCTACTCGTCCCGATCGTGCTTCACACCGCGCTCGATCTTCGGATCCTGCTCATCGCGACACCCGAGCGCATGGCCGCGCTTAATGCATCGCTCAGCACGGCGAAGCCACGCTCAGGAAGACCGTGATACAGAGCGCGACTGAGGAAGAGATGAGCTGGGAGCTCGATCACGTGTTCTTCGCGACCTCGGAGCCGGGGGCGCTGGCGCGCGAGCTGGTGGAGCTCGGCGTCGCGCTTACACCCCATCGCACGCATGCCGGACAGGGGACTACGAACACGAGCGCGATGTTCGAGAATGCGTACTTCGAGATCTTGTGGGCGCACGATCGCAACGAGCTTCGTTCAGAGATCGTCCAGCCACTCGGACTCGATGAGCGAATTCGATGGCGCGAAACCGGCGCGTGTCCGATCGGATTGTGTTTCAGACCGAGTGACCTCGCGTCCGCCCCTGCGACGTGGCCATTCGCGACGTGGCGATTCAAGCCGGCATACGTGACGGTGGGCGACGGGATTCCGATCGTCACGCCGCCCCGGTGCTTGAACGAGCCGGTTCTCTTCGTCTCGACCTGGCCGAGATCCGTTGCAGCGCACGAGCATCGCGGAGCGCGACGAACGCTCACCGGCATCCAGCTGTCGCGACCAGCGTCGAGCTCCGCGATGTCGCCGGGCTTTGAGTGGCTCGTGAAGAGCTCGCTGGTTTCCGTGAGCGACGGTCCAGGTTATTTCCTGGAGCTTGAATGGGATCATGGTCGGCAAGGCGAGGTCCATGATCTCTCGGCAGCGCCGATCCGGATCCGCGGGTAAGAGGGATGGCATGAACGACCTAAGTCATTACTTCCACGCGCAAGCTTGCAACAACGCGTGGTCCAATCTGCGGCTCCTGCGCGCGTGCGCGGCGCTCGACGACGCGGAATTTGGCGCGCCGCGCACCGGCTTCTTCCCGTCGATCAAGGACACGCTGAACCATATCGTGACCGTCGACTGGCTGTACGTCGACGCGCTCGAGCGCGCCGTCGCCGGCCGGCCGGTGAACCCCGACGCCGCCCGCTTCTTCGAGCCGCCCGCGCCGTTCGCTACTTGCGCCACGCTCGCGCCGGCGCAGCGCGCGGTCGACCAGCGGCTCATCGCACTGTGCGCCGGCCTCAACGACCTTTCGCCGACCGTATCGATCCAGCGCGCCGATCACGTGCAACGCGAGCCGCTGGTACGCGTGCTCGCCCACTTGTTCCAACACCAGATCCACCACCGCGGCCAAGCCCACGCAATGCTCGCCGGCACCGCGGTCAAGCCGCCGCAGCTCGACGAATTCTTCCTCGCCGAGGAGGCACCACTACGAGCCGACGAGCTCACAGCGCTCGGGCTACGCGAGACCGACATCTGGCCCGGCGCCTAACGTGCCTAGCGCGTAGAACCCTTCAGGAAGTCGTCCACCAGCGCTCTGGCGACGCGATGACCGGTCGGCTTCTCCTGCGCCGATCCGAGGTTCTCGAGTTGAGAAGAGAGATCGAGAAAGCGCGCGCGGCGGAGCCAGTCTGGCGTCACCCACGGAGCATTGGACTGGTACTCAGAAATGAACCCTTCAACCAACTCGCTCGGATAGTCTGCTCGATGCCGCAGAAAGTTGCCGACGTCGAACATTGCGTCTGCAGACGCGGCAAACTCCCAATCCAATACTGCGGCCACCGACCAACCGTCGAGACCAGAGCGAACGAGCAGATTCTTTGGGTTGAAGTCGAAGTGCACGACGCAGCTCCTCTCGCGACTCTCATCGCAAGCGGCGTCCTCCATCAGGATTCTGCTCCACAGCTGCTCCGAGAGCTCCGCTCCGAGCCGACCATACGCACGGCCGCGGAACAGCAGCCCGTGCAGCAATCTGGCGTAGCTCGATCCTTGTTGGCCATCCGCTTCCGGCGGGCCGCCTCCGTGATCCCACGGCACGACCTCGAGCGCCTCTCCCAAGTCTCCCGCCCGATCGAACGTGTAGTGATGGATGGCCGCCAGCGTGCGACCCACCACGGCTCCGAGGCCTGTCGCGTCCTCGAGCTGTTCCCCCGCGAGCACACGATCGAGCGGCACGGCGTCATCGATCCATCGCGCGACGTAGTAGGGGTGCGCGGCGTGAGCCGCCTCATATAGGACCGGCGATATCGGAACAGTGGGCGACACGAGCCGCTGTACTGCCACTTCCTTCGCAGCCACCCGGCGGCCACCAGGCACCAACCGAAGGTGCAGCGGAGTGCCGCCTCGGATCTCGACGCGGCAGTTCGTGGACGAGTGTCCTCGCTCGACGCGCTCGATTCGCTCGATTACCCCAGGCGGCGCAACGGGCGCCAACATCGCAACCAACGTGTCGTTGGAGTGCTCTGCGTGTGGATGCCGCCGCTCGTCTTGCGCCACGGCACGAGGCTAGTCCCCGGATCTGGGAACTGTCGACTTCGGAGAGCGAGATTGCTTTTATGCCGGCTAAGCGAGCTCCGGCTTCACCTCGCGCACGTCGTGCTCGGCGCTGGCACAAGCTTGTTCGGCGGCGTGGATCCTGCCACCTTCGCGCTCGAGCGGTCGGGATTGATTGACGCCGAGGGCGTCTCTCACCTCACGTTCCGCGTCGACAAGCCTAAGTAGGACCGGAGTGGCTATGATTCCTTGGCATTGGGGTGTGGCGTACTTCTTCGGCGGAGCGTTTCTCGCCAACGCGATGCCCCATCTGATCGCGGGTGTGTCCGGCAGGCCGCTGCAGACTCCGTTCGCCTCGCCGCCGTTCAAAGGGTAGTCGTCGCCTGCGGTGAACGTCGCCTGGGCTCTATTCAACCTCGCTGTTGCGTATCTGCTACTGGCGCATGTCGGCGAATTCGACATTCGCAGCTGGCTCCAAATCGCCATCTGCTTCGCAGGATTCGGAGCGATGGCGCTCCAGTGCGCTCGCTCTCTCGGACGGCTTCATCAGCCCGACGAATCGGTCACTGCCGAACGACCTCATGGGTCGCGCTCTTCAGCCAGTTGACCGCTTCTTGCGGATGAGTGGTCACGAAAGCGTTGTAGCCCTTGTACTCAATCCACGCGGCCATCATACGGGTCAAGCCGTACTGAAGCCCTGGCCTGGTAATGAAGGCGCAAATGCGGCTGGTGGCGAGCGCGCGCTGGGAGAACAATGTGCGGTCTCGTGCAGCTCGGCGACGGAGCGCTTTCCGAGCAATTGTGCGCCAACTGGATGAATGATCGATGTTGCCGTCGACGCGGTCGTTGACAGGCATGTCGACCCCTCGGCGTGAGTCTAGCGCTCGATGAGCTACGCTGGCGAGCCATCGAGGTCGACCCTACTGCGCGCACGCATGGCTGTGATAGAGAACCCCTCGTATGGAGCGGCGACGCATCCGGGCCGAGGATCTTGAGACGCTCTTCGGCTTTCATCGGGATGCCTATCGGCATCACGTCGAGCGGATTTGGGGTCCGTGGGACGATGCTTGGCAACGAGCCAACTTCGCTGATGAGTGCCGGCAATCGACCTGCGACGTGCTCACCGATGGAGACGACGTCATCGGATACGTTCAGTTTGTCGAGGAGCCGCGCCAGGTTCGACTTTGGAACATCGTGATTCGTCCCGATCGTCGCGGCCAGAACATTGGCTCCGGGATCGTGCGTGATCTGCAGCAACGCGCCGCCGCACGAGCCGTGGCACTTACGCTACGCATCTTTCCATCGAACGACGCCGCGTACCGGTTCTACTTGCGGCTGGGCTTTCGCGAGGCCACGAGAAGCACCGAAGCAATCGAGATGATCTGGGAAGCGAGTCAAGCGACATGAAGCCCGGTCTTATCCGAGTGCGCGCGGTGATGAGAACCGTATGCCCGACTTGACGCGCGTGGTTGTGGTGGGCACGAGCGCCTCGGGCAAGACGACGTCAATGGAGCGCGTCGAGCTCGACGTGCGGGCTCCGCACGTCGAGCTCGACGCGCTCCATTGGGGTCCGAACTGGACGGTGCGCACCGATTTTCTGGAACGCACGCGAGCTGCTGCAGCGCAGCCCGCGTGGGTCGTCGATGGAAACTACGTCTTGGTTCGCGACATCCTGTGGGCCCGCGCCACGGTGATCGTCTGGCTGAACTACTCGTTTGCGTTGACGTTCAGCCGTGCCGTGCGGAGGACTGCTCGGCGGATAACCACGGGCGAGCGACTCTGGTGGGGCAATCGCGAGACGCTGCGCAACGCTGTGTTCTCGCGAGACGCCATCCCATGGTGGGTCATCCGAACTCACCGCAAACGGCGCCGAGAGATGCCGGTATTGATGCAGCAGCGGGAATACGCGCACATCGAATTCATCGTGCTGAGCACACCGCAGCAAGCCGCGGCATTCCTAGCTCTCTTGAGGTCCACGTGCCCGAGATCGTAGTCGTCGATCAGGATGGTCAAGTGCTGCTCCGTTACCAGCCGCCATCGGAAGGCGGCGGTCTCGAGGGCGCGGTCCTCGAGGGCGCGGAGCTCACAGGCGCACAGCTTGCCGGTGCCAATCTT
>Ga0193752_1002307_pt1 | contig 14498 bp, 28 predicted proteins | sample H1c1metaG_FD_144924 | JGI IMG/M metagenome (GOLD analysis project Ga0193752, IMG submission 144924) | Soil microbial communities from a riparian zone of the East river system, Colorado, United States - H1c1 | ecosystem: Environmental > Terrestrial > Soil > Riparian zone | place: USA: East River... | reverse complement strand
GACATCCGTTTTGCCAGCCTGGGCAAAGATGCCGTCGCCGCGTCTTTCTTCCTCGCGGACGTGGTGCTTGATCTGCTCGGACAGCACTTTGACCTTGGCGTCGTAGAACTCTTCTTCCGGCGTGCCGTCCATCAGCTCGGCGATCAGGACTTTGGCGCCGTCGTGCTCGACGTGAGCCTCATCCAGCATGTCCTCCTCCTCGATCTTCCCCTGCAGCGCCGGGTAGAAGTTCTTCCTCCAGAGTGGAGTGCACGCTGAGCTCCTGACAAATCTCCTTAGCAATTGCGGCCTTGCGCGCGCCCTTGCCCTTTTCATAGGCCTCAAACAGCGCCTCGACCTTTCTATGATCGGCCCTCAGCATCGCAATCGCGTCGATCATGGAATTCTTCTTTTTCAGCGCCATGGCTTGCTCCCGTTAATAACCTCGACAAAACGCCGCCTTGCCCGCCACGTTCCGGCACAGGCGCCTAGATAGGCGGAAATTGCTCGCTGGGTACGCTCAAAGTCGAACCGAGGTCGTGCCGTCCGAGCATCAAGGGGGCTAGCTGCTGGGTGCTGCGGTACGTGTTGGCCAGCCGTACCAGCCCGTCGACGCTGTACCGCCTTCGCTGACACGCATAGGGCCTCGCATCTCCGGGAAAGTATTTGAGCGTCAATCCGCATCCAGCGAGGTAGTTCAGGACTTCCTGCTCGGTGGCCGGGATCGCGGCCGTTACTTTCAGGACCTGCCCGCCCTGTTGGACGAACCGCGCTATTGCGTCGGCATCCTCCGGTTTCATCTGACCTCCTCCCGCCCGTATGAGGGCTCAGTGATGTTCAAGCGAACCAGCCAGTGATCTCCGGGACTGGCGGGCAACTCGGTCATGGAGCGCCGAAGAGGAAGGGCGCTCGCGTGATTAACTCAATACCTCGCCTGTGGTTTCGCTCTAGTCGTTCATTTTCGCAGACCCGCGTTCAACGCCCCGTAGCCCTTACAGCACTGTAATTATCCACCTCCTTGAAATTTACGATGCCGCAATTATCTGTCTTCGCTGCCGGGGTCGGTCATTGGGGAGTGTGGGGCATGGACGGTTTCACGGCTGAGCGCTGGTCCAAGCTGACGAACGCCGAGCGGATCGAGCACTGCCAGATGCCAGCGCGGGAAGCCGACACCTTTGCGCAGTCGGCGGGCCCGGAGCTGCGCGGGATGTACGAGAAGCTGGCCGCCCAGTGGCGAGCCCTGGCGGCTGAAATCGAGGGCACCAGCAAATGGTAACGCGCACCTAAGTACCGCCTAACGCGTTAGCTAGTAATGGATATTCAGCAAGCCAGAACAGCGCAAGCGTTTCGTCAGCGTGCGGATGACCTGCGCAAGATCGCGGCGACCTCGTCGCAGGCCAAGATTGAGGACCTGCTCCTCGCTCTGGCGGACCAGTACGAAGAGCTCGCCGGACTTCTGAGCGGCCCGCACGGACATCGGTAAGGACCGCCCTAAGACCTGATCTCATCGCCCGATTACGAGTTTAGGCTCGGGCGAACTTCGTCGAGGTGCTGCTCCATTTCTCTTGCCAGCTTCAACCACTCGGCGGCGAGGCGGATATGCGGCTCCCGCTCGCCGGGCTGTTTAGCCTCCGCCATGGCCAAGGCTTCGCTAGCAAAGTCACGGCAGCGCCGCACCCGCTCCTCGGGTGACAGCTTTGACCAGTCGAAGGTTATGAGCACGCCCACAGCGTCAACGAGTTTAAGCGAAATTTCCCCTCCCCGAAAAGATATGGACCTTACCGTACAGCACATTTTTTCGGGTGTCGCAAAGCGCACGCCGGGGCGTTCGGTTCCACCGCGCGCGCCATATTTTGCGGCGCCCGCCTTCGCTCTTGAGATTCGCCGGCCAGAACGGAATATTTTTCCTGAGAGCGAAGGGGACGCCATGGAAGACAACGCTCGATCAGCGCGGGGCTACAGGGCGCGTGCGGCGCAACTGCGCGCAGAAGCAGAGACAATGAGCAATCCCGATACACGAGAAGCGCTGCTGAGGATCGCGTCCAGCTATGAGCAGTTGGCAAAGCGGGTTGAGAAAAGCGGTAGCCCCTCAAACTGAAAGAAAAGGGCCATCGGACAAGCCCTGCAGCCGCGCGCAGTGAGCTAGTGGCATTTGCTATCCAGAACTGTCTCGAAATCCATTCTCTTGGATAGCAGGCCTGCCAGGTCAGACTCGGGATACTCCGCCATGTATTGGTAGGCCGTAAGCAGCAGAGGATCATTGACTGCGCTCAATAACTCGGCGGCGTTTGTGGGAACGGCAACGGGCAGACCTCTGGCTGGCCCCATTGTCCTCCACTCCCCGCCCGATTTCGCGACAAGCTGGCACGTGCTATCGCTCCAGACCCGGACACCTAGGATATTAAGCCGGTAACCGATCCAACCTTCTTCTTTATTGATGATCAACACGCACGCTCCACGATGTCAGGCCCAAAACTAGTTCACCGGCGATAAGTCCAAGCTAAGTGTAATTCTGGATCTGAAAAATCACCAGCGGTTAGCCGGCTCGTTCTTTGGTTCGCTCGTCATGTTCAAAATAGACTTGCAACTCACCCTGCGGACCGTTTTCGAAAGGACCTTTTGTTCCGCGCACGGCGGCGTGGCCGACATCCATTGCTTGCGATTGAAGAATACCCTCTTGCCGTCCGGGGTCCTGAGACACCGGAGGAAGCGGCATTGCTGTAAACCAAAACCACACCGTTCTGCATTGACCACTCCGCACTAGTCCGTACAAGGACGATATCATTTACCTAAACCAAGTGGGTGTATGCTGTCAAGAAAACGTCCTGGACGACGAGGATCGCCAAGGGCGCTTGTCGCATTTCTGGCTGATATTAAACGACCCCATTATTTTATATCGTGCGCGCATGAAGGCAATGAAGCCCTCAGTTCGGTCCATAGCTAAGAAGCAGGTTTTTCATAATGCAATTCATTATTGCCTACTTCCGCGCGACATACCCACACGGATATGCACAGATGCGATGAACAGAGAAAGTCGAATGAAGGCATTCATCGTCGATCGCTGCATAGGGTTGGTACCGACCCGACCGGCGCGCGTTGGCTGATGGACCGCCAAAGACCGGTCAGGGACTGGCTGCATAAGGAGCTGACTTTATGCCAAGCAACGGACGCGACATTATCGTCATCGGGACATCGGCAGGCGGTTTGGAAGCACTCGATGAACTGATCGGTCAATTGCCGACCGATCTTGCCGCTGCGATTTTCATTGTGCAGCACATGGCTCCCGAGAACACGGGAGCGGCGCTGTTGCACCGGCTCGGCAGGCACAAGGCGTTCAACTGCGCGCTGGCCAGCGATGGGGAACTTTTCAGAAACGGAAGAATCTACATCGCGCCGTCCGATAACCACCTGCTGGTCAAGAAAACGACGCTGATGGTGACAAAAGGCGCACGCGAAAACCGCTACAGGCCCGCGATTGATCCCTTGTTTCGCTCGGCCGCGGTCACGCACGGCTCCGGCGTCATCGGCGTGATCCTGACAGGCATGCTCGACGATGGCACGGCCGGTCTCATCGCGATAAAAAAAATGCGGTGGCGTCACAATCGTTCAGGACCCGAAGGATGCCGCCTATCCTGGAATGCCGGAAAGCGTTCTCAAAAACCTGAAGGTCGACCATTGCGTCCCCGTGACCGGGATGGGGACGCTGCTGGAAACACTGGTTCGCGAGCACAGGGGCAAACACAAGCCGATCCCGCCGGATATCCGCACCGAAGCGGAGATTGCCGAGCGCGTCCTGAGCGATGTCGCGCAGGTGAACACGTTGGGAAGCCAAGTCCCGTACAACTGCCCTAACTGCGGCGGCGTTCTCTGGGAAATGGACAATCCCGACCCGCAGAGATACCGCTGTCACACCGGCCATTCCTTCACCGCCGACGCCCTTCTGACCATCCAGAGTGAAAAAATCGAAGAAACGCTATGGGTGTCTCTCAGAATGTTAGAGGAGCGCAAGAACCTCTTGAACAACATGGCTGCGAAGGAAAGCAGCCCACGGGTTAAACGCTCATACGGCGAGCGATCGAAAGAGACCGAAGTCCATATCGAGCGGATCAGGGCGATGTTGCTTGCACCGGAAACAGCCGCCCAAAAAGCGGGTTCAATATCGGTGCAAAAAAGGTCTGGTTCATAACCCTGGCGCCACCGCGGCCCCTTTTTAATCATAACGCCATGCCGGTTTTAGGGACTAGTCCGGTGCCCTGCGCGTTCTAAGTCATTGCGAGCCGCGTTCGGAAAACACAGCGAGGGAGAGATATCATGGCGAACAAGAAGGTTTGGCTCATTACCGGCGCGGGCCGTGGCATGGACAATGAGACGAGCCATTGAGCTCTGTCTCTGTACCTCTGCCCGCAGTGTAGATGTTGGAGTCGGATAGATGTCTCTCGAAGCATTAGGCTGGAACGCGGGATGGCAAGAGAAGTTTGAGGCCCACGGCGTCGAGGGTCTAGTTCCTGCACGCGTCGTTGGGGAACACCGAAGTCACTATAGGATCGCGACTGAAGTGACAGAACTTTCCGCAGGGACCACCGGGCGAATGCGTAACACGGCGGGCCAGCGTTCGGACTTGCCGGGCGTTGGAGACTTCGTAGCGGCAGACCTTTCCGAGGTGGATAGCCCGACGATCGAGGTAGTTTTGCCCCGGACGAGCGCATTAATTCGCAAAGCATCGGGGAAGCCCGACCCGCAGCTTTTGGCTGCGAATATCGATGTTGTGTTCATTGTGACCTCGATGGGTGGCGACTTCAATCTGCCGCGCATGAAGCGCTATTGTGCCTTGGTGCAACAAAGCGGCGCCGCTCCCGTCATCGTGGTGAACAAATCTGATCTAGAGAACAATGTTGTCGGATCGGCCGGCGAGATCGAAGGACTCGGTCATGACCTGCCGGTTCATGTGATCAGCGCGCGCGCTCGGGAAAGCATCCAGGTTCTGGAACAGTATTTCACGGGTAATCGCACCGTGGCGCTCATTGGCTCTTCCGGCGTCGGCAAATCGACATTGACCAACCGGTTGCTTGGTCGCGACGCGCAAGCAACTCAGGAAGTTCGCGACTATGATGGTCGCGGGCGGCACACGACAACCAGTCGTCAGCTGCTCATCCGGTCGCAAGGCGGGGCTATTATCGACACTCCTGGTCTCAGGGGTCTGGAAACCTGGGATTCCACGGAAGCCCCCGAGGGTGCGTTCGATGATATCGAAGGCTTGGCATTGCAATGCCGGTTTCGCAATTGTCGGCACGACACCGAGCCGGATTGCGCCGTTCGATCTGCTGTCGCGCGTGGCGACCTCGATGCCGCACGCTTATCTGACTACATCAAACATGCGCGCGGTCATTAACTGTAGCGCGGGGGACAATCCTAAAAGCATCCGCGGGGACCAGCTTCGCCCTGCTGCGACAGGATTCTAGGGACGCACACGAAGACTCGGGGCGAAGCCTAGAGCCCGGTCCGGCGAACGCCGGATGCGCCCCTTCCTAAGCTTTTGTTTCGCCCCCAGCCCCCGAACTGTATGGTTCGCTCCAAGCCATGGCGGGGGACGGTATGCCGGACCTGGTTATGCTTAGAGAGCACCTCACAATTGTCGAGGGGCACATAGCTAAAGGCCTGAAGTCGATCGAGCGGCAGCGCGCCGTCATAGAGCGCCTCGCCGCCAAGGGGCTTGATCTCGTTCGATCAGCGGATGTGCTTCGCCTCTTATTGCAGACGCAAGAACTACATCAGCAACACCATGACCGGTTGAGAAGCCAACTTGGGCTAAAGCCGGACAGCGCCTGACCCGCTCGTCCTCGCGGCCCGCTTTAACGGTCCACGACAAGCACCTGCATGGACAATCGTCGCCTTGCTGCGACAAGAATTTAGTGAGGACGGCAGCGACGCAGATTCAGCTTCCGGCCTTGTTTGCGGATTTCTGCGCAAGCAAGGTCATCGTCGAGGTGAGATAGGAATGGTCTTGCTCCGGAGGGAAATGCCGTTCCTGTCCATCCGCCTTACAAATCCTTGTGGGTGTGAAGAAAGCGCGCAATCTGCTCTTTGAGCTCTGGCGTATCGAGTGGATCGCCGAGAGAAGCTGCGCTCGCAAAAATCTCCCGCTGAACCTCCGTCGGGAGATCATTCCAACGCATGATTACAGCCGCGCCCAGACAATGGAGTATGCGGTCTTCCTCCTGGACTAAGGCCACGCGCTTTTTCCAGTCTGCATCGAGACTTCCGCCCTCACCCTCCCATCGGGCTAAGGCGCCAACCAGCGGGTTGTCTTTGGTGGAAGCGTTTGAATCCTTTCCCATCATAGTGCTCCGTGCTCACTTGAGAGCGAGATCGCCGTACCAGTAGGCGGCGGTCACTCCGCCATCCATAAGAACGTCGCTACCGGTGATGAAACCACCGTCCGGGCCCATGAGCAACGCGCCAACTGTTCCCACCTCGTCCGGCGTGCCGACGCGCCCGGCAGCGGACAGCTCGATCATGCGCCGATACCCTTCGCCACGCGGCCCGGTGAGTTCGTCCTTGGCGAGCGGGGTCATGATGATGCCGGGGCTGATTGTGTTGACCCGCGCACCGCGCTTGCCCCAGCGCACCGCTTCGGCCATCACACGCAATGAATTCCCGCGTTTCGAGAGTGGTACGCGTGAAGAGAATCCGTCACCTTGTCGGGCTGAAGGAAGGCAAGACTGAGAAGCTCTTCCACCGGTGTTGTGGCCAGCGCTTTATTTTGTTCGACACTGAGCGGCGGAGGGCGATGACCGGACTGCGACGCGATCACGACGCCCGCCCCACCGCGCGCGATGACGTTGCCAAACTCCTCAAGCACCAGCGCCGACCCATAGAGATCGACTTTGAGGATTGTCGCCGGTGACGCCTGGGAGGGGGGGGCCGAAGCGCGCGCCCCTACAGGTCGGCCTTCCGCCCGGCGATTATCGATGAGGCGAGATCGATGCACTCATCGCAGAAGACGAAGCCGCCTAGAGGACCCGGCCTTAGGCCTCGGGAACTCTGCGCGTGCGTGCGTGTTGAATAAGCATGGACAAGGATCGCATCGCCGAATCGGCCTCTGCTCACAACGATCCTGCGGACGAAAACCGGCCCGGAGCCGTGCTGACGACGCAGGAAGCCCGCCAAGGCGAAACGTCCGGTCACATGCGATATGTGCTGGCGGGGAGCCTTGGTCTGGCGATCATCGCGGGCGTGGTGATCTATGTGAATTTCTTCTAAGAGTCCGCCCTTTTCCTCGTCTGTTTCGTAGAACTGAGCCCTGGGGCGCCCCTATTTCGAAAAGAAGCCCCGCTGGGCCGCGCTCAGTGTTTAAGATGAGCCGCGGAACAGAAGTGGGCGGCGACCATGATTACTGAAGCTGCGACTATCGCCGCGCTTGATCAGCCACGGACTTTGAATGCGATCCGACAACGGGTGGTTCCTGGCGGGAAAGAATCGGAAGAGGTGCAGATTTTGCTGATGCGCCTGCGGGACGAGAAGAAGGTCAGGTTCGATATCAATACAGGCCGTTGGAGCAAGGCTTGAAGCGCGAGTGAAAGGCTTGCGGGCGGGTCTCAGCCCTGCGCGCTTCTACTTTCGAACGGTCACCCATAACTCGTCCCACTCAATCAAGGCTTGAGGATTGCACCGGCACCGCATTCCCGGTGGAACACAAAGGGTGCGGCGCCCCATGCCGTCATGATGGGGGCCTAGTGCGCCAGCTGTGCGAGCTTAACAAGCTCTTCGGGACGCTCGTTCACAGTCAGCGTTCCGCCATGTGGAAGCACGAGGATACTTCCGGGCCTATCAACGTCTGAGCGGATAGCAACGATGAGCTCGAAGTTCACAAAATCCACACCCATAGGGGTGGAGCATTTGATCCAAGCTGACATGGGATTCACTCCTCGACCCAGTTTCACGCGCTTTTCGCGCGGTCGGAGAGTAGCGTGGCTGACACCGGAAACGAAAAGGGCGGACCCTCCGCCCCAGGGCCGAAGCCCGCCAGAACTACCCCCCTCCACGACAATGTCGCGAAGCTAGTGAAGATTTGCGCGTTCGATCTCTCGCTCGATTTCTGCTGCGAGCATCAGCCATCCTTCGCCTATCATAATGAAGCCCTCTCTCAGATTGTCCGGCGCGTTGTCGGCGAGTTTGATTGCTTCCCCGGCCCACTGGCTGCAGCGACGCAAGCGCTCAGCGGGTGTTAAATCGTTCCATTCTTCGGCATTAAGCTCCACATTGCTCCCCAGAGACCAGGCACGCCAGGGTATTAGCAGCGCACGTCCTTTCCGGAGAGCAGAAATCGAAAGTAACCTTACGCGCGATGCGCCGGATAAAAAGAGAAAAGGGCGGACCCTCGCGAGCCCGCGCCATTTGCAAAGACGCGCGCGCTGTATGACTGATGAGGGCGAAGCGCGGGAGGTTAATATGGATCGTGAAACCTTTGAGATATTGCAGTCCGACCTAAAACTTCTCGAAGAGGACGGCCGGGCCACACGTTCGGCTTCACTGGTCCTCCTCGCAACTATGCTTCGCATCATGCGACTCACAAACACTCTGGATCTGGAACAGATCAAGCTGATCCTGGACCTAGCTTCCGAGCGCTGTGAGGAAGCCCGGGCGCGAGCACACATCGAGAAGGTGCGCGAGATCGTTTTCACCGACGCGCCTACCTCTTCGCCGCCGAGCCTGCGGATTGTCTGATCGGCACCGCGTTACACCGACTGCGTGATCGCCCTGCCAGGGCCTCTTGGGCCGCCACGTCTAGCGTTCTCGAAATGCCTCATTTTGGCAGACGCACCTCGGGCGGTACCTTTGCAGCGGGGCATCCGACTCTTCAAACTGTCCCCAACAGGGCGGAGTTGGGAGCCTGGAAAGAAGGCCCTGCCAGGGGGACTAGCAGGGCCTTCCCCTTCAGAAATTCCCGCATGCTAGTGAATACGGGGCCGTTTAAACTTAGTTAACGAATGTAAAGAAATTGTAAACGGAGCAGTTGAAAGGGCGAGGGACCAAAGAGCCCCCCGCCCCAACTGCACGTCGCGGAAGGCTCAAGCCGCGCGTCGGCGAGACTTCCGTCGCTTCGCTGCGCCCGCAAGTGCCGCCTTCCGAGCGCGCTGCGAACGCTCGGCCGCGAACTTGGCCCTCCACTTTTCTGCGGATCGTTCGTGCTCGTCCTGCCATTTGCGGGCGTGAGCGATGGCGGTGGAAGTCCACGCGGCGTGCGAAACGTGCCCAAGCATACAGAGGAAGCCCTCCACGATGCCATTGAAGCCGGTCATGCCGCGCGGAGGGGTGAGGGTGTTCTCGGCCTTCCATCATGTCCCGAATAATCGGAACGATCGTCGACCCTCCCGCGAATGTCTGGTGCGCTGCCTCCATGAACGCCAGCGCGAACCGGCTCCCGGTGTCGCTGTCGCGGCTGTAATCGCCCGTAGGCTTCACGTCCCAATAGCTTTCAATCCGACCGCGCTTGGTCTTGCGGATGAAGGGAAAACTCTCAGTGACTTCGCGGTAGCTGATGCTCATGGCCGCCCCCCGGCTAACTGTGTGGCATCGCGGCGGATGCTCTTGAGGAGCCCGAACGCTTCCGCGTCGAAGTCCCCGAACTGGATCGCCTCGGCTTCGCCTTTGAAATTGCAAAGGAGCATGTCCCATAGGGCGTCTGCCTTGAGGGAAAGCTGGCGAGCGTCTTGCGACCGGATGGCTGCGAGTCGTTCCGTTGCTCCCCTCGCGTTTGTCGTGCGTCTTATCCACCAAGCGGTCATAGGCGGCTTCGGACATGGCCTTGCTGCCCCAGCTAACCGCTCTCCATGCGGCCTGCGCCTTCAGCCATCGCTTGTGCGCTGCGTTAAAGGCCGCAGATTGCGCCTGCCCACTGGGCTGACGGCCGCACGGTTCGAGTACCTGTGCAGAGCTTTGTAGGCCCCATCGAGGTGGGCCAGTAGCATGGCGAAACCCTTGTCGCGGTTCTTTCGACCGAGCAGCTTGGCGTCTTGGTGCTCATGCAACATGCGGGTCCAATCGACCGCCGAACTCGCTCTCTTGCTTCGGTGAGCGGCTCTGCCTTGGACCAGGGCTTCGCTTTGGTGAGGCGAGGGTGTGCGGTAGTCTTGTTTACAGATCGTGATGCCATGGGTATCTCCTTGGCGTTGCGGTTTAGGGCCGGTTGGAAGTTCTAGCTTCCACTCGGCCCGCTTTTTGTGTAAGACATTTAAATGGCCAAGTCAATTAGTGTAGGACAGAAAAGGCGCGGACGCCCCGCCACGGGCAAGACGCCGCCCATTACGACGCGATTGCCAGAAGAATTGACCGGGCGGCTCGATAGGTGGGCGGCGAAGCATGGAGCCGGCACGCGATCCCAAGCCATCCGGCAGTTGCTCGAGCAGGCGCTTGCAGCACAGACGGCGAAGGCGAAGGCGCGGAAGTGAGCGGCGGGGTGACAGCGGTCCGACGCCTTTCCCTCATATTTGACAAGGTGAGCCAGGACTCTATTTCCGGTGATGACGTTAAGCGTGAATTGCAAGCCCTTCTCAGCGACTCCTCCGCGAGCGTACGTTTCATGGACGAGTTGCAGAGTGCTCTAGGTTGGGCTGAGATTTATTAGTCGGCCGTGAAGAACCCGCAAACCATTGATTTGGGGGAGTGTTTTTTCGGATCGCAGTATTCGATTTTGCCGGATTTGCGGGGAGCGGCTGTGGATTCTTGCAAAATGGATTTGTGATTCCCTGGCTCTGAGGCGAGTCGGCGGGGAATTGCGATGCGGCCACGGGAACGGCGGGAGACCGGGAAGCAAGACCTTTTCCGCTCTCGGCTCGATCAGATCATCGACTTGAACCACGCGCTGGCGAAGCTGGCGCGGACCATCGATTGGAGCTTTTTGGAAGAACGCTTTGGAGCGGTCTACACGGACGGTCCGGGGCAACCGCCGCTGCCGACACGATTGATGGCGGGTCTGGCGATCCTCAAACACACGTTCGATCTCTCCGACGAAGTCTTGTGCGCGCGCTGGGTAGAGAACCCGTACTACCAATATCTCTGTGGCGAAGAGTTTTTTCAGCACCGGCTCATCTTCGACCGCTCGTCGCTGACGCGCTGGCGCCAACGGATGGGCGAGGAGAAGCTTCAATCGCTGGTCCAGGAAAGCCTCGCTGTGGCCACGAAGTCAGGGGCGATGAAGCCGTCCGAGCTGTCGCGGGTGATTGTCGATACGACCGTGCAACCCAAGAACGTAATGTTCCCCACCGACGCCAAGCTGCTCAATCGTGCGCGTGAGATTCTTGTGCGCTTGGCCAAGAAGCGCGGCGTGGGGTTGCGCCAATCCTATGCCCGCATGGGCAAGTTCGCACTGATCAAGCATCAGCGTTATGCCCACGCCAAGCAGTTCGGGCGCGCCAACAGAAGCCTGAAGACGCTCAAAACCTATCTTGGCCGCGTGATCCGCGACATCGGCCGCAAGATCGAGGGCCATGAGGGATTGGAAGCGGCCTTCGCCCGATGCTTGTCTCTCGCCCGCCGCGTGCGCGATCAGAAGCAGCATGAGCGTGGAGAGAAGATTTATTCCCTGCACGCACCCGAGGTCGAATGCATCGGTAAGGGCAAGTCCCACAAGCCTTACGAGTTTGGCGTCAAGGTCAGCGTGACGACCACCTTATCGCACCCCAAGGGCGGTCAGTTCGTCACCCATGTGAAGGCGATGCCGGGCAAGCCATATGACGGACACACGCTGGCGACCGTCATCCCGGAGATGGAAGCTCTCACCGGCAACACCATCGAGCGCGTTATCGCCGACAAGGGATATCGCGGCCATAATGCGCCGCCCGATTACAAGTTCCGTGTCTTCATCACAGGTCAGAAGCGGCGCATGACGCCGAAGATCAAACGCGAGATGAAGCGCCGAGCGGCCGTCGAACCCGTCATCGGCCATCTCAAATCCGAGCACCGGATGGATCGCAACTATCTGGCTCATCGCGCTGGCGATGCCGTGAACGCCGTCCTCGCCGCCGCCGGGTACAACTTCAGCCTCCTGCTCAGATGGCTGAAGCTTTTGCTGCGCCTAATCCTAGAGCGCCTGTTCCAAACCTTTCAAATCAATCCAGCCTGAAAACGGGTTTCTTCACGGCCGACTCAATCCGGCCCCTCGACTCGTATAAGATGGGTCGAGCGTGGAATGTCCATTGGCGAATCTTTGCCGTAACAACCGACAAGCTCAAACGTCTGAAATGCGGCTCTTACCGGACGTGGATCGCCGCTCGGGGAGCGTTCCGCGCGGCGGTGGCCGGGTGGCGCGAGGCGCGGCTGACGTTAAGGCACGGGATAAGGGTTCTGGCCGAACACCCGGAACCGAAGCGCACGAGATAGACGGAGCATCCCAGCGCGCAGACGGCGCTCCTTGAACCTGCCCGAACAAGGTGCTTGCGGCGAATCTCATTGGTCTCGATTTTACACGCCCGGTCGGAGACTTACGCAAGACCAATAAGGCTTCCCTTGGGACGCAAAAATATTACTGGGCATTTTATTCCGAGATGGCGCCTAACGATCTAGTGTTGATCCTGGTGCGCAAATTTCCGACCACGCTTGTGCGGGTTGTCGGCCAATACGATCACATCGACAACCCAGAAGATGAACTTTTTCGCCATCGGAGGGAAGTCGCGGATGTTCGTTACTATGGCGACTTCCAAAAAAATCCACATGAATGGAGCTTCTAAGCGTAAACCGGCCGGTGCCCGCCTTCCCGCAAAAACTAGCTCCTCGCCCTCGCGCCGGCCAAGGTAACGCAACCAGTCTGGCCAAAGAAACCGTAGAGCTGGTGTATAATATTCTTTGCGGGCTAGCGTGATGTCTCCCGCACCACCTGGGCAAGCGCTAGTTGACGAAGCAACCAACCCGGCAGATTCACCGCTAGCCGTGGGTTCCCCTCTGAGACGGCAGTTATGACGCCGATGGCGGCTCCGTCGCTCGATACGAGGGGGGAGCCGGACATTCCGCGCTCGATCTCGACCTCTGCGATTACAAACGGTGCATCGAGATTCGAAGTAATCGTACAACGCATCCACTCTCCCTTAAGTGACATGCACCACGCCCCTCCCGCTGTCTGATCTGCCACCGGCAAAGGACAGCAACTGTCACTAATGTGTCGTAGGGCTCGTATACCTCCTCACCCCACTGCTCATCCGGCTTAGCCAAGACGGCGATGTCTCCGACACGGTCAAGAAATCGGCACTCGGCTGCCAAGCGACGGGTCTCGCCCAGTGCGGAAAGCAATCGGAGATAAGTTCGATCCTTGTACTCCAGAAATGGATTGCGGCCCGGGAGCCGCGGCAGACAATGCGCCGCAGTGATGACGAGGCGCTCGCACTGGGCTTGCACAACAAACCCGCGTTCACCTCTACCAACTCTGATGATGCCGCGTTTTGCTAGATCGCCGTCGAACTTTTTCATCGAGTCGCCATGATAATGATGTGGCGCAATAGTACGCCACGACAGGAGGCGACAACTCGGGCCTGGCGCCAAGTCCACCGGCGTGCCGAGACCTCCGGGGACGTGCGCTTTGAAGCCTACCGAAACGTTCCCCCTGCCCTTGTGGAGGGGGACGGTTAGCGGGTCGAGGGACGGCCTCCCTAGACGGAGGTCAATCCGGCATGAGTAGAAGGCGACGTCGCTCTACTTCTCGAATTCCCGGCGGGAGGAGTTTCACGTCATCACCGCTGACGTGGATAAACGCTTCGAAGTCATCAACCGCCGCGACAGGATCGAGTTATTTGATATCAGGAAGCCGCAGAGAAATGCGTCCGTGCGCGGCGACAATCAAGGTGAGAGTCGAGGTTCGGGAACATCGGTCGGTGAGGCAATACGCGTTCTCATCCAGATTGTCGCGCTACACGTCCGGCCGGATCATGCCAACTGTGGTGCTTCCGGTCCGGGCCCCCATGACCAATCAGGAAGCAAGTCTCGCCGCGCTCACCTCGTTGCAGGACAGTGGACAAATCTCGCACTCCGAGTATCAACACTACTGCGACCGACTTCTTACGATTCTGTCCGGCGCGTCGGGAGCGACCGATAAACCGCGTTTTGCGGGATCAAGCGAACTCGGTTCGTCTCCCGGCCGTGAATAACCCAGCAGGCATGCGCGAATCGCCGTCAAAAAAATCCGCCACTCTAACGGGTGGCGGATTTCGCGTCGGGGGGCGGTGGGAATCCTAATCTGCCGCGCTTTTTCTTTGCGCGCGTATGATAAACCAACAAACAGAGACGGATTTTAGTTCCGCTCGGCGCCTCGGCTACCCGGCTGCCTCGACCCGCTCGCCTTTGTTGAGCTTCGCGCCACGCATCGCCCGTGTGGTCGGTCGCGGCAAGCCCCGTGTTTTGATTTCCTGAAGGAGATCCAGCTTGCGCTCCTGCATGCGGTCAACAAGCTCGTCCATATCGACATCGGTTTTGACAGCCTGGGCAAAGATGCCGTCGCCGCGTCTTTCTTCCTCGCGGACGTGGTGCTTGATCTG
>Ga0193752_1002306_pt1 | contig 14500 bp, 14 predicted proteins | sample H1c1metaG_FD_144924 | JGI IMG/M metagenome (GOLD analysis project Ga0193752, IMG submission 144924) | Soil microbial communities from a riparian zone of the East river system, Colorado, United States - H1c1 | ecosystem: Environmental > Terrestrial > Soil > Riparian zone | place: USA: East River... | reverse complement strand
GCCTCACGCGTGCTTGCCATGCCCACCGACACCAACCCCAGGGGCGACATCTTCGGCGGCTGGATCATGTCGCTGATGGACATGGCCGGCAAAATGTCGGCGACGACCATCGCCAATGGCCGCGTCGTCACCGTCGCCGTCGACCGCATCGTCTTTCGCCAGCCCGTGCAGGTGGGCGACGTGGTGTGCTGCTATACCGAGATCGTGCGGACCGGTCGTTCGTCGATCACCTTGTCGATCGAAGTCTGGGCGATGCGCCAGGGCCAGGGCGAGCGGCTCAAGGTCACCGACGCCACTTTCACCTTCGTCGCGGTCGACGGCGATGGCCGGCCACGACCGTTGCCGGCGATCGAATGATCATTCGACCGTGATCCTGGTTGCCTTGGCGAGTTCGCGCCACTGTACGATTTCCTTCGCGACCTGCGCGCGGAATTCGGCCGGCCCGTTGCCGACCGGCTCGATACCCTCCTTGTCGAAGCGCGCCAGCATCTCGGGTGCAGCGATCGCCCGCTTGGACGCAGTGGCCAGCTTGTCGAGCACCGGCTGCGGCGTTCCCGCCGGCGCCACGATGCCCATCCACAGATAGCCCTCGAAGCCGGGCAAGCCCTTCTCGGCCACCGTCGGGACATCGGGCAGCAGCCTGGAACGCGCAAGGCTGGTGAAGGCCAGCGCCTTCAGCTTGCGATCGGCGATGAACGGTGCGGAGGTCGCATAGGTGTCGAGCTTGAGCTGGACCTGCCCCGCCACCAGATCGGCGAGCGCCGGCGCTGCCCCGCGATAGGGCACGTTGGTCACCCTCAGGCCGGTCTTGAGCAACAGCAGTTCCATCGTGATGTGCGGCAGCGTGCCGTTGCCCGCCGACGAGGCGTTGAGCTTTCCGGGATTCTTCCGTGCGTAATCGACGAAACCCTCGAAGCTGTCGAACGGCAGCGACGGATGGCTGACCAGCAGCATCGGCACCTGTCCCGCAATCGACACCGGCGCCAGATCCTTCTCGGTGTCGTAGGGCATCGTGTCGCGGAAGGCGGCGTTGATCGTATGGTTGGGCGTGGTGAAGAGCAGCGTGTAGCCATCGGCCGGCGCTTTCGCCACGGCTTCCGAACCGATGACGCCCGCCGCACCGGCCTTGTTGTCGACGATCACCGGCTGACCGAGATCGGCCGCCAGCCGTGCGGCCATCATGCGGCCCACGACATCGGTGACGCCGCCCGGCGGGAAGGGCACGATGAGGCGAATCGGCCGTTCAGGATAGGCTGCCTGGCCGCGCGCGCTGCCGCCCAAGGCAAAAAGCACCGGCGCGCCCAGTGCTGCCCGCCGCGTGAGCGTCGATCGCTTCTTGTCCATCGCGTTCCCCTCGAGCTTCTTTTGCCGGAGAGACTAGAGGGGATTCCGCCAAATGTCGTCTCGCGCGGAGTAACCTCCGCGCTGGAGCGAAGCAAAGGACCTCACGCCCGCCACGTACTCGGCGACGAAAGTCCGTGACCGGTCGCTCGGCGAGGTCTTTCGCTCCACTCAAGACGACAAATCAGTTCTTCCCGATGCCCCAGAAGACCGGGATCGGGCTCGTCACCACGTTGCTCAGCCCGCGCGTGGCCGTCGGCAGGGTGTACTGGCCGAGCTGGATATGCGTGCCGACCTCGATGGCGCGCGCCTGGAGCTCGGCAGCGATCTTCTGCCGGCTGGGCGTGTCGGGCGCGCGGGCGAAGGCGTCGCGCAGCCTCTCGACCTCGGCGTCGCACGGCCAGCCGAAAGCGGCCTTGTCACAGCTCGCATTGACCATGGTGTTGGTGAGCGGATTGGCCATGTCGATGGAAAGCCAGGCCGTCATGAAGCCGCTCCAGCCACCATCGGCGGGCGGGCCCTTGCGCAGCCGCCGCGACACGATCGCCTGGAAATCCAGCGGCACCATCTCGACCTTGAAGCCGCCCTGCTCGAGCAGCGACTTGGCGACCGGCCCGGCGTTGGTGAGCACGGCGATGTCGGTCGTGTGCAGCAGCACGACCGGCGTGCCGTCATAGCCCGCCTCCTTGAGCAGCGCCTTCGACTTGGCGAAGTTGGACTGCAGCAAGCCGTCCATGCCGGCATTGTTCTCCAGCGGCGTGCCGCAGACGAACATCGCCAAGCACACGCGGTAGTATTCCGGGTCGCCGACCACGGCCTTCAGGAAGGATTCCTGGTTGAAGGCGATCATCGCGGCCCGGCGGATCTTCTCGTTGTTGAACGGCGGCTGCAGCGAATTCCAGCGGAAGACATACTGGGCGCCGATCGTATTGTAGACCTTGAGCGTGACGTCCTTGTCGGCCTTCAGGAGCGGCAGAAGATCGTGCGGCGGCGCTTCGATATAGTCGATCTCGCCGGCAAGCAAAGCATTGACCGCCGTCATGTGGTCGGGAATCGCCAGCCATTCGACGCGATCGACCTTCGCCACCTTGCCGCCAGCCAGCCCGCTCGGAGGCTCGGCGCGCGGCTTGTAGTCGGGATTGCGCAGATAGACGATCTTTTCGCCGGGCTTCCATTCGTCCTTCTTGAAGATGAAGGGGCCCGATCCGACGATCTCGCTGATCTGCGTGTTGGGATCGGTCTCGGCGATGCGCCTGGGCATCATGAACGGCACCGATGCGCCAGGCTTGGCCAGCGAATCGAGGACGAGGCCGTAGGGTTCCTTCAGGATCATCTTGAAGGTCTTGTCGTCGACGGCCTCGAGGCTCGAGACGAAGCTCATCAGCTTCTGGCCGGTGAAATCGCGCGCGCCCCAGCGCTTGAGCGAGGCGATGCAGTCCTGGCTGGTCACCGGCGGCCCGTCATGCCACTTCAGACCGTCGCGCAGCGTGAAGGTATAGACCAGCCGGTCGGGACTGAGTTCCCAGCGATCGACCATCTGCGGCTGGACCTGCAGCTTTTCGTCCATCGCGAACAGCGTGTCCCACACCATGTAGCCGTGATTGCGCACGATGTTGGCGGTCGTCCAGATCGGGTCGAGGATCTTGATGTCCGAATGCATGACCGCCCGCACGGTCCTGGGCCCGGCATTCGCCGGTCCGGCAAACAGGGCGAAGGCAGTGAGCGCGGCGGCGGCCAGTAATGCTCGCAATCTTACCACCGCGCGGTCGCCCGCGTGCCCGGCGCGATCTTGTCGTCCGGCAAGGCCTCCTCCTTGGCCATGTGCTCGTAGCGCTGGGCGGCGAACCACAGGGCATAGTCGCCGAACTTGATCGGCGGATACTTGGCCGGCTGCTCGGCCGCCTGGCAGGACGGCAGGCACTCGATGATCGTGTCGTGATTGGGATCGCAGAAGAACGGAATGGCGTAGCGCAGCTCGCCGGAGATGTTGCGCACGCGGTGCGGCGTCGACAGAAACCGCTCGTTGGTCCAGCGGTGCAGCATGTCGCCACCGTTGACGACGAAGGCATCGCCGATGCCCGGCGCGTCCATCCAGCGGCCGTCGGGCAGCAGGATCGAGAGGCCCTGTACCTTGTTGGGCGGCAGCAGGGTCATGAATCCGGAATCGGTGTGCGGCACCAGGCTGGCGACCGTCTCGTCGTCGGCCGCGATCACCGGATAGCGCGACATGCGCAGGATCATGTGCGGCTGGGCGAAGCACTTGTCGAAATAGTCCGCCGGCAGGTCGAGCGCCAGCGCATAGAGCTTGACCAGCTTCTTGCACAACGCCTCGAGCGTATTGATGTAGGCCAGCGTGTTCTCGCGGAAGCCCGGCAAGTCGCCCGGCCATTTGTTCATGGCATGGAAGCGGCGGTTGGCGATCACGTCGGGATCGTCCGCGCTGCGCTCGCGACGCAGGAAATAGGCTTCGTTCTGGCTGGGCTTGCGGCCCTGCCGCGCGGTGTTCGTCGTCGGCATGCGGCCGATCGGCATGTAGCCGATATTATGTTCGTCGACCTTGACCGCGAGCTTCTGCTCCATCGGCTGGTCATGGAACCGCGCCGCCTCGGCATAGGTCGCCTCGATCAGCGCCTTGGGCACGCCGTGGCCGGCGAGATAATAGAAGCCGACCTTCTCGAAGGCGAAGCGGAGCTGCGCCGCGGCCCGTTCGGCCGCGCCCGGCTCGCCGGCGAGATAGGCCGCGACATCGATCAGGGGAATCTCGCCGGCGATCATCGGTGGCGGTGCCGCCGCATCGGTATGGGAAATGATCTGATCCATCCTGGTGTTCCTTTACATCGTCGGATGCTTTGCAAAATACGGACCACCGCTGCAATCGCGGCGCCGTTAATATGGAATGGTTCTGTCAAACGGAATGATGTTCTGCTAGAGCGAACAGCGTGAAACCAGAACCGAACACCTCCGTCGAACGGGCGCTCGCCGTGCTCGACGCCTTCCGGGCGGGCGACCAGTCGCTGACGCTGGCCGCGCTGGCCCAGCGCACCGGTTTCTACAAGAGCACGATCCTGCGCCTCGCCCAGTCGCTGCAGCGCGCCAATTATCTCGTGCGGCTGGAGAGCGGCGGCTATCAGCTCGGCGCGGCATTGATCCGGCTGGGCGAGATCTCCAGGCGCTCGACCCGCATCGACGACCACATCGTTCCGGTCCTGCAGAAGCTCGTCGAGGCGACGGGCGAGAGCGCCACCCTCTACGTGCGCAAGGGCGTCCAGCGCTTCTGCCTGCGCCGGGTCGATTCCCATCGCACCTTGCGCGACCATATCCGCGAGGGCGACCTGCTGCCCCTCACCATCGGTGCGCCCGGCCGCGTCTTCCTCTATTTCGATTCCGACGTCTCGCGCCCCCACGCGGATCGCGGCCCCGACGCGGCGCGCGGTGAGGTGCCGGCGGCGTTCAGGACCAGCCCGTCGCGGCCGCTGCCCATCGTCACGCGCGGCGAATACGAGCCGGAGCTGGCGGCGATCGCCTGCGGCGTCTTCGGTCCTGGCGACGAACTGGTCGGCGTCATTTGCCTGACCGGACCGCAGAGCCGGTTCCAGCGTCGCGCGGCGCAGACCATGGGCGACACCCTGCTCGATGCCTGCCAGGGGCTGACTGCCCTGCTGGGCGGCGATTTGCGCCACTACGCGCCCCGCAAGCCGGCAAAAACGGCGGCGCGACGCGCGAACGCCAAGCCTGCGTCGGCAAAGCAATGACGGTGGGTGTGGTGCGTCATGTCGGGCTCTACTCGATGCGGATGCCGGCTTTTTCGATCAACGCCGTCCAGCCGTCGATCATCTGCTTCATCTCCGCCGTGCATTCCTGCGGCGTGTTGCCGACCGGCTCGTAGCCCAGCTCGACCAGGCGGCCGGCCAGTTGCGGATTCTTCAGCACCTTGGCGAAATGCGCGCTGAGGATCCTCAGGATATCGGGTGGTGTCGCGGCCGGCGCATAGAGACCCCAATAGGTCTCGGCATCGACGCCCCGAAACCCCGCCTCGTCGAAGGTCGGCACGTCCGGCATCGCCGGATTGCGCTTGCCGCCGGTGAGCGCCATGGCGCGTAGCTGGCCGCTTTCGACATATTGCCGGGCCGAGCTGATGCCGGAGAAGGACATCTGCACCTGTCCCGCCACCAGGTCGTTCATCGCCGGTCCGGTGCCCTTGTAGGGCACATGGACGATGTTGATCCCGGCCGCCTGCTTCAACAGCTCGCCGGCCAGATGCGTGGAGGCGCCGTTGCCGCCCGAGGCGTAATTCAGCGTTCCCGGCCTGGCCTTGGCCAGCGCGACCAGCTCGCCGATGTTCCTTGCCGGCACCGAGGGATGGACCAGCAGGATCACCGGCGCCCTTGCCATCATGGTCACGCCGGTGAAATCGCGCGCGGTCTGATAGGGCAGGTTCTTCAACAGGCCTGGATTTGTGAGGAAGGTGCTGTCGGCGGCGAGCAGCGTGTAGCCATCGGCCGGCGCCTTGGCCACGACATCGGTGCCGCCCACCGTGGCGCCGCCCGGCCTGTTGTCGATGACGAGTTGCTGGCCCAGGCTTTCGGACACCGCGCCTGCGATGGTGCGCATCAGAATATCGGTACCGCCGCCGGGGGCGTAGGGCACGACCACCCGGATCGACTTGGCCGGAAACGTCTGGGCGTGCGCACCGATGCCGACCGAGAGCATCGCCGCGACCAGGAGAGCGAAAACGCGCGTCATGCGGGCTGGCCGAAACGCGAGCGCAGGAAAGCCATCACGTCCTCGACGCAGCGATCGGGCGCGGCGTCGCAGATATTGTGCGGCAGGCCCTCGTAAGTGATGCCCTGCACGTCCGGAATGGTCTCGAGCATGACATCGTAGTTCTTCAGCGGACCGACGGTCTCGCCGCCCGGCATGACGATCAAGGTGGGGCATTTGATCTTGCCCAGGTCATCGCTCCAATCCAGCGTCGTCATCAGGCCGATGAACCGTCCGATATAGGCCGCGTCGTTCTTGGCTGCTTCGTCGAGGAACCAGGTGACGAGGCCGGCATCGACCTTGCCGATCGGGAAGCGGTCGGCAATCGTGTCGGCCAGGAAGGCGCGCAGGCCTTCCTTGGCGACGCGCGGCAGCCAGGTGGCGGCCTGGCTGTTCTTGAGCCCCGGCGTCGAGCCGAACAGCATCAGGCTGAGCACGCGGCCCGGCGTCTTCATCGCCAGATTCTGCGCCACATACCCGCCCGCCGAATTGCCGACGATGTGCGCGGCCTTGCAGCCCAGGTGATCGAGCAGCTCCGCGACATCGGCCACCAGCCGGTCCATGACCAGCGCCGGCTGCTCCGGCGGCACGTCGGAACCGCCATGCCCCCGGAGATCCATGCGAACGACGCGATAGTGGCGCGAAAGCTTCGGCACCCAGGCATAGAAGCGGCGCGAATGGCCCATCGCCGCATGCAGCAGGAGCAGGGTCGGCGCCGGCTTCCACGGATCGGTGTTGTCGTCGATGTGATAGGCGATCTTGATGCCGTCGTTCGTCGTGAACTTGCTTGCCGTCATGGGGCCCCCGCGCGCTGCCGCGAACGCTGCCAGCGGCTTCCTGTTCTGTCAATCGGCATGCCGTTCTGCTGTAAGCAACAACCGAAGCCATGCTACACAGATCCGAACATCACTGAACGGATTTGCCATGATCATCGACCGCATCGACCCCATCGCGCTCCGCGTGCCCTTTAGCCAACGTGCCGGCGCTCCCGGCGATCCTTCCGACGCGCTCCACATGGTGCTGGTCCGGGTGACGACGCGCTCGGGCCTCGTCGGCTACGGCGAGTGCCTGTGCAATCGCCCGCCCATGCAGCGCGGCCTGATAGCGACGATGCGCGACGCGGTGGCTCCGCTCTATCTTGGCCAATCGGTCGAGCAGCGCGCCTCCCTCAACCGCGCAGCCCGCCTCCGCTTTGCTTCCTTCGGCCGTGCCGGCGCCGTTCTCAACGCACTGGGCGCCATCGACACCGCCTTGTGGGACATCGCCGGCAAGGCGGCGGGGCAGTCGCTGTCGCAGATGATCGGCGGCGCGAAACGAACGCACGTGCCCGTGATGGCAAGCCTCGATCGCTATAACCATGCCGGCCGCGTCCGAGCGCGTGTCGAGCAGGCGCTGGCGGCAGGCGTCGCCTCGGTGAAGGTGCACGAGTTCGATCTCGCCGTCATCGAGGAAGCGCGCCGTCCCGTCGACGCCGGCATCCCCTTCGTCGCCGACTGCAACAACGCCCATACGCTGGCCGACGTCACCCGCGAGCAGGCGCGCTGGCGCGCCTTGAACCTGCTGTGGCTCGAGGATCCGGTATGGCCGCCGGAGATCCTGCTCGATACGCCCGCCTTGCCCGGCATCCCCGTCGGCCTCGGCGCCGATCTCGGCTCGGCCGAGCAGCTCGCGCTCTATGCCAAGGCGCCGTCGGTTGCCGTGGCCCAGCCCGATGTCTGCATGATCGGCGGCGTCACGGAATCGCTTCGCGCGCTCGCCGCGCTGGGAGGCCTGGCCGTCTCCGTCGCGCCGCATACGCCCTTCATCGGCCCGGCTGCCCTCGCCTCCCTGCACCTGATCGCCGCGATGGCGGCGCCCACCTTCTTCGCCACCATCGAAGCCGAGGAGCAAATGGACCCCTTCGCCATCGGCCTCGCTTCATGGAAGCCCGAGATCGAAGTCCCCACCGGCCCCGGCCTCGGCCACGACCCCGATCCGGCCTGGCTCAAGCGTCACGCGATGGCGTAGGCGACGACAACAGGTGGCGGTGCGACACGACAAGCCGCGTCGCCAGCAGCTTGTCGATGCGGCGGCCGTCCATGTCGAGCACCTCGAACTGCCAGCCGCCGATATCGACCGTCTCGCCGACCGCGGGCAGCCGGCGCATCGCGCTCAGCACCATGCCGGCGGCGGTGTGGAAATCGGTGATCCGCTTTGTCGGCAGGCCCAGCAGTTCCGCCAGCTCGTCGAAGGGCATGCTACCCGAGATCAGCCACGAACCGTCATTGCGCTCGACTGCCTCCGGCTCGGGCTCGCCGTCGTCGGTCCGGAAGGCGCCGGCGATCGCCTCCAGTATGTCGGCCGTCGTGACGATGCCGACGAAATCGCCGTATTCGTCGTGCACCAGTGCCATGTGCACGGCCGATTTCTTCAGCGTGTCCACGACATCGAGCGCGTCCATGGTCTCCTGGATGATCGGCGCCGGCCGGACCAGGCTGCGCACATCGACCGGACCACCCTTGGCTTGGGCATCGAGCAGGTCCTTGGTGCGGATGACGCCGGGGACCAGATCGTCGGAACCGTCGCAGATCGGAAAGCGCGAATGGACGCTGGCGGCGATCGACCGGAGGATGGCCGAGGGTTCGAGCCTGAGGTCGATCACATCGAGATCGGGCCGCGGCGTCATGAGGGCCTGCGCTGTCCGGTCGCCGAGCCGCATCACGCCGCGGATCATGCCGCGCGCCCGCGGCTCGATAGCGCCCGACGACTCGGCGTCGGCAATCAACGCCTTGATCTCGTCCGTCGTGACGGCGGCGTTCGCTGCCTCGCCGCCGCCCAGAAGTCCAAGCATGGCCTTGCCGGATATGTCGAGCAGCCACACCACCGGTGCGGCTATCCGGGCGAGCAGCGCCATGGCCGGCGCCATCGCCGCAGCGACACCCTCGGCGTTGCGTAGCGCGATCTGCTTGGGAACCAGCTCGCCGACGATGAGCGACAGATACGTGATGACGGCGACCACGCCGCCATAGGCGATCGGCTCGGCGAAGCGTTGCGGGATGCCGGCCTCGATCAGCACCACGGCCATCCGCGCGCCCAAGGTGGCCCCCGAAAAGGCGCCGGCCAGGATGCCGACCAGCGTGATCCCGATCTGCACTGTCGACAGGAACCGCCCGGGATCTCCCGCGAGCGCCAGGGCTGTCGCCGCTCCCGCCGAACCGGCATCGGCCATGCTCTTGAGCTTGCCGCGCCGGGCCGAAACCACGGCCAGTTCCGACATCGAAAGGACGCCGTTGATGACGATGAGGATGGCTGCGACCAAGAGCTCGATATACACCATCCCGCCAGTCTAGACGGTGAACCCGCCGAGACGAAGGCGCCGGCTGGCCTGACCGAGAGGGCGCTTTTCACCGCGCGACGCGCGCGCTAAGGACTGGCCCCATGATCAGGGATCTCTATTTCGGCCTCGCCATCGTCTTGACCGTCATGGCGGGCACCTACGTGGCGTACCGTCTGAAGGCGGCTGTGTCGCGCAGGCGCGCCGCCTGGACGCTGCTGGCGGCAGTGGCCGTCGGCGGCTCGATGAGCCTTGCCTGGCCCAGGATCAATCAGGCTTTGGTCGACGCCCAGGAGCGGGAGGACAACACGACCTGGGCAAGCGTGCGCGGCGAGATCGTGGCGCGTTATCCGGATATCGGCGAGCTGATGGCGCTCAGCCCGCCGATCGAGGAGATGTTCAAGGTGGCACTGGTGCCGATCGCCGAGAAGTACGACACGTCCGTCGACCAGAGCCAGCTGCTTGCCGGTGCCAGCCGGGCCAGCAAGCAGGCCTATATCCAGTATATCTTTCCCGTGGTGGTGCATGGCGACAACGCCGCGCTGAATGCTTGGGGAGCCGCGCAGCTTGGGATTTTGCAGGCAGTGCGCGCGATCTCCGCCGATGCCTGCGGGACCTATGCCATGAGCGGCGTCAACCGCTACTCGCCCGACCCAGGCGTCGATGCCGCCTTGCGCGACGCAGCCCGCGCGCTGGTCGCGGCCTACAAGACCAGTGACGCCAAGCAGTTCGGCCCGCCTGCGGCCGATGCCACGCGCGCGCTGTTCGACCGGGCCCTGTCCGGCGCCAAGCCGCCTTTCAGCGACGCCGACCGCGCGGCCCTCGGCGCCATGCCGCAAGCCTCGCACGAGGAGCAGTGCGACCTGACCATTCGCCTGCTTCAGGCGATCGCCGGCCTGGACCTTGCCGATTCGGCCAGCCTCTATCGCGTCATGATGCAGACCATGGCCACCCCCCGATAAGCACTTCGCAACCTCGCGCGGGGGCGTTTCGTTATTTCAAAGCTGCGCTGCTTTGTCTGCGCGCCGCAGCGCTTCCTCAACAGCGATGCAAGGCGTCATGACCGAGCTGGCCTACCCTGAATCCGCCCGCCGCAGCCAATCCGCCTACAGCCTCCTCATCGTCGATGACGAGCCAGATTTGCTCTCTGAAGTGAGCAGCTACCTGCGTCGGCGTGGGCTGACCGTGATCGAGGCCACCTCGTTCGACGAGGCGATCCGCTCCTATAGCGACAATGCCAATTCCATCGCCCTCGTCCTCACCGACGTCAATCTGCCCGACGGTAACGGGGTGGACTTGGTGCATTTCGTGACCCAAAGCTCTCGGCGGGCTTGTCCATGCCTGTTGATGACCGCTCATTTCGAAACCGGCAGCCTCTCGCCCGATCTCCGGGCGGCAGGGGTGCGCGTCATCGACAAACCCTTCGGCTTGGCCGTGCTTTATGCCTTGATCGTCGGGAGCTTGGCGACGGCAGGCTGTGCCGAAACGCCCTGCATCCCCTGAATGCGTTAACTGGATGCACAATTACCGGAAAAACAATCGCCCGCACCGGGGCAATCGGTGCGGGCGTTTTGCTCTGTGCCTTGCAGGCACCGGCCTCCCCGCCTCGTCGTACAGTACATCCGCCCCGGGGGAGGTGGCGGACGTGGAGGGAGTCTCTTGGCACGATATCGACGGGGAAGCCGATAATTAGCTAACGCCGAGCGGCAAGTTCGGTTGCCGGCCCTCCGAAAAAAGCATGTGCGCTGCCGCAATGCGGCTCGATCGTCCTATCGCCTGCGGGCTTCGACGCGATTCCAGATGAACAGCAGCACGACAGCGCCAACGATGGCGCCGATGAAGCCGGCGCCCTGGTCGGGTCGGTACCAGCCGACCGCCTGGCCGACAAAGGTGGCGACGAAAGCCCCGACGATCCCGAGCACGGTGGTCACGATGAAGCCCGAGGGTGTGTTCGGGCCGGCCGCGATCAGGCGCGCGATGATGCCGGCCACGAAGCCGATGATGATGATCCAAAGAAATCCCACGGCTAGATCCTCCCCACCATCTCGTCGTCGTTCGGCACGCGGCCGCCCGGCGTGAGGTGGTCGACGACGCCGGGCAAATGCTGGCTGACGGCCTCCAGCAGTTGATCGCGCGACAAGCCGGTCTGCGCCGTAAGCGTGGCGATCTGCTCGGGCGTCAATACATTCGCGATCATGTCGGGCGTCACAGGCTTGTTCGCGCCTGTATCGACCCAGGACTTGGCGACATCGCCCTGGCCGGCCTGCTGGAATTGCTTGAGCAGGTCGCCGAGCCCGCCGCTCAGCATGGCCCCCGCACCGCCGCCCGCCAGCAACCCGCCGAGGCCGCCTTGCAGCCAGCCGCCGAGGCCGCCGCCGGCTGCCGGGGCATCGGCAGGTGGGCTGGCGTTGGCTTGCGGCGCCGCGCTCTCGTGGCTGCCGCTGATGCTCTTCACCGCCTTGTAGGCAAGCAGGCCCAGCAGGGCCATGGTGATCGGCGACATGCCGCCGCCCGAACTGCCGCGATTGCCGCGCGGGCCGTTCTGCATGCCGTTGAGAACGTCGAGCAAACCCATGGTCCCCTCCGATTTTAGCCAAGTGAACGTCGCGAGGCTGGCTCAGTTGCGCGACCCGGTCAATGGACCGGAAAGGCGATCTGATACATCGACAGCAACACTTCTATGACGATCAGGCCGATGATGTACCATTCGAGGCGCACGCCACGCTGGTCCTGCACCAGCTCGAGCACGATGCGGACGGTCTCGCCGACCAGGGTGAGCTTGCGGTCGATCGCCCGGCTGCGCTCGAGCAGTTCGTATTCGTCCTCGAGGCGTGCATAGGTCCGCTCCAGTTCCGGCCGGTCCCACAGTATGTCCGGCTTGTCCTCGATCTCGACGCGGCCGACCATGCGATGCTGCGTCAGCAGGATATCGCCCATCTGCTGGATGAGCTGGCGAGCTTCACGATCGACGCGGCCCCGGCGCTTGATGCCCACCGCCAGCGGCTCGATGCGGTCGAAGGTGGCGGCGATCTGCGATTCGTGATGGGCCAGCACGGCGCTCTTGGACAAGACGTTGGCCACGATCTGCAGCCTTTCCGGCGACGCATCCTTGAGCGCAACACCGCCCGACGGCTCTACCTGGTCGTCGGCAGCGGACTGCAGGCTGATCGCGACCTGCTCGATCTCGGGTGTGTCCAGGGGCTCGACGATGCGCGATCGCAGCGACCGCACGACCTCCTCCTCCTCGACGGCCGGCACCCTGAAGAACACCGCTACGCCGTAGCGGAAAAGAAAGACCAGGCCGTGCTGGCCGACGCGCAACGTGAGCGGCGTGAGCGCAATCAGGCCCTGATGCTCGAGGCCACGCGTCTCCAGCCGCTGGCCGAGCAGAAGCGCGCGCAGCACGGGCCGGTCGGATGTACCCTGGTTTGTCAGCATTTCGGCCGGACGATACAGGCCGGAACGGCCGAGGCATAGGTGGCCCGTGCGGTTAGGGTCCGCGCGCCTCGGTGCCGAGGAAGTGGCCGAGCGCCATCAAAGGCTCGATGCGATCACAGACCAGCTTGAAGGTGGCCAGCATCGGCACGGCGAGGATCGCGCCGGCAACGCCCCACATCCAGTACCAGAAGACCAGGGAGATGATCACCAGCACCGGATTGAGGGTGAAGCGGCGTGCGAGCAGCATCGGCGTGATGCTCTCGCCCTCCAGGATGTGGATGGCGAGATACAGCCCGGCCGGCAGGAAGGCCTGCCACAGCGATTCGAAAGTGAGCAGCCCCGCCAGCACGAAGATGCACACGCCGATCAGCGGTCCGAGGATCGGCGCGAAATTGAGCAGGAAGGCCAACGCTCCCCACATGAGCGGATCGCCGAGACCGCAAAAATAGGCGGCGATGCCGGTCAGCAAACCGACGGCTGCGTTCATCAGGGTGATGGTCGCGAGATAGCCCGAGACCGTCTGCTGGATCTCGTTGGTGATCGTCACCGCCTGCTTCTTGTTGCTCATGGTCGGCAGGATTTCGATGATGCGCCGCAGAAAGAGATCGCCGGAGATCAGCAGGAAGAACAACAGCAGCGCCGTGGTCAGCAGGCTCGTGACAATGGCCCGCGTGCCGCTGAACAGGAAGGAGCTGAGCGGCGTGCCCTTCACCGATACCGTCGTCGCCGACGGATCCGCGCTCATCTTCTCGACCTGCTGGCCGGCTTTCTGGAGCTTGTCGGTCAGCTTGACGACATCGGCCAGGCGCGTCTGCAGCCGCGTCAGGCTCTCGGGCGCCTTGGCAAGCCAGGCCGACGTCGGCCCCGATAGAACAAGCGCGATGCCGAACAGAAAGCCCATGCCCACAAGCACGATCAGCAAGGCCGCCACGAATTTGGGGATATGAAACCGCACGAAGAATTCCATCACGGGATGAAGCGTCATGCTGAGCATGAAGGCCACGATGATCGGGACGACCACCTCACCCAGAAGATAGAGCGCGTAGAAGAACAGCAGGACGAAGATCCCGAGCAACAGCATCGCCTTGAGGTCGCGGGGCAGCGGCAGCTCCTGCCGCTCCTCGGTCACCGCGGCCTGGGTCTCGACGATCTGCGTGCCGACGATCTGCGTACCGATCGCTTGCTGGTCGACGGCCTGTGCCTCGACCGTCTCGGCTGCGGACACCCTACCCTCCCGTACGACGATCAGCGCCTGGTTGTCGCGATGCGCAGAGCGTCCCGACCGTACTCGCGCAAGGCCTCGAAGGAAAGATCCAAGGCCTCGAAAGAAAGATCATCGTCGCCGTAGGGCCGGTCGTTCATGCGGTGCTCCCTGGGATCATCATCAACGCCGACGGCGGCCAAATGTTCCGGAAGGCGGAAACCACCGACGCGTCTCCGCACGGGCTGCCAGAAGATTTCGTTGCTGCTTGCCCGGGTGCCGAACCGCCTATAGTCGCCGGCACAAGAAACAACAACGACAGGATACGGCCCCTCATGATCATCGAACGCCGCGCGCTTCTCGGCGGGTTGGCGGCGCTGGCGGCGACGCCCGCCCGAGCCGCCGCCTTTCCCTCCAAACCGATCCGATTCATCGTGCCCTACGCC
>Ga0193752_1002304_pt1 | contig 14507 bp, 15 predicted proteins | sample H1c1metaG_FD_144924 | JGI IMG/M metagenome (GOLD analysis project Ga0193752, IMG submission 144924) | Soil microbial communities from a riparian zone of the East river system, Colorado, United States - H1c1 | ecosystem: Environmental > Terrestrial > Soil > Riparian zone | place: USA: East River... | reverse complement strand
CCCGTCTGAGCACCAAATTCCTCCTCTTTATGAAACAGGTAATAAGTTCCATTGTGCTGTTCTAACGTGCCATCGATTACGGAATACGGAGGTTCGAACAGTATTTTGGCAGGAGTAAATGTTTTCCAGTCCCGCGTTCTGCAGTACCAAAGCCTGCTCTTCTTCCAGCCTGCATCTTCAAAAGAAGATGACCACACCAGGAGATAGTCACCTTTCCTGTCATCATAAAACCACTCCGGAGCCCAGATGTTTCTTGCGAATAAGGCACCAGATGGGTCCCTTACATCTTTCATCAGTGGCAAAGAACCTTCGACCTGCCAGTGAACAAGATCTTTTGATGTTACGTAAAGACAACTGGGTCCAAGTTTTTTTGGATCATTCACTCCTCCGCCACCGGTAGCCAATAACCGCCACAGGCCATCCGGCCCGCGACGAACATATGGATCGCGCATGTGTTGTTCCCATATTGGCTTATTATCGTTTAAGGGCGTCCAGTTACGCCCGTCATTCGATAACGCGATATGCAACTTTGCCACCAACATAGGATCCGGCAATGGCACCTCGACGGTTTTTCCTTTCTCATCAATTTCAATACGGGTTGGATAACGCTGACGAAAATAGGTGAGCAACCATACATCCTGAACATTGTCTATGGTAAACGCGCGTATTTTATTTCTATTCTTTTTACTTGTATCTGATGGCACCACAGTACCGGTGTTTTGCGTGAAAGCACTGACGAACGCAACACATAAAACAATGGATAGTGCAATTCTCATAACCTAATAATTGTATATTTAAAAACACCACGGCCGACTGCCTGTATTATATTACCTGGTTAATTATTTTTAATCTCCCGGTAAAATTAATGATTACCCGACATGCTATTGATGATACTAAAAACTATTAAAAATTTAATAAAACAGGCAACGAAACATTCGGCAAAGTAAATTGGAGCCAGATCTCCTGACAGTTACTCTAATAGTAATACTTTTATTTTTATGTGACAACGATGAGCGAGCTATTGACTTGAGGGTTAGAAAGTTCACAAAACTAAGCGTTGATTTGCGTAGTTCAAAGCGGGTTAGCATCATTATCATAACCGATTCCCAGTGCAGTTCCCGCACCCGTCCTGGAGACAATTTTACTTGAAAAGCTTCTGCGAAATCGTTGCCAGGTAAAGTTTGCAATTCATCCAGGTATGGCCGCCATCTGAAATCAGGATTTCGTGTTTGATTTTCTTTTCATCCAGTACTTTCAGATAATCTGAGACAACATTGTATAGCATGTCTTCTTTCCCTACCCCGATCCAGAATAATTTAAGTTGTTTATTGACGGCTGAGGGGTTAGCGAAAGCAACCGCATTGTTACGATCAAACTCTTCTTTAAGCATACCCGGTGCAAAGCCGCAAACCCATCCAAAAAGGGTCGGATTATTCAGACCGAGAAACAGCGTTTCACCACCACCGCCTGAAAAACCGGCAATGGCGCGACTGTCTTTGTCTTTTTTCACCTGGTAATTATTTTCTACAAAAGGCAACAAGTGGTTGAGAAAATCTTTTGAAAACTCTTGCAGGTTTTCCCAATTTCTAAGGCTACCCGATGATTTACTGATTCTCGGCCAGGCACGACCATATGGCATCACAATGATCATTGGCTGCGCCTTGCCCTGACTGATAAGATTGTCTAAAATAACATTCGCCCTCCCTACCTTTGTCCAGGTTTCTTCTGTATCCGTAGTACCGTGGAGCAGGTAAAGTACGGGATATTTTTTCGAGGCATCTTTTTCATAACCAGGCGGTGTATAAATTATCACAGGACGGGTACCCAGTCCGTGCGAGTTGTAAGATCGATAACTCAGCGTACCATGCGGCACTTCCTGAACGGTGTGTACTAATGGTGAACTACCTGTTATTTCAACAACACTGCTTTTAAACCCTTCGTTTGGAAACAACACTGCACTTTTCGGATCTGGTACCGCAGTGCCATCCACCACAAAGTTGTAAGGATACATATCGGGTTTAACGGGGCCTACCGTTACACTCCACACACCGCGTTCATCCTTTGTCATAGCTACCGGAACTTTCTGAAACTGGCCACTAAGCTTTACTTCTTTTGCATGAGGTGCCAGGAAGCGGAAGGTTACCTTGTTATCGGGATGCACTTCCGGCGATTCAAAAACAGGCGCATTCTGCTGGCTATTGGCAATTAGAGACATCACCACAAACAGCGTTAGCAACCGAAAACGCCTCATTAATTGAATTTTCATATTGCTTGTAATAATTTTATGGCATCAATCTTTTCGGATACTCGCAACCGTAATAAGCAATAATGCTATAAGAGCAGAAATTGCACGAATTACATGAAGCGACCACCATCTGTCCCTGAAGTCAGTCCAATTGACAGGAATATCAGCTTTATTCCAGGTCATTACGATAGCATTAATAGGTTGATTGCCGAATTTTGTTATGAGCGCACTGATCAGTAGCAATACCGTCGCAATTAAAAGTGTTATAAAAACCTTTTTATTTTTCCTTTGATAAAACGCAGCAATTATGGTCAATATGATTGTTATGAGACCAAGTAAAGGCATCAATGTATTTAATGATCTGATGGCATTTTGTTGCTGTTCAACATAAGACACCGCCGACAGACTACCTGGATTATACCCCGTTAAGCTACCAAAAAGCGAACCCGCGAGCAGGGCTGCTATGAAAACATTGAGGACCCTGATAACCTTTAGATTCATAATACAATATTATGAATTAATTTAAACTGTCAGCAGAAAACAGCTGGCGATAAACCGGTGTACAAACGAAAGTTGCGGATGAAATGGCTCTGGTTTGCAAAGCCACAGAGGTAAGCTAGCCCGGTACAGGATATTATTCGAGAAACCCGATGCTACACTGTATTTTTAGTTTACGCCTATACTCTCCAAAAGAACAGGAAAAATATACTGGTAAATATTTTGAGATCGTCACAGGACGTATGCCGGTTTCTATCGAAATATCTTGCAGTGTGGGACGACGATCCCAGCAATCATGTAAAAGATTTTGCACCTGAGGCACCCATCTTGGTATTTTCAATGCTTGTTTCTGTTGCTCATCGCGCAATGCGCCGAGCAAGAGCATATCTACCGCCGATGCAGTGTGTACGTCAGCTTCAAGTATCTCCTTATATATTTTCAACAGTACAAATGGAACGCTCAGGGGCCAGGCAATAGCTTTGGCAATATTTTCTTCGCGAATGGCATATGCAGAGAAGAACCGCTCCCCTACCTCCAGGTTAAGATGTGTGGTCGGTAGCACTGGATCTGTCTGGTGCGCTTCACTCTGGTGATAAAAGCACTAAGTACCAGGCAATCGCTCATAGCATCCCTTTTTTTTCGTTCGTTACTTCCTCCATGTAACACAAAACTGATATGGGTATTTTCATGCGAGTGAAAATCACTACGCCTATGAATCTTCTGCTGTTAATTGCCACCTAGCACACCAATTCTAGCATTCCTTAAATCATAGTCCACAAAGAGACTCTCACTTCCAATGCCAATAATTTTTACAGCTTCTCCTTTTCTTAAGTTTGCTGTGCTACTTTGTTGGTCTTCATTAAAATGACATTTCACACCTACATTTTCGCTATTCCCGTCATTTAAGAGCACTATAGCACCATCTCCAGAGGTTTGAATTGATGCCACTATTCCTCGTACAGCGATTATTTTGTCGCCATATTTCCCTTTTGCGGCTATTTCATTTTGAGAGAAATCATCCAATATTTGTTTAGCTGTTACATTTTCAACAGGAGTTTCATTTTCATTTATTGTTTTACCTTCAGAGCTGGCTATTGCAAATACAGTAAAAGTTGCAATGGTTATTACTGAAAACAAATGTTTAATTCTATTGCTCATACTTTTTATAATATTGATGCTTTAATAAATTATTTATACTTACAGAAAAAATGCCAAATAGAACATAGGTGATGATATCAAGAAGGTCTGCTGTTCCTTGCATGATTATAGAACTTTGAAAAATCTCAAATAAAATAAATAAGCATAAACTTGACAAAAGCCAGACTTTTTTTAATCTTCTATCCCAAATTATAAGAATCGAAGAAATTAGTGAGTAAGCCCAAAGTCCATCAGACAAGTGATTTTTAAGTAATGAAGGAAGGTTGAAAAAATATATAACTGTCCCAATTAATAAAGGGAGGATAATGTTTAATAATATGTCGTAAAACTTATTCAACTGATTTTTAAATTACCTGCAACACGACGTATAACGGATGTTCTGGGGATTTGTTGTTTTAACAGAGTGAGAACTTAATGTATAAGATGTATACACTCACAAGTTTTAGACCTGGTGAATAAAAGTTTAACCTGTGCCAATGGTGAAAGAAATTATTTGTCAATTAAAGGATTTTTCGACCTATAGTTTAATAAAATCTAATTAAACTGGAACTTTTTGTTAGCAGATAAGCTTGTGCAAGACCTCACTAATCGCTGGCAGTATCATCGCGATACTTAACAAACAGCCCAAGTAGACAACTTCGAAATCAAATAGAGGAAAAGAAAGGTAGCCCAAATATATTCCCGTGCATCGTGCGCAAAAAAAGGAAATTGTTTTCCTTTGTAAAAGTATAACCTTTCCGGTTTTCTGTGGCAAGCAACGACTTGAATATTCATTTACAGTATTGATTATAAACGTTGGTCACATTTGCATTTCCGTTTTCAATCGCCTTCTTTAAATCTTCGCATCCATTCTGACCTATTGAAAATTTAGCTATCCCTCTGTTTCCCAACGCCATGTTTGTAAATTCTGTATTATAATTATCGTATTTGATAGTTTGTGTGAAATCTGAAATGGCTAACCGAAATTCTTCTAGCAACAATCTAGCATAGCCTCGGTTATTATATGCCTTATAATAATCGGGTCTTTCTTCAATAGCGGCAGTGTAATCAGCAATAGCACCTCTCAAATTGTTTAAATATCTTTTATTTAATGCACGGTTAAAGTATGCTTCGGATTTCACATAATGATCCTCTGGAGGGTAACTTTCAATTGCCTTGGTGTAATATCTTATTGCTTCTTCCCTGTTTTTTAACTCCGATTGCATCTTTCCCTGATTGTAAAACTTAACACCTAGATCATGCTGAGATAAATATTCTTGCATAGATGTTTTCATTCCTTTGTCCTGGATGGAATAGATTACATCTAAGAACTCCTTTTGGTCATACTTAAATTCATCTTTATATGAATAACTGCAAACTTGAATACAAGCATTTTTCCCAATACAAAATGCATTCAATCCGACTAGGTTTCCTTTGATACTTATTCCCAAATCGTAAGTAAATACAAGTATCTTATTTTGTGCATCGTAATAATTTTCACCTATAGTTAATTCAAAATCAAATTTACCGTTTGTCAAAGTTTGTAGCGCTCTTTCAAATTCTGGTTTGTTTGTAAAATAGTCTTTAAGTTTTTTAATTTGATCTTCATTAGTAGTAGTTGCATAAATGCTTTTGAAAAGCATATAGGGATAATCCATATCGGCATTTCCTATTTTTTGATAGCACGCATCAAACCGTATATCCTTTCTGTATTCCAACATCTCTCTAACATCTTTAAGTTTTTTTTGCAGAACTTCCTTTGGCAATCTTTTCCATGTTTTATCAAAAGTGAAAGTGAAACCTACTGCACTTTCATAAGTGGTTTGAGCAAACGAATTGCTCATGCCGGCATTAAGTAATAAAAAAATAAATATTTTGGTCATTTCTCAGTTGTTACGAAAAGAGTTTTTATATAAATCATGTCACTATCGAAAATTCGCCAATCTCCTCGATGGTTAATGACCAGATAAAGTATAAGATTATCATGCATGTCATATACATTATACGTTCGTTTGTCGTTGACTTTTAGATAACTAGAATAGACACCATGCTCGTCTTCAATATAGGTGCGGTCCTTGTGCAGTAGCTGTGGCGGGAAAACTGTTGTCAAAGTAGGGGTCTTACTGGGTGTGTAATTGTACGTGTTATAATAAAACGTATTGTATTTATTGTCCCGTTCAATCCAGCCCGGCTTACCTGTATAAGGGTTTGTATTTCCTTTCGTTGAAAAATTATCTGTATTAGTTGAGTTTGGTGCAGTCCTGAAATACGGTTGAACATAAGTTCCATTACTACGGTAATAACCGCTAACTTTTACATGGTTTGGATTTGTTTGGGCTAAACTGAAAATCGCAAGGCACGCTAAGAGGAAAGTCAACAATAAATTTCGACTGTAATTTTTAATTCCCATTGCCAAATTGATTAGTGTGACTTTCAGATTTAATAGATTATAATTTGCATGATCTGCCTCTAGAAACTAGGGGACGAGCCTACTCTGTTCTATTGTCAAATAGCCATTCAAAAACCTCCGTGAGAATGCACAAATAAATACTATTCAGGAAAAAATTGATGATGCTAAAACCTAAGACGCGCAATTTCCAGCGCTTTACATTGGGTTTAGCAGCCAAGATCATAGTTATGCATGTATATAGACGGAAAACTTAATGCTTTTATTGCTACAGCATAATAAAATCAGTCATTAAATTATGAGCAGGAATTTTCTGAGGTTAACAGTGGAACTACTGAGGCGTCAGGTCAGCCTACTTCAAATTTTATATATGCTCACATGGCCGAAACCAGTGACAGAACATTTTCTAATGTCTATTGGGAAATCAATAATAAAATTACGCGATAGACTTCCATTGAAAATCATTACTGTCGCAGCATTTGAAGACAAAATTTTTCAACTTGAAGACAAAATTTCTCAACGAAGACGATTTTGAGGGTTCACTAATGGTCTTCGTTTTTGAGTACTAGCAAATACATGCCACCTGAGAACTCGTATAACCTTAAAGCAACTTTAAGTCTTTCAGCCCTTCCCTGAAATTTGGAATGATTTGTAAGCAGGATTCAATGTGGACATCTAAAGCTATTCACTTTTGTTAAGATGGCTTGTTCAATTTCCGGTGATAACACCACAAACTGTAAATAAAATTAAATTAGTAGTACAACTCGATTCTTAGTCGAATTGCAAATCAATCGGAAAATTATTCCGACAGGAAAGGTGGAATCATGTGAAATCAAATAATTTCTTTTGAACATTACTCAGATTAAAAAGTCATATTAAGAAAATAAGATAAAAGTTCCAGCGTTCATAGAGTTAGATCAACCCCATGTATTAAGAAAGGCGCGTTAAATACCAGTACCCAGTTAATTCTATATGATAATCAATGCAGCGCGAATAATTGCAACATCTGTGATGATCACAAGTTGCCACTTTTGCCAAAGCCAAAGTATTAGTGACAAAAAAGATCCAGTGGCGCGCACTTCACCTCATACTTTTATTGAGATTACCAAGGACAATTCACGATTGAGCACGAATACTGCCACAAGAATTCAGGGTAATAAACGAGTTATCCTGGCAAATTCAATGAGTACCCTTGGAAGCACTTTGGAAGTAACTGGATTTTCAAATAAAACCACTGCGAAAGAAAGGCTTTACATTATCCGGGAAATGCTTGGCGTACAAATGGGAAAAACAAACTGCAGATTAGATTGGGTGCTATCCGCAATCAGGAATCTAATCCAGCTGGATTCCAATATATTCCAATTCGTCACAAAATTTGAAATGACGGAGTTTTACAATTTGATGATTGAAACAGATGAAAGTATAAAAGAAATCAATTGCAAACGAGAATCGGATAGATGTGATTTACTTTCTTCTTATGCAAGTGTCGACGGAACGACAAAACATATCCATTTTGCTGTCAAACAATTTCCCAACTGGCAAGGGACACGACATAAAAAGATAACCTCTAGTCATTCTCCTGATACAATTTATCAGTTCTCAGCAGCATTGGCTTTGGAAAGAAATGGTAAACTCTACTGGGTATATGTCGCAGACTCAAAAATCTGTGATATAGAGTTCGTCCGCCATGTTCGATTAGAAAGTGTTGTGTTTACAAATGATTACGTTTTTTTTATACAAAAATACCTGACGGAAAATCACGTGATAGCAATCAATTTAGACAATCAAATAATTGCTGAATTAAACACAGGAAATATGGAGATAGAAGATTTCGAAAGAATCACCTTAAGTGAACAAGGAAATTCCCTGTTATTTATTAATGGTAATGAAAAAGTAATTCATTCGGCCAGTGTAGACATTCTTGATACGGAATTTTCAAAACTTAGATTCAAATAGCAGACCATGAAAACTCAAATAAAAATTCTCTTATTCGCGATAATTGTCACATTCTCAATTGAAAACGGCGTATTTGGTCAAAATTCTGATAGCTTAACGGTTTATTCGAATCAACTTCAATTACAACTTGATTCCACATATATTAGCAAAGATGTCAGGATGGGTTTACCAGCAAAAACTATAAAGACAAACATTTTTTTAAAGAAAAGCAACCGCCTGGTCGCGGAATTTGTGCGAGTTGATGAACAGCGATATTATTTCACGAAATACGACAATCAAGGAAACGACATTGAAACTGGGGAATACATTTTTGACACCATTTACAGCAGAGTTACACATCTGCAACTTCCGATCTTTTCCCAGGATCCCACGGGGGAAAAGGGAATTATGACAGATTATTTCTGCACAGGTTGCGACCGGAAGTTATGGCGCAATGGATATTGGATTGAGATTGAGAAAGTTGGAAAAAATTTCCGAAGAATAGCCGGGCATTATATATTTGGACAAAAAAATGGAATTTGGGAGATTAGCAAGCCGGCACCAAATACTCAGAATCTTGTTTCTACAGGCATCGACTCAATATTTGATTACGACAAAAACATTGTAAAATCTTACAGAAAGTTACCTGAAAGAAGTAACTATATCAGACAGTTGCTTCGGGGTGAATGGTATCATTTAGAAATTAAAAGCGAAACGTTTATACTTTCCAAATATAGTGACACTCCGGATACTAATCCGGATATTAATTTTTTTACGGCTACAACTTTCGAATCCTCCAATAAGCTTTTATCGGATCCTTTAGTCACTGGCCAATGGGAATTAGATGAAGATACGCTGGTGCTGAAATCTTGTGGTCACACATATAGCTATTCATATTGCTTGGATGAAAACTCTCGTTTGCTTCTAAAAGCAACAAAAAAGTAAGAGGGATATTTTGATTTTATCACTATTGATGGTCAACTGAAAAAAAGCGAATCGGATTATTTTGACGTTGAATGGATTTTCATTAATACTCAATCTTGAGAATCTATCAATTATGAAGATCAAATAAACTTAATCAGGGCAATATGCTCATACTTCGAGCCGAACAATTATTCCCTACACTACATAGTTAAATAAACAAGTTCTAACATTCATTCCCGTCGCGTCTACAAGTATCGCACCAACTTGTAGCCCCTTTTGAGGTAAACATATAGGGCTTCAATAGTTTGCTGGTGGCTGGCTGATCATTTCAAAGGTTGCATCTTCACGCGTCCAGACCATTTTTATAATGCCGTAGAAATTTATAATTTAACCCGGATGTGATCACAAACAAGGCAAGTATTTATTTCGATTACAACTTACCTATTGTAACAAATACAACTTCCACCCAAATCGTTGACCTTCCGAAAGTATTGCCAAAACCTGCTATCACCGGATTGAAGACAAGCTATTGTGGTAACGACCAGGCACAACCGATAAAAATTGTAAATATTTCCGCTACAGGCGGGGCGACCATATCCGGGAAGTTGAACGGAAACCAGTTACATGCTGACAATAACGGCAATTTCTTAATCGAGCCAACGAAACTGCTGAGCGGTATCCAAAACATTGAAATTAGTTTTAGCAAGGGTGGCAAATTGTCAACGCTTAATGTAAGCTTTACCGTTACTACTCCTGTTAAACCGGTTGTTAAATTAACATCTAACGTTGCAGTAGTTAATAACGGCACAACCGCATTGCAATTTACAGCCACACCAATAGCTGGCAGCGGTAACATAACCGTATATACTTTCTCGACCCACCGTGACTTCTCAGGGGGGTCTACAGACCGATAGTCTTTCAAACACATTTAATGTAGCTTCACAAATTCTTAGCGTGGGCGACAACTGGATCTACGTCAGAATGAAATTGGGTGAACAGTGCGTTACTTCGGCTATAGCGATCGACAGTATTAAGATTGTACGCAACGCAGTAGCCGGCATTGTCGATGTCGATTTTCCAACAAGCGTAATCACTGCCTATCCAAATCCATTCAGATCTGATATAACCATTAAGAGATTGCAATCTTCCGGCAATTATATGATCCAGCTGATCAGCGCAGGTGGTGCGCTTGTCAGGACTCAGGATGTGCAGAGAAAAACTTCTGTAACATTTTATAATCTTGATATTAACAAGGGGAAATACTTTATAAGGTTGTACGACAAAAAGAAAAACCGATGGATAGGTCGATGCCGGTGATTGAGTTGTAGGAAGTAATTATGATCTTAGTCGTATCGGATTACCACCGGGGCATAACAACTTGTCAAATAAATCACTAAATTCAGCTACTTAAACCTAAATCTATGTCTGGTGTCATGATTGCTCTTGGTTCAATTATCCTCGCAAACGCCTATCCGTTCGCTGTGAAAACTTTCAAGATCACCAGGAAACTTTTGAGATTTACAATCGTCTACACTTTATCGATTATAGTTTGTGCATGTATCGTATCGCTTTTATCGCAAGATCAATTCACCGGGGGTGATGTCCTGGTTGTTTCACTCGGATTGATTGGTGTAGTGATAAGAATCGGAGCTGATTATTTTACAAGGACGCGAGTCAAAACATCGCATTAATTTAATAGTTAATTCTGCATCAGCCTTCCACGACTCTTCCGGCATCTAAACACCGGCAGCCAAAATAAGTAGTGTTACCGTTTCACTGTTAGGAGGCTTCGACTTAAGCTCTAATACCATTATTTGTTGTGGAACTTACGGGAGTTTCTTTTTGTACCCGGTGATTCATTTCCGTTTTTACCGGAACATATAATGTTTAAAAACTACATCCGATAGATGGAACTACTTTATCTTGGCGACTGAGAACCTACAAATGCATTTGCAGACTACACTTTCTAAATTTCGCTGCAATTAATTTTTATCAAAGTGGATGATCGGGAATATAATTTAGTTGTTACAAGCAACTTTATTAGTTAATAAGTTACCCGAAACTGTACCTGGAGAACTGAGTAAAGATCACCGAGTTTTTGAATGGTTGGGTGTCATTTTCAACAGGGAAGATTTTGATAGTGATGAAGATAGAGAATATTATACGTTACAGACAGCACAGGACAATGGACTCGAGGCGACGGTCATTAGGAACATTCTGAACAATTCATTAATTTTGTAATATGTTAGTTTTCCTTGATATAGATGGCGTAATGACTCCCATTAAAGGATGGTCTCGTCCACGAATTTTGGAAGACGGGTTTCCGGCATTTAGCTTACAAGCTGTCAAAGCGATCAGGAAAGTGCTGAGTAAGAATCAAAACGTAAGAATATTATTAACTACTTCTCATAAAGGAAATTATAGTCGCCAAGAGTGGATAGAAATTTTTCGTAATCGCGGAATCGATCATCAGGATCTGGACAAATTGAACAACAACATTACAAATGTTTCCAGGAGAGAAGAAATTTTAAGTTGGCTTGCTGAAAACAAAGTCAGCAACAACGAGGCCATTATGATTATTGATGACGATAAGTCTTTATTCGATCTACCTGCAGCATTGAAGCAGAAGTTAGTTAGCACCAGCCCAATGATTGGCTTGACCGAAGAACTGGTTCCATAAATTTATTATATTGAAACTCATGATTTAACCAGATTATTTTATTTATATCACTGCTTCTGATTTGAGGTGATTTACTGGATCTCACAACTGAAGGCTGTAGAAGTCCGACTGGTGGTCGAAGCGGCGTTTGAAGAAGCAAAAGCGGCTATTCAAATTATTAACGAAGATGATGAAAATGCTGTCCAACAAAGTCGGACTATTAATACGGAACATGCATTCCTATTTTCTAAACCTGTGCCGTGATTGCGGCTGAGCTTCGGAAACAAGGCATAGGAAAAGTTATTACTTTCCCAGGGGAGTATCTTACAAAAAATACTAAAGTATCCTTTTTGCAATCGATTCTAACTTGATCCCTTCTCCAAGTTGTTTTGTAATAATTCAAAACTGAGCTTATTACAATCCGACTATAATATCATGGAGTTTATATAACCCTCGCCTGAATAGATGTTATATTCACTCGGATCATCGTAAACATAAGTTACCCTGGAAATAGCCTGTTTGAAATAATAATTGTTCGGGAAATATTTTTTTTCCTTTTTATAGAAATGTCCAAGTTCTACATTGCCATGGACGTTATACTCATAAACACTTATACTTTTTTCCAAATATTCAACAAAGCTTTTAGAATGATCCGGCTTGTTAACAAAATGTAATCCCATGTACAGGCTTAGACATTCCTGATATTTATATTAACTTCAAGTATGGCTGAGCAACTTCTCGATTGCATAGGCAATACGCCACTTGTGAAACTAAGCAAACTTGGTTCTCCGGAACATGCTGACGTTTATATTAAACTTGAATTTCTAAACCCAACCGGGTCTTACAAAGATCGGATGGCAAATGCCATAATCCACGGGGCAGAAAATCGCGGCGATCTTCGCAAGGGAATGACCGTAATAGAATGCACAGCAGGAAGTACGGGCACCTCCCTTGCCTTTGTATGTGCATTGAAAGGATATCCTTTAAAAATAATAACCAGTGATGCGTTTGCACCTGAGAAACTTCGGGCAATGAAGGTCTTTGGTGCAACGTTGGACATTGTATCTGCTTTTGGAGGCAAGATCACACCGGATCTTATCCCACAAATGATGAAAAAAGTACAGGACCTAAGTTTGTCCGGGGAATATTACTGGACAAAGCAGTTTGAAAACGTCGATGCTTTTACCGGGTATGAAATTATGGGGTCCGAAATCATTGAGCAATTACCCGGAAAAAATGACGCTTTCTGCGCCGCTGTGGGTACCGCCGGTATGTATGTCGGAGTGACAACGGCCCTTCGCAAAGAAAATCCTAAAATGTTGACAGTTTTAGTTGAGCCATCATCCTCACCGCTAATTTCAAAAGGGATAAAGGGTACGCACTCTATTGACGGAATTAGTGTTGGATTTGTTCCTCCTTTACTTAAAAATTCAACGTATGATGAAGTGCTCTTGATCGAAGAGACGGAAGCAAGGTTAATGGCCAAACGGCTGGCCAAAGAAGAAGGGATATTTGCTGGCACCTCTACCGGCTTGAATGTTGCGGCAGCATTACAGCTCGCAAAAAGATTAGGAAAGGGGAAAAAAGTGATCACCGTTGCGTGTGATTCAGGCATGAAGTATATAAACACAGGGTTGTTTGATTAATAGGAATACATGCTAAAATCATCCTTTGACTTTATCATCCTTTCGCTTTGTTGTACACAATCAACCCTACCGCAACAGCAGCAAACAATCCCAGTGACACTTTGAGCTTTTGCGAATTACCTGGCTTCCGGAAGTTGCCATGAATACTTGTGCCAAATTCAACCGGGATCAACACATTGCCCGGAGTTGTATGAATTGGGTCTGCCTGTTTAAGATAACTTCTGATAAACTGCGCCGTGAGATTTCGGCTTAGTTTCGGAAACAAGGTATAGGAAAGCCGGAGAAACACGGACGCAGCACCGATTGTTTTTCGCGCCCGGGGCGAGGCAATTAATTCAACGATCGCTTCACCTACTTTCAGCGGATCATAAACCGGCGGTGCAGGCTGGATGACCTTACCTGTAAAATTTGCGGCATGTTGAATACCAGGTGTATCTAGAAATCCCGGATACAGATCCACCACATGAATATTTTTATGCAGACTGAGTTCTCCCTTTAAGGCTTCGGAAAAACCTCTCAGGCCGAATTTACTGGCCGTATAAGCAGCAGCATACGGCGTAGGAAACCACCCGCCAACGGAAATATTATTAAAGATGATGCCATATCCCTGGCGTTTGAAATAAGGCAATACTTCATGCGCACCATTGATGTATCCCACCAGGTTAGTGAGAATCACCTGCTCATTTACAGCAGCAGGCACATCTTCCAGAGCACCGGCAGCCAGCACGCCTGCATTGTTTACCCACACATCAATGGTGCCTTGTATGGCTGCAGCCTCTTCGGCAAGATGCCTTACTTCATTTGCGTTACGTGTATCCGTTACAACAATATGAACACTTGCCCCGAGGTCGCGGCATTCTTCTGCCACATCAAGTAATGCTGCCTCCCGCCTTGCAGCAAGAACCAATACAGGTTGCTTTTTTGCGAGTGTTGTTGCAATTGCCCGGCCGGTACCGCTTGAAGCACCAGTCACCACAATCACCTGATCTTTCCAGGCTTTCATAATGTTTTTTGAGAGGAGATTCAATAACCAGGCCAACGGGTTAGCCCAGGCCA
>Ga0193752_1002303_pt1 | contig 14511 bp, 14 predicted proteins | sample H1c1metaG_FD_144924 | JGI IMG/M metagenome (GOLD analysis project Ga0193752, IMG submission 144924) | Soil microbial communities from a riparian zone of the East river system, Colorado, United States - H1c1 | ecosystem: Environmental > Terrestrial > Soil > Riparian zone | place: USA: East River... | reverse complement strand
CATTTGTTGCGCGACGATACGCGGTTGCAAAACTTCGTACGCTCGCGAGAAGCAGTAGGCAAGGCGTCGTGGAATCCTGCGTTGGTGGGCAAGCCGCAGACACTCGACGATCTCAAGTTCGCGAACTATTTCAAGGAAATCTACATGGACAGCGACACCAAGGTGGCGCTGATATCCGGCTCAGGTTCGGAAGAGCCGCGCGACTGGTTTTTGACCAACGAAATGAAAGCAGCAACGCGCGCAGATGTGAACAAGAAAGCCGGTGCCAAACGCATGTTCTCGCATGCGATCTTCATGCCGGGCATGCCCGGCTGGCTGGAGAAAGTGGATCAGGATTACGAAACCAACAAGCCCGACTCGTTCAAGGGTTACACCGTGGGCGACAATACCAACAAGCAATTGTCGAAGCATCCATGGCGTCTCGACGACGAAAAGTTGCTGTATCCGTTTTACGAGCGGCTGGTGAAGTGGAGCAAGACCACGCCCAGTCTTGCCAACGTGTGCTTTCACAAGGGGCTGTATCCGCCTTCGACCACCAAGCAGTTTCCGCATCTGGTGGAGTACGCCGACGTGCGCGACGTGGCCAAGGCGGCGAAAGATTGGCCGCAGCTCAATTTCATCGTCTACCATTCCGCTTTCCGTTATACCGGTGGCGCATGGAGCGCGGGCTGGGAGCAATTCGAGAAAAGCGGGCGTATTGACTGGGTAACCGATCTATCGGAAATTCCCGCAAAACACGGTGTAAAAAATGTCTATGGTGATCTGGGACAAATCTTCGCGCAGAGCACCATCGCAGAACCGCGCTTGTGCGCCGCGATGCTGGGCCAGTTGATCAAAGGTCTCGGCGCCGACCACGTGGTATGGGGCAGCGATGCCATCTGGACCGGTGCGCCGCAATGGCAAATTGAAGCCCTGCGCCGTCTGGAAATTCCCGAAGAAATGCAAAAGAAACACGGCTACGCCCCGCTGGGTGCGGCGGAGGGTGCCGTCAAAAAGGCGATCTTCGGCGAGAACTCCGCGCGGCTCTACAACTTCACCGCCAAGCAGCGCGCCGCACTGGACAACGACGTTGTTGCGGTGGCGAAAGCCAATTACGACCAATACGGCGAAGGCCGTACCAACCTGCGCTATGGCTATATGCAAAAGCCGGCGGCGTAAGTTTCGTCGTTAACGGTAAAATGGCGTCACCCTGTGTGACGCCATTTTTTTTCCTGTGATTATTGATTTTAGGAGCTTTACATGACTCGCCGCTACGACGCCCAGAAATTCACCATTGCGCACCTGCGCGCTACTGCCGAGAAATTAAAGAACTGGGGCCGTTGGGGCCCAGACGATCAGGTCGGCACGTTGAATTACGTTATGCCGCAGGACATCATCGACGCCGCGCGTCTGGTGCGCAAAGGCAAAGTGTTTTCGCTGGGACTTAACTTCGACCGTCATGGCCCGCAAAAAGGCTTGTGGGGCAATCGTTTTAACCCGATACACACCATGCTCGCCACCGGCACCGATGCGGTCGCCGGCAATCAGGACAAAGGCGGCCTGCGATACGCCGACGACATGGTGTCGCTGCCGCTGCAATGCGGCACGCAGTGGGATGCGCTGGGCCACATTTTCTACGACGATAAAATGTGGAATGGGTATGACGCAAAACTTGTCGACGCCAACGGCGCGCAAAAAAACGGCATTCACAAAACGCGCGACAAAATGGCGGGCCGCGGCGTGCTGCTCGATATGGCGCGGCATCTGGGCAAGGATTATCTGGAAGATGGCGAAGCCATCACCAACGACGATCTCGATGCCTGCGCCAAAGCACAGGGCGTGGCGATCAAGCGCGGCGACTTTGTGATTGTGCGCACGGGCCAGATGGAACAGCGTTTGAAATCCGGCGAGTGGGGCGGCTACGCCGGCGGCGAAGCGCCGGGCCTCGCGTTTGAAACCGCCGAATGGATACACCAAAAAGAAATCGCCGCCATCTGCACCGACACTTGGGGCTGCGAAGTGCGGCCGAACGAAACCGACGATGCCTCGCAGCCGTGGCACTGGGTGGTGATCCCGATGATCGGTATCACCATGGGCGAAATTTTTTATCTCAAGGATCTGGCCGACGATTGCGCGGCCGACAAGGTGTATGAGTTTTTCTTCTGCGGCCCGCCGCTGCCGATTACGCGCGCAGTGGGATCACCGATTAATCCTCAGGCGATTAAGTAGGTGACTGCTTAAGCAAAACTGCGCGGAAGCGACGGGTACGCCGCGACACCATGTCAATTCACTTTGATGTTGCCGGCCTTTACCACTTTGCGCCATTTGCCGATTTCGCGCTCGATGATGCGCGCGAATTCTTCCGGCGAGGTGTGCGCGGGCGCGCGGCCGTCGGCTTTCAGGCGCTCCTGCACGTCGGGCAGTTTAAGCAGTCGCGCCAGTGTCGTGTTCAAACGATTGACGATTTCCTTGGGCATGCCGGCCGGGCCCCACATGCCGTTCCATGAGGTGTGTTCATAACCGGGTACGGTTTCCGCCACTGCGGGCAGTTCCGGCAATTCGGGCCAGCGCTTTGGGGTGGTGACGGCGAGCGCCTTGGCCTTGCCGCCCTTGACGTGTTGTATCAACGCCGGCACCGACGACAGTATGAATTGCACCTGACCGCCGATGAGATCGGCAACTGCGGGCGCGTCGCCCTTGTAAGGCACGTGCGTGGCGTTGGTGTTGGTCATTTGCTTGAACAACTCGGTGGCAAGGTGCGTCGCGCCGCCGATGCCCGACGAGCCAAAGTTGTAGGCGCCGGGTTTGGCGCGCAGCAGTTCGATGAATTCCTTGGTGCTGCTTGCAGCGACGCTGTTGTTCAGCGCCAGCAGAAACGGCCCGCTGTGCAACTGGCCTACCGGCGTAATGTTTTTTACCGGATCGTAATTGAGCGGATACAGCGCCGCGTTGGTGGCGTAACTGGTGGCGACGATGATCAGCGTGTAGCCGTCGGGATTGGCACGCAGCGCGATTTCCGCGCCGGTGGAGCCGCCCGCGCCGCCGCGATTGTCGATGATGAACTGTTGCCCGAATTCCTGCGTGAGCCGCGCCGCGATTACGCGCGCTATGATGTCGGTGCTGCCGCCGGCGGCGAAAGGCACCACCACGCGCACCGGTTTGTCGGGCCACTTGCCGGTGGTCGCCGCGGGCTGCGCGAGGGCGTTAAAAGTAAGCGCGGCCAGTGCGGCTGCACTGCATGCGATCAAACATTTGAACAAACATTTCATCAGACGGCCTCCCTGCGGTGAACGAACGCTGTGAATAATGTATTAACCGGATAAAAAAAGCCCTCCGAAATTGCTTCGAAGGGCTTTATGTAAGTATTTGATTTTAAAAGTATTTTTTATTCATCCTCACCGTAGTGAATGCGGCGGTAAGTCAGCGGTACCACGCTGCGCGACACGCGCACGTCAATGATCATCGGACCGGGCTTGGCCAGCCATTCTTGGGTGGCTTTTTTCACTTCTTCCACGGTGCGGCACAGCGCGCCTTTGCCGCCGAATGCGCGTGCTACGGCGCCCAGATCGGTCGTGGGGATACACGAGGTTTCGACAGCCATTTTGTGCGCGTCGAGTTTGTAGTATTCAGCCCCCAGGCACTCGTTGTTCATCACGTAAATCAACAGTGGCACGTTGTAGCGCACCATGGTGTCGAAATCGCCGATGTGCATCATGGTGCTGGCATCGCCATCCATCAGTACTGCCGGTTTCATGCCGGTGCCGATGACGGCACCAACGGCCGCCGGCATCATCTGGCCGATGCAGCCAAAAAAGTGGCCAGCCATCACCATCGGCCGGGCTTTTCTGAACAGGATGTTGGTGAAACCGGCCGTGCAGCCGCTGCCGGCAAACAGGCTGATGTCGTTCGGCAGCAGTTCATCCAGTTCCAGACATAAGGGCCGCGGATCCACAGTGCCGGCGTCGATTTTGTATTCGTGACGGTCTTCCCATGCATTGGCGAGTCTTTCCTTCACTTGACCGGTGCGATAACCGATCTGCTTGAAGTTGCGTTTGGCGAGTTCCGCTTCCAGCGCAGCCACACCGGCTTTGCCATCGGACTGTATATAGTAATCAGCACCCTTGCCGCGCGACAACATGACATGCGCTTTGGGGTCGATATGGATGAACTTGGCTTCCGGATACAGCAGCCCTTCATGCGTGGTGTAGCGGTTAAGGCTGGCGCCAACGGCAACCACCACATCGGAATCGGACAGCAACTGTATGGCGGTTTTGGTGGCGTAAGTGCCGGAGATGCCGATTTGGTATTCGTCCTCGACCAGCCAGTTCTTGGCCTGCAACGTGGTGGCGATCAACGCGCCGCTGCGTTGCGCCAGCTTGAGAATTTCGTCGCCGGCATCTGCCCACATCGCGCCGCGTCCGACCACGATCACCGGGCGCTTGGCCTTGCTGAGTATATCGGCGGCCTGTGCAATAGCGTCCGCACTGGGCGTCACGGTGCGCTTGGGGATGATGGCCGTCGACGGTACATAGGGATCATCGTCTTCCCAGTTTTTCTGTTGCAGGTCCATCGGCACCGATAGCAGCACCGGACGCGATTGCGTGCGCGCAATGTAAAACGCCTTGCGCACGGCTTCGTCGGCGTCGTCGGCCGTGCCCATGCGTACAAACGCGGCTTCGACGCCGTGGGCAAAAGCGGATTGGTCGAGCGCCTGCGTGTATTCGTCGTCGCTGGTCGGATATTCGCCGCAAAAAGCCACCACTGGCGACGAGGCGCGCGCCGCGGTGACAAAGGCGGTTGCCAATTGCGTGGTGCCTGGGCCGCAGGTGGCGGTGCATACGCCGGGATTACGCGTGGCGCGCGCCCAACCGTCGGCCATGCCGAGGCCCACACCTTCGTGGCGTACCTCGTGCATCTTGATGCCGTTTTTTTCGTTTGCGTACTGCCAGTACATATTGCCGTCGCCCATCATGCCGAATACGTTGGTGGTGCCTTCGGCCTTGAAGGCCTGAGAAAGTCTTTCATACACCTTCATTGTTTACTCTCCTTGGAAAGTCCTGCCAGTGAAAACAAATGACTTCAAAAGCGAACGGGTTCAGCAATCAGGGGACTGTGGTACCACCGGCGCCACCACAGCGTTCAGCCAGCTTCTGCGCAAAACTCGCCGTCATGCGCTTGATGACCAGATTCGCGCCGGATTCGATCAAACTGGAGAGCCGCCCCGTGATCTCGCATTCCGCCTTGATCGGCATCGTGCTTTGCGGCGGTGTATCCTGGCCCTCCACTTTGAATTGCATGGAGGTGCGGAACTTGGTGCCGCTGATGGAATCCTTGCCACGAGCGGTGACACTACCTGCTTTATTGGGTTCATCGTACTCGACCAGCACGTTGGCAGCAAACGCGACCTTAGCCGGGCCGAATTTCACCGTCAATTTGGCATCGAACGAGCCGTCGTCCTGTTTGTCCCCCAAAACCGCGCCCTCCACGCATTCCACAACGGCATTGGGATCAGACAAAACGGCCCACACCTCCTGAGGGGTGGAGGCGACTTCAATACGTTCATTAACGGTGATCATGAAGAAGAGTGCGGAGATGGTTGCTGTTACATTTGCGCGTTAAGCCAAAACGCAGAACGCTCAACTGCGATTGAGACCGCGATAATAACAATACCTGGGCGTCCACAGGAACAGCCAGACTTCAAAAATAAATTTTCTGTTAAAACAAATACTTACTCGCAGGAAATAGGATTGCGATGCAACGCATACCGCAATGCGAACTTTTAACGCGCACGGGAAAGTGGAATACGGCCATTGCGTCACCTCTTGGCACTAAAACCCGCGAAATACTTAAGCTGGAAAATTACCGATGGGTTTACTGCTGCACTACAACGGCGTACCGTTTGCTTCATCCTGTGTCTTGCATCGACAGCTGCGTCGGTGTCGATAAACCCACCAACATGCACGGGTCATGCAACGACGAATTTGTAGTGCGGTCCGCCGCGTACAGTCGCGGCCGGCCGGTCATGCAAATACGTCGGGCTAAATCTTCTTCAACTCCGCCAGCAAATCTTTACTCTCCGGAATCGTGCCGGGGTCGTACACCTTGGCGAAACGGACGATACCCTGTTCGTCGAGTATAAAAGCGGCGCGCTTTTCCATGCCGCGTTCTTCGTTGAATACGCCGTACGCTTTACCGACTGCGCCATGTGGCCAGAAATCCGATAACAGCGGGAAGGGCAGGCTTTCCTTCGATTCGGACCACGCTTTTTGACTGGGCGAGGGATCGGTACTGATCTGCAGAATTTCAACGTTTAAATCCTTGAATCCCGCGTAGTTATCGCGGAATCCGCAAACCTGATTTGTGCAGCCGCCGGTAAACGCAAAAGGCAGAAATGCAATCACGGTCTTGCGGCCTTTAAAGCTGGATAGCGACACTTTGTTGCCGGTATGCGCAGGCAGTGTAAAGTCCGGCGCGGCGGCGCCTACTTGAACGGTCATGGGGTTACTCCATCGGTAATGGTTGGGGTTGCCAAGATTACCCGCATGCACTGCGGCGGGCAACACCGTCTGTAACCTTTAACGGGTAAGTTCAATCCGTAACCTTTGCGCCGGAGGCCTTGATGACCTTCGCCCATTTCACCGTCTCTGCCTGGATAAACGCGGCAAATTCTTCAGGCTTGTTGCCGCTGGGCTCTGCGGCTTGGGTCTGGAAGCGTTCCTTGACATCGGCCATGCCGAGCACACGCACGGTATCGGCGTGTATCTTGGCAATCACTGCGGGCGGCGTGCCCGCGGGCGCCAGAAGGCCGAACCATGCGGTTACCTCGAATCCCGGCAGTCCGGCCTCAATCATGGTGGGCAAAGTCGGCACACCCGACAGCCGCTTGGCGCTGGTGACGGCGATGCCGCGCAACTTGCCGGACTGAACATGTGATTGCACGACCGGCGCGTTGTGGAAGACCAGGTCGATCTGGCCGCCGATGGCGTCTATGGTCATCTGCGCGCTGGATTTGTAAGGCACGTGCACAATCTTCACACCAGCCAGCACGTTAAAAAGTTCACCGGAAAGATGTTGCGTAGTGCCGGGGCCGCCCGATCCATAGTGCATCTTGCCGGGATTCTTTCTTGCGAGCGCGATAAGCTCTTTTACGTTGCTGGCGGGCAGGCTCGGATGCAGGCACACGATGTTCGGCGTCAGCGCCACCAGCGTAATCGGCGCGAAGTCCTTGATGGGGTCAAACGGCAGCTTGCTGAACAGGCTGACATTGACAGCGATCGGACCGATGGTGTTAAACAGTATGGTGTAGCCGTCCGGCGCCGCCTTGGCTACTCTTTCAGTGCCGATGTGCCCCGAGGCGCCGACCACGTTGTCGATGACGACCGTCTGGCCCCATAACTCCGTGAGTTTCACGCCGAGGATGCGCGACAGAAAATCCGGCGCGCTGCCGGGGGGCGCGGGAATGATAAAGCGTACCGGCTTCGCAGGCCACGCCTGCGCGTTGGCGTCGGCCATCAATACCGCGGCGCCGGCCGCTATTGAAATCATTATCACAGCGGACACCCGATTCGTTTTCATTGCGAGTCGCCTTGTGTTGTTTACGGAGGAATACGGGATCAATATCGCCTGCTTGATACCACAGTTCCCATGCGCCTACCACAAGTGAGCCCTGCGCATGGCCGTGGCGCATCAGCGCACTCTGGGTTAGATTAGCGGCGCTGCAGTTGACCACACGAGGAGAATGCATTGACTACAAAAACGGGGTTCGTCATTTTGAGTGCTGGGGTCATTTTCGCGGCCGCCAGCGTGACTTGCGATGCACAGGGTGTTGCCAGCGGTACGGCATGGCCGGCGCGGCCGATCCGCATGCTGGTGGGCTTTCCACCGGGTGGGCCTACCGATGTAGTGGCGCGCATTGTCAGCGAAAAAGTGGCCTCGCAGGTGGGTCAGCAAATCGTCATTGATAACCGTCCGGGGGCCGCGGGCAACATCGCGGTCGAAATGCTCACGCGCGCCAACGGCGACGGTCACACGTTGTTGTATTCATCGAATGCCATTGCGGTGTCGCCGGGACTTTACTCGAAGCTAGCCTATGATCCGCTGAAAGATATTACGCCGGTCACCGAGATCGGCGCCGGTTGCCTGATCTTCCTCACGCATCCATCGCTGCCGATCAAGAGCGTGCCGGAGTTTATTGCGTACGCCAAAGCGCGGCCGGGGCAGCTCAACTACGCGTCGTCAGGCACCGGCACTAGCACGCACCTCGCCTCGGTGATGTTCTCCCAGCGCACCGGCATCCAGACGCAGCATATTCCGTACAAGGGCACCGCGCCGTCGCTGGTGGACATGATCGCGGGCCGCACGCAGTTCCTCATGGGTGCGGTGCTTACCGCGGTGCCGCATGTGCGCGACGGACGTTTGCGTGCGCTGGGTGTGACCGGCAAAAAGCGTATAACGTCGCTGCCGGATATCCGCACGCTCGACGAAGGCGATCTGCCCGGTTTTGTGGTCACCACCTGGCAGGGTTTGTTCGCGCCTTCGAACGTGCCGCCGGCGGTGTTGGCCAGCGTCAATGCGGCGTTTGTAAAAGCCATCAAGAGTCCCGACCTGCGCCCGAAGATCGAGCAGCAGGATATGGAGCCGCCGGCGCCGGGGCACGTCGAGTTCAACGCCATGTATCGCGCTGAACTCGCGCGCTGGACCAAGGTGGCGAAAGACGCGGGACTCAAGGCCGATTGATAAGAGGAGACACCATGCGATTGTTTCGAATGAAAGTGCTCGATGGGTTGCTTGCAGCGGTGATCATCGGTTCGGCCGCGGCATCGTATGCGCAGCCTGCGCAAAAGTATCCGGTGAAGCCCGTGCGCATGCTGGGCGGCGCATTCGGCAGCCCCAGCGACATACTCGCGCGTACCGTAGGTCTCAAGTTAAGTGAAATGTGGGGTCAGCCGGTAGTGATCGAAAATCGTCCCGGCGCGGCGGGCACCATCGCTGCGATGATTTTGTCCAAAGCCGCACCCGATGGCTACACGCTGTTGCTGATATCGGCGCAATTTACCATCGGCGCCGCGATGCATGCGAATCTGCCGTACGATCCGCTCAAAGATTTTGCCGGCGTGACGCAAATCGGCTTCAGCACCAGTGTGCTACCGGTGTTGCCGACGCTGGGGCCGAAGACGCTGAAGGATTTCATCGCCTACGCGCAGGCGCGGCCGGGAAAAATTTTGTTCAGTTCCGGCGGCGGCGGTAGCAGCACACACCTGACCGCGGAACGCTTCAATTCCGCCGCCGGCATCAAGGCCGTGCATGTCGGCTTCAAAGGCACGCCGGATGCGCTGCTGGAAGTGGCCGGCGGGCGCGTGCAGTACTGCATCGTCGGCCTCGGCTCTGCCATGCCGCTGATCAAAGACGGCCGCTTGTTGCCGATTGCAGTGAGCACGCCGCAGCGCTCGCCACTGCTGCCGGATGTGCCAGCGATCGCGGAGTCGGTGCCCGGCTTCGGGCGCGACGGATCGCATTCCTTGCTCGCGCCCGCGGGCACGCCGATGGCCATACGCAATCAGATCAGCCGCGACGTGGCGCGTGTGTTCGAACAGGCTGACGTCAAGGAAAAGCTCTCCGCGCAGGGCTATCAGCCTGCGCCGACCACGCCGGTCGAACACGACAGGATTTTGCGCGAGCAGATTCAGGGCTTTGTCGAAATCACCAAACGGCTGGGGCTTAAGCCGCAATGAAAGTACCCGATGAGCGGGCGTCCTGCGATGAATGAGCTCGTGGGCTCACCAGCAACCCGGCGCGATCTGCACGAGTTGCTTCATTTAGGCGAAATATTCAAAGTGCTGGCGCGAATAGTCGCGTTGGATCGGCGAACATCGTTTGAAATTTGCGAACTGGGTTGCACCACGGGCTGGCTTTCCAACGAACTGACCGCCATCGGCAATGTTACCGGCGTGGATGCGAATGCCGAACATATCGAGCGCGCGCGCAAGCAGTATCCCAGCGTCGCATTCGAGACAGGCGACTTGATGGCGTGGGCGCCGCAGCGCCAGTTCGATCTCGTGGTGTCTTCGGAGGTGCTGGAACATCTCACCGAAAAAAGCCGCTACGTGAATACGTTAAAGCGAATTACCAAGCCCGGCGGCTGGATACTCATCACCACCCCTAACAAAAAACTAAAAGCGCATTGGGATGCCGCGGACATGGGTGAAGGTTTATTAGAAGACTGGCTTACGCCGAAACAATTGCGCGCGCTGTTTTCGGACTGCGAGACTATTCAGCACAGCACGTTTCTCTACGACTTTGCCTACACCGGCGTCTATCGCTGGCTCAATGCAAAAAAACTAAGAGCGTTGCTGACCTACTGCAGCGTAGATCCGCTTTACGATGCGCTTCGGCAAGTGCTGGGACACGGTTTGTATCAAATTTTGCTGTGTCGTCGATTGTAAAAATATTCAATTAAAACAAATACTTACAGAATTTATTCGCAGCAATGATCCTGTGTTGGCTCTGGTTAAACTAGTCCCTGGCTTCCACTTTCGTTTGCGACTCCGCAAACACCCAGGCAATCCCAACGCCTGCGGTAAAGCCATTTTTTGATTTCGTCAGCGGGCTGTCTTCAAAGGTTGCGCCTCTCATATTGTCGTATTTTATGAAACCGCCGATCCAGTATTTGGGAAAACGCTTCGACAGCGCGGCGGCGAACTGCATGCCCGCGTAACCGCCGCGCCCGCTGTAAGCCGGCCGATCCGCGGTGGCGAAGGCGCTGTCCACGCCGTAAATATATTGATGATAGCGACGGTCCGCGAACACCGGCCCCGCGGCGAGTCCCAGATTCAGGCCGTGGTAGCCGAGGAAGTTCCGGTTATCCAGATTCAACTGGGGTTGAAACACCAGCCCCTGATAACGAAAATGGTGGAAGTCCGAGGCGATCACCGCGCGTAGCGGCAGGCGCAATTCCAGCGTGTGCCGTTTATCCGCGGAATCCAGCACGGTCAAATTCAGCGACGGCCCGATTTCCAGCGTGGGATCAAGATCGGGCATGCCGCTGCGCGCGCTGTTATTTTTGCTTTTCACCGGCACCGAACCGCTCACGCTGACGTCGACTTCTGTGCGCCCACTCTTGAAAAACAAGCCGCGTACTTTCTGCCGGTCGGCTTTCAGGAATTCGCCGCGATAAACAAAATAAGGCAGCGGCAGCAGATAATTTGAGCGCTCGTCCGACCCGCGGTAATCGGGAAAGCTGATCGCCGCTGCGCCGAAACCCGCCTCCCACAGCGGGAGCTGATCAGCGCATGCCGCAGCGGACGTTACGCTCGTGAGAGCACAGAAAATCGTGGACAGCGCTTTAGATGCTTTCATGTATGACCTGTTGGTTGTAGAGCGTCGTGCTAAGCCTTGATCGCTTGATATTCCGAAAAAATGCCAATCTCCAGATAACGACTAACCTGCGTCAGCCCTGCTGCGCGCAGTGTGGCCATGACTTGTTCGGGCGACACGCAGGCCTCTATGCTGTCCCAGAAATAACGCCACATCGTCGCGGTGTCTTTTTGCTTTGAAACGGCGCGTGTTAACAGGGGTATCACGCCGCGCATATAGTTTTTGAGCAGCCATTTGCCGAAACCGCTTTGCGCCTGAGTGATTTCAAGTATGCATAAACGGCCGCCGGGTTTCAAGACCCGTTCAAACTCAGCGAAGGCCACGCCCAGATCGCTGATATGCCGCAGCGCATAGCCCATGCTCAAAAAATCAAAATGATTGTCGGGAAAAGGCAGCGATTCGGCCCGGCCTTCCACCAACGTCATCGTGCCCGGCAACTTGCTGGCGGCCATCATGCCGGGACTGGGATCGACACCGGTGACCAGCGCGGCATCACCGGCCACAATACACGCCTGTGCCGCAACCAAACCGGTGCCCACACCGACGTCCAGAATCCTCATGCCCGGTTTCAATCCGCAGCGTATCAGCGCACGGCGTCGATAACGGGACCCGGTACCCCACGCCAGCATCGATTCGATACGGTCGTAATCTGCAGCGGTGTCGTCAAAAATCTGCCGTAAATACGCGGGCCGATCCTGCTCGGTCGGATAGTAATCGGTCAGGGGGGGATGTGGTGCATGCACTGAGGCAGGATTGATGGGTGTCATGTCGTTGCTCAAAGTAACCTACGGTCAGATAAGGCCGCCGTTGATGGAAATAATCTGCCCGGTAATATAGGCGGCCTGTGCTGACGCGAGAAATCCAATCAGATCAGCGACTTCGCCGGGCGTGCCGGCACGTTTCATCGGTACAGTGCGTGCGATTTCCTCGGCATCAAATGCGGATTCGCTCATGGCGGTATCGATAATGCCCGGCGCAACCGCGTTGACGGTGATGCCACGGCTGGCGACTTCGCGTGCCAGCGACTTGGTGGCTGAATTGAGCGCGCCCTTGGCCGCGGCATAGTTGACCTGACCATGATTGCCGGTCAGCGCGGCGATGGAAGAGACATTGATGATGCGTCCCCAGCGGCTGCGTATCATCGGCATCATCAGCGGCTGCGTCACATTGAAAAAGCCGTTAAGCGATACGTCGATCACGCGATGCCATTGTTCCGCGCGCATGCCAGGGAACACGGCGTCGTCATGGATGCCCGCGTTGTTGACCAATATCTGAATCGGCAGTTGTTCGACCAGCGGGGACAGCGCGGCGGTTACCGCCGCGCTGTCGGTCACGTCGAATGTCAGCACCTGCGCGCTGCCGCCGCCTGCACAAATCGCATCGGCCAGCGTCTGTGCGACTTGTCGTCCGTGATGGGCGTGGATGTAAACATGGCAGCCATCGGCCGCAAGTCGGCGGCAGATGGCCGCACCGATACCGCCGCTGCCGCCGGTGACCAGGGCATTTTTCATGGTGCGTTCCCTGAAACGGGTGCGAGCCCATCGGCATTGAGCACGACTGCGGCGCGTCCTTCCAGCAGCAAGTGGTCCGCTGCCCTGAGGCTAAATTGATACAGGATGTTGTTTTCGCTGTGTATGATGCAAATGGCTTCCACCTGCAGATCGGCGGCGATGTCGTCCAGCCGGGATACATGCAGTTTTGCGCCACGCACGCTGACCAAATATCCCACCTGTGCTCGAGTGGTATTCGGCGGGGCCAGCAAGGCGCCATGCACAGCCATGGTTTGCGCGGCGTATTCGATACCGCAGGCAGCGCCCAACCGGCCGTAAGCACGCAACGGGTTATCCGCGGCACGGTGGCTGATGGCGCGACACTGCACGCGCTGTTGATCCCACGCTTCCACTTCAGCCAGCAGACACATACTGCCTTGATGCGGGATATGGCGCGCGATCCACGCGTGGTCTAATCGGGTTTGAGTCAACACGGCGCGATAGCTATGGCGAGGCGCGTGTTGTCGAAATAGTCCAGCACGACTTGCCGGTTTTGCCGCATGGCGATAGCGCGCAGCAGCGGCAATCCGCGCGCGGCGGGGATGGCAATGCGCAGGCTTTCAAGCGCAGCGTCGTCGAATCGGTCTGGGCCGGCATCAGTCAGTTTAACGGTGATTTTTGCCAGTGCCTGTGCGCCGGATCGCGGCGCCAGCGCCAGTGCAATGCCGAACGCATCCAGAATGGGGCGCGCACTGTGCAGCGGCTCCGGATACTGGGTATCGCACGCAAGAAAAAGGGTGCGTGCGTCATCCACCACAACCTGGGTTATGGCTTCCAACAGGCCTGCGCCGAAGCTGGCGTCATGGGCGCTTAATACCGACGACGCGGCCATCGCGCCGGTGGCGATGCTCCAGTACCCGGCCGCCGCGTTATGCACGGAATTGTGAAAGCGGGTGGGCGAGATGCGCCGGTCGTCCGAAGCGAGCATTTCACAGATGGCATGACAATTATCGCCATCGCCGCCCGACGAGGAAAACACGGTAGGCAGTTGGGCCGCATCAAGGCCGGCAGCGGCAGCGGCTTCCAGCCCGGTAGCCAAGGTGAGTTTGACGATTGCGCCGCTGCGCCGGCGTTCTGCTGCTGGCAGCAATGCAGGTGATGGCAGCACGGTCTTTTGTGGATGATACGGCTGCTGCCCACTCAGGATGTCTTCACTGCCGGGCCAGCCGCTCAAACCGGGACCGAGCAAACCGATGCCTTCGATGTATGCACTGAGTATCACGAGTTGTCCGCACGCCCAAAAATCAGACTGCAATTGGTGCCGCCGAAGCCGAACGAATTACTGAGCGCGTGCGCCACCGGCTGCTCGCGATTATCCAGCACATAGTCCAGTTCCATCGTTGAATCCAGTTGCCGGGTGTTCAGTCCCGCGGGCAACAGGTTGTGTTGCAGCGCCAGCGCGCAAATCACCGCTTCGACGCCGCCAGCAGCCCCCAGTGCGTGGCCGGTTGCGCCTTTGGTGGAACTGCACGGCGTGCCGGCGCCAAATAGTGCGGCCACCGCTTTGCCCTCCGCGGCATCGTTGGTTTGAGTGGCGGTGCCGTGCAGGTTGATATAGTCGATGTCCGAGGGCTGTAAACCCGCGCCGTGCAGCGCTTGTTGCATGGCC